>Ga0247727_10010100_pt1 | contig 16823 bp, 11 predicted proteins | sample WisWelCaveWW1625_FD_202498 | JGI IMG/M metagenome (GOLD analysis project Ga0247727, IMG submission 202498) | Biofilm microbial communities from Wishing Well Cave, Virginia, United States - WW16-25 | ecosystem: Environmental > Aquatic > Deep subsurface > Groundwater > Cave microbial mat | place...
GCGCGGGAGGGACGCCGACCTGCACCTCCTCGTGCACGCTGAGCTATTCGTCCTGCACCCAGTGCCAGGTCTGCGGCAATGGAGTCCGTGAAGGGAACGAGCAATGCGACGGCGGCGATCTCGGCGGGGCCACGTGCGCCAGCCAGAACTGCTCGGGTGGGACCCCGAGCTGCTCGCCCTCGTGCTCGCTGAGCTACTCGTCCTGCACCGGATGTCAGGTCTGCGGAAACGGCGTCCGCGAGGGAGCCGAGGTCTGCGACGGGAGCGACCTCGGCGGGAACACCTGCCAGTCCGAGGGGTTCGCCGGCGGCACGCTCCGGTGTCTCACCAGCTGCGCCGGAGTCGACACGACGCTCTGCACGGACGACCCGAGCACGGTTCTTTCCCGGGTCGCCGCGGGCTCGGACGATGCGGAGGAGAGCGCGTCGGGATCGGTCTCGCTGACCAGCGGCGATCTGGAGCTGGTTTTCGACGGGGACAACCAGGTCGTCGGCCTACGCTTCACGGGGCTGGCGATCCCGCGGGCCGCTCTGATCCAGAACGCCTGGGTCCAGTTCACAGTGGACGAGACCCAGTCGGAGGCCACCCAGCTCACGATTCAGGGCCAGGCCGCGGACAATCCCGGAACCTTCACCTCGTCGAGCGCCAGCGTCTCCACGCGCGCGCGAACGTCGGCATCGGTGTCGTGGTCCCCCGCCGCGTGGGGCGCGGTCGGCGATGCGGGAGCCGATCAGAGGACGCCGAACCTGGCGCCGATCCTCCAGGAGATCGTCAACCGGGCCGGCTGGACGAGCGGTAACTCTCTGGTGCTGACCTTCTCGGGAACCGGCCACCGGACCGCCGACTCCTATGAGGGCGATCCGACAACGGCGCCGCTCCTGCGCGTGCAGCTGGCCGTCGCCACCGATCCGCCGCCGAACGTGAACGGCCTGAGGAGAACGGACAGGCGCTAGCTCGGCCTTGCGCCGTTTCTGAGGTGCGCGTCCAGGAACTTGAGGATCGCGCGGTATCCCTCGATCTCGTTTTTCTTCTTGGTGAACCCGTGCCCTTCATCGGGGAACACCACGTATTCCACCGGCACGCCGTTCTTCTGAACCGCCGCCACGATATCGTCCGACTCGGGCTTGATGACGCGGGGATCGTTCGCCCCCTGGAGGACGATGAGAGGCCTTCGGATCTTCTCGGCCGCGAAGAGGGGGGAGGTCTCCCTGAGCTTCTGCGCGTCCCTTTCCGGGTCCCCGATCTCGGTGTAGAGCGCCTTGCGGAACGACTCCCAGTAGGGGGGGATGCTCTCCAGCGTGCGGATCCAGTTCGCCACCCCGAACAGGTCCACCCCCACGTGGAAGACCTCCGGCTTGTAGGCGAGCGCCGCCAGCACCATGTACCCCCCGTAGCTCCCGCCGATGATCCCGACGCGGGAGCCGTCCACGTACGGGAGACTCGCGAGGTATTTCTTGGCCTCGACGCAGTCCCACAGAGGCTCGCGGCCGTGCTTCCCGTCGTCGGACGTGAAAAACGTCTTTCCGTAGCCGGAGCTGCCGCGGTTGTTGATCCCCAGCACGACGTAGCCGTGATTGACCAGGTACTGGATGAGCGCGCTGTAGCCCACCCGCGTCTGGCCTCCCGGCCCCCCGTGCACGAACACGAGCGCCGGCGCCTTGCTCCCGGGGGAGGCCTGGTGAGGCTTGTAGAGGATGTTGGGGATCGGGGTGCCGTCGAAGGACGGAAAGCGCACGACCTCCGATTCGACCAGATCCTCCCGGTCGATCTTCCGGCTCAAGGTGTCGGTCAGCTGCGTGGCCGCTCGCTCGCCGAAGCCGTAGACGTACAGGTTGTTGGGCGAGCGGCTTCCGTTCACGTAGAAGGCCATCCGCTTCTCGGAGTTCGAGATCTTCACCGAGGTGATCTCCCCGTCGGGCATCTCGGGAAGCGGCACCTGTGCCCCGGACCTGGTGTCGTAGACCTTGATCCGCGTCCTCCCGTCCTCGTTGATCCCGGTAACCCGATACTTCCCTTCATGGGAGAAGACCGTGTAGGAGATGTCCCAGTCCGCCTTCTCCACGTCCTCGTGGGCCCCCGTGGCGAGGTCGTACCGGCGCACGACGGAGAACTCCGACCCGTCGTTGGTGAGGTAGTAGAGGTACTTCGAGTCCACGTCGAACGAGGCGACCTCGTAGGTCGCCTGTCCGTCGTGGGACGACAGCAGCTTCATCTCCTTGGCGATCGTGCTCCAGAGGAAGATGTTGCTATCCGAAGAGGCCTCCGGCTTGTTGAGAGCGATCCACTTTCCGTCGCGGGAGATGTCGCCGAACTCGAATCCGCCGTCGTTCTGGTAGACGAGGACTCGCTCGTACGATGCCGCATCGAACCGGTGGAGATCGAAGAAGCGCGGGTCGCGGTCGTTGATCAGGACATGGAACCCGGCTCCGTCGTGGGTGAAGCCCGCGAATTCGGCCTTGAGCTTGTCGCCCGGGGTGAGGTCGCGCTCCTTGCCGTCCTGCCCCATGACGTAGAGATGGTTGAGCTCGTTCCCCCCCTGGTCGCGGGTGTAGAGGACCCGCTCGTCCCTGGGAAAGTACGAAACCCCGAAGGTCGTGTCGGATTTCGACCGGGTGACGGGCCTGGGCTTTCCTCCCGCCACATCCACCGAGTACACGTTGAAGATCCCGCTCTCGTTCGAGGAGAAGAGGATCCTGTCCTCGCGCGGAGAGAACGAGGCCCCTCCCACGCGCGTCGTGGCCATGAACTGCTCGATCGTGTACAGCTTCGCGGGCCGCCGTTCGGCGGCCTCGGGAGCGTGGATCGCCAGCCCCAGGACGGCGAGAGCGATCATCCAGGAACGGACAGAGGCGGGTCGGATCAGGATCGTCATGGTTCAATCCTCACGGTTTCTGTTGTCTTCCAGCCGGATTCGCGCCCCTCACGATACATCAACTCTCCCCCCCACCCTGACGAAAGAGAAAACCCCCTTCCGGAATCGTAAGAGCCCCGGGTTCGGACGCGTCGGGATGTCGGCAACGCCGTCCTCCGCCGCGGTTTCGATCTTGCTTTCGTCGATGTGCGGAGGACGACCATGAATCGCGAGCGAGCACTGGGATCCCTGGCCGTGATGCTCGCCCTCGCTCTCCCGTGGAACGAGGCCCTGAGCGCTCAGACCGCGGAGAAAGCCTGGACGATCGATGTGCCCCTCGGGAAGAGCCCCACGCTCCGCGTCGAGAACGTGCTGGGCTCCGTGGAGATCCGCGGATCGAGCGACCGCACCCGCGCGCGCGTGGAGATCCAGGTTCTCGCCGAGGCCAAGACCGCGGAGGAAGCCGCACGCCTCGCGGGAGCGGTCGTCGTCGACTCCGCGAGTGGCGAGGCGAAGCCGGGGGTTCTGGTCTTCCTTCCGCCCGACGTGGCCTCCGTGCGCCTTCCGAGGGAGGGAAAGAACCCCGTGACCCGCTGGGTCGGATCGCTCTTCCATCGGAGCGCCGACGTCGAGGTAGCCGGCGGCGGCCGGCCCGTCCGGATCGTCACCGACCGCAAGGCACCCGGTCTTGCCGTGCGGCTCGTGGTGGCGGTTCCGTACGACGCCCGGGTGTCGGTGCGGCAGGGGGTCGGGTCGATCCGTGTCGAGGCGGCCCGCGGGACGTTCTCCCTGGAGAACCGCGACGGCCGCGTGGACGTGTCGAGCGTCTTCGGATCCGTCGCCATCGATGCCGCCGCCTCCGACGTCGGCGTGACCTTGTTCCAGGGCGCCGATCTCCACGTGCGAACGACCACGGGCAGCGTCGAGCTTCTGGAGGTCCGCTGTCGCAACGTGCGGATCCAGACCACAACCGGCGGGGTCCTGGGCTCGGCCCTCGCAGCCGACGAGGCGTCGGTCACGACGGGCACGGGCAACGTCAAGCTAACGGGCCTGGAGCCCCGAACCGCCGAGATCCGGACCGATCAGGGCGCGGTGGACCTCGCGGTCCGGATCGCCGGGATGCGCAAAGCCGTGATCGACTCGGCAGCGGGCGACGTCGTGCTTCGGGTAAGCCACGGCCTCTCCTTCGACCTGCTCGCGCGAACGCCATCGGGAGAGGTGAAGACCCTCGGCATGTCTCTCGACGCGGTCGACAAGGAAGGAAACGTCTCGAGGCTCCGGCACGGCGGAGGAGGTCCCTCGTTCGACGTCACCGCGGGGCGCACGCTCACGGTCCGTCCGTACGACGCCTCCCGCTTCGACATCCTGGTGGGCGAAGTCGGGCGCTGATCCTCGGTCAGGGATCCGTTTGGGCCGCCCCGCTCGGCCCTCGCCGCAGCGTTCCGCCGGAGCGGACGACGCGCTCGAGCCACAGCCCCGCGAGGAGGGACGTGATGATCGCCAGGAGCACCAGCGTCGAGTAGAAGGTCTCGCTGATGATCCTGGCGTCGAGGGCCACGGACGCGAGCACGATCCCGGGGCCTCCGCGGGCGTTGAGCGCGAACGAGAGGTTCACCGACGCGCCGCGGTCCTCACCGGCGAGGCGCGCACCCAGATAGACGCTGGCCCATTTCGCCGTGCACGCGAGCGCGAAGAAAGCGAGAAAGAAGAGGAGATCGAACTCGCGGATCAGATCGAGGCGCAGCCCCACGACTCCGAAGTAGACGGGAATGAAGAAGGCGAAGGAGAAGCTCCGGATCTCCTCCCGCGCCCTCGCGGCCCCCTTGGCCGACGAGGACGCCACGACGATCCCGGCGACGAACGCGCCGAAGAGCGCCACCACCCCCAGAAGCAGGGCGGCCACGACCGCGCCGAACATGAAGACGAGCTGGAAGGCGACGGCGCTTCCTCGCTTGAGGACGTTGTAGCGGAACTTGAGGATGCGCCGGTAGAGCCAGGGCCCGACCATCAGGGCGACGACCAGGAACCCCACGGTCGCGAACCCGTGGTAGGCGACGGAAGCGATCCCGGACGGGTCGAGGCTCAGGATCTCGGGAAGCCCGTGGAGCGACGGGCCCTGGGATCCGAGGCCGAGAGCGACGGCGAGGAGAACATAGAGGATGACGTCCTCGATGACGGCGACCGCGAGCACGATTCGGGCAAACGACGTCTCGAGCACGCCCAGGTCGAACAGGATGCGGGAGATGATCGGGATGCTCGTCACGGCGATGGCGATGGCGAAGACGAGGAGGAGCGACGCGTCCGTCCCCGCCGAGCCCCGGATCCCCTCGGGTCTCCAGGTCGAGAACAGCCCGAATCCGACGAGGAGCGGAAGCAAGGTGCCGGTGACGGTCACGGCAGTCACCGTCCGCCGCTCCCCGGGGTGGAACGCTGCGCGGATCTCTGCCCCGGCGGCGAACATCAGCAGGAGAAGACCCAGCTGGTACGTCGCGTCCAGGACGAGCGGCACCGGCCCGCCCTCGGGGAAGATCGCCCGGGCGAGCTCGGGGAACATCGCGCCCAGGCCGGTGGGGCCCAGCGCGAGTCCGCCCAGGATCTCCCCGATCACCCGCGGCTGGCCAAGGCGCGTGAACACGTACCCCAGGGCGTGAGCCGCCGACAGGATCAGCGCGAGGGCCACCAGCAGACGAGTAATGTCCTCGGGGGTCAGCTTCATCGCGCGTCAGGTTCAGGGCTTGTGGCGCACGAAGGCCCCGATGACGCCGTCAATCGGCGGTCCGGTATCGAGAGACGACGACGGTGACGTTGTCCGGCGCGCCGCGGTCGAGCGCCATGTCCACCAGGGCGCGGCACGCCTCCTGCGAAGTGGCCGCACGGCCGAGGATGGAAGAGATCTCCTCGTCCTTCGCCGTGCCGTGAAGGCCGTCGGTGCACAGGAGCAGGGTATCCCCCGCCTCGAGGCGCACCCGGTGCAGCTCGACGTCCGCCAGGGCACGGCCGCCGCCGAGGGCGTTCGTCAGCACGTTTCGCATCCGGTGCGTCGCCGCCTCCTCGCGTGTCAGAACGCCCGAGTCGACCAGCATCTGCACGCGCGTGTGATCGCGCGTGAGCTGCCTCGCGGAGCCTCCCCTCATGAGATAGGCCCGAGAGTCGCCCACGTGGGCCAGGAAGAGGTCGAGACCCAGGCTGAAGGCCGCCGTCATCGTCGTGCCCATGCCGTAGAGGGCGGGATCGGCCTCGGCTCGCTCGGCCAGGATCGAGTCGAGGCTCCGGTAGCGCGTGTCGGCACGGCGCAGGATCTCGTCCGCGGTCGCCTCGTCCACCTTCATGATCCAGTCGGGAGTGTCCAGCAGGAGATGAACCATGGTGACGATCGCCGTGCGGCTCGCGACCTCCCCCGCCGCGTGCCCGCCCATGCCGTCGGCCACCATCGAGACAAGCCATGCCTCCTCGAATCGATCCGGGACCTCGCCCGCGGGCAGGCTCGTGGAGAGGGTCTCGGAGAAGCGCCCGGCGCGCACCAGCAGGAAGTGGTCCTGGTTCTCGGCACGGACTGCGCCACGGTCCGACAGCCCCGCGGAGTCCACCAGAACCGCAGGCCCGGGGGGCGGCGACAAGGGCGCTGCTCGGCCAGGCTGAGTCCGCACGGGCGGAGGAATGGTGTCGTCGTCGGAAGGATCTCTCACGGCCGTCGACCTTTCCGAGCCCAAGACTACCCTCAAAGAAACGGTGACAGCAACCGAAATCCGCGGCGCCTCACTGCTTGGCGCCGGTCTTCTCCCGGAGGAAGGTCCCGGCCCTCTGGGCCATCGCGGTCATGACCCTCTCGTATCCTCGGTAGTCCTCGGACTTGATCCCTTTCTTGCCGACGGTCAGGAACGGCGCCTCGAGCTTCCCCAGGTGCAGCCCGACGTAGAGGTGCCCGGTCCAGTAGCTCGAGGTATTCTGCCCCTTCACCGGGTTCGGCCCGAAGATGTAGAAGTTGACCTCCTGGAGGCGGATCGTCTTGCCCGAAGCGTCACAGTTGTTGTAGACGATCAGGACGGCGTCCACTTCCAGCGCTCGAGCGAGCTTGTCGCCCAGCGATTCGTTGATGGGGCCCGAGCCGTGGGCCACGGGCCGGTAGCCGTTGACCTCCGGGAGCCTGAGCAGGCGATACCCCTCGGCCACCGGGGAGGGCCGCGCCGTTGTCTGCGCTGTCGTTGGGGCATCCTGGACGCCGGGTTCCTTTGCGAGGACCCCAAGGCCCGATGCCTTCACCTCGAACTCGGTGTAGGCGCTCCTCTTCTTGGCCGAATCGAGGTACTGGTCGGGAGTGAGGAGCTGCATCCCGTATTCCCCGAGCGTGCCCCGCAGTGCCTGCATCCCCGCATCGAGCAGCCCGGTCGCGACCACGCCCGCGCCGTCCTTGGCGACGCTGGTCGAGGCCTTGGTCTTGCCCGTGTAGAGGGGGCTGCCGGGCTCATCCGTGCCGAGATCGCGGACGTAGAAGCTGACGAGCGCAACCCGCTTCGGAGGCGCGCCCAGCGCGGGGAGGTAGGGGACGTTCCCGATCCCGAGCGAGCTCGCTCGGAGCTGCACCATGTCCGGCTCGATGCGCTTCGCCAGGTCGTCGACCGTGCCCAGCGCATCGGCGAAGCTCTTCGGCTTCTGCGCGGCCGGCGACGGGACAGAGAGCCACAGGGCCACCGTCGCGACGAGGACCCCTCGAATCAGGACCGGAACGGCGCGCGGCGATCTCCTCTCCATGTCCACGAAACTCCCTCCGAGCGCTCACCGGGCATCGAGCGCCATCAGAAGCTACGACGCCTGCCCGGCATGGTCAAGGGCGATTGGAATCGGATGGGCTGAGCATCCAGATGTCGGCCTGGCGGTCGGCTCGAACGCCGAAGAGCGATCGGCCGTCAGGGCTCAGGCTCGAGGCGCCCAGCTCGAGCTTGTCGAAGACATCCCGTGACTGCTTCGTCTCGGCATCGACCGTGAAGAGCCTCTTCCGGTCCAGGCAGAGAATGCGCCGGCCGTCGGGAAGCCACGCGATCGGGGCCCCCGTTTCCAGGAGTCGCTCGTATTTGCTCGTGGGTAACGAATAGACGAGCACCCCTTCGCTGAGTCCCACTGCGGTGACGGCTTGGCCTACGATCCGTTTCCCGTCCGGGGACCACCCCCCGCCCTGGAATTCGCGGGTTGCGTCCACCGGCGGCAGGAGCTTCATCGTGCGCTGCGGTAGCGGCCCCGTCAGATCGACGAGGCCCGTGGCCGGCTTCGAGCCGCCGTAGATCGCGACGGCGAGGGTCCGTCCGTCCGGCGAGGGATAGGGGTTTCCAGGGTTATCCCCCTCCGTGGCGGTGACCTGCTCGAGCCCGCTCCCGTCGCGGCGAACTCTCCACTCCTCGTACCGGCCGGTCCGGTCCGAGAAGAAGTAGATGTGATCGGAGTCGGGCGCCCACTGCATCTGCCGGTCCTTGAATCGGTCGTTGGTCAGCCTGCGAGCGCCCGTGCCGTCGGAGTGCGTGACCAAGAGGTCCTCCTGGGCGTCCCGCACCTTGACGACCAGCCAGCGACCGTCGGGAGATGCCCCCACCTCCCAAATCTCCCGGGAGCTGCCCAGGACGGTATGCGGCTGGTCCACGAGCTTCCCCGCCGCCGGGTCGAACGGATACCGGACGATGCTGTAGAAGCTGGTTGCGAGGGAGTAGACGATCTGTCCGGTCCTCGCGACCGACAGCGGCCCGTTCCATCCTCCGCCCGAGGTGACCGGCTCCGGGTCGCCGAGCGGCCGCCCGCTGTCCTCGTCGATCCGTCGCCTCCACAGGTTCATCGATCCGCCGCGATCGCTCGAGAAGTAGAGGTGGTTCCCGTCCGCCGACCACACGGGGTTCCAGTTGAAGTACTCGTCGTCGTTGAGCGGGACCGCCTCCCCTCCCCCGACCGGTATCGTGGAGAGGACGCGCTTGCCGGTCCCCTGGGGGAGACCCCAGAACGCGATCCGCTTCCCGCTGGGCGACCAGCTCGGCTGGACCGCGTCGAGCTCCGTTGCCACCCGAGTCTTCCCCCCTGTCGCGACGTCGATCCGCCAGAGCTGGCTCGTGCTCACGCGGGCCGTGGGACCGCCCACCCCCTCGGTCGCGACCACGAGCTCCTTTCCGTCGGGCGACCACGCCGGGTTGAAGCCGACCTCCGATACCTTGCGCACCGACTCGCCCGTCGCCCCCATGATGTAGATCCCCTTCCCCTCCCGTTCCGAGCGGAACGCGATCCACTGTCCGTCGGGGGAAAAAGCCGGCGACACGTCGTCTTCCCTGGAGTCGCCGGTCAGGTTGATCGCGGTCTCCCCTCCGACACGCTGGAAGTAGATGTCGAGGTTCCCTTCCAGTTCGCTCATGTAGACGAACGATTTCCCGTCGGGCGCGATGCTGGGCTGCAGCTCTTCCCCTCCCGCGAACGTGAGCTGGGAGAAGCTCCAGGAGGTCGCCGGTGCGACCAGCGCCCGGCCCGGCGAGGGAAAGCCCCGCCCCAGGAGAAAGCCGACGACCGAGAGGGCGGCCGCGATCGCGATCGACAGGAGGAGCCGGACCTTGCGCGTCCCTGGTGCTGCGCTCATCCCTCGGACGGGCGCGAGAGCGCCGGAGGACCCGGCGGCCGTCTCGAGGGCGAACGCGAGGTCCTGCGCCGACTGGAAGCGCCGCTCGGGCTCTTTCTCGAGACACCGGCGGAGGATGCGCTCGACGGCGGACGAGGCGTCTGTCGATTCCGTCGGGAATTCCGGCGGGTCCACGGTCAGGATGGCGTTCATGGTCTCGACCGCGGACTCGCGCCGGAAGGCACTGCGGCCCGCGAGCATCTCGTAGAGGATGGCGCCGAGAGAAAAAACGTCGGAGCGGTGGTCCGCGACCTGCCCGCGCACCTGCTCCGGGGACATGTAGCCCGCCGTGCCGACGATCGCTCCGGGAGTGGTGTGGATCTGATCGGCGAGGGCGGTGACCTCTCCGCTGGCCCCGTCCACCAGCGCTCCGGTAGGCTTGGCCAGGCCGAAGTCGAGGATCTTCACGCGGCCGTCCTTCGTGACGAAGACGTTCTCCGGCTTCAGGTCCCGGTGAACGATCTCGCGCTCGTGCGCGGCGGCCAGACCGCTCGCGATCCCGATCCCGTACTCGACCGCCCTCCGGGTCGAAAGCGGCTTCGCCCCCGGGGCCGGCGCCCCTCCCGAGCCCGAGGAAGGGCCCGACTCCGCGCCGCGGGCGCCGCCGCTCGACGGTCCCCTCTCCCGGGAGCCCGGGCTGGATCTCCCCGAGCCGCCGAGCTTGGCGCGCAGTGTCGCCCCTTCCAGGAGCTCCATCACGATGTAGGGCGAGCCCGCGTGGGTGCCCAGCTCGTGAATCGTCACCAGGTTCGGGTGGCTCAATCCGCCGGCGGCGCGCGCCTCCCGCTCGAATCGCTGCATCCGGTCGGGGTTGGTCGCGAAGCTGGCCGGGAGCACCTTGATGGCGACGTCGCGCCCGATCCGCGGGTCGTGGGCGCGGTACACCTCGCCCATCCCCCCTTCGCCGATCTTCTGGAGGATGCGATAGTGCGCGAGGGTCTGTCCAGGCTCCAAGGCGTGCCGCTCCATGATGGACGGCGTGTAGTCTACCTCGGACACGGACCGCTGCGTGGACGTTTACTTCTATGTTATCATTCTTGCATGGTGCGCCTCCCCATCGACGACTGGTGCGCTGCGCTCGGCATGAGCCAGGCCGCCTGGGCACGACGGGCCGCCCTGGCTCCCGCCGTCGTCTCCGACTACGCCCGAGGCCGCCGGAATCCAACTCTGAGGACCATCGAGGCGCTCGCCCGAGCGATCGGACGAGATCCCTGGGAGCTATTGCGAGGTCCGCTTCCCGGAGAAGGGCTTCCGAGCGAGCAGGAGGCGCGCGAGGCAAACGTGGAGTGGTTCCAGCGCCTGACCCCGTCTCAGAGGGCACGCGCGGCGGAGCAGACCCGGCGCTTCGCTCTCCGGGCTCGCGCGTTCGCGCGAAAGACGGTGACCCGTCGTGCGCGATGACGAGGTCGATGTCGCTCGGTTCGTCCGCGAGCTCGCACGAGCCCGCGTGCGGTGGCTTCTCATCGGACGCCAGGCCCTCATCCACTACGGAGTGCCCGCACAAACCATGGACTACGATCTCTGGATCGATCCGTCTCGGACGAACGTGGAGAAGTTCCTCGACGTCGCGCGGCGTGTGGGTCTCGAGGCCCCGGACCGGGCCTTCGAGGTGGAGGGCCACGCCTGTTTCAGCGTGCACGGCGGCTCGCTGAAGGTCGACGTGTTCAAGGTGCGGAAGTTCACGAACCTCGACGGCGAATCGATCGATTTCGCTTCGGTGTATCGTCGGCGGGTCGTGGCCAGGGTGGAGGGGGATCCTCTGGCCCCTCCGCTTCCCTCGCTTCGCGACCTCCGTGCCCTCAAGCGGATGAGGGACAGCGAGCGGGACCGTGAGGACCTCCGCTACCTCGACCTCCTCCTGATGAAGAAGAAGGGCCGCTGACCTCAGCGTTTCCCTTCCACCCTCCGGACCTTGCCCGACCCGAGGATCCGGATCTGTGTCGAGAGCGTGAACGGACGGCCGTCGAGGTCGAAGACGGCCTCGCCGAAAACCGCGGCGTATCCGTCTTCCGGAGCAGGCACGAGCGCCGTGAACTCCTCGCCCTTTCGCCCCATCGGTTCGAAGGTCCACGGTGAGTCACGGAAGTCTCTCGTCTTCGCCCTCGCGCGGAACACGCGGGCTTCGGCCGGTGGAAGATCGCTTCGAAGGATCAGACGAAGGCCGTCCTTCCCTTCGCGGTACGACCAGCGCATCTCCGGCCATCGACCTCCTCGGGCAACCATGCGGATGAAGGCTGCCAGGGTCCCGTCGACCCGTTCCCGGTCCTCGAGACCGTGGCCGCTGTTGGGAGCGTAGAGGATCCACTTGGGGCCCCTCAGGCCGTCCCAGTAGAGGTTCAGCGCGTCGAGAGTCCAGTAGCGGTCGTTGGTCCCCAGGATCACGAGCTTCGGGAGGGCGAGCCGCTTGCGGTACCGGTAGGGATCCTCGAGCTTCACGAGGCGTCGCCCCGCCGGCGTCCCCAGCTTCTCGGGGATTCCCGCTCTGGCATACTCGTCGACCTCGTCGCTCAGCGCGCCGTACACCTCGAGCTGGTGCGATCGCTGCCGCGGCAGGTTCAAGACGTCGATCACCATGGGCGCGATCGCCTTCACCCGCGCGTCCCGGCTCGCGCCGGCGAGCCAGGCGGTCCACCCGCGCTTCGAAGATCCGTGGACGAGGAACCCGGTGATCTCCGGAAACCCCTCCTCGCGCGTGAGCTCCTGGATGGCGTCCATGGCCTTCTGCACCGCCTTGGTCATGGGGAAGTGGAGCGGCCATGATTCGTCCCCCGTGCTCAGGTACTCGAGCCAGGTGTGGACGACGAGCTCGTCCTCCGTCTTCCCGCCGAACAGCGGCTGGTTGGGAACGTCGTGGACGATCGCGGCCACCGCCCCCGAATCGATGGCCAGGCGAACGCCCGCTGCGATGCTCCGCTCGCCCGGCTTCCCCCCGACGCTGCGGAGGGCGCAGAATCCGGGATGGGCCAGTCTCTCGGGACGGAAGATCTGGAGCCGATGCTCCCACGTGATCCCCTGCCAGACCTGCGAGACCAGGCGGAGATCGTAGATCGTGCATCCGTCCCGCACCTCCTCGCCCCGCCTCTCCCACCGATAGGCGGGCTCCGGCTTGCCGAGGTAGGAATCCAGATCCGCCCGCACGGGGCCGGCGAGCAGGATCAGGGCTGTCGCGGCGACGGCGAGGTAGAGGTAGAGCCGAGAGCGCGAGAGGTCTCTCATCGGTCGAGATCGTATCGCGTCCCCGGGCTGCCGCGTCCGAATCCGTAGATCCCCGCGCCGATCAGGAGGGCCAGGGCACCCGCGAGCCAGCTCTTGGGCTCTGCCGACAGGAGGAACAGCATGCACAGCACGAGAGCCGCGATGGGGATCGCGGGTCCGCCGGGCAGGCGGATCGATCGCTCGGATGCGGGGAGCTTCTTGCGCAGCACCGGAACCGCGGCTGCGGTTCCGATGTAGGTCGCGAGCCGCGCGATCGCGGAGAGGGCCGCGAGTCCCGTGAAGGTACCGCTCAACGCCAGGGGCAGAGCCAGGCCGGCCTGGACGAGGATCGCGACGTGGGGCGTGCGCCACGTCGGGTGGATGCGTGCCAGCATCGACGGCAGGCGGCCGCTCTCCGCGAGCGCGTAGAGGTAGCGCGGTCCGGCGAGCATCGAGTTGTTGTTCGTGCCCAGGATGGACACCATCGCGCCCAGCGTAAGGAGCCAGACGCCGGCCGGCCCCAGGACCCGCGCCGCCGAGTCGGCGAGCGGCGTCGCGGAGGAGGCGAGATCGGGCACGGTTCCGAGCGCGACGAGCTGGATCATCGTGTAGATGGCAGTCACGAGCGCGATCATCACGAGGAGGGCGAAGGGGACGTCCCGCCGGGGGTTGCGGAACTCACCCGCCGGAGCGGCGGTGTTCTCGAACCCGGCGTAGGCGAAGAGCAGGAGCAGAGCGGCCTCTCCGAGCCCCTTCCCGTCGGGAACGGGGATCGGGAGAATCCGCTCCCAGGAGATCGAGCCGGCCCCGGCCGCGATCAGAACCAGAAGCGGCACCACCTTGCCGATCGAAAGCACTGCCGCGGCCCTCGCCCCCGCCTTCACCCCTTTGAGGTTGAGGGCCGCGAGGAGGACGATGATCGAGACGATCGTGACGGCCCTCCCCCATCCCGATCCCGCCCCTTTCCAGAGCGCGGTCGAGGCCTGGGCGAACCCCGCGGAGAGGCCGGCGACCGAGGTCAGTCGCGCGAGCCAGGTCATCCACCCGACCTCGAACGCGACGAACTCCCCGAATGCCGCGCGGGCGTAGACGTACGCCCCTCCGGGGCGATCGAAGAGGCTACCCGCCTCCGCGAAACACAGGACGAGCAGGAGCACGGCGAGGCCGGCCGCGAGGATCGCCAGAACGCTCGCCTTGCCGAGGGCGAGGGCGGCGGCGGCCGGGAGGAGGTACACGCCGCTGCCGATGACGTCGTTCACCGAGAAGGCGACGACCTCCCACCGCGAGACCACGCGAAGGAATCCGCCCTTCTCGCTCCGCTCCGTCGTCCTCGCGCTCATTCCCCGCCATTATCGCCGAGAGACCGGTTGTTCGACCCGGATCGCCGGCCCTATGTTCGTGTCATGGCGACGGGCTGGGTCGGAGTTCTCGCGTCTTCCGGTCGGGAGTTCCTCTCGATCGTCGGGAAGCTGCTCCTCGCCCTGGTCGCGTGCAACCTCCCCAGGAAGGTCTGGTCTCGCTTCGGAGCGGCACTCCCGGTCGATCTCATGCCGATCCCGGCGGCGGCCCTCGTTCTGCTTGCCGGAGGTGTGCTGGGGTTCTACGGCTTCCTGGATTTCGCGTCGGACGCCGCGTCGCAGAACAACCGGGCGATGCTCGAGATCGCGGAGATGCAGGCTTCCGGAGAAGCACCGCAGGGGCCCGAGGCCTCGGCCGCGATGTCGGTGTCCCTGACGATGCTCTCCGCGCTGGCCTTCGCCCTGCTCACGCCCACCGGGCTCTTTTGCACGTATCTCCTGCTGTCCGGCTTCACCCGCATCGTCTCGTCGATCCTCGACGATCCCAGGGGGGATCCGCTCATCGGCCTCGCCCACGCCCTGGGCGCGCGTTTCCTCGCGCGACGAGTCGAGAAACGCGAACGCCGGGAACGTGAGGGCCGCGAAGGCCCCGAGGTGTCCGACCGGATTCTCGACGCCTGTCGCGCCGATCTCCCTGGGGCGGATCTCGTCGTCGTGGCGTCGCGCAGGAAGCCCGAGTGGACTCCGGGGACGATCCTCGACACCGGTGAGCGCTTCTTTCGCGTGGGCCGGGCGGTCGAGCGAGATCTTCCGGTGGGCCTGCGCACCTTCTATCCGCTGACGGAGGTCCCCGGCGCGGAGGCGTTTCGTAGGATCGTCCGATACGAGGTTCCCAGAACGGCACCGTAGCGGTATTGCACGTGGGAACCTGGCAGAATACATTCCGGGAAATGGACCTGAGAAACGACGGGAGGATTCTCTACGTTTCCTCGGTGGACATCTCGGTCGGGAACGGACCGGGGGTCAACGAGAGAGAGTTCACCCTGGCCCTCCATCGGGCCATGGGCGGCCGAGCGCACTTTCTGATCCCTCGTCCCGTCGTCCGGATTCCCGATCTGCCGGCGGACGTCTGCACGTTCTCGGCACCGCACCGGCGCCACCACCCGTGGCACTTCCTACGCCATACGATCTCGCAGCTGCGGCTTGCCGACGATCTTCTTGCCCGGCGCCGCTTCGATCTGCTGGTGTTCCGGCTGGATGTTCTGCCCCTCTACGCCCTGTACATCACCCGCAGGCACCGCGTTCCCTACGCTCTGAAGACCCTGGGACAGGGGATGATGAACGTCCTCGCCGAGAAGGGAGGCCTCCCGGGGCGCGCCCTGGGTCGCGTCAACCGGTCTCTCGTGAAGCGGCTCCTGTCGCGGGCGCTGGTGGCCGACTCGGTGAGCCTGGCCCAGGTCGATTCCCTTCGGAGCGTCCTCTCCGCGCCGCCCGACAGGATCGTGTGGATCGACAACGCGGTGAACCTCTCCCGCTTCTTCCCGACGCCGGTCGAGGAGGCGAGAAGGACTCTCGACCTTCGCGGGCTCGATCCGATCGTCGGCTACATCGGAGGCCTCCCCGCCGAGCGCGGCGCCCTGCAGGTCATCGAGGTCGCCCCCCGCCTGACGGCCCGACACCCGAACCTGGGCGTGCTCATCGTCGGAGACGGGCCGGGGCAGGACGATCTGAAGAGGAAGGCCGACGCGCTCGGGCTGGGAAGGCGCTGCGTCTTCGCGGGCTACGTTCCTCTGGACGAGGTGCCCGTCCACGTCAACGCCCTGGACGTCGGGGTGTCGATCAGCCTGCGCCCGGACCGCCACGCCGCGTCCGAGCTCAAGGTTCGCCAGTACCTGGCCTGCGGCAAGCCCGTCGTCGCGAGCCCGGGAAGCAACGATTTCCTCGTGGAGGAAAGCCTCGGCTCGATCGTCGAGCCCCGCGATCGGTCGGCGATCGCCGCCGAGATCGATCGCTGGCTCTCCATGAGCGTGCAGCAGCGAGCGGAATTCACGCGGAGAGCGACGGAGTACATGAGGCGAAACCTGTCGATGGACGACGCCATCGGCCGGCGGTTCGCGGTCTGGGAGGAGCGGCTCCACGCGGGAGCGGACCTCCCCGCACACAACCACGCCGTATGATGGCGGAGTTCGTCGGCAGCACCGGGGCCGGGAAGACCACGCTGGCGGCCGATGTCCATCGTCGCCTGACGGAGGCGAGGGAACGCGGGGTCGCGACCTCGATCGATCTGGTCGCGGAGAGGATCGGGTGCCGCCCGCCGGCGCACCCCACCCGGCAGAACCTCCTGAGCGATATCGTGGGGTTTCCCTTCTTCGTGCGCTCGACCTTCCGGCACAGGGCGTTCCCTCTCTTCGCAGCGAGGTTTCTGGCACGCCAGCGCGGCCGGATCTTTCTCCGCCTGAACCGTCTACGGAACGTCGTCCGCAAGATCGGCACGTACGAGATCGTGCAACGCCACGGCGACGATCGGATCGTTCTCGTGGACGAGGGGACGGTGCTGGCGGCGCACAACCTGTTCGGAGACGACGACACGGCCTGGGGGCCCGAAGACCTCCAGACATTCGCACGCCTGGTTCCCCTGCCCGACGCGATCGTGTGCGTGACGGCACCCGTCGACGAGCTCGTGCGACGCTCCCTCGCTCGCCCCGATCCGCCCCGGATGATGAGGGCGAGGGACAAGAGTCGGGTCGAGCGGCACGTCCGTCGCGCCGCGGACCTGTTCGAGGATCTGCTCGAGGTTCCGAGGATCCGCGAGCGGGCCATGATCGTGGAGAACGCCGCG
>Ga0247727_10010101_pt1 | contig 16823 bp, 15 predicted proteins | sample WisWelCaveWW1625_FD_202498 | JGI IMG/M metagenome (GOLD analysis project Ga0247727, IMG submission 202498) | Biofilm microbial communities from Wishing Well Cave, Virginia, United States - WW16-25 | ecosystem: Environmental > Aquatic > Deep subsurface > Groundwater > Cave microbial mat | place...
TTTGGCCAACCGCTTTCGCAGCGCCTCGTCCTCCAACAGGACACCGACCGTCTCATCAAGAATGCTGGAGTAGTCGAGATAGCTCCGTTCATCGAGCAAACCTCGGTAGGTCTCCATACCATCCAAAACCGTGCAGTCCTTCAGAGCGCGGCTGTTGATGGCCGCTTCCCTCAGGATCGAGAGTGCCGAAACATAAACACCGGTGTCCCGCCAACGCTTCAGCGGGACATCCTTCAGGTCAGTAGAAGTTGTAAGGCCGCTCTTCTTGGAGTGCCTATCGATGAACAACACCTGCTGGACCTCGTTCAACACATCGAACTTGAGATACTTCGGTACTTCGGTCTTGAGCAGGTCGAGGCAGAATGCGTGGATAGTTCCGATATACATCTCGGCCATGCCGTTGATGTTTCCGAACTCCTCTCGACAGCGGGTGACAATGCGCTCCTTCAACTCGGCTGCAGCTTTGTCCGTAAACGTGAAAGCCACGATGTTAGCCGGTTTAAGGCCGTTCTTGAGCAACCCGGCAACTCGCTGAGCAACGACCTCTGTTTTCCCTGATCCGGCGCAGGCGATGAGCTGCAGGTTGCCGCCAGCATGGGTGATGGCATCACGTTGGCTCGGGGTCAGCTTCATGCGCGGTTCTCTTTCTCGAATCGTAGCGTGTCGGCGGTAGTCAGGAATATACTGGCGGTTGGATCTCAACGCCGCCCGGCGAGTATAGCCAAGCCATTATAAGAAGTCACGGAAGGCTGTGGCGGACCGAGGGTTCAAGGGGTTAGGCCGCTTCCTCTTCACCCAGAATCCGTTGCACAGTCGCGTTGCCGATGCCAAGTTCGCTCGCAATCTTCCTCATGCCCTTTCCTTCCTTTCGCAGCGCAAGCACCTTGGCTGTGACCTTCCCATCAACCCGTGGCCTTCCAAGCTTCCTGCCTTCAGCCTTGGCTCGCTTCAGACCCGCCTTGACCCGCTCGACGATCATGGTTCGCTCGAACTGAGCGAACACCCCCATCATTTGAAACATCATTTCGCCTGTGGGTGTGGTGGTATCAAGGCCCTGTTTGTGGAGGTACAAGTTAATCCCCTTGGCGTGTATGTCCTTCAGGAAGGTCACCAGATCGAGCAAAGAACGGCCTAGCCGGTCTACCGACCATGCCGCAATTAGATCGAACTCCCGTCGCATGGCGGACTTGCAGAGTCCATCGAAGCCCGGCCTATCCTTCCGACCCTTTGCCCCGCTGATGCCCTTGTCCACGTATCGTTGAACAATCTGCCAGCCTTCTTTCCGGGCGACGGCTTCAAGTTCTTGAAGCTGGTTCTCAACGCTCTGCCCGTCTGTGCTGACTCTCGCATATAGGGCAACCCGCTTCCTCGTCTTCATGGCAGCCTCCCTCTGATTGTGTGGTTCGCGGCGAACATGAAGAGAGCCTACTAGATGGCTGTCCTGAAATCAAGTGTTATCAGGACACATGAATCGATAGAAGGCAAGCCGCGTAAATCGCGGGGTTTCGAGGGGTCAGGTTGGAGGGGTTTTCAGGACAGGGGAATGTAACGAGTAAAGCCTGTCAAGAGTACGGAACAGGAAGGATCGGAGAATAGGTATCACCGTGGGTAAACGTGGACAACTCAATCGACATATTCCCCATGCCGTGGTACCGTTTTACGCTTTATGACAAAGCACTCGCGTAGCAGCCTTCAACCAGCCCACAAAGGTTATCTATACCAGGACTTAGCGACCGCTTATATACTTGCTGAAAGCCTAATCCAGCGGTTCAAATCTGTTACTGTCGACAGGAAGGTGGTGCAAGACGATCAATTTGATGATCTCGAGATTGTCATTACGGCAGGTCGCTTCCGTCGTCAGATTAAGTCTAGTCAGGATCCCAATCGTCGTCTAACACTTGCTGACTTTACTAATGAGCAATCGTCACTTCGTTTCGACCGTCTTGTTCTGAGCTACGTCAGGGCAGAGACTGCTCCAGCCGACGAATATCGACTCTGTGCCACGTGGTTGCCACCTGATGAGCAGGTACTCGCGGAGTTACTTGAGCTTATTGATATTCCTGAGACTGTCGCTGGTTGTCCTTCTCAGTGTTTTCGTTTTCGCGCGGAACACCTATGGCCTCTCGGCGTCTCTCCAATTTGGGATATTCTGGGCAATTCTGCGGAATTTACACGCGAGCACGTCCTCAGATTCTGCAATCGGTTCGTCATCGAGTTGGCGTTGCCCAACGCTTCGAACTCACTCCTTGAACCAGGTCCCTTAGAACAGGTTCTAATTCGGTCTCTCGCAAATGCCGGTATCGGCCGCTATCCGAACGTGGGACGTGAGCCACAAGATGTAGCTGCCCTCGCCGTTTCGCTCGCTACCTTAGCGAGAACGAGTGGGGGTACTCTTACTCCCAAGGATATTGAGACACAACTCGGGATACGCACTGATTACGGTCGTGTGGCTCAAGCTTTTCCAATCGACCACGCGCTATACCAAGACCAATTTGAGATTAGACAAATCGTAATGCATGCAGCGTTGTTAGGTGAGCATCAGATTATCACCGGAGTGCCAGGAGCCGGCAAGTCCTGGTTCTTGACCAGGCTAGCCGAGGACCTCCGCGCTGCAGGTGCCTTAGTAGCAAGACACTATTGCTATCTTGAGCCTGGCGATGAGCACGTTGAGCGCAGGATTACGGTCGATGTGCTGTTCGGAAATTTATTGGCCGAACTCACTGATGCCGAACCATCCCTCAGAGATGCTTTCCATTCTCGCTATACCGCCGGACTCTCTGAACTCGAGAAAGTTGTTGAAAAAGCAGTCGCGCTTGGAAAGCAAGTCGTTCTTGTTATTGATGGTCTTGACCATATCGCCCGAGTCCGGGCCGAAGCAAAGTCAGTAAGCGATATGGAAACAGATATTATCGAAGAGCTGGCTAGCATGACCATCCCTACTGGCGTCTCACTCGTAATCGGATCCCAGCCTGGGAATCACCTCGACCCGCTCTCTGACCGCTTTGGGATAAAGATTACTGAGCGTGAGATGCCTCCCTGGTCCTCCGACAGCATTACGGCGCTCGCCACCAAACTGGATGTAATTAATGCGCTAAAGCGTTCGGGAGTTATCAATCCACATTCTACTATCAAACAGCTCGTTTTGCGTGCTGAAGGTAATCCACTTTATGCAACCTGTCTCGCTCGCGGGTTAACGAATGGATTATTAGCGGGTACGATTACGAATCCAGAAGAGTGGTTAAACGACGCTCCCGTAATTGCTGGAAATATAAGCACCTACTACAACTATCTCTTTAATCATGCTTCTGATCGGGCTCAGGCAGTCGGGGATATTCTCGGTGTTATTGATTTCGGCGTGTCTGAATCTGATTTGCGAAAGATGATTCCTGATGTTCTTGGAGATTGGCTTCCCCGGGCACTCTCGGCACTCAAGCCAATTCTAACAACAGTCTCTAGCCAAGGTGGCGTGCGAATTTACCATGAGAGTTTTCGACGGTTTATAGTGGAAACACTGGCTCACCGTGGGCGATCTGTTGCTAACGCACTTGAGCCCGTGATTGATTGGCTGAACAATCGAGGTTTCTATCGTGACGCTAGAGCATATCGCTTCCTTCTACCCTCACTGCTAAGGGCCGATCGGTTGGATGAAATCCTCTCACATATAGAAGTAAATTATGTCTCAAAGAGCGTTGCTCATGGGCACCCCATAGAAGCTGTACAGCGCAATCTATCCATCGCTCTCGGTGTTGCGGCCCGCACACTTCGCTGGCCCGATTTGGTGCGGTGCGTAGAACTGCATCGCTCCATTTACACCTGTTACGAAGACAACCTACGGGATCCCCTTAACTACTGGGAGACCTATCAAGACCTCTTTGGGCCGGATGCATTAGCTGAACGGCTGCTTTTCGACGGCCGACCTACCCAAATTGCTGATGTTGGGCTAATGCTGTGCTCGCTGGTCGATGATGCCGGAGGGACGCCCCCGTGGCGTGAATACCTCGATCTAGCCGATACGGAAAGTGGCGAGGAAGAAGACCAAAGATACGACCGGGAAGCCGAACGCGTCCGAAAAGAGCGAATCTCGATATGCACGCTACATGGAATGATCCGTCTCAAAGGAGTAGATCGCGTTGCGCCTCAGGTTCTTCGCTTTTTTGTAAGACAAAGCTCGGACTCATCAGCAGCCTTTATTCGCGGACTGGCGGCTCGTATTGCACGCACCGGGGGACCGGAGGCTGCTCAGCATATCAACACACAAATACGCACCACTGTCGCCCCAAACATTCTAGCCCTCTTTTCCCTTGGGCTGGCAGATGAGTTCGTCCGACTTGGTAACAACGAGCGTGCTGCAGCAATCGCTCAGGAGGTATTAGCCCATGTCGGGTCGCCTTTGCTTGCTGTTGATTGTCTTACGCTAGGAGCGTCACCTTCTGAAGCAGCATTTTATGCTTCTCCACCCTCTTCACTTTCCTTGGGATTTGGACAGCACAGTCCTGAACCAGAACCACTCCGAACATGGATTGCGTCGCTCCGTCTACTCGCCAGCGGCGATGAAACTACGCTTCGAACTGAATGGGACCGTGTAGAAGGAGAAGGATGGTATCGAAGTTGGCTACGCTATATCATCACGTTGTCGAGAGTTGAAGCGTCGCGTCGCGCCCACGGAGAAATGCCCAGTATCCAGACTGCATTCGTGGAGCTTGCAAGTGACGTTCGACCTTATGTTGGAAAGCCTCGCCCGTGTGATCTCTACTCAATTCGCCATGTCATCGCAGAAACGCTTGAATGGGGTCTATCGCTCCTCAATTCCGAAAAGGACTGGGAAGTTGCACTCCAAAATCTACAAGCGGTTCTTGATGGAACATCGGTAATGCTCGATCGTTCACCATCCGGTCCGATCACTCCTGAAATGGCCATAAGTGTTCTGCTTCCTTATGCAAAACGCCAGGAGGTTGGCGTTATGGTGCGCACCTTTGCAGAAGCAGAAGTGAAGTATGGTGAAGAGATCGGAACATACTTTTGGAATCATGCTCAGCGCGCAATGTATCTTGCACGTATTTTTAATGCAATTGATGACGCATCGGGGGCTCAATCAGCATGGGCACAAGCTGGAGTCTATCTCAGCGCCTATGGAGATCATAAGGATATCACGATCTACGACCTCATCGAGAGTGCTCCTGCTCTAGTGCATTCCTCTCAACAGGAGGCATTAGCAGCTCTCGCCTCAACACAGTCTCTCGCTAGTGCAATGATTCGACACACTGATGGCCGGTCTACGAACCGTGCTCAAAACGCATGGTTTCGGAGTTTCCTTGAGGTTGATACATCGGCTGCGCTTACTGTCCTCGCTCGTTCAATTAGCGTGAGGAATGCCATTACAGGATGGCCTATTGCTACTGCGATCGGAGATGCGACAGAGCATACAACCACGATTGCGGATCCAGTTCTTGTTGCAGCACTACAGGCTACACTACCATTTGAGGCACACGATGACATTGAGGCAGAAAAATATGCAGATCAACGCCTTGCTGTCGTGAATCGACTCCTGGAACACGATCGACAACTTGGAATCACAGCACTGAAGCAACTTATCGCACAGGTAACTGGCGACGAACGCCGGCATCGGGATAGACCTGCCGCTAGAGTTCAGGCATTCGCACAAGAAAAGGACATTAAAATACCTAAAATTAGGCCCTCGCCTGTCTCCATCGATGAAAAAAAACATTTTCCACCTAAGCAAAAGAGTTTCTCTGACGTTCTGCGATACCTCTACGAAGAGACGTATTTCACGAAGGAGACAAGGGGTATCGACCTAGTTGCTGGCATTCGGCGAGCAGGAGAGATGCGCCCAGGATTGGAGGATCAGAACTGGACCGGTTTTGTTAACGCCTTTGGGTACCGATTGATCAATCTGATATCGGAAGGACATGAGGAGGAGGCGATCCGCCTCATTCGTTTCTTTGGGCGAGAGGTCTATGTCTCATCCTCCGTCGCAGTACACCCGCTCGTGGAAATCGCTGATGGGCTTGAACGACATGGATGTCGGCGAGCTGCCACAGTGGCATATGCCCTCGCGTATACTAAGTCACGTGGGGAGGGAGGTTTTTTGGCCCTTGGTGATGAGACTCATGCCCCCATTCTTGAATGCGGTCTGAAGCTAGGACGCGCCGAGACACTCGAGACTGTTGCTACCGAAATCGCCTACTCACTCCGTGGAAACATATATAGCGTAGGCGTTTCTCGTCATATTGTTGAGCGAGCGATCACCTGGGGCGAGCCAGCAGTTGCAAAAGCATGTTGGTGGGCAGCGTATGAGGTCATTGCACACCGCCTGCCTATCGTTTCTGACCGTTCCGGTTGGTTCGAGAACTTCGATCCGTCAGAAGCACTCCCACAGTCAATCGAGGAAGGACTCTTGGAGGTACTACTCAGTATCTTGAACGACCCTCGATTGGGTCGAAAAATAGCGGCACTTGCGGGGTTGGTCAATGCCACCAATATTAGGCCGGAATTGCCAAGAGCGCTTCGCTGGTTTCTCACTCGTGATGCAACTCTGACTTCGGTACTTCTTGTTTTCCATGTTCTTCTGTACGTGGAGTCCGAGCCATTTCTGCTCACGAAGGAATTATCTGACATTCTCCTTGATTATGCCAAGGGTCAGCTTTGGGGCCCTCGAGTTCTGGCTCAAATGCTTCTAAAGCGATCGGGGGTTGAGTGTGTCGATTGCCACCGCGAACCTCCAGAAGACACCAGTGCAGTGCTTTCAAGGGATCGACATGAGGCAATTCTGAGCTTAGATAAAGGTGACCGATTAAAACGGATTGCTAAAATATGGCCTGAGTTACCAGGTCTTGTAACGCGGCGGTTTAACGCTCTGTTTGAAGGTTCCGACATACAAAAGATGAGGTGTCGAACGCGTTATCGTCTAGCTTACGGACAAGAAGGTGATTCGAGGCCCCCAACTCCACTACTAATGTGGGAGAAAGAGCTTTTTGAGACAGCTCTGCACGAGGTACTAAATGGACTGAATCCACATCTATGGGCGACAGGTTCTTGGGACAGGAAGGCTGAGACTCGGGCTATTCAAATCATGTTGCCTGAAACCTTTATCCATCTTGGACTTCACTTGAGTCGCACGATGCGGCCGTCTTATCCAGATCCCATTGAGCAGACGCAAGGGCGAGGTGAAGTACCAATCTTAGACTTAGACGACCAGGACCCAGAATTTACGGGTTGGCGTCGAGTAGGATATATGGAACTTCATTGGATGCGTCCTCCTCAGGCTCATTACCGTATGCCCGAGAAGGTCGTCACTGTTTACGCGGGTGCCGTAGCTGAAGAACTGGGAACCGTACATGAGTCATGGCCCTTTCTTGCTGCCGATGCATGCTCGGATTGGTGGGATAAAGAATCTCCCACGGCACCATTCCCTGCGAGTCTTCCAAGTGGACCGATCGTGCGACTCGTGTTGCTGAAGGATTGGCTTGGAGATCAGTTTGTACTCATCCCGCCAATCCGGTTACGTGCCTACCTTTCATTGACCCTTTCCCGATACGGAACCCCTCTTGTTTGGCAAGACCCAACAGGGATTCCAGCAATTGTCTTGCGCACATGGCGTGTGAGAAATCCCGAAGCCCTATTTACAGAAGCCGTGGAGTATGAAGGTACCGACCTGATCATGCGACCGGATATATTTGACAGGATTATGGCTCTTTGTGGTTGTCCGATTCGGGAAGAGACGGTGGTGATTAGCAAGGAGCTAAATAGTGTGGATGAGGCTTGAAAAGGTTGTGATGTGTTGATGAAGCGGTAGCAGTATGGTAGCAGGTGGTTTTAAGCTATTGAGTTGCTGGATATTTTATCGGGGCTGCTGATACACAATTAGCGGGCTGTTGAAGGAGAAATGCTACGGAAGACCCAAATCCGACTCTGGCCCTTTCAGTCATACAGGAAGACTATACTACTCAGGAGCCACCCTCCTTCTTCTTTATCAAGAAGGTATCTTGTGGGTCCGCCGCCACGGGACGCAGGGCATCCTTGATCTTCTCAAGTATAGGATGCAATGAGTCGTTGTCGTAGACGACCCTCTCGTATCTGCTCGCTCCACCCAGATGGCGCAGGATACGGTCCCTCTCGAGGTACTCGAACTCGACGACCAGCCCGGTTTGTTTGATTTTCCAAATAAAACTGCTCAAGGGTCCATCTCCACTGCCGTTCACAGCCACATACAGTTCAGACAGTCCTTCAAGATGTTTGAGGAGTGCTGCTTTTTCTTCTTCGGTAAACTGCACGACCATATCAGTCATTGCATCGCTCCCTTCCTTTGGTTGAGGAACACAGTGCAGGTGACCCGACCACATTAAACCAACCCAAGTTCTCCATTTCAACCTTGCATGCCTGTACTTGATTTACCACCACCCTTGACACCTCCACGCAGGCAGCCTAGCCTTTCATCAACATGGCCGAAAAACACGACCCCAAAGACCTCGTCACCATCGAAGAACTTGCCGTCTCTGGTATGTGGGAAATGGCGGGGCTGGTCGAGGTGCTTCAGCAAAAGGGGTTGCTCAAGAAACAGGAGATCCTCGACGCGATCGACGAGCTGCGTCGCAAGAATCCACTAGCTCCTCTCCCCAAGGAACCCTTGCCCAAGCCATCTCGGATTACCGAGATCGAGAGAGAGCTGGTCGGGGATGTTCTGACGCTGTTTGATGAGAAAGGCCTGACTCGTGAACAGGCTCTCTCACTGTTGGGGCCGTTGTCAGTCTTAATCGAGCTGGTCAAGCGGGAACTCACAAAGCAATCCACGAAGTAACGTGGCCTCATGTGCGGACGGTACACCTTAACTGCTTCCCTTGAAGAAATCGCTACGCAATTTGCAGTTGAGGATCCCCCGCTGTTTAAATCTCGCTACAACATCGCTCCCTCGCAAAACGTCGCCGTCGTGCGGCTCAAACCAGTCATCTCGCAGCGTGAGCTGGTCACCCTTCGCTGGGGCTTGATTCCCTCCTGGGCCAAAGACCCCAAGATTGCCTACTCAACCATCAACGCCAAAGCCGAGACCGTGGCGGAGAAACCTGCGTTTCGGTCGGCATTCCGTAAGCGTCGCTGCTTAATTCCTGCATCCGGGTTCTACGAGTGGCAACAAGAGGGTAAACAGAAGCAACCGATGTATATACGCCTCCGGGATCGTCGCCCGTTTGCCTTTGCGGGGCTGTGGGAACACTGGGAGCCGAAGGAGGGTGCGCCCATTGAATCCTGCACGATCGTGACCACCGATGCCAATGAGTTCATGTTACCCATCCATAACCGCATGCCCGTGATCTTGGATTCTCAGGACTATGACCAGTGGCTCGATCCAACCGCTCAGATAGACCACCTCCGAACCTTGCTGAAGCCCTATGCGGCGGATGAAATGGAGGCCTACGCCGTGAGCAAGATGGTCAACAACCCTCGGAATGACATCCTTCAATGCGTGGATCCGATCTAGGCTTTTCACGCCCCCCATCGTTCAGCTACACTACAGCTCACCGGAAGAGAGGTGCCCACCATGACCACCAAGGTCGTAGTCGTATCTGCCCCTGATCTTTCCACGGCTTTTAAACTCCCTATCTTTCTGGAGCGGGTTCCTGCTGGCTTCCCTTCCCCTGCCGGCGACTACATGGAGGGCAAGCTCGACTTGAACCAGCACCTCGTCAAGCATCCCGCCGCTACGTTCTTTGTTAGGGTCACAGGGGATTCAATGATTGAAAAGGGCATCCATTCTGGGGACCTTCTAATCGTAGACAGGTCGCTGGATCCGAAGGACGGCAGTATTGTGATCGTTGTCTTGGATGGAGAACACACGGTGAAGCAATTGGAGAAACGAAAGGGAAAGCTCCGTCTGCTTTCAGCTAATAAGAACTATGAGCCGATGGAAGTCTCCGAACGGCAGTCCTTTGAGATTTGGGGAGTCGTCACGAACGTCATTCACCCTCTCTGAAGCACCATGCCTCTCTTTGCCCTAGTTGATTGCAATAACTTCTACGTCTCCTGTGAGCGGGTATTTAACCCGAAACTCGCCGGCAAGCCAGTCATTGTCCTCGGCAATAACGATGGGATTGTCGTTGCCCGATCAAACGAGGCTAAGGCCCTGGGCATCCCGATGGGCGCGCCAGCCTTCAAATATCGTGATCTCATTCGCCAGCATGATATCCAGGTTTTCTCCTCCAACTATGCCCTCTACGGCGATATGTCCCAACGGGTCATGGAGACCTTGCAGCAATTCAGCCCCGAGTTGGAGGTCTACTCGATCGATGAGGCGTTTCTGAACCTCTCCGGCTTCACCCATACCAACCTGACGGACTACGGCCGCACGATCCGGTCCACGGTGAGACAATGGACGGGCCTTCCTGTGTCGGTCGGGATTGCCGAGACTAAGACGCTGGCCAAGATCGCCAACCATGTCGCCAAGAAAGCCGATGGTGCATTTGACCTCTCTGTCTGGCAGGACCGGGACAGCCTACTGGCTGGGGTGCCGGTCGAGGAGGTATGGGGGATCGGGCCGAACCACGCCAGACGACTCAAGCTGTATGGGATCACGACTGCCTTGGGCCTGCGGGGAGCAGACGATCACTGGATCCGCAAACAGATGGGTGTGGTAGGGCTGAGGACTGTTCAGGAGCTACGCGGGATCTCCTGTCTGGCCTTGGAGCAATGCCCTCCGCCGAAGCAGGGCATTACCTGTTCTCGAGCGTTTGGGAAGCCCATCACGACGCTAACCGAGATGCGGGAGGCGGTCGCTGCCTATACCGCCCGGGCCGCTGAGAAGCTGCGCGGGGAGCAGTTGGCGGCCTCGGTGCTGACGGTGTTCCTCACAACCAACCCGTTCAAGGATGACCCGCAATACAGCAATACGCTGACACTCCGACTGCCGGTTGCCACCGACGCGACCCCTGAGCTGCTGAGAGTGGCATTGCAGGGTATCGAGGCGATCTATCGTGACGAGTATCGGTACAAAAAGGCTGGCGTGATGCTTCTGGGGCTGGTCCCTGTTGGCCAGGTGCAGGCGAATCTATTTGACCATGCCGATCGTGAGCGATCTAAACGGCTGATGAAGGCCGTGGATTCTATGAACGTCCGCTACGGGGCCGACACGGTACGTTGTGCCGCGTCAGGGCTCACCCAACACTGGCGGACAAAGTTTACCAAACGGTCCTCAGGCTATACGACCGACTGGCATGAGCTTCCCCTGGTTCACGTGAATTAGTCTCGATCCAGCCACCCTTGACACTTTTTCTCGATCGGCCTAGCATTTCTATCAGGGAATTTACTGCACACGTGGTTCCTAGTGCACGAGGAGACTCCAATGAGAATCACTGGACATGCGTCGTTAGCGTTTGTATTAAAATCTTCAAAAGTAATCTTATCAACACTCACTTTTCTTTTAATCGCTGTTTCTAAATCACAAGCTTACGACGACGGAGCCCATAGACAGATTATTGTGGATGCGGTCCAGTATATTCTCGATGAGAAGAATAATGCAGGAAAGTATGTTGACAATTCCTCTGGAAGTACAGATTACGCGCTTTTGCGACAGGTCTTTGCGCCCAGTATCACAGATCATCAAGATGCAGAAAAGGCCATAAAAGAGAGTGCTGAGACTTTGGCCGAATCTTCCGTAGATACAGATCGGCTAGAAGATGTTTGGCTACAGATCCCAGGGTTTAAAGTTTCTCCTCGAGCACCTTCCGGGACATCGTACACAGTATTTTCTCATTTTCTTAATGTTCATCAAAAAGAAGCAATATGGCCATCCAGCGGCTACTATTATGGTTGGGTAAATTTATCACCATGCACCAGCAAGGTATACCACGACAAATTAACCAATGCATTTGTGGGAAAATCTGGCGCCAAGTACATCACCAATGTCAGCGAAACCTTTCTTAAATATAAAATGCCGCGCAAGAATGACATCACTGATCAGGATTACTTCGCTCATTTCAACCAAGACATCGAACATATACATTTTTGGCCCATCACCAACCTTGCAAGCTATTATTATGATGCATTTGCTCACTCTCCGAGCACTCAGGAAGGTGTGCCCCTCAATTTGCCACACCTGGGTCCTGTCTTGCACGCAGCCGCTGATACTACCGTCCCATTTCATGCAGTTGGGCTCTCTGGATGTGGACATTTTGAATACGAAAAGAATGTGGAGCGTTGGTATTGGAAGAAAGCCATAAGTTTTTATAGCTCTCAACAAGTAAGAGAGTATCTAACCAAAATAAAATATTTGAGCGCGCAATCAACCTTGGACAAAATACTTATAGGTAACGCATTGCGCGCTAGTGAAAGGAATTGTAAATGTGGATTGACCGGATGCGAATGTCAGATAGTTAACAACGATAAGGTTGCCAAGAGGCTTGTTAATCTGGCCATTGCCTCGACGGTAGTTGTGATTCGCAAGTCACTATTAGAGTGGAGTAACAACAAAACGACTTCACAGTTGCAATTTACTTCTTCCCCGAAGGGCAAGGTATTTAGTAAAACATTATATTTCGATGATTGGAGTGCAGTGCCGGTTCGAGAAGTGAATGTAACGTCGGAGAATAGTGGTCATGCTGATGCGGTTAATTTTCAACTTACCAACAATTTCAAAAATATTAAAATGACGGTTGGGGAATTTAGTAAAGGACAGATTAAGAAAGACGAATTTAGGAATAACTATTTAGTGCTCATCAAAGACAGTGTTGATATCGGAGCAAATTATTCTGATGTTGAATGGGAGCCCTCGGGTGAAGCCTCTGTTGAGAAGTATCCGGGCATGCCACGAGTCGGTCCTCCTCCCCAGGAGTATCGCCTTCCCACGCTTGATGAAACTCAAGATGAAGCTAAGTGGAAAGCTTATTGTAAAGAAAGCAAAAGATTCTATAACTCTTTGGAATTTGTAGAACTTGCTACGCAGAGCGTAAAAATTGGAACAAAAATACGATTGGGAAATGAGGCAGGCATTAACAAACAAATATTTCTCGAAAAGTTGAATCTGCAATTGGAAGCTAGAACAGACCATCTCATTTACAATTTTCCCAAGAATGTGGTTGCCAGCAAATGATATCTCTAAAGTCTATTTTTATGGATTGCCTTTACACTGGGATATCGGATCTCGTTGAATTTATGCAGTATTAGCGACAGCTTTATAACTAATGCATTGCGATTTGTCGAGTAAGGACTAACCTAAGGCTGGCGGGCGCGTTTAGCCCGCCGCTGCCCATGCTATGCAGTGTGCTAGAGGGAACTCATCCAAGCGAGGATGGCATGAATAACATCACAATATTCAAGACATTCAAGACCAGTATCCTTTCAATCCTTTTTATCTCAAATGCACTCCCGGCTTTTGCTGATAAGTTGGAGCTTCATTTCATAGATGTAGGCCAAGGAGATTCGACGCTAGTGATTTGTCCAAATGGGAAAACTATTCTGATCGATGCAGGATCAAAACCGGGGCCACCCCATGAAATGATACGTGACTACTTGGATGAGCAATTGGATCGACATGCGCACAAGGTGGATACGCTTGTCATTACCCACCCCGACATTGATCACTTCAATATACTGCCTGACGTATTAGGAGATATCCCCATTGGAAAGATTTATATGGTTGGCAAGAAAACGGATTACAAAGACGCTCACTTCCGTACATGGATTAGCAAGTTTAGGCCAGATTCAATCAAGGTCCTGTCCCCAGGATATTTTGACGAAAAAGATCATCCGAATGCTTCAATCAACTGCGGTGCGGCAAAAGTGTACATCCTGTCCGCAGCTGTTAAATCTAAAACGACTAAATCGAACTTTGTGAAAAATACGCTAAGCATTGTATTAATGGTCCGCTTTGGCACGTTTGATGTCATTCTTACCGGTGATGCAACAACTGAAACAGAGGAGATTATCTTGCAGCGGTATCCCCATGACTGGCTTCAAGCTGAAGTCCTAAAAATAGGGCACCACGGCAGTCGCATTACCTCAACAGGGGACGAGTGGACTAGCGTGGTTAAACCGGAGGTCGCGATTGCGAGCGCTGGTGAAAAAAGCGTCCATGGCCACCCAAGCGAAGAAGTGGTCAAGCGTCTTGAACCATTTACTAAATCCGCCCCCGAGCACACCATGGTCTATTCCTCAGGAAACCGTAATCACTATAGATGGCATAAGATTGAAAACTACAAAGAAAGCATCTACTCAACGGCGGCAAGCGGAAATATTGTGATAACAAGCGACGGGCAAGATTACAAGCTGGAGGAAGTGCCGTACGAGGAGCAGTAAGTTACTAGAGGGGGGCAAGATCTCAACCTGATCCCACCGTGGGAGTGGCGTCACAGGAAATTAACTTCTCAGACTATCTTTTTCTCAACTGAGGCAATTAGGCGACTGGCCGGTTTGTGTAACGCCTTGGCTAGCTTTCGAATTACATGAAGAGTAGGTGATTTTTCCCCTCTCTCTATCGATCCGACATAGTTACGGTGAAGACCAGCCCGAAACGCGAGTTCCTCCTGACTAAAGCCAAGTTGCCTGCGTAAGCGGCTAATCTGCCTGCCAAAAACCTTCTCTGCACTCTTGCTCGTGTCGCGAGGTCCCACTCGCAGCATGCTGCCTAGTTGAAAACATTTGGTCTACACACTATAGTGTTCTTCAGTCTCGTCGGGAGTGATCACATGAGTATACGGATGGGCAGGCTCGCTTGTTTTAAAGCCACACTGGTGGGGACGTTTGCATGGCTGATTCTCAACTCAGTCGCTGTCGTGCTGGCTGGGGACTATCAAGATGGCATGGATGCCTATCGGCGCCAGGACTATGCGATGGCTTTTACAAAACTGACAAAGGCCGCCGAGCCGCCCGTCGTGAAACCGTCGCGTGAAGAATTTATTAAGATCACTCGTCAGAACCATCCTGAGATGTCAGACGCAGCGATAGTGGAGGCATGGGACCATCTTTTTGGACATCAAGCTGAATTGACCCGCGCACTAGCAGCAGTGATGGTTGCTCAGATGTACGATGTGGGGCAGGGTATCCCTCAAAATCAAGCTCAAGCAGCACAGTGGTACATGAAAGCTGCAGTTGCCGACATTCCTATAGCGCAATATAATCTTGGGCTCCTGTATTTTACCGGGAATGGTGTGCAGAAGGATTTTGTGCTGGCCTATATGTGGCTGAATCTTGCGGCTAGGGGGGAGCCTGAGGCGGTAAAGTGGCGTGACAAGATCGGGGGATTTATGACTCCCGCCCAACTCGCCGAAGCCAATACGCTGGCGAGAGAATGGAAGCCAAGCCGATAAGTATGGTTCTTGACCGAATAAGAATTAAGTTGTCTTGTGGGAGGTACACCATGAAAATGCTGCTGGTATTGCTCTTCAGCCTACTCCTGGCAGGTGTCGCCCAAGCCCAGATCACATGCACACAGGTCGGTCAGTTCATGAATTGTGACGGTCCACGCAATCAGAACTCCACGCAGTTGGATCTGGGGAACGGGATGGGCGTAATCACCGACTCTCAGGGAAATGTCACGCCCTACACGATGCTGACGCCGCAGACGACCCGTCCTTCGACCGTCCCAGCCCCACAGGCCCCCCAACCGCCACGAGCGCCATCGTTTCCGACCGGCGGGACGTCAGACCTGATTCAAGCGCCGCAGGCCCCGGCGCCGATCTTCGCACCGGTAACGCTTGAAGGCGATGCGGGACGCTGACCATGCCGGATCCATCCTGGAATACTGAAGCCAAAATTTCCAGCGAGTTCAGCTTCAAGTGCCCTAAGCAATGGGATCGTCTGCAGCCTACCTCCCTTGAGGATGTTCGGCACTGCCCCGAATGTGATCGGGATGTGCATCTGGCTCTGACCGAGGAGGATTTCCGACGACACGCGGATGGAGGACGGTGTGTAGCTGTGAGGGTTGTCACGACTAACGCACCCAAAGGAGCCGAGCATGTCTACTTCGTGGGTTCGCCTGGTGCTCTCTATGGAGCCTCACACAAAAAGATCTGATCCACGCCCCTGGCAGAGCTTGGTGATGACTACGCCTGTTCGGGCTTGAGTGTCTCGGCGGTAGCGGACTGCTGGGCATCCAACGCTGCCGTTTCCATTGAGGCGAGTTGACGCAAACCGGGAATGTGGGGGAACTCTCGGGTCAGTTCACTAAAGGACTTGGTCGGTCGGTTAGAGTGCGTTTGGTGCTCTTCCATTATCTTGAGGACTTCCTCGAGCTCGTCCATGTGGTTCCTCTTGCAATCAGTATATCACCTATTCGAGCCCAATATCTTCTTGAGAAGTGCAGCAGCCCTGGCTCGATTTGCCAGCTTGATTCGCGTCACGTAGCTCACAACAACCCGTGATTTTCCCTTCCCCCTGAACTTTTGGACATACTCAAACCCAACAATCGCTGAACGTGTCTCATCGTCGAGATCTTTGATCGCAATCGGTTTACCGCGAGCATCGTACAACTTCCTGGGGTCGGACGTGGCAAGCCGACGAAGCATCTCCAACCAAAGATCCTTATCGACACTTCCCTTACATGCTTCAGCCTTAGCAAGAGAAGAAAAGAAGGTCATGTTAGACTCCTTCCTTGGGGGGATGAAGAGTTGCCAATCGCTGTTCAGCAGCTCTCAGCATCTCCAGAAGAACTTCGGTGGATGCTCCATCAAGAGGACTACGGGCGCGCTCGGCCAACGGATCAGGCTTTCCATGTCCTCTCTCGATCACATAGGTTGCGGCACTCAGCCTCACGTTGTCCCTGGCTGAGTGCATCAACAACAGAATCGTTTCAAAGGCCTCCTGTGTCTTGGATACGCAGGCAG
>Ga0247727_10010102_pt1 | contig 16819 bp, 20 predicted proteins | sample WisWelCaveWW1625_FD_202498 | JGI IMG/M metagenome (GOLD analysis project Ga0247727, IMG submission 202498) | Biofilm microbial communities from Wishing Well Cave, Virginia, United States - WW16-25 | ecosystem: Environmental > Aquatic > Deep subsurface > Groundwater > Cave microbial mat | place...
CAGGCATACCGTCTATCAAAGCTTACAGGCCAAAATGTCATCGATCGGGAAAGATTGATTCTGGATATATTTTCAAAGCGTGCAACTACAGCGGAAGGTAAACTCCAGGTGCAACTTGCTGAGTTGAAATATGCTATGCCAAGGGTCAAGGACGAAGTAAACCGCAATTTAGGCGGTGAACAACAGGGGCTCGGCGGCAGCGGAATCTCAGCAGTAGACGTTAGGTTCAGGGACATGAAAAGACAGATGTCGTTTATACAGAAAAGACTTGTGCAGGTTGCAAAGCAGCGTAGTCTATTTAGAAATCAAAGAGAAAAGCTTGACATGCCATTGGTATCGTTGGTTGGATACACGAGCTCCGGTAAGACTACATTATTCAACAGGCTGGCTTCTGAGGAAAAGGAAGTTGCGTCGAGCCTTTTTACCACACTCTCTACTACTACAAGGACTGTGGAGCTCCCAGACTCTACAAAGATACTGCTATCTGACACTGTGGGCTTCATAAGCAGGCTGCCGACGTATATGATCGAAGCATTCAAGTCAACTCTTGATGAACTCATCTATGCGAACCTAGTTCTTCTTCTGCTGGACGCAAGCGAATCGTTACACGATATGGACTTGAAGTACAGCAGCTGCTGGGATATCTTAAGAGAGCTAAAAGTCCCCGCATCAAAAGTCATTGTTGTGTTGAACAAATCAGATTTGGCATCAGAGGAGGGAATAAACCACGCCAAGAATCTTACGGCAGAATTACCATCAGTCAAGATTTCAGCGACACGTGGAGATGGTACACATGTACTGAAGAACTTGATCCTGCAAAGAATATCCAGTCAACCTATGGTTCGTAACAAAATTTCTTAGATCTTAGAAATGTTTTGTTGACGTTTTCTTGGCTCCGCTGATCAGCGTATTGGTAATCCTTCTTGTGAAGACGATCTTTGTTGCATTTATACCAAGAACCTCAGCTATCATTTTGTCTGGCAAATGCTTGGGAACCCTTCCTATTCTCAATCCTTTTTCATGGGCTATTGAAAGTATACCGCCCGCTACCTCAGATGTTTTTTGATTGGAGAAGACTTCGTTTTTGCTCATAAGGTCGCACATTAACAGAGCTTCTTTCCTTACAGGCAGTGCAATATGAAGTTGGTCGCAAACTTTTTCTATGTCTTTGCTAACATTTTCGGACACATAATCTTGTTCCATGTTCTATCATATACATGGTATATAATAAACTAGCTTGAACGATATGGCATTTGTTTGTATGAGCCCATCAAAACACAAGGTTAAAACCCCACTGAATCGGGTAATGTTAGATTTTATTTAGTAATTCTTTTATTTGTAAAATCATTATCGATAGCATGGCAAAATTTACTGGTGGGCCTGCAGATCCACCTGCTCCCTGCCCAAACTGCGGTAAGCTAACTCGTGCCAAGTACAGATGTCCTTGGTGCTGGAAGTATTGGGATTTGAATGAATCAAGACAGCGTGAGATATTCAAACGTCAGATATTTGCTAACGATCTGAAAACTAGGAAAAAATCAGGGAAAGTCTATATCTAAAAGAGCCCAAACTTCGATGTTTCCATTTCGGCTTTAAGGTTCAGATGCACTTCGCATCCTACTTGCTTCAAACGCGCAGCCAAGTAGTTCAAGAACTTGTTGTCGAAGGTCCTACCCTTTACACCCAAGAATTCATTTCCAAGCAAGTTACCCAGTTTCACCACAAGATCCTTGCTTACAGATAATGTGAAGAAGTACCAACCAAAAGTGAATTGAGGATCGCCGATCGAAAATCCGTCCTTGCCATGAACCATAGCCTCTAGCTCGCTCAACGCACTTTGGATTATCCTGCTCTCCTTGTCGTAGTTCAGGGCAGCGACGTTGATCTCTATGACATCAATTACCATACATAATTATTTACACATGAATATTTAATAAATTTTCTACGTGAACATGTATTAGGTCTTTCGAAAATTCTACCTAACAATTGTTACAAGACTCTATTCACGTATACTTTCAAGTGCAGAGACCGCCTGCCACAGCGTCACTCTAACATATGATGGCATATTGGCATCCTGTGAAAGATCGTCGAGCGTACTTATCGCATTTGCCGCCCTGACAGACATCTCAAGACTTTCGTCCTGCAACGACGTAACGATATCCTTGACGGTTTTTCGTATATTCCTTGGCGTTGTGACATTATCAGCGACGCCGTTGAGCGTCTCTATCGCCTTCGCGAGTCTTTCCTCGTTCTCCTTCTGCTTTTTGGCAGTTACCAAATCCAACACCTGCAAAACAAATTTCTTCAATAACACTGCTATAAAAGTTTGTTATCCTAAAAGGATTTAAGCAAGCGAGCGCACTATTATGTGGGATGTGTTATCTCGTAAGATGTGAAATCTGCGGATCATTGATGGAGTACGAAGATTACTACTCGCACACAAAGGCCTGCAAGCCAGAACTGGAGAAAATAGAAGTTCCTGCAACAATTGTAGAGAAGAAAAAGAAAGCAAAGTAACATACTTTATTTTTAAAAAATAAAAAGAAAGATGCCCTAAACTTCCACGTATACCGTATCACCTTCTACAGATGCCTTGAACGCTTCTGCAGACTTGAGTTTTGCAGGGAACCATGTTAGATTCCCATTGGTAACGTCCCACTTTGATCCGTGCCAAGGACACGTTACTTCCTTGCCGCTCAACTCGCCCTCATGGAGGTTCGCACCAGCATGATTGCAGATATTTCCCATGGCGTAGTATTTGCCATCCACATTTGCAACTAGAATCTCCTTACCCCCAGCCTGCACACCCACCATCTTTCCATTAGGAATGTCATTGGCCTTTCCAACCGCTACTTTTGCCATGGTATTACATTGTAACCATATTATTTATAATTTAGTGACCAACGAACACAACATCGTTCCTTATACTACCAAGACCTTCAATCTCTACCTCAACAGTGTCTCCATGTTTTAGGAATTTTGGTTCCGACATGAAGACCGCAACTCCAGAAGGTGTACCAGTAGCTATAATATCTCCCTGTTCCAGAGTCATGATCTTGCTTAAACTAGCAACTATCTTGTCGATCTTAAGTGCCATGTTCCCTGTCGATGAGTTCTGTCGAATTTCTCCATTGACCTTCGTTACTATCCGCAGATTATGAGGATCGCTGATTTCGTCTCTGGTTGTTATCCAGGGGCCGCAGGGTGCGAATGTGTCGAAGCTTTTTCCCCTCGTCCACTGCTTGTCCCCAAACTGGATGTCTCTGGCTGACACATCATTGAATACCATGTATCCCAGAACGTAGTTCATCGCATCTTCCTGTTTCACATTTTTGCAGTTCTTCTTTATTACAAAAGCAAGCTCGCCCTCGTAATCAAGTTTCGTAACAAACTTTGGACAGACTATGGTATCATGCGCACCAACAAGCGTCGTTCTAGGCTTCATGAAGATAACAGGCTCTTGAGGTGGTGTGGCTCCCTGCTCCTTCGCATGATCCAGATAGTTGTATCCTAAACAAATGATCTTTGATGGTTTTGATATCGGAGGAAGCAACTTGTAGTGTTTGTTCTTATATGCAGTTAACTTCGCAGCTTTCACTGTAGTAATATGATCTCCAAAAAGAAATTCTTCGATACTTTCAGGAAGGTTTTTCCCCAACTGCTTCTCAAGCTCCTCTTTGACAGCCATCGTATCATTATGTACCAAAGCATATGTCTCCATAGAATCTTGTTTGACCCTAGCTACCTTCATAGCATCACCTGTTCGTTAATACCGCAACGCCATCTGAATCGATCCTGCAGAAGCCAAATCTTACGAACTGCACTCTTTCGCCAACCTTCAGCTTGGATGCATAGGATTCAGCATGTCCTTTGATTATCTCGAGGCTCTTCGGGTTGTATTCCTCACCTATGTAAAGCGCTCTCGGAACCATGATGCTCATCTGCACCGCATCATCTTTGCTGACCCACTGTATCTTAGGAACATTTTCCTTAAGCTCCTCACAGTTGAACGAACCAGTAATTCTGTTTCCTTCGACGTGATCAATCTTGACATTGTATAAATCGATCAGTCTTACTTCTGAGCCTTGCTTTAGCTTTGCAGCATCACTGCCAGAAATGTAGAATGTATCTTTCACATTTACTTCCCTAACGCCCATGTCCTTATCGGGATGATTCTTTATCTTCACCACAGTTGTAGGTGCGTTGCTGACCTGCAAAATAACTGGATCGCTTACAAAGAATAGTCTTATAGAAAACGGATCAATCATCTTCCTGTTTATAGACTCAAGCACATCGAACGATGGTTTTGTATCTGCTTTTGTAAACCCTAGTGTTAAGACAAACTCTCGTATAGCTTCTGGAAGTATACCTCTCCTCCTCAATGCAACAAGCGTTGGCATCCTAGGATCGTCCCAGCTCTTGACAAGGCCTTGATCGATCAATGGTTTTATCCTTCTCTTAGATACGGGCATGCCATCAAACTCAAGCCTCGAAAATTCCAGCATCAAGGGCTTCCTTATCTTCAATTTATCGATTATTGCATAGTAAAGTTCGTTCCTTAGCTCATATTCTTTGGTTCGCATTGCATGTGTAACTCCATCTACGCTGTCCTCGATCGATGCCGCGAAATCATACGTTGGCCATACCCTGTACTTGCGACCCTTCAAAGAATGTTCGCCCTCGATTATTCGAAAAAGCGTCGGGTCGCGCATCACTGTATTTTCGCTCTTCATATCACCTCTGTATCTTACAACCGCTTGGTTTGGTTTGTATTCGTTGAACATCTTTTCCCAGCGCTCAAGATCATGTGCACGATCATTGCTCCTGCATCCGCATGCAATGCCATTCTTCCTGTTCTCCTTGATCGTGTCCATTGCACAGGTGCAAACATACGCCCCTTCAATCTCGATCATCTTTTTTGCATAATCGTAGAGTAACTCGATATCATCGGATGTATTTTTTACACGATGTGGCTTCACACCCAGCCACTCGATCCCTTCCCTTATGGCATCATAATACTCAATTTTTTCTTTCAGGGGATTAGTATCATCAAATCGAAGAATCAACTTTCCGTTGTACATCTTTGCGTACTCTTCATCAATTACTGCGGCCTTTGCATGTCCGATATGCGGGTATCCGTTAGGTTCGGGAGGAAATCTTGTTACGACGCTGCCCATCACAGCATTGGGCAAGGGTGGCAGCACAGCCCTCTCCTCCTTCTTCTCCTGCACCAATAGTTCTGGCGCACTTTTCTCCAGCTCAGCCTTCTGATCTCCAGCACTTAACTTGTTGACATCATTAACGATAACCGTGATTTCGCTGATAAGTAACTTTGCTTCTTTCCTTAAGTCGGGCTTTTGCCCCATAATTTTTGCAACAACCGTATCCGATCTTGCCTTGCCGTCATGTTCAAGAGCATTCTTCAGTGCTAACTTCCTTACAAGACTCTTGACCTCATCGGAGATCATTTACAACGTCCTCTCGACAACAAAATCTGCCAATGACTGCAGGGCACGTTTTGCCTTCGAGTCATTATACCCTTTGATGCTGTCGATCGCTTTCGTTGCGTAGAACCTTGCCATGTTTCTCACATCGCGATCAACGCCCATGCTTATGAGAATGCTCACTGCTTCCTTTAGCTCAGTTTCGGAAACGTTCTTTGCTCCAAAAACTCGCAGCATCTTATCTCTATCCTGACCCTTTGCCTTCTTTATAGCGAGCAGGATCGGTAATGTTTTCTTGCCTTCCCTGATATCATTCCCTACTGGTTTCTTCGTAACTCTTGGATCGCCGGCAACACCGATGAGATCATCAATAAGCTGGAAGGCGATCCCGAGGTTCCTGCCAAACTTTGCTAGATTATCAACATCGCCCTTGTTCGTCTGTGCACATACAGCTCCCAGCTCGCAAGAAGTTTCAAACAACGCTGCCGTCTTCTTGCCTATCATCCCTATATACTGGGAACCTGAAGAAAATCTTGCGTTTGATGCCATGCCAACATCAAGTGCCTGACCCTCGCTCACATCAAGGCAGCTTCTGGTCAGTTTGGCAATCAGTTCAACTATAACGTTCTCAGGCAGACCAGCTTTTGCTCCGTGGGTTGTTATTGATTGAAATGCCTTCATGAAGAGAATGTCGCCTCCAAGAATTGCAAGTGGGAGACCGTACTGTTTATGCACTGTTGGCACGTCGTGCCTCACCTCATCGTTGTCCATTATATCATCATGCACAAGTGTGAAGTTGTGTATCATTTCTATGGCAGCTGCAACTGGCAATGCCTTCCTTACACTTCCACCCAAAAGCTCGCAGCTCTTTATCAACAGGAATGGTCGCAAGCGTTTTCCTCCGGTTCGTATGTAGTGCGATGATGCAAGGTAGAGTTCCTTCGGCTTGCCATCCAAAACTGAGAGGATGAAATCATCGACCATTGACGCTGTTGATTGCAGTTGTTGTTTCAGACTCATTTGAACCACTCCGCCAAGGCTCCCGTTAGAACGTGTCTTGAAGTCTTGAGTGTTTTGATATCTTTCGCACCAACCAAGTACATCGTGCTCTTCAATTCGTTAAGTAAAAGATTTGCGAACTGCAGAACAGCTTCCTTCGACACAGCAGCCTGCTTTAGAAACGGAAGTGCCATTGCGCACATATCTGCCCCTATGGTAAGACATTTGGCAACCTCTAAACCGTTCCTCAAACCTCCCGATGCTACTAATGGTACCTTGACAGCTCTCCTTACCTCGATCAAACTTGCTGCTGTAGGTATGCCCCAGTCCCAGAACATCTCTCCTAAGTGCGTCTTCAACTCGCTGCCAGCAGATTCGGCTCTAAGCTTTTCGACACCTGCCCAGCTCGTGCCTCCAGAACCTGCTACATTGATCGCCTTTGCGCCAGCAAATTCAAGCCTCGATGCAACTTCCTTTGATATACCCGCTCCAACTTCTTTCACTATAACGGGAACGCTCAAGCTTTTGACAAGTTCAGCTATCTTGTTAAAGATACCCTTGAACTTCGGCTCTCCTTCCGGCTGCACCAATTCCTGCAGAGGATTAAGATGAACGACTAGAGCGTTTGCTTTTATCATATCTACAATCTGCTTGGCTTCATCTATACTCAATCCTTTGGCCAACTGCGCCCCGCCAATGTTTGCAATGAGAAATGCATTGGGAGCATGTTCCCTCGCAATCGAATACGTTTCCGCAAGCTCCTTGCTCTTCAGACCCGCTCTCTGACTGCCCAGTCCCATTCCAAGGCCAAGCGCTTCTGCAGTTTCTGCGAGCCTTTCGTTGATCTTTGAAGCTTCTGGCGTTCCTCCAGTCATAGAATCAATTATCAAAGGAGCGGAAAACCTGTGGTTAAGAAAAGTTGTTGACGTATCAATTTCGTCAAAATCAAGTTCCGGTAATGCATTGTGTATGAGCGTGACATATTCCAGATAGGTTGAAGTTGTTTTTGCCTGCACCTCCTTGCTTAGCGGTATTACGAGACCGTCAAGCTTTCTCTGCTTGATGATGTCTATGTCTGACTGTTCTGTCATTACTTTGAACCTCTTACGAGAGTACCTTCGACTTTCTTTCCACTCAAAGCTTTCACTATCCTCTCTGGTTTTAAGCCGTTAACCATTAACACATCTATTCCCATTCTGGACATCTTAAATGCTTCCCTTATCTTTCTACTCATACCACCTGTGACATCAAAAGGCACATAAGATAGCTTTGCTTGATTTGCTGTCCTGATCTCTCTTATGAGCTTCCTGCTTTTCAGATCACTGTAGATGCCGTCAATATCTAACGCAAATACTGCAATGTCAGGTTTGAGTTCCTTTGCTAGTATGCTCATCATCACATCGCCAGAAAGAATATAGTATGAACGATCTTTGTAGTGCAAAACATCACCATGGGTTACTGGTATCAGTCCATTCATTGCAAGTTTTTTTAATTCGCTGACTTTGCTTCTGATGCTCTTCGTCCCATGCATCAATGATGACGGCTGTACAGTATAAGGATTCAACTTATTCTTCGCCATTATCTTTACAATATGATTATTCAGTTCCACCATGGAGCTCCTTACAACAGATACACCATGCTGGTTGTATCTTGCTGGTTTTGTATGCATATTGTATTTTACAGAGTAATAATGACCAAAAGAACCTCCGCCATGTACAACGATCAATGGTTTCTTGACTTTGCGAAGTTCCTTACTTATTCTATCTATTGCTTTTTTGTTCACAGAGACGGGTTTGTTCTTGAAGGTTACAACTGACCCGCCCAACTTTAGCAGGGCTAATCCCATTTGCTATTCGTCAAGTTAAAACCCATTTAAAGTTTCACCATGTGTTAGTTCTCTACTATAACGCCCTTGTGTTCTACCCTCGATACAAATGCATTATAATTTTTCATTTCTCTCAAGACTTTTCTCTTTGAACTCTCATTTACTAATGCAATTATGCAGCCCCCTCCTCCAGCTCCTGTCATCTTCGCTCCAAACGCCCCGTTCCTCAACGCTATATCGACCAGTTTGTCCAGCACATTTCTTGAAACACCTAATCTCCTGAGCAGCGAATGATTCAGGGTCATCAGTGACCCTAGCTCAGCATAATCTCTGCTCTTGATCGCCTCCAGTGCCTGACTAGTTATGTTGTTGCTCATACTGGCTAGACCGTCGAAGAGTTCGGCATTACCTTCTCGCAATTTCTTAACACTTGAAACAAGTTTTCCTGTGATCCTCTTGACGCCAGAATCCACAACTATTAGATGCATATCGGTCTTGGAGTTCATAGGTCTTGCACCTCTTCTCTTGTCGAAGAGCATCAAGCCGCCGTATGTGCAAATAGCCGAATCTGCCCCTGAAGGATTATTGTGCACGATTTTTTCTGCATCCAATGACATATCACATATTTTCTGTCTGCTCAGTTTGCCGAAGAGCGAACTTACGGCAGCGATCGTCGCAATTGAGATAGCTGCAGACGAACCGAGACCTACTGCATGGGGAAATTCTGCTCTGATACTTAGATCAAGACCTGTACTTGCATCAAATTCCTGCATGGCATCGTTTGCAGCTGCAAGTACTGGCTGTACTAGAGACCTAAACTTTTTTTCTTTAACACTTTCCAGATCATGTTTGTTAAACGTACCCTTGAAACCCATGTTAGACTTTATTGCAACTTTGTCGTCGTTTCTTGCAACGGCGTCAACATAAACTCGCTTGTCGATTGAAGCTAGTATAGCGGGTTTGCCATAAACTACAAAGTGCTCTCCGAAGAGTATCACCTTTCCAGGTGCTGATGCTCTAGCGCGCTTTATTGGATTCATGTGAATAGTATCGAACCATAACCCACTACTGAACTTTTATTTCCAGCAACGTCTCCGCTGGTAGCATATTTGAGGAGTTCGCCCCTTGTGGCTCCCAAGATCTTTGCTGCCGTCATTATAGATGCAATCGCGCCGTAACCGCACGCAGTTACATTCAATCTCTCAAGTACTGTATAGTATTTGTTCACATCGAGTTCTAGTATTGTCTTGATAAGCTCTCCATCTTTTCTATGCGCCTGCTCGTTTGGCTCGTAATGCGTGAAATCTGATGATGCTATTAGCAATGCAGTCTCATTCTTTGCTATTTCTGCTATGGCCTTTCCAACATCAACCGCCGTCTCCTTATCCTGCATTGATAGAATTATCGGTACAATCTCGAACTTGTGCTTGTAGACGTATTGAAGCATCGGCAACTGGACTTCCAAACAATGATCCTCGCTGTGTGCCGCGTCATCAAAATCTACTATGCCAGAAGATTTTACGACTTTCTCTGCAGCATTGCTGTTCACATCGACCAATCCCAACGGAGTTTCCCAGGAGCCTTCCTTCATGGTGGCTATACCGCTTCCAATTCCATAATGATTCGGTCCAACCATAATAACAAGATCGGTTTTCAGCGATGATGCTTCGTAGTATGAATGCGCAGCTACCGGTCCAGAATACATGTATCCAGCATGTGGGCAGACCATGCCGATTATTTTCTTACCATTACTTGCAGGTGGTTTCTTTCCCGGACCGTAGGAATGCATGAAACAACCTTCTATCATACTCAGTAATTCATCTTTCTTGCTTGGATAAAACGAACCTGCAACTGCGGGCTTCCTAACCCGCATGGGGTCAAGTTACCTCCTCTACCAACTTTGTTTCGAAATCATCGATCTTGTATTCGCTGCCCTTGAGCACTACCTTGTCCATCTGCTGTTCTTCTGCCTTGATCATACCTAGCTTGCTCAGAACATCCCTTGTGAGTAACCAGTAAACTGTTGCCAACGCCCTTCTTCCCCTGTTGTTTGCAGGGATTACAAGATCGACCTTGGAAGTAACGTTGTCGCTGTTTGATATAGCTATGACAGGCAAACCTGCTCTTGTTGCTTCTAATACTGCTTGCTGGTCTGCCTGCGGATCGGTAACAAGAACAAGTTCAGGTTCCATATAATTTGGAAGTAACGGGTTTGTAAAAGTGCCTGGCATGAACCTTCCCAATACTGGTAAAGCGCCAGTAAGCTCGCAAAACTTCTCAACCGGAGTTTTTCCGTATTCTCTTGCTGAACATATAGCTACCTTTGCCAAGTTTGTTCTGCTAATGAAGGTAGCAGCAACATCGATCCTCTTCAGGGTCTTCTCCATGTCCAGAATGTAAAGCCCTTCAGGGTTTGCCTTGACTATGAAGGGAGACATGTACTTTGTCTTGACAGGTGTACCTACCCTTATGCCCGTTGAGAGCAGCATCTTTTCCAGATCATCGCCTTCAGGATCGCTCATGGCAGACCACTGCAAAATACACTAATTTTAAACTTCTGCCATGCCGTCTATTAATCCAGTTTCTGAGAGGCGTACCAACTCGTTTAGCTTAGCTACCCTTTCGCCACCCAACACACCAGTCTTGATCATTTTTGAGCCAGTTGCTATAGCTATATGTGCAATGTGAGCATCAGTAGACTCGCCCGATCTGTGCGATGTTACCAGTCTTATGTTATTCTTCTTTGCGCTGTCAGCAAAGTCCAAAGCATCATACAAACTTCCTGCCTGGTTCACTTTCAATATTGCTGCATTGCATGCACCATGCTTGACAGCTTCCAGCAGTCTTCCAGTGTTTGTAACAAGCATATCGTCTCCAGTTATGTAGACATTCTTGAACTTCTTGGTAAGTTCGGCCATGTCATCAAACGCTTCTTCATGCACAGGATCCTCTGCATAGATCAGTTTGTAGTCCTTGATTATGTCGATGACATATTGTAGCTGTCTTGCTGGGGTTAGCTTTCTACCCGTACGAGCATAAACGTACACTTCAGACTTTGGATTCCACAAGGATGAAGTTGCAAAATCAGCTCCCATAGCAACATCCTTCCCAAGTTTATGGCCGCAGTTGTTGCACGCTTTTTCAACTGCGTCCAATGCCTGAATGTTGTTCATCCTTGGGGCCCAAGCGCCCTCGTCTCCCCTTCCGTACGTAAAGTCTCTATCCTTTCTCTCCAGTACATTTCGTAACTCTCTGTGAACATCAAAGTTCATCTCAAGTGCTTCACGTATGGATTTTGCTCCTACTGGGACAACAAGAAATTCCTGGATGTCTGGCGTGCTCGGTCCAGCATGGGCGCCTCCTCCCAAGACATTACCCAGCGGGACCGGAAACCTTGAACCGTTCTTCCCTAGCATCTTGAACATTGGTGTATCTAGTGCTCTAGCAGCAGAATGTGCGGCTGCGATGGTTAATGCGTAAGCAACCGAGCCCCCTATCTTGCTGTAGTTTGGTGTATTATCGATACTTCTCAATGTATCATAAACTGTTTTCGGATCTGAAGCATCAAGTCCCACAAACTTGCTTGAGTTGGAATTCAGTATGCTTAATGCTTCCTCCACTCCACCTCTTGGAAAGCTCACTGCCTCATGTTTGCCAACACTTGCGCCAGAGGGCGCACATGCCCTGCCCAGAAATTTTTGATCGGCAATAACATCAACTTCAATACTTCTTTGGCCCCTGCTGTTATAGCATATCCTTCCCAGGATGGAAGTTATGCTCGGCATCTTACTCCAGCTCTGATTGTACTTCTTGCTTCCTTCGCCTTAGTGCTTCGTAATACGGCAAGACTTGGTAAATCGTTTCTACCGTTGCAAGAAACATTCTCCTGCAGCAGTAACGCTTCACTCCCAATTCATCCATGACCTTTGCAGAATCTTCGCCGGCCTTAACTCGGTTAACATAAATCTGGTATTTGTCTGCGATCAAAGTTCCACAAGTAAAACATCTTACCGGAACTAACATGTCGATTCATCTACTGAAGGCTTTATAAAAACCATTCATCGAACTAGGTTCAACGCGGGAGTCGCCCAGCATGGCCAAAGGCGCTAGACTGAGGCTCTAGTCTCTCAGGAGTTCGTGGGTTCGAATCCCACCTCCCGCACTTTCAGAATTATTTTCTATAGGATGCAGATCATTTGTTTATTCTGATCTCAACTAGGCTACCCTCATAGTTTACCTTCATGTTGGTATATGGATATTTACCAAGATCGTAACGAATCACATCACTTTCAAATGTTGCTATGTTTCTTGTACTGTTATACATTGCACGCAACTGTTCACCTGCACTAATATTTGACTTGAAATGCTGATCCGCTATCAAAATAACTCGTTCGGTCTGAACGGGATAAAATAGCAAATCCCTGTAGTCTGCAAATACATGATCCATGTCAAATACGTAAATGAGTATCCATGAATATACGGGACTTGAAACTATTGTAGTGTTACCATTATTATCCTGAACGTATTGAGCAACGAATGCTGCGGCTTCAAATTGGCTTGAAATATGTGTAGTTACCAACAAGGTACTACTTACTAGACCAAAAATACCAATTCCACAAATCACAGCAAATCGTGATATTCGTTGAGTCTTTTCCTTTGTGGCGTTTCTTGTAAGATCACTAATTAACTTGGCTGCTGAGACACAAAATGCAGGTAGAATTGGAATCCAGTAAAAGTACTGGACATATCCGATTGAAAGGAGTAAGATTACAAATGGAACAAACCATAGCAGAAGAAAGAGATCTTTCTTCAAGGTTGCATAAACAAAACCTGCAATTCCCAGAACGAACAGAGCCGGATCAAATATGAAAAAATCTGAAATTATCTGAACAATCCCCACGCTCTGTCTCTGTACCTGCCATAGAACATCTTTCAACCAAAGATCAAACTGGCCAACTGATATACTCTGGGCGGGCCATATCAGTGGTATCAAAATTACAGGAATGAACCATAATCCCAAAGTTTTCAGGTTTCTATTATTCGCGTATGCCAAGAAACCAATTAATGGAATCATGGTAAACACGGGAATTTTCGTAAAGATAGCTATTCCCAAACAGATACCAGAAAGTAAAGTGAGAATGCTCCTGTGTTTGGAATCCTTTGCGTAAACTATTAGCAATATTGAGGACAGAAGAAATGGCAACAGAATGGAATCCAGCAATATCCTTCGGAGAAGCCACGTTATCGGCATCACAGCGAAAAGAACTGATGCAATCATAGCGACATTCCTGTCGTAGCGACGCTCGGATATCTTATAGATGAGAAACGTATCAGCGACCGCAATTATTCCCATCAAGATCCGTGGTACAGCATAAAGCATTTCGATTGATTGTGCGTTAGAAGAAATATTCAGCGAATCCGGATAACCAGTGATCGCCAGTGTACCTGCTAAGAAGAGTTGACCAAAGAAAGGATGATCGTGGAAATATGATTCTTGAGGACCAAGACCCTCCAGGACATGCATAGCTCTTCGCATGTATACTCCCTCGTCATAGAAAATATCGGGGAAACCAATAGGATTCCAAAGATGAGTGAATGCAGATAACGCTAATGGAATTAGAAGCAAAAGTGATACTCTGTTATTCTTAAACGAATATTCCAACTTCAGATCCATGTTATTATACAAGATATTATTTCTTGCGTTGTAGGGCTGAATTGCCCTACTTTTGCAAATGAAAACCAGATCTTTGACAAATAACTTCTTATGTTTGAGCACCAGAAAGTTCGATGAACTTGCGAACTGTTGACATTATAGTAATTTCTGTTATCGGTGTCATAATTGCAGTGGCTGTAATAACGTCGATCATAGGCCCTGGCAATAGAGACGGAGGTGATTTACCAAATGGCACTAACGGATCAATAAACTCATTTGAAGAGAAGGCTCTGGCACCAGCGTCTGAACCAGTTTTGATAGATCCATTTGGCTCTCCAGTAAGCGAGATCATAGTGAATGAACAAGTACTTTTCCAGTCTGAAATTACCAACAAGCAGGATAAGAAACAAGAGTTTGTGTACATAGTTCATGTAAAAAATTCTGAGAGGATAACGGTCTCGCTTTCCTGGATGAGATCAGAACTGCCTCCAAATGACAAGTTTAAAGTCTCGCAGTCATGGATTCCTAATTCCCCAGGAATATATGATGTAGAGACCTTCGTGTGGGACAGCATTGAGGGACAGATCATATTATCCCCTTCCAGAAAAATCTCGGTTGAAGTTTTGGCGTCCTAAGTTTCATCTCGAACATCCATAAGGGAACAGATTTTTATTGCAAGAGATCTTATGTTGAACGTGCTAAAGGAAAGCGAAAAAGCACCAGACTTCAAATTACGTTCGCAAGATGGTAAGAACATCAAACTCTCAGATTTCAGGGGAAGGAAAGTTGTGGTGTATTTTTATGTGAGAGATTTTACGCCAGGATGTACAAATCAGGCCTGCAGTGTGAGAGATGGCAGTGATAAGTTGAGTGCTAATGGCATAGTAACACTGGGCATCAGCACAGATAGCATTGAGTCGCATAAGAAATTTGCAGATAAGTACGATCTGCCGTTTACAATACTATCGGATGCAGGTGCCAAGGTAGCTAAAGCCTATAAAGTGTACGGATTGAAGACGTTCATGGGGAGAAAATTCATGGGTGTCAAGAGAACTACGTTCTTGATCGACAAGAAAGGCGGGATAATTAAGATAATGCCAAAAGTAGATGTAAAACATCATGCACATGAAGTCTTGGAAGCGTTCGCGGCGGCAAATTCTGCTTCATGAATACATTTATGAATAATGCATGTAGTGGGTCATAGTAGCATATGTCTAAAGCAGGACCGACGAACGTGGAAGAGATCCGCAAACACAAGGATACTTGCAGCAAGATACTAGCGACTAGTCCAAAGATAAGATATGTTGGCATGATAAACATGTTCGGAAAAACGATTGCTGCTGCCATAAGAAAAGGCATGAGACCGTTATTCAAACCCGAGGAAGCTAGGGACGAGTTCTTTCTTACGGCCAATAGAGAGTCTCTTAGAAAGACTTTTGCTACGTCGTTAGGAAAGAACAATTTCACTCTAACTGTACATGAAAAAGTCAAGATAGTCTCCTTCTTGAGCGACACTGTCATCTTCTACATAACGGTTGAAAAGGATGCATCTTATGACGAGATCGTGAAGATCGTGGAAGCCGCATCAAAGTTCAGAACATAATCATTTCTTACGCATCTTTCTTAGTATAACTGCCACAGCTACAATACCGCCACCAATGATCAGCGTTATTATTTCGAAGTATTGTATTAGGAATTGAAGTAATTGTTCTCCCCAGACCATGATCACTATGGCTTCAGCAAAGAACCTTGCTCCCCTACCGATTATGGAAGCAACGGTGAATCGCTTCAGATCAAGCCTCACTATTCCTGATGCGATCGTGAATACCTTGTAAGGTATGGGCGTAAACGCAGCTATCAGAACTGCCCATGCGCCGTATTTTTCGAAATAAGATTCGACTCGCCTGATCTTGCTTTCAGAGAAGAGTCGTCGTGCCACTGGCCTACCGCCTTTCAGGCCGATGTAATATCCAGCGATACCACCTAAAACGGAACCTATGGTCGATATTGACGCGTAATACAGTCCCAATGAAGGGTTGAACAGCACGAGCGGGATCAGAACAATATCAGGAGGAATGGGAAACACAGAGGATTCTATGAATGCTATTATGAACAAGCCTGTTTCTCCTAGAGGCAGGAAGATATCCTTGCCCCATTCCAGCAGATCTTCCGCTATCCCCATAGATTCGATGTCTGGTTTCGTGTTGGATATAACTATTAACGAGTTTGAAACCTATAATTCTGGCTATATGTTAGCCTGAAGCAATAATGTTTCCACAGGCTAAAAAACTTAAATAATGCTAACTCTCTATATATCATGTATTGTGGGGATTTAAACCAATCCTAACGAAAGTTGCGATCGCTGCTGTTGTGGCGGTAATGATAGCAACAACAGCGGTAATAGCTACCATGTCTAGCGATAGTTCTGATGAAGGTGTTCTACTGTCTCCCTTTGAAAACGACGTGAAGAAGTTTAGCGTAGATCCTGCTTCCTTCCTAAGACAATTCAATTACGGCAAAGTTTCCGTTGACCCGGATGGTACGCCCTTAAGAGAGTTTACCCTCATTACTCAGGATGTTCAAATCGAAGTTGCCCCTGGAGTATATTGGGATGCGTGGACCTTCAACGGAACTGTTCCTGGACCAACACTAAGAGTTACGGAAGGTGACAGAGTCAGGGTTACACTGATAAATCAGGCTGATCGTCAGAATACCATTCACTTTCATAGCATTCATCCATCGGACGCCGATGGGGTGCTTTATCAAGTTGCACCTAATGGTAATTTCGTTTATGAATTTACTGCAGGACCTTTAGGTCTGTTCCTTTACCATAGCCACGCAGAACCGGTCTCGGAACGCTTTAACAGAGGTATGTATGGTGTTTTGATAATAGATCCT
>Ga0247727_10010103_pt1 | contig 16818 bp, 11 predicted proteins | sample WisWelCaveWW1625_FD_202498 | JGI IMG/M metagenome (GOLD analysis project Ga0247727, IMG submission 202498) | Biofilm microbial communities from Wishing Well Cave, Virginia, United States - WW16-25 | ecosystem: Environmental > Aquatic > Deep subsurface > Groundwater > Cave microbial mat | place...
TCATCGAAGCCGTGCATGAGATTGAAGGCTTGCAGCGCCTGCCCGGCCGCGCCTTTCATCAAATTGTCGATGGCGCTGATGACCACCAGCCGATTCGAATGCGGATCTTTTTCAAAACCGAGGTCGCAATAGTTCGTTCCGGACAGCAGCTTCGGCTCCGGGAAACGATAGTGGCCCTCGCGCTCTTTGACGATGCGGATGAATGGCTCTTCGCCATAAGCGTCACGATAGATTTTCCAGATTTCTTTTTCGTCGAGATTATTTCGCAGGAAAGCATGACAGGTCGCCAGCACGCCGCGCACCATGTCGATGGCGGTGGCCGAAAAATGAATCCGGATTTCGCGCCCGAAGCTCAGTTCCTGAATCATCTCCGCGACGTGACGATGGCCGGAGGGCATGAAAGACCGCACACAGCCGCTGCGCTCCGGATGATGCGAGGCGGCAGACGCGGCATTTCCGGCCTCGCTCGACCCGACCTTGACTTCAATCACGGTTTTGTCCGGCTCGATGAGATCATTCTTGAACAACGGATAAAGCGCGAGGATGGTTGCGGTGGCGTTGCACCCGGCGCTCGAAACGAGAGACGCCGTTTTCATCCGCTCCCGGTGCAGCTCCGGAATGCCGTAAACGAATTTCTGCAGATAGTCTAGCTTCGCATGCGGCTGGTGGTAGTAGCGCTCGAACAGCGCCGGATCGTTCAACCTGAAATCCGCGCTGAGATCGATGAGCTTTTCCGCTTTCGCGCGATAAACGTCGATATGCTCCATCACCCGCCCGTGCGGCAGGCAAAGAAAAAGCGTGTCGCAGGGCGCCAGCTCCGCCAGCGAGCAGAATTTTTGCGCGCTCAGTTTGCGGAGATTGGGATGCGCTTTATGGATGAGCTTGCCGTCGAATCTTTCCGACGTCGCCTGTTTGATCTCAACCAGCGGGTGAAAGAGCAGCAGCCGGAGCAATTCTCCACCGGCATACCCGGAGGCGCCGGCGATGGAAACCGCGATCTTTTTCATGAGCTTGTTGCTATTAAACTTTTGCAAGATCATTATGGCAAGATGATTTAAAAGCTTTTAATGATTTTGCCACAATCATCTTGCCAATTAAGCTTTTGCAAGATCAATGTTTGCCCAAAGTGCAAAGATTTTTTAATCAGTTGGGTTTTTCTATCCGTTGGAAAATTTTTCTTTTAAAAATGCGAATGAACTTTTTGGGCTGATCAAGACGGCTCGAAATTTTTATCAACGCTTTAGAACATAATCCACAATCTTCGCCGGAATGTTCACGCCCGAGGTAGCAATGCTGTTTTTAAACTCCATCGTGTAGTTGACTTCATTGACCAGATAGCCGTCCGCGGTTTCAAAAATATCGATGGCGACAATGCCGCCGCCAACCGCTTTGGCGGCGCGCAAGGAAATATCGCTGAGCGCCTCGGTCACCGCGCAATGAGAGGCGACGCCGCCGCGCGCGGTATTCGTGATCCAGTGTTCGGAAGTGCGATAGATCGCGGCGATGCATTCGTCGCCGACCACGAAACTGCGAACGTCGCGACCGCGCTTGTGTACGTACTGTTGAATATAAAAAATCGAATGGTGATAAGTGCCGAGCACGGTTTTGTGCTCCAAAATCGCTTCGGCCGCATCGCGGTCGTTGACCTTGGCGAGCAGCCGGCCCCATGACCCGACCGCCGGCTTCAAGACCACCGGATAGCCTATTTCTTCAATCGCCTGCAGCGCCGATTCTTCCGTAAAGGCGACGCGAAGTTGAGGCTGCGGGACATGATGTTTGGCGAGCGCAACGGAGGTGAGCAGCTTGTCGCCGCAAATCGTCGCCACTTTTGCGGAGTTGATGCACCGGACGCCGGCAGCTTCGAGCAAGGTGAGCGTGTGCAAGGCTCGAGAGTGGTTGATGCACCGTTCGAGCGCCACATCGACGCTGAAGGCGTCTTTGCCGAGATTGAAGATCAGTTCGCGGTCGTCCAACATGACGAGATCGACATTTTTTCGGCGGTCGAATTCTTCCAATAACAGCTTCTCGTCCTTGCGCAGCACAGAATGCAGAAATCCAACCTTCATTATTGCCCCCAGTCTTCTTCTTGTTGCGGCGCTTCGGCGAGCGTGAAGGGGTCGAGACTCACGACCTCAAGCTCCGAGCCGCAATCTTTGCACGAGATCAATTCTGATTTTACCGTATCCGGCGCGCGCGCAATTTCAGCCCCGCACACCGGGCATTCCGCTTTCTGGCTCATGGCGTTTTTCTCCTGTTTTAAGTTATAACCGAGCACTCTGCTGCAAGTGTTAAAAAACGTCGTTCTGATTTTTATGCCATCAATTTAGCCGAAAGACCTGGATTTCGCAAGCTCTTTTTCAAGTAAGAGTAGGAGAAAGAGTCACTTCATTAACAATAGCCGCTGCATGCGCCTCTCCGTCCCCGCTTGCAAAACCGCAAAGTAAATTCCGCTCGGCAAATGAGCGCCAAAGAAGACCGCTTGATGACGGCCGCGCTCGAGATAACCATCCACCAGGATCGCGACCTCTTGTCCGGCAAGATTGTAAATCTTGAGGGTGACGTGCAGAGCTTCCATCACAGAATAATTAATCACTGTCGACGGATTGAACGGATTCGGAGAAATGTGCAGGAACTCGAGTTGCTCGGTGGGATCAGATGAAACGGGGTTCAAAATACCGGCCTCAAGTTTGGGAGTAGCGCTAGCGCCGGCATAGCATTCCAATTCATAAACCTGATTGTTGTCTTTATTGTTGCGATCAATTTGAATGCGGAAGTAACGCGCGGCAAAGGGCGAGGTGAACGTCACATTCTGCGTGCCTGCCGCGCCGGAGTTGTTGGTGTACACCGTGATCCATTCGCCGTCGGTGTTGCCGTCGCTATTCGAAATTTGAAAGCGATACTGTTTCGCAAAATAATTTTCCTTCCACTTCACCACCGCGCGCATGAGGCTGAATGCCGATCCCAGATCCACGCGCAGCCAGGTGTTGGGAGTGGTTTTGCCGACATTGGCGCTGCGCCAATAGGAACTGCTGGTAGCGCCGCCATCTACCGCCCGGCCAGGAACAAAAGAGCCGTTCGTGCTGGAAGCGGTAGCCGGTTTGTTGAGCGCCAAATTGCCCGTGGGCGCGCCTGGGGTTGTGGCCGAAGCTTCATTCGAATGAGGCGAATCGCCGGCGGCATTGGTCGCGCGCACGCGATAATAATAAGTCGTGCTCTCAGCCAGGCCGTTATCGGCATAACTCGTCACATTCACGCCGGTGACGGCAATCTGGCTGTATGTCTCGCCTACGCCGGTTTTGCGCTCAATCACAAAACCACTCTCAATGCCGGAATTGTCGCTCCAATTGAGGTTGATGCTGTTAATGCTCGCGGCGGTCGCCACAAGATTTGCCGGAGTTAGGGGAATATTGGTGAGGGTGAAATTATTATCGCTGGCATCGATGGGGTCGCCATCGCTAGCGTCTGCAACACGCACACGCGCTTGCGTGGACGGCGAAGCCGCAATATTCCAAGCATACGAGCCGTTATTGGCGACGCCGCTCGCAATCGCTGTCCAGCTCACCCCTCCATTCAATGAATAATCGAGAGCCATGGGATTGGAAAAATAGCTGCTATTCCACGTGAGGTGGCGCGTTGCGTCGATTTCCCAAGTTTCACCGCCGTTCGGCGCCGTGACGGTCACGCTCGGCGAAACGTTTTCGTTCACGTGGCTGATGACGGTGAACGTATCGATCGTCTGGCCGGCAATATTCTTCATGTAGAATCTGGCTTTATTGGGTTGGCCATCGACGTGGAAGACGCCGAAGAGCGCGCCGTATTTGGCGCCTTGCGTGCGGGTGTAAATGCTCGCCCACCAATTACCCGAGAGCTCTTGTGAGCTCGTGCCGTGACCGCCGATCTCGTGTACGAACACAAACGTCTTGCCTTTTTCAATGTGCAACTCGTTCGCTGTGCTGGCGACGGTTTGATTTTGCATGCTGCTGAGCAAATGGGAGCGGCTATAGGTGTGGGAATGTCCGGTCGCGATGATGGCGCCGCCGAGGCGCGACTCTTCATAAACGCCCCACCCGGTTTCATCTTTTTTTCCGGCCACTTGCATGAGGCGCATGTTTTTATGCCAACTGCAGATGCGCCAGATGGAATTGTCGCCGGCAAGCTGATCCCGAATGTACGTGCTGTGGCCGGCGCCGAAAACATCCACGCCGGAAAGAATGATGAAAAGGCCGTTATAATTGAGCGAGGAGTTGACGCCCAGATCGCCGTTCCAGGTGATGCCGGTGCGGCGCAGACGATTTTCAACCATCGCTTGATAGCCGGTCGGCCCCTCCCAGGGGTTGACATCCGCATCGCCGGCGGAAACGAAGTAGGGAAAATTCACGCCCAGACTATCGCTGATCATCTTATCCCAATTCGGAGGATTATGATCGTAATCCAAATCGCCTTGATGAATGACGGCTTGGGCGCCCTCGGTTTTGATGAGGTGCAAAACCGCGCGGCCATTTTCGCCTTTGCCCTGGCCGCCAATGAAAGCCACTTTGAAATTGGGCGGCGGAATGGCGGGCGATTGCGCCATGACGAGGCAATCACTCACCATCAAAAAAATCAAAACCGCAACGAAGTTGTTGCGGCTAAAATGTCTTTTGTTTTTCATAGTTTGATTTCACTCTCCACCGGAACCTGAAAACGGATCATGGTCGTTGGATTGAACGGGTTGGGATAATTTTGCTCCAGCTCAAAATCCTCAGGACTCGCGGCGGAACCGAAACCACCTTCACCGGCGTTGAGCTTGGCCGCGCCGGCGTAGCACTCCAACTCTAAAATCCGATTATTATCCTTGTTGTTGCGATCGATGCGAATGCGGAAATAGCGCGCCGCAAAAGGCGAGGTGAACGTCACGTTCTGCGTGCCTTCTGCGCCAGAGCTGTTGGTGTATACTGTGGCCCATTCGCCGTCGGCATTGCCGCCGCTATTGGAAATTTGAAAGCGATACTGTTTCGCAAAATAATTTTCCTTCCACTTCACCACCGCGCGCGTGAGGCTGAATGCCGAACCCAGATCAACGCGCAGCCAGGTATTGGGAGTGGTTTTGCTGACATTGGCGCTGCGCCAATAGGAGCTGCTGGCGACGCTGCCATCTACCGCGAGGCTGGGAGCAAAAGAGCTGTTCGTGCTGGAGGCCGTCGCGGGTTTATTCAACGCTAAATTGCCGGTGGGCGCATTGTTGACCGTAATGTAATTCGCCTTGGTCTCACCATCGGAACCACAAGTATTAGTCACCGCCAGTGTTACCGTGTATGTGCCGGCAGCATTGTAAGTGTGCGAAGGATTCCGTTGTGTCGAGCTGCCACCGTCGCCAAAATCCCACGCCCACGAAGTGGGGCTGCCAGTCGATTGATCCGTAAAATTCACGGTGAACGGCGCATTGCCGGAAGTCGAAGAGGCAACAAAATTCGCGACAGGTGGAATGCAGGGATCGACATGAATATAATTCGTCTTGATTTCGGCATCGAAACCGCACGCATTCGTCGCGGTGAGTTGAACCGTGTAATCACCTGCCGCAATGAAAGTATGCGCGGGATTCTGTTGTGTCGAACTGCCGCCGTCGCCGAAATCCCACGCCCAAGAAGTCGGATTGCCGGTGGATTGATCCGTGAAATTCACGTTGAACGGCGCATTGCCGGACACGAGCGAGCCGGCAAAGGCGGCGATGGGCGCGCCGCTCACGGTGAGGTAATTGGTTTTCGTTTCATCATCACTGCAGCTCTCGGAAGAAGCCGTCAAAGTCACGGTGTAGGCGCCGGGAGCGGCATAAACATGCGTGGGGTTCTGCTGCGTGGAGGTGTTGCCGTCACCGAAATCCCACGCCCAGGAAGTAACCGCGCCCATGGAAAGATCGGTGAAATTGGCCGTGAGTGCGGCGCAGCCGGAAATGGTATTCGCAGAAAAGTTTGCGGTCACTGCGCAGGAAACCGGGCCTTCCGGACAAATCGTCAAATAAGTTTGCGCGATGTCTTCCCACGCGATCAACGCAAAATTTTTGGAAGAGCCATTATGCTTCGCTAAAAAGCCAAACGGGAAATTCGATCCGGCAGGACGATTGGTGACATCCAAGCCGTCGGTGCCGCCAACGTTGGGCGTGTAAATGGTCGTCACTAAAGTGTGACTATGCGGATTGCCGGGATCGCCTTCGCGGCGATACACTTTCACGCGTTTGTTGCCCTGGCTGGAAAGCAAAATGTAGCCCGTGCCATTGGCGCAACCATAGATTCCTAAACCTTCCCGATCGGGATCAATGCCGTCGTTGAGCGCAAAAACCGCCAGCCGCGCATTGCCCATGGCCGGATCAGCGTAAAATTTGTGTACGCAGCAATCTTCTTCCGCAATATACACGTAACCGAGCTGGTCATCGGCCACCATGCCTTCCGAACGATTGCCGTTCACGTCGCCGCCAAAAGACCGCACGAATGTGGCTTTGACTCTGCCGGCGCCGTTATCCGCCAATTGATATTGATGCAAAACGCCATCAACGCCGCCATTGCTGTTCACAAAAGCGAACATCGCGCCATCGCTGGCGCGGCGATACAAGCAGACACCGTAAGGTTCCTTCACCTGTGGCGTCGCGGCGCTGCCGGAAGCCGTTATATCGCTGAGCGTGCGCGTGTTCGGGTCGATTTTAAAAATCACCAGACGGCTGGGACTCTCTACGCCAACAACGTAAATATCAACCGGCACGCCGCCGACTTCCATACCGTAGCGCACATCGCCGTTGTTCGGCGTTGCCGAAACTGAGACGCGCTGCAGTTGCTGACCATTCATATTCCAGACGTAAACAAAATCGCCGACTTTGTCGGTGCCAATGACCAAACTCAAAGCCGGATCCGTCGGATGAATCCAGATGGCCGGGTCATCGGCGTCGCCGCTGACCGCGCCGGTATTGACGCGCGCATTGACGGTAATTTGAGAGGGAATGCTTTGGGCGTGAAGAGAACGGTGTTCTGAAATTAACAAAGCAAACGCAACGCACAGAAAAAAAGGAGGTGAGCAACTCCGGGGGCGCGTACACCCTTTTCGTAAATGGTTAAAAAAATACATAAAACCCTCCGTGGTTTTGAGCGAAGCTCGATTTCACTTGTCGCGCGCAAGCTGAGCTTCATTTTGCGCTTATAAAATAAGAATTCGCGCTGAAAGTTCCAAAACTTTTTTGGGGAAACAAAAACGTCTAGCCGGTGTTGGCGGATATTATCAAACATTCGTTAATCAAGTTTGCGTTTCTCTACCCCAACCGCTCCAACATCGAATACAACTTCCTGCGCGTGATCCCCAGCAATTTCGCCGCACGGCTCTTGTTGCCGCCGGCTTTTTCGATGGCGCGGTGAATGAGTTTCTTTTCGATGTCTTCGAGCACGATGCCTTCGTCCGGCAGGTCGAATTGCGTCGGCAGTCTCTGGATGCCCTGAATGTGCGGCGGCAAGTCGGCGACATCGATGGGTTGGTTGCCGGCCATGATGAGCGAGCGCTCGACGACGTTTTCCAGCTCACGCACGTTGCCCGGCCACGGATACAGGCATAATTTATCCAAGGCCTCGGGAGTGATGGCATAAGAATCTCTGCCCGCGCGTTTTAAGAAAAAACTGATGAGGTCGGGCAAATCTTCCAGACGTTTGCGCAACGCCGGAACTGAAATCGGAAAGACATTGATGCGATAATAAAAATCTTCGCGGAAATTTCCCTCTTTCACCGCGGTTTCCAGATCGCGATTGGTCGCGGTGATGACGCGGGCTTTCACCGCAATCGGCTCGTGGCCGCCGAGATGAATGACCTGGCGGTTCTGCAGCGCGCGCAGGAGCTTGACCTGGATCGACGTCGAAACCTCGCCGATTTCATCGAGGAAAATCGTGCCGTCGCCGGCGGTTTCAAAGAGGCCGACTTTGCGTTTGTCCGCACCGGTGAACGCGCCTTTTTCGTAACCGAACAACTCACTCTCCAACAACGTCTCCGGCAGCGCCGCGCAATTGATGGCGACCAACGGTTTCTCGGCGCGCGGGCTTAAATAATGAATCGCCTGCGCGACCAGCTCTTTGCCGGTGCCGCTCTCGCCGCGAATCAGCACGGTCGCATCGCTCGGCGCGACTTTGTGCACCATTTTGTAAACTTCCTGCATCACGCCGCTCTGGCCCACCATGTTGTCAATCGAGTAACGCTGCTTCAATTCCTGCTTCAGCGTGCGATTCTCACTGGTCAGCGATTTCTTTTCAAAAATGTGGCGCAGCTTGACTTTAAGCTCGTCAATCTCAAACGGCTTGATAATGTAATCATAAGCGCCGCGCTTCATCGCTTCGACCGCGGTTTGCGCGGTGGCATACGCGGTCATCAAAATCACTTCGCAATGCGGATAGCGCTTCTTCGCAAATTCCAAAACCAGCAAACCATCCGGCCCGTCCATTTTGAGATCGGTGAGCACGACATCGTAAGCATGCGTGTCCAGCGCATTCATCGCCGTCGTGCCGTTGTTCGCCGTCGCGATGGCGTAACCTTCCGGCTCCAATGCCGCTTTCAAAACCGTCGCCATGCGGGCTTCGTCATCAACGATTAAAATTGTGTGTTCGGTCATATCTCAATACAAAGTTTGTAAAAGTTGCAATGGATTGGTGGATCGTTGGATTGATGGATTTTTGGATTACTGGATTCCAGCACTCCAAAAATCCATCGATCCAACACTCCGGCTTTATCCCGCCGGCAGCCAAACGTGCATCGTCGTACCCTTGCCTTTTTCACTTTCCGCGGTAATCCTGCCGCCGTGTTTTTCGATCAGTTGTTTGCACACCGCCAGCCCGAGGCCGCTGCCTTTGGTTTTGGTGGTGAAAAAAGGCTCGAAAATTTTTTCGGATTCATCCGGCAATCCCGGCCCGTCGTCTGTCACCACAATATGCGCAAACGTCCTGCCTTTGTCAATTTTTTCCTGCAGCGCGATTTCAAGATGGCCTTTTCCATCCAGAGCTTGAATCGCATTTAAAAGCAGATTGAGCAACACCTGCGTGACGGCTTCTTCATCATGACGCAATATTAATGACGGTGTCGTGCTGCTGAAATTCCATGCGACGCCGTTGGCCTGCTCGTCGCTGCGCACCATCGTGATGGCTTTCTCAACGGTTTTGACGAGATCGCTCTGTGAAAAGTTGAGCTGCTTATCGCGCGCGAGACTAAGAAAATCATTCACGAGATGATTCAATCGCCGCACTTCCGAGGGAATAAACTCGAAGAGCTCGTCCGGTTGCGCGGCATTTTCGTAGCGCTGGCGCAACACATACGCCGTGCTTTTGATGATGCCGAGCGGATTGCGAATTTCATGCGCGACGGTCGCGGCCATCTGGCCCATCGTCGCCAGCCGCTCGGAGCGGCGCAAATTTTCCTGCGTGCGCAGAAAATCAAAAATCGTTTTATACAAAAAAAAGACAAACAGAATAACCACACCGGCGCCAACAACGCCGCCGATGACGAGTTGACGTTTGGCCGGTTGCAGCAGATTTAAAAAATCTGCGCTCGCCTCAACGACAACCAGACAAACGATTTCGCCGCGGCTATTGCGCACCGGCGCATACGCGGCTTTGAAGCGAATGCCGGCCAGCGTGCGGAGCGGCGAGCTGGCAACTTTTCCCGCCCACGCCTGGCGCATTTCCAGGCTGTCGCCGCGCAGATAAGCAATTTCTTCGCCGGGCGCAAAAACATCGCTGTTGGATTTCAGCGTTTGCAGCCGGCGGTCGATCAAAAAAATATTTTGCACATTCACTTCGCGCGGCAAATTATCGATGAGCGGATCGATAGAAGATTTTGCCGTCAAGCTTCGTTCACCGGAGAAAAGATCGGGAAACACCGTGGTCTGCACCTGTCGCGCCACCAGTCCGGCGATAGCGTTGAGCCGATTTTCTAGCTCTTCATCCAGCGTGCGATTCAGCCGATTGAGAAAGAGCCAACTGCCCAAATAGAACGCCGCCAGCACTCCGACGATCATGATGCTGACGACGATGATCCGCGTATGCGAAGATTGAATCGATGAAAAACGCATGGCGAAAAAATTGGATGCATGGATTTATGGATGAGTGGATTATGGATTGTTGGAGTTATGGACTTCCAATAATCCAACCATCCATCGATCCAACAATCCAGTAATCCAACGCTCCATCTAAAATGGGATCGATATGGTTGTTCCTGATTCGGCTTCAACAGGCGATAATAATCCACCGCGCTTATCGATATGCCAGACTTCAACGCCTTGCTGCTGCAAATATGCCGCAATGAAACGGCGATGGCAGACGCGATAATCCAACTCGGCGCATAAGAAAGCTGCCGGCTGCATCTGCGCGAGTCTCAGCAATTCTTCACAGCCATTTCGGAAGGCGTCGGTCGCAGCGTATGTTTCATAACCGCCGGCGCGATAGCCGCCGAGTTTTTCACCGAGCCAGTGATAGGCGATTTCACATTTATTTAAAGCGCCGGACAAAGCCGCCCGTGAAAAATGCGGCTGCCGTTTTGACGCCGGAAATCGCCGCACATCCGCGAGCGCGCAAATATGATGCATTTGCAGCCGCTGCAAAAACTCTTCGAGTTTCAACGCGCCATGTCCAATAGTAAAAATTTTCGCAACTCTAGCCATTCACCAATCCAGTCACCCGTCAATCCGTAACGCGGCATTAGACGCAACCAAAACTGCACCACAAAGGGCACAAAGAACACAAAGATTTTTCTTTGTGCCCTTTGTGTTTGTGGTAAAAAAAATCCCTGGCCTGCGGCAGGGCAGGCTTCGCGGTCATGATAGCTTTTTCAGGGTAATACTGTAATATTATAAATCCAACGATCCATCACTCCGCTTTACCGACAACCTTTCCATCACCGCGGCGGCGACGCGCTCCGGCTCTAATTTGTTCTGGCAATCGAGATGGCCGAGCGGGCAAAAATTTTTATGACAGGGCCGGCATTCGATGGGCTGCCACAGCGCGAGATGACCATCGGATTGATCGTATGGAAACCAGATGTCAGGCTGACTCGGGCCGAACAGGCCAATCGTCGGCGTGCCGACCGCGACGGCAAGATGCATGACGCCGCAATCATTGGAAACGAACACGCGCATTTGCTGCTGCACGCTGGCAAGCTGGCGCAACGACAGCACGGGCAACAAAACAATCGTGGCCTCACGCTGCAGCGCCGTGATTCGCCAGATGACTTCCTGCGCCATGTTTTCTTCGCCGGGGCCTTGGGTGATTAAAACCTGAATATCTGTTTTATACAATTGCAGCGCCAGCTCGGCAAAATATTTTTCCGGCCAGCGTTTATTCGGCCAGGTGGCGCCGGGATGCAGGCCGACCAGCGGGCGTGAGAGATCGATCTTGAATCCGTTCAGGCATTCGCGCGCCCATTTTTTTTCGGCGGGCGCCATAAAAATCTCCGTGCGCGCCTCGCCTTTTTCAATGCCGAGCGCGGCGAGGCTGCGCCAGTGAAAGTCGATGGCATTCGGCTCGACCGCCGGCGCCGGAACACGAACGTTATATAATTTCCCGCGCCCGCGAAAATTGCCGCCGACGCGAATCCTGGCGCCGGTCACCCACGTCATCAGCGCCGTGCGCGGATTGCCAAAAAGATCTATCGCGAGATCAAAACGCCGCCGCCGCAACTGCTGATAAAAACGCGCCTGTTCAACGAGGCTGCCGCGTACAGGAAAGGAAATAACCTCGTCGAGATCAGGATGGTGCAACAACAACGGCGCAAAAATATCCTGCGTCAAATAACTCAGCCGGGCCGCGGGAAATGTTTTTTTAAGCTGGCGAATGAGCGGCGTGGTCAAAATCACGTCGCCCATGAAACGCAACCGGCTGAGCAAGATGCGGCGAGGACCATCCTTATTAAATGTGAATGTCATTCTGAAAGAATCCCTGGCCTGCGGCAGGGCAGGCTTTTTTGTTCTCGACGAGGCTTCCTAAAATTTAAAAGGATTCCTTCGGAATGACAACAGGTGGTGATGATTTTTAGTTTCCATAAGTTCTCAATTACTTCGTGCGCATCTCAAACACGCCGTCCCAATCCCGCGGGCGCGGGGATTGCATGAAAATATCGCAACGCCGCAAAAATTCTTTGGCCGGGCCATCGTCAGGCTTGAATTCCAACACCCGCCGAAATTCGGCGTTGGCTTTTTGCCATTCCTGCAGACGATACAACTCGAGGCCGCGCGCAAAATGGGTGAACGCCGTATTCAAACTTTCCGCAAAGCCGTCGCTGCGGCGCGCCAGCAATTCATAAACGCGCACCGGCTTGGCTTTGCCTTTGACGCGCAAAAAATCCAGCTCGCGCGCGATGATCTGGCTCTTCGCGAGGTTGTAAGTTTCTTCGCCGAGCATGATTTTCGTGCCGTACATTTTATTGGCGCCCTCCAGGCGCGAGGCGAGATTGACCGAGTCGCTGATGACGGTGTAATTGAAACGATTCTTGCCGCCGATATTGCCGGCAATCATCTCGCCGCTATTGAGTCCGATGCGCACTTCGAACGGCGGCCGTTTTTCCGCGGCCCATTTTTTTCGCAACTCCACCAGCACTTTTTGCATTTCCAGCGCGGCGAGACTGGCGCGCTCGGCATGATCGGGCTGATCGACTGGCACGCCGAAAACCGCGACGATGGCGTCGCCTTCATATTTGTCCAGATAACCGCCGTATTCGAGCACGATATCCGTCATCGCCGACAGATACTCGTTCAACTGCGTGATCAACCGCTCGGGGCTGAGCTTTTCGGACAGCGTGGTAAAATCTTTGATGTCGGAAAAAAAAGCCGTCGCATATTTTTTGTCGCCGCCGAGCTTGAGCTTGCTGGGATCGCGAATCAATTCATTGACGATGAGCTCGGAAGCATAGTGCACGAACATGCCTTTGATCTGTTGCTTCTGGCGCTCTTCGCTGAGAAAGCGATAAACCATGACGCTGATGAAAGCGATGAAAAAAGAGAGCATCGGCTGCACTTGCGGCACCCACGCGTTGCGCGCGATAAAAATCCACGTCGTCAGCACGATGTAACCGCCGCTGAGCAGGATGACGAACAGAATGCCGAGCCACGGGCTCCAAATCATCGTGATCACGCCGGCGATCATCGCAAAGATCAACATGACGATGATGCTCACCGTCCTGGATTGCCGGGTGATAAAATCCTGCGTGAGAATACTGTAAATGACATTGGCGTGAACTTCGACGCCGGGGAATGCCGATTCAAACGGCACGGGACGCAAATCGGCGAGGCCGGGTGCGGACGTGCCGACGAGCACGATGCGATCTTGAAACATTTCCGCCGGAACGCGTTGCGCAAAAACGTCATAGTAGGAAATATAGCGGAAGGTGCTTTTGTTGTTACCCATATAATTAATAATAACGCGGCCTTTTTCATCGATCGGAATTTGCAGCGTCCTGCCGCCATTGCCGGAATTTCCCAACCGCACTTCCTGGGATAGCTCGACCGCAATCTCGCGATTTGAGAGCCCGGCAAATTTCATCACGACGGCGAGCGCAAAGGAGGGATAAGCTTGATTGGCAAAATTGAGGACCAGCGGCATATTGCGAATCGCGTTGTCATCATCAGGCAAGAAATTAACAAACCCAAGGCCCGCGCTGCTATTGTACAAATCAATCAGCTTGCCGTCGAACCGATCAAAACCATTCAAAGCGTTGACGGTTTCGGAGGGTAGTGGCAAGGTGAAACGATCCGCCGCAAAACCTGCCGGCGGTTTATCCATCTTTTTACGGAAAGCGTCGGGATCTTCCTGTTCCAGGGTAAACGAATGCACCACATTTTCGGCGTTGGCCGTGCTCACGACGAGCAGGCTATCTTCCGCCGGTTTGTTGTCGGGCTCCGAAAATATGATATCGAACGCGATGCAGGCGGCGCCGCCGGCGCGCAAGTAATCGATCACGCGGGCATGATAACTGCGCGGCCATTGTTGAAAGCGGCCGAGTTTTTCAAGGCTGCGAATGTCAATGTCGACAATGATGAGGTCTTCGATATTCGCTTCCTGGCGTTGCGTCTTTAAAAAATTCAACCGATACGGGAAGCGTAGATCGAGCGTTTTGGCTTCGAAATTACGGAAGGCTTTCTGCAGCACAACGTCGGTTACGAGTAAAACGATGATTCCCGCGAGCAGGCCGAGCGCCGTGCCGAGCAAAGCTTTTTTGAGTAGGGATTCGGTCATAGTCTTGTTGCTGGTTGCAAGTGGCTGGTTGCTGGTCGCCGATTATTGGTTGCCCGTGATTCATCAAATAACCAGCAACGAGAAACCAGCAACCAGCAACCTATTAAACAAAGTTATTCAGCTCAAACTCGCCGTAATACACGAGCCGCACTTCGCCTTCGAGTTCGAGTTTTTCGAGATGCTTGTCGCCATACACCGTTAACTCGCCGCCGCGCGTGGTGACATGAATCGGAAAAGGCATTTGTTTTTTGAGATGGGCGAATACCGCAGACGCGACCGTGCCCGTGCCGCAGGCGAGCGTTTCTTCCTCGACGCCGCGTTCATACGTGCGGAGGTAAAAATGCGAGGCGCGATCAAAGGCCACAAAATTGACATTCGTGCCGGCGGGCTGAAAATTTTTATGTCGGCGATATTTGGCGCCAAGGCCGGGGACATCAACCTGCTCAACGTCGGGCACGAACAAAACGTAGTGTGGCACGCCGGTATTGACGAACCCACCTTCTTCGATTTCGTTTTCTTCGAGCGCGCGCGGCGTCAAATGCAAATCCCATGGTTTTTGCATGCGCAGCCGAACCCGGTTGCCGGTGACGACGGCGTGATAGAGATCGCCGCTCACTTCAAATTGCATCTCCGCCGGGGCGATGCCGTGACGAAAAGCATAATATGCCGAAGCGCGTGCGCCGTTGCCGCACATTTCCGATTCGCGGCCGTCGCGGTTGAAATAGCGCATGGTGAAGAGGGCAGAGGGCTGAGGGCTGAGGGCATAGCGTTCACGCGCGCTCTGCTCGATGAGCAAGATTCCATCGGCGCCGATGGCGACACGGCGCGTACACAGGGTGCGAAACAAACGCTCTTCATCGCCGCGAAAAAGGTTGGCGCGATTATCAAAAAGAATGAAATCATTGCCGGTGGCGGAGAGTTTGGCAAAACGAACGGGCATTGCAGTTGATGGCTCGGTTACGGATTCACGTTTTACAATAAAACAAAGAAAGTGTACGATTACAAAAACGTCAAACATGCGAAAATGAAATATAATGAAGGCCGGAGAGAAAGTCAAATTTCATTTGCAAAAGATGATAAAAATATCAATATTACAAGGGCGTTTTAAATATTGCCGAACTTCAATAAATTTAAACTACGCGGCACCAACCGCAAGGAGAATGAAATGAGATTTACTCGCCTCGTAATATTCATGCTGCTCGCAACTTTTCTTGCCGTGCAGGCTGGAATTAAAAATGAAGAAGTCACTTACACCGCTGGTGACGTGACCATGAAAGGCTATTTGGCCTATGACGACGCCAAGAAAGGAAAACGTCCGGGCGTGCTGGTGGTGCATGAATGGTGGGGACACAATGAATACGCTCGCAAACGCGCTCGTCAGTTGGCCGAGATGGGGTACGTCGCGCTGGCGGTTGACATGTACGGCGATGGCAAACAAGCCGCGCATCCGGATGACGCCGGAAAATTCGCCGGCGCGGTCATGCAAAATATAGAAGGCGCCAAAGCCAGATTTATGGCCGCGATGGATTTGCTGAAGAAGAATCCCCACACCGATCCGAAACGCATCGCTGCGATCGGTTATTGCTTTGGCGGTGGCGTGGTTTTACACCTGGCTCGCTTTGGCGCCGATCTAAAAGGCGTGGTGAGTTTTCATGGCAGCCTCGGAACGCAAACACCGGCGCCAGCGGGAAAAGTCAAAGCGAAAGTTTTGGTTTGCAACGGCGCTGATGATGGCTTTATCAGCCAGGAGCAAATCGAAACATTCAAAAAAGAAATGGCGGCCGCGAAGGCGGATTTTCAATTCATCTCGTATCCGGGTGCAAAGCACAGCTTCACCAATCCCGACGCGGATCAGTACGCCAAACAATTTGGGATGCCCATTGCCTACAACGTCGACGCCGATAAAAAATCGTGGGAGGACATGCAGGCGTTTTTCAAGAAGATTTTTGCGAAGTAACTCGTTTTAAAAAGGAGTGTGGATCGTTGGATTTTTGGATTCCAACAATCCAACGATCCATTACTCCAACAATCCATCAATCCAAAACGCCATTACTCCACCACTCCATTCGCTTCTTCTTCCACCCGTTGCCCCACCACCGACTCCATGAAATACATGTAAGCATCTTCGAGATTCGGGGGCAGGCTTTGCATATCGTAGCCGGGAATCGGTTCGCCGACGACGCGCAGGAACAGGTGCGGCGATTTGGGAATGGTTGAAATCACTTGCATGCGGCCGGCAATTTTCGGGAACTCCGCTTCAGCGCAGAGCACTTGCCAAACTTTGCCGGCGGCCTGCGCGATTAAATTCGCCGGATGGCCGCGATAAGCCACTTTCCCTTTGGCCAACACCGCAATGTCTTCGCAGGTGCTGGAAATGTCGGCGACGATGTGCGTGCTAAGGATAATGACTTTGTCGCGACTAATCGCCGTGAGCAAATTGCGAAAACGAATGCGCTCCTCGGGGTCGAGGCCGGTAGTGGGTTCGTCGACGATGAGCAGGCGCGGATTGCCGATGACGGCCTGCGCGATGCCGAGCCGTCGCATCATGCCGCCGGAGTACGTTTTGGCTTTGCGGTCGCGCGCTTCGAGCAATCCGACATTC
>Ga0247727_10010104_pt1 | contig 16818 bp, 13 predicted proteins | sample WisWelCaveWW1625_FD_202498 | JGI IMG/M metagenome (GOLD analysis project Ga0247727, IMG submission 202498) | Biofilm microbial communities from Wishing Well Cave, Virginia, United States - WW16-25 | ecosystem: Environmental > Aquatic > Deep subsurface > Groundwater > Cave microbial mat | place...
TCGAAGCGTTTCTCGAGCGGCTCGACGCCGTCACCGCTGCGCGGGTGGTCGCAAACGAGGCTGGCGAGATCGAGCGGATCTACGTGACGACCGAGTCGTCCCGCGACGATGGGACGATCCGGCGCGCGATTACGTCCGCCTTGATGAGCCAGTTCAGCCTGCCGATCGACGGCTGGCGAGTGCAGATCGCGCACCTCGAGCCTGAAGCCCATCTTGAGGGCCTCCCCGTCTGTCACCTGGTGCGCCTCGAGGAGACGATCACCGAGACCATGACCCGCGTGGTTGTCGACCTGCGCTACGAGCACGAGGGCGCCCAGAAGACAATCACCGGTTCAGCGCAGGCTCCGCCCGGCCAGGCGCACCGCCTGCGGACGGTGGCGTTGGCCACTATTGAGGCGCTCCGGCCCATCATCGAGCGATCGGGCTACCGGCCGTCCCTCGAGGGCTTGACGCTGATGCCGTTCGCCGGCGCCGCGGTCGCGTTGGCCGCGGTCTCACTGGCCTCCGACCGGACCAGCGCCCTACACGTCGGGGCCGAGGCAGTCGTGGCCAGCGAGGCCGAAGCGGTCGTGGGCGCCGTCCTCGACGCGGCGCAGAAGCCGGCACGGCCTGTCAGTCCTCGTGGACGCGCGGGCAAGGTGCGAACGGACCGGCGGGAGCAGTTCGAGGGGCTCCGGCAGCACTACGAGCGTCTGATCCGCCAGGACCCCGGGGCCGCGGCGCCTCCGACGCCCCTGGAGGGGGAACCGCCTCAGAGCGAGATGCCCGGCCCTGGCGGCGACCTGCCAGGGTACATGTCAGGCCCGTCGGTGGCGACGCTGCCCGCGCCTTCGCCGGGGGACGCGCCCCTTCCGCCGAAGGCGGAAGGGCCTGTGGCCGAGGGGCCCGCGGGGATCCGGGCTGGCTACTGGGCGGAAGACGTCATCCGAGACTTGACCGAGATTCGACCGGAACGTCAGGGAGGTGCACCCGTGATGCGCGAGGAGCTTCGAGCGGATGGCCCGTCGGTGGCGAAAGGCCCAGGCCGCCTGTCCGTGGAGGACGCGTTCTACCGCCGGCTGGTGGCCGCGGGCGCGCCCGTGTATATCCGGTGCCGGGACGGCTATGAGATTCCATCGGCCGTCGTTCGGGACTACGGGACGTACAGCCTGATGGTGGAAGTCAACGGCATCCAGGAGCTCGTCTTCAAGCACGGCATCATCGCGATCCGCCCGTACGGCCCGCTGCCGCCGGACCCAGGGACACTGTCGTAGCGGTTCGTGCCGCCTGACCGCCTGGACGATCTCCGCCGCCGCCGCGAGCGGCTGCTCGGGATGGGCGGCGAGGAGCGGATCCACCGCCAGCATCAGGCCGGGAAGCTGACGGCGCGCGAGCGCCTCGATCTGCTCCTCGATCCCGGCTCGTTCGTAGAACTCGATCCCTTCGTCACACCCCGCAGTCGCGAATTCGGGTTGGACCGCGTGGAGGCGCCGGCCGACGGGGTCGTCACCGGGCACGGGACGATTGACGGCCGGCCGGTGCACGTGTTCTCCCAGGACTTTACGGTACTGGGTGGCTCACTTGGCGAGGGACATGCCGAGAAGATCTGCAAGGTGATGGACCTGGCGATGCGCACCGGCACGCCGATGATCGGCCTCAACGATTCGGGCGGGGCGCGCATCCAGGAAGGCGTCGTCAGCCTCGGCGGGTATGCCGACATCTTCCTGCGCAACACCCTGGCCAGCGGTGTGGTCCCGCAGATTTCCGCCATCATGGGGCCCTGCGCCGGCGGGGCCGTGTACTCACCGGCGATCACCGACTTCACCATCATGGTCCGCGGCACGGCGTACATGTTCGTGACCGGGCCCCAGGTGGTCAAGGCCGTCACCCGCGAGGACGTGTCGTTCGAAGACCTCGGCGGCGCCGAGGTGCACGCCAGCAAGAGCGGCATCGCCCACTTCGTCGCCGCGGACGACGAGGAGTGCCTGCGGCTCGTCCGCCGGCTGCTGGGGTTCCTCCCATCGAACAATCTCGACGATCCCCCGCGCCGGGCTCCCACCGATGATCCCGGCCGGGCGGACGAGACCCTCGACCGGCTCGTGCCGGAGGATCCCACCAGGCCGTACGACATGCACGACGTCATCCGGCGCATCGTGGACGACGCTGACTTTCTTGAAGTGCATGAGGCGTTCGCGCGCAACCTGATCGTCGGATTCGCGCGCCTGCACGGCCGACCCGTCGGCGTGCTGGCGCAGCAGCCCGCGGTGTTGGCCGGCGTGCTGGACATCGACGCCTCGGTCAAGGGCGCCCGGTTCGTCCGCTTCTGCGACGCGTTCAACCTGCCGCTGGTGACGTTTGTCGACGTGCCCGGCTTCCTGCCCGGTGTTGCGCAGGAGCACGGGGGGATCATCCGGCACGGTGCCAAGCTGCTGTATGCTTACTGCGAGGCCACCATCCCGAAGCTCACGGTCATCATCCGCAAGGCGTATGGCGGTGCCTACGACGTCATGGCCAGCAAGCACATCCGAGGCGATCTGAACCTGGCCTGGCCGACGGCCGAGATCGCGGTCATGGGGCCGGAGGGAGCCATCGACATCATCTTCCGAAAGGAACTGACGGACGCCGCCGACCCCGAGGCGCGCCGTCGCGAGCTCGCCGCCGACTATCGGGCGCAGTTCGCGACGCCGTACATCGCGGCGTCCCGAGGGTACGTCGACGACGTGATCCCCCCGCGCGAGACCCGCCGCCGGCTCATCGCGGCGCTCGAGATCCTCCACCGCAAGCGCGTCTCGAATCCCCGCCGCAAGCACGGCAACATCCCGCTGTAATCCAGGTCGGGAGCTACGTCTGCAGATTGGAGCGAACAATGCTGCAACCGCTCGATCACTACCGGTACCTCACGGAGGCCCGCCGCCGGCTGTTGGCGCGGGTCTATGCGCTCACGCCCGAGCAGTACGAGCAGGAGTTTCCGTTCGGGCTGAGGACGGTGCGCCGGACGCTGCACCATATGGCTGGCGCGGAGTGGTTCGTGTTGGGGCAGCTCCGAGGCTGGCCGGAAGGCGATAACCCGTTTTCACCCCGCCGCATGCGTGATGCAGCAACGCTCGAGACCGCCTGGCGGAATCAGGAGCCGCGAACCATCGAGATCATCCAGGCCGAAGAACGCTGGGACCGGCCCGTCGAGATCACAGTGATCATACCCAGCAGGCAGGCATTCCAGGTCCGGACGACCGCTATCAGGGTCTTCACACAGTTCTGCTACCACGAGGTCCACCATCGCGCGCAGGTGATGGCAATGCTCCGGCATCTGGGCGCGCCCACCGAGACGCTGGACTTCCTGCTGCTCACTGCCCAGGCGGTCACCGAGGTGAGCGTTGAAGAGGCGCTCAAGGGAAGAGGAGGCGGCTGATCGCGTCGCCGATGGACTGGGCGGAGGCAACAGGAATCTGCCGCCGAAGGCTGAATTGGATAGGTGGACGTCTGAAGGTGCGTTGACCGCTCATGAAGCTCGAACAAGTCACTACAGGTGACCCCCGCTTCCGTGACTGGATGCGCCGCTACCGGGAAGAGATCAACGGCGAGCAACCATCCGAGGCGTGGCTCGACAAGTATCTCGAGGTGCTGTTCGCCGACCACGGCAAGCGCCGATTCATCTGGTGGGGGGTCGACCAGTCACGCAAGATCGGCTTCGCGGTGGTGGCGCTGACAAAGCACTGGGCCGACCAGTCACGTAGCCAGGCCCAGGTCGGCGAGTTTTTCATCTATCCGGAATACCGCCGCGAGGGCCACGGCCGGCGCTTCGCAGAAGCGCTCCTCGAGTGGATCAAGGCCAGCGGCGCCGGCGAGATTCAGTCCACCGTCGCGGCAGGCAACCTCCGAGGGCTGCGCTTCTGGGAGGCGGTCGGGTTCCAGATCGCCCGCTACGGGTTCATCTACAACCCCAACAGGCCCCGCGAGACTGAAGAAGAGGAAGAGTAATCCGCCCCATGGCGTCAATCCGCCGGCTGCTGATCGCCAACCGTGGGGAGATCGCCGTGCGCATCGTCCGCGCCTGCCGCGACCTGGGGATCTCCCCGGTGGCGGTGTACGCGCCGATCGATGCCGGGGCCCCGCACGTCCGGCTGGCCGACGACGCCCTGCCGCTGCCCGGGGATTCGCCGGCCGAGAGTTATCTGGACGGCCGTCTGCTGGTCGATCTCGCGCGCCGGGCGAAGGCAGACACCATTCATCCCGGGTATGGATTTCTCGCCGAGCACCCTGGGTTCGCCGCGATGTGCGAGGCTCAGGGCGTGGTGTTTGTTGGCCCACCGGCGTCGGTGCTGGAACAGTGCGGCAACAAGGCCGCGGCCCGAGCGGCTGCGGCGGCCGCAGGCGTCCCTGTCCTGGAGGGCAGCGGCCCGGTGGAGGACGCGGACGCCCCACGCCGGGCCCTGGCCGTGGGGTACCCGCTGCTGATCAAGGCCGTGGGTGGCGGGGGCGGCAAAGGCATCCACCTGGTGAGGGCCTCCGGCGATCTGGCAGGGGCGTTGAGACTGGCGCGTGGAGAAGCCCAGGCGGCGTTTGGGGACCCTCGCGTCTATCTCGAACGGTGGATCGAGCGCCCGCAGCACGTCGAGGTGCAGATCCTGGCTGACGCGGCCGGTCAGGTCGTCGCGCTCGGCGAGCGCGCCTGCTCGGTGCAGCGCCGCCACCAGAAGCTGATCGAAGAGGCACCGGCACCGGGCATCTCCGCCGGCATGCGCGAGGCGCTGGGCCGGGCCGCCGTCGCCGTCGCCCGGGCGCTGGGCTACCGCAACGCCGGGACGATCGAGTTCCTTGCAGACGGCGACCACTGCTATTTTATCGAAGTCAACGCGCGCATCCAGGTGGAGCACCCCGTGACCGAGGTCCTCACCGGGATCGATCTGGTGACAGCCCAGATCGCCATCGCCGCAGGCGAGTCGCTGCCGTTTAGGCAAGAGGACGTTTGCGCGAGCGGCGCCGCACTTGAGTGCCGGATCAGCGCCGAAGATCCCCACAATGGTTTTCTCCCCTCGCTGGGTGTGATTGATGGCGTCGTGGAGCCTGCGGGCGCCGGGATCCGGACGGACAGCGGGCTGTGGCCCGGACAGGTCGTGTCACGGCACTACGATCCCCTCCTGGCAAAGGTGGTCGCCTGGGGGCCCACGCGGGGAACAGCGATCGCGCGGATGCGCCGCGCGCTGGCGGAGTGCCTGATCTCCGGGGTGGACACGACGATTCCGTTTCACCTGTGGGCGCTGGAGCAGCCGGAGTTCGTCGCCGGCCGCTACGACGTGCGCCTGGCGGACCGGTGGGGGGAAGGGCCGGCGTCGGCAGAGGCCGAACGCCTCGCCGTCCTGGCCGCGGCGGCCTGGACGTATCGGCGGCTCGAGACCCCAGCGCTGCCCACCAACGGCGCCTCGCCCGCCTGGGTCGCGGCGGCTCGTGAGGAAGGGCTGCGATGATTCTTGACGTCGCGGTGCGCGGCCGCCATCAGCGGGTAGAGACGGCGCACACAGAGGACGGCCTGCGGGTGCGTGTCGGCGACCACGTCACCTCCGTCCGCCTTGAACCTATCGCGGGCTCACAGTGCTGGCGCCTGACCGTCGATGGCCGGACGGTGCCGGTGAGACTGCACGCCCGAGAGGGCGGTGTCGTCGCCACCTTCGGACCGACCCGGGTGTCCGTATCGGTGCGCCGGTGGCTGCCGGTGCCATCACGCCGCGACGAGCCTGCGGGCGCCGACCGGCGCATCGAGATCCACGCGCCCATGCCGGGTCTTGTCATCGAGACCCCCGTGGCGGTTGGCGATCCCGTGGCGGCCGGCGGGCCGGTCGCCATCGTCGAGGCCATGAAGATGCAGATGGAAGTCCCCTCGCCATCGGCGGGCCGGGTGGATGAAGTGCGGGTGCGCCCCGGCCAGGAGGTGGCCGGAGGTCAGGTGCTCGCGATCGTCCGTCCTGGACCGGCGGCTGAGCCCCAAGAGAGCGGCGCATGAGCGAGGAACGGCCGGGCCAGTTCCCGTTCACCCGGGGCATCTATCCCACGATGTATCGCGGCCGCCTGTGGACAATGCGGCAGTACGCCGGCTACGCTACCGCGGAAGAGTCGAACCGTCGCTACCGATATCTCCTCGAGCAGGGCCAGACCGGGCTGTCCATTGCCTTCGACCTCCCCACCCAGATGGGCTACGACTCCGACCATGCGCTGGCCGAACCGGAGGTCGGCAAGGTCGGCGTGGCCATCGACTCCCTGGCGGACATGGAGGTCCTGTTCGATGGGATCCCGCTCGACCGCGTCTCGACTTCGATGACGATCAACGCCACGGCCGCCATCCTGCTCGCGATGTACGTCGCCGTGGCGCAGCAGCAGAGCGTCCCGCTCGACCGCATCGACGGCACGACCCAAAACGACATCCTGAAGGAGTACATCGCGCGCGGCACCTATATCTATCCGCCCAGACCGTCGCTGCGGCTGGTCACCGACACATTTGCCTTCTGTGCCGAGCACCTGCCGCGGTGGAACCCGATCAGCATCAGCGGCTACCACATCCGGGAGGCTGGGGCCACCGCTGTCCAGGAGGTGGCGTTTACCCTGGCCAACGGCCTGACGTATCTGCAGGCCGCGGTGGACGCCGGGCTCGATGTCGACCGCGTGGCTCCGTCCCTGTCCTTCTTCTTCGCCGCGCAGATGCAACTGCTGGAGGAGGTCGCGAAGTTCCGGGCGGCGCGGCGGCTGTGGGCGCGGCTGGTCCGCGAGCGGTTCCAGCCGAAAGATCCCCGGTCGATGATGCTGCGGTTTCACACCCAGACCGCTGGGGTGGCGCTGACGGCGCAGCAGCCCGACAACAACGTCGTGCGGGTCACGATCCAGGCGCTGGCAGGCGTCTTAGGCGGCACGCAGTCCCTGCACACCAACGCCCGCGACGAGGCCCTTGCGCTGCCCACCGAGGCCTCCGCGCTGCTCGCACTGCGCACCCAGCAGGTCATTGCTTACGAGAGCGGGGTCCCGGCCACGGTGGATCCGCTGGCCGGGTCCTACCTAATCGAGCACCTGACGGACGAGATCGAGCGCCGGGCCCGGGAGCGCATCGAGCAGCTTGAAGCGGCCGGCGGACAGCTTCGCGCCATCGAGACCGGCCTGGTCCAGCGCGAGATCGCCGAGAGCGCGTTCCGCGAGGCGCAGGCGATCGATCGAGGGGAGATGGTCGTCGTGGGCGTCAACCGCTTTCAGAGTGACAGCCCGGTCCGGGCGGAGACGCTGCGCATCGATCCCGAAGTTCTCACCCGCCAGAAGGCACGCCTGGCCCGCGTCCGGGCCGGACGCGACGGCGCGGCGGTGCAGCGCGAGCTGGACCGGCTCGACGCCGCCGCGCGCGGTACCGACAACCTGCTGCCGCCGATCCTGGATGCCGTGCGGGCCTATGTCACGATCGGGGAGATCTGCGACGTCTTGCGCGCCGCGTTCAGCACCTACCGCCCGCCCGTCGTCGTGTAGGGAGGCTACACCGCGCCGCGAAGGATCTCGATGGTGCTGAAGGGGCTGAGCGATTCCTCGAGCCGGGTGGGCGAGAGCAAGGCACGGTAGATGTCACGGGCATGCGGGGACAGGTCCTCGACCGCCTCCGCGAGCAGATGAAACGCGATTCGACGCCCGCCCAGCTGCTCGATATTCGTCAGCAGCCAGGTCAGGACCTGACGCCGCGCCTCCAGCGTGACCTGCCGGTCGGGGGTCAGTACCTCGAACGTGCCGTCGTGGACCCGGATGGCCCACTCGCGCCGTTCGGCCTGTGCCCGCACCCGATCCACGATGACGCCGACCACTTGTTCCCCGGCGAAGTGGCCGAACCGGTTGATCATGGACGACGCGATGGTTGAAAACACCGTGGCCGGGTCGGCCGCATCGCTGGCCTGGGCTTTGTCGGACTGGGCGGCGACCAGGGACCCCTGGGTGGTGACAAACGCCTCGATTATCCTGGGATCGAACTGGATGCCGGAGAGGCGCCGCAGCTCCTCGAGCGCCTCTTCGGGGTCGAGCGCCAAACGGTAGATGCGGTCGGAGGTCATGGCCTCGTAGGTATCGGCAACAGCCAGGATGCGCGAGCCCAGGGGAATTGCCTCGCTCTTCAGCCCGCCCGGATAGCCCAGCCCATCGTACCGCTCGTGCAGATGCCGGACGATCGTCACCACATCATCCGGGAACCCTGCGGTTCTGAGCAGACGGGCCCCGATGAGCGAGTGGCTCTTCATCATCTCCATTTCCTGGTCGGTCAGGCGCCCTGGCTTCAGCAGGATGCTGTCGGGAATGCCGATCTTGCCGATGTCATGCAGTGTGGCCGCGGTCCGGATGTGCTCCAGCATCTCGACGGGTGCGCCTGCCGCGCGCGCAATGTGATCGGCATACCTGGCGATGCGCTGCGAGTGGCCGCCGGTGTACGCGTCGCGCACGTCGATGGCCTCGCCCAGCGTCTCGAGCGTCCGGTGGTAGGCCTTCCGCAGCTGGTCGTGCATGGAGGCGTGGTACAGAGCCGTGGCGGCCAGGTTGCCCAGCAGCATCGCCGGCGCCAGGTCTTCCTCTCGAAACCGGTGCGCGTTCCTGGAGTCCGCCAGGACCATTACGCCGACCGGCGCATTACCGTGGATCAGGGGAATGCCGGCGACCGCCTTGATATCGTAGTCGCGCGCGAGGCGCGCGTCGGGCCCGTCTCCCCGGTTTAGCACATTGTTGACGTACAGCGGCCGGCGCTCCCGGACCACACGCGCGCCGAACAGGTGCGGATCGTACAGGGGCCGCCGCAGCAAGAGGAAGGCGTCTTTGTTGTCGCCGGTCGCCGCCGCCCCGGCCAGCTCCTGACCCTCGACCAACCAGATAAAGACGTGATCCACGTCGAAGAGGACCGTGATCTCCTGGCACACGGCCTCCAGCGCGAGCGAGACGTTGCCCGCCAGGTTGATGGGCACGCCGATCCGGCCGATGGCTTCCATGAGCTGCGTGCCCTTGCGCGCCACGCGTTCCATTCGGGTCGCGTAGCGGCTGAGGTACGCGGCCATCAGGTAGAGAATCCAGAAGAATCCCAGGCGGGAGACCAGCACGGGTACGACCGCCGCCGGGAACGATCCCTGCCATAGGGTGATCCCGCCGAATGCCAGCATGCTGCCCGCGACCGTGAGCGCGCCGGCGGCGTCACCATATCTGAGGACGTTGCCCACAATCGCCAGGGGGAAGAGCCAGGTAAAGGGGCTGTCCAGGCCGCCGGTGATAGCCACAGCGGCGGTGGCCAGGGCGAAGTCCAGCAGGGTGTTGACGAGAATACGAATCCTGGTCCCACGGGTGGGCCGGCCGGCCGCGATGAAGATGTGGGGGATAGAGTAGACGAACGCGATGACGATCAGAGCCTGCACAGCCGGGTCGAGCGGGTGAGGCTGAGGCAAAGACAACAGGTAGGCCCCGGCACCAAACGCGCTGATCCCAAAACGCAGCCAAGACATGAAGTGCTCTGTCGCTTCAAGACCAGGTCGGCGCATCGGGTCCAGAGCGTTCTCCAGGATGCGGGCAAGGATCATCCGCCGACCGCTCACGGAAGATACATGCCCGCGGCACGCATTCTCCTAGTCGTGTTTGCCTGCTATCCTTACGTCGGTATGCCCCCCGAGCGTCCACGCCAGCTCGTGACCGAGACCGTCGCCGGATCGCCCCAGGCCGCCGCGCGTCTGATCTCGCTCGTGGAGAACGACGGCGCCGGGGCGTCCGCTGCCCTGGCGGCGCTCTTTCCTCACACCGGGCGGGCCCACGTCGTCGGGGTGACCGGGCCGCCCGGATCGGGCAAGAGCACCCTGGTGAACGCCGCGGTCCGCCGCCTGCGCGAGCAGGGGCAGCGGGTGGGGGTCATCGCGATCGATCCCACCAGCCCCTTCACCGGCGGGGCGGTCCTTGGCGACCGCATCCGCATGCAGGATCACAGCACCGACCCCGAGGTGTTCGTCCGATCGATGGCGACCCGAGGCAGCCTCGGAGGACTGGCCCCGGCGACAGGCGACGCCGTCGCCGTGCTCGACGCCTGGGGCGCGGCGACCATCGTTGTCGAGACCGTCGGGACGGGGCAGGCCGAAGTGGATGTGGTGACCGCCTCCGACGCGGTCGTCGTGGTGACCATGCCTGGGATGGGCGACGGCATTCAAACCCTCAAGGCCGGCGTCATGGAAATCGCCGATGTGTTCGTCGTCAACAAGGCCGACCGCCCCGACGTGGATCGGACGGTGACCGATCTGAAGATGGCGCTGGCGCTCCTGCCCGGCAGCGGCTGGCACGCGCCGGTCCTGACGACCGTGGCGACCGCCGGCCAGGGGGTCGCCGAGCTACTCGCCGCCGTGACCGACCACCGGCGTCACCAGGAGGCCACCGGTGCCTACCTGACCCGGCGACGCGCGCGGTGGCGGCGCGAGATCCTCCGCATCGCCGAGGGGCGGCTGCGCGCGCAATTGCTGAACGGCGCCCGGGCCGCGGCTCTCGACGCGCTGGTGGACCGCATCGCCGCCGGTGCAATCGATCCCCACAGCGCAGCCGACGCGCTGCTCGCGCGGCTGGCCACAGATCCCTGATGCCATCAGCCTGGCCCCTGCAGCGCATTGATCACATCGGGGTGGCGGTGCGCAGCATCGCCGCGGCCGCGCGACTCTATCGCGAGGCCTTTGGACTGCACGTCGACCCGCCCGAGGCACTGCCGGCCAATGGCGTCACCGTGGCGTTCATCACCGTCGGTGACACCCAAATCGAGCTGCTCGAGCCGCTCGGTGCCGACAGCCCGGTCGCGCGATTCCTCGATCGGCGTGGGGAAGGCCTGCATCACGTCGCCTTGGCCGTCGGTGACGTCGCGCACGCCCTGGAGATCGCGCGCGGCGCAGGCTTCACGCCGCTGGACGCGCATCCCAGGCCCGGCGCGCACGGCACGCGCATCGCGTTCCTTCATCCAAGAGACGCGCACGGCGTCTTGATCGAACTGGTCGAACGCGCCGCCTGACGGCGCGAGATCGCAAGGACGCCGCGCGTGATGGGCCGCACGCCATCGCGCGTGCGATGGTTGTCAGCCCCTGCTAAACGCGCTATACTTGTAGTGTTTCATCCTCGACAATTTTTCGGAGAGCGCGCTCTGGCCGGAGGGTAGCTCTCCAAATTCACTCAGTCTTCGTCGCGTATCCCGGTGCATCTTCGTTTGGCCCTGCTGTTCCATAGACAGGAGGTGACGAGATGCGTCTGCTCAGGTACACGGTGCCGCTTGTGCTTGTGGTGTCCATGATGCTCTGGATCGGCGCAGCGGCCTCCGCGCATCTCCCCAAAGCAGTGCAGATTCAGACCGAGTCCGGCGTGCGCGTGGTGTCGACCTACCGCGCCACCATTGGTGACGTGTTGGGCGAGGCCGGTATCGTCCTCGGCCTGCACGACCGCGTGATCCCGGCGGCGGCGACGGCACTGTCGTCCGGGCTCTTGATCGAAGTCCGCCGGGCCTTTTCGGTCACGCTGCACGTGGACGGCGGTCGGCGCACGCTGATGACCGCCGCGTCCACCGTGGAAGAGTTCATCACCACTTCGGGCGTGCCGCTGCGGTCGCAGGACCGGGTGTATCCATCGTTGGAGCAGACCCTGCCGTCCGGCGCCGTCGTCCGGATCGTGCGGGTCGAGACCCAGATCATTGCCAAACCCGAGCGAGTACCCTTCGTCCGCGTGTCGAGGCCCGATGCGTCGCTGCCCCGGGGCATGACCCGCGTGATCCAGCCGGGGCGCGCAGGCACGCGGATCCGGCGTATTGCGGTCACTCTGGCCGATGGCGTGGTCATCGACCGGCAGGTGCTCGGCGCGCAGATCGTCCAGCCGCCGCAAGAACGCATCATGCAGGTCGGGACGCGGCGCATCTTCGCGTCTCGCGGCGAGTTTGCGGGCAAAGAGATCATTCACATGGAGGCGACCGGCTACGCCCCGTGGACCGGGCAGGGCGTGGATGACATCACGTCCATCGGGATGAAGGCCGGCTATGGCGTGGTGGCCGTGGACCCGACCGTCGTCCCTCTCCGCTCGGAATTGTTCATCGAAGGCTACGGACGGGCGATCGCGGGTGACGTCGGCGGCGCTATCAAGGGCCACCGGATCGACCTGGGATTCAACACGGCGCGCCAGGCCATCCAGTTCGGCCGGAGGCCGGTGCGGGTGTACGTCCTGACCACGCCGTCCCCGCGGCGGAAACGCTAGCCCGCCCGGTGATCGAAGCCGAGCCACCCGTCCTGCCCCCCGATCTCAACCTCGCAACCAGGTCGGGGGTGCGCCTGGTCCTCGAGGCGTTCGACCTGCGCCTGCGGCCGTCGCGTGGCCAGCACGCGCTGGTCAGCGCGCGCATCCTCGAGACCGTGCTCCGGGCCGCCGAGGTGGGGCCCCAGGACGTCGTGCTCGAGATCGGGGCCGGCCTGGGGACCCTGACGGTGGCGCTCGCGCGCACCGGCGCCCGCATCCTGGCCGTGGAAGTCGACGGCCGGTTTATCCCGCTGCTGCGGGCGGTCTGCGGTCCGTTCCCGCGCGTCCGGATCATCCATGCCGACGCGATGGGGCTCGGCCCGGCGATGCTCCCGTCGGCCGCCACGAAGGTTGTCGCCAACCTGCCGTACTCCATTGCCTCACCCCTGCTCATCAACCTGCTGGAGGCCCGCATCGGTCGCCGGCTGGTCGTGATGGTCCAGGACGAGGTGGCCGGCCGGATCGTCGCGCGGCCCGGCGGCAAGACCTACGGCCTCCTCTCGGTGGCGGTGCAGGCGTACGCGGTCCCCCGGGTGGTGGCGCGCGTCCCGCGGTCGGCGTTCTACCCGGTGCCCCAGGTCCGGTCGGCCATTGTCCGGCTGGACGTCCGGGATGAACTGCCGCTTCCCCGGGAGCGAATGCCGGACCTCCTCGCCGTGGTCCGGGCGTCGTTCGGCCAGCGCCGCAAGATGCTCCGGTCGTCCCTGCAGCGGATCAACAACCGGCGGCTGCCCGCCGGGACCGTTGAAGCCGCGTGCCAGGCCGCGGGGGTGGACCCGCGCCGGCGAGGCGAAGACCTCACCGTCGCCGAGTTTGCCCGCCTGGCCCGGACCCTCGGGACGGGGGAATACAGGGAATGAGGTCGGCCGCGGGGAAGTCGCGTGGCGAGGGACATCGGGGTGCCTTCCAGGAGAGTGTGATGATTGACTACAGCGCGTTCTACGCCACCCTCACCCGCGGCATGGAGCGCTCCTTGATCCGCGAGTTCCTCAAGATGGCCCGCAAAGACAGCCTGATCTCGTTCGCCGGGGGATTTCCTGACCCCGCGACCTTCCCGATCGCCGAACTGCAGGAGGTCACGCGCGAGGTCCTGGCGACCAACGCGGCGCTTGCCCTCCAGTACGGGCCGACCGAGGGCGATCCGGCCCTTCGCGACGAGCTGGTCACGTGGATGGCCAAGGATGGGATCACGGTAAAGCCGGAGAACGTCCTGGTCACCACCGGCTCGCAGCAGGCCCTGGACCTGGTCGGCAAGGCCTTCCTCAACCCGGGGGACGCGATCGTCCTCGAACTCCCGTCCTATCTAGGCGGGCTGCAGGCCTTCCGGACTTACGGGGCGGATCTGCTCGGCGTGCCCCAGGATGACGACGGGATCGACGCCGATCTTCTCGCACAGACACTGACGCGGCTGCGGCGCGAGGGGCGGCGGCCGAAGTTCCTCTACGTGGTCCCAGACTTCCAGAACCCGTCAGGGATCACCTGGACGCGTGAACGCCGAGAGCGTCTGCTCGCCCTGGCGCGCGAGTTCGGCACCTTGGTCGTAGAAGATAACCCCTACCGAGAGATGCGGTTCGCCGGCAAAGCGCCGCCGCCCATCATCGCCCTCGATCCCGACGGCCGGACGATCTACCTTTCGACCTTCAGCAAGACCCTTGCCCCCGGTCTGCGGATCGGTTGGATCGCTGGCCCCGAGCCCATCATCTCGCAGTGCGTCACGGCCAAGCAGGCCATGGACCTCTGCGGGCCGGCGTTCACGCAGGCGATCGTGGCCGGGCTGCTCCGCCGGGGCGACCTGCTCCGCCGGCTGCCCGGTGTCGTCGCGATCTACCGCCGCAAGTGTGAGGTGATGCTCGAAGCCCTGGCCCGCGAGATGCCCGAGGGCGTGCGCTGGACCCATCCGGAGGGCGGGCTGTTCCTCTGGGTGACGCTCCCCGAGGGCCTGGACGCCGGCGCGCTCCTGTGGCCGGCGGTGGAGGAAGAAGGCATCGCCTACGTGCCCGGGGTGGCCTTCCACGCCGACGGCAGCGGCCGCAACACGATGCGGCTCAACTTCTCCTATCCGTCCGAGGACGAGATTCGGGAAGGCATCGCCCGCTTAGCCCGACTCATTCGGCGCCGTGCACCGGAGCGCACGGCGCAACATGTCCACACCATCCACAGGAGGGGAACGGGCGTTTCGGATTGACGGTCCACTGACCCCATGCTACAGTCCGCACCGTCAGCGGTGCGCAACTGGTTGAGGTGGGAGGAGGTACTCCTTCGGGAGCAACCCGGCCTAACTCAGCAGCGAGCGGCCGCTGACGTATTGGGGCGCGACTAGAGGCTGCTGCGGGGTAGGACGGGGGCCGAGACCTGACGGGCGGCGTCTCGCGCGACGAGAATCGTGATCGGTGCCCCTGCCGATTGCGGTTCCTGCTTGATCGTCACCTTGCCGATGGCCGCGGCGAGCATCCGGGCGATGCCCGGCCGGCCCGTCCGATCGATGATGGTCGTCACCTCGACCGTCGTCGTCGACGTCCCCAGTCGCACGGTGCGGAATCCGAGCGTGGCGACCCGATCGGCGACCCGGCGTCCGAGTCCAGGGATGCCGCTGGCATTGAGGATCTCAATCGACGTCCCGGCCAGGTCCTCCAGGGCGACCCCATAGAACAGGTCGGCGACCAGCGCCCGCACCTTGGGCACGTCGGGCTCCCAATAGAGGGGAGCGAAGGTGCCGGGCAGCGTGTGCATCCGAAGGGGCTCGCCCTGGGTCCGCAGTGCGAAGAACCCCAGCGTCATCATCTCCGCGGGCGTCAGGCTGGTCTGTGTGTTCTCCGCGACGACGCGCAACAGCTTCGGCGCGGCCGTGACGGTGGACGTCTGCCGCAGTTGCCGGACCAGACTCGTGAGGAGTTTGTGCTGCCGCTCAACGCGGCCGATGTCGCCCAGCGCGTCGTGCCGGTACCGGATGTAGCCCGTCGCCTGCTCGCCATTGAGGCGCTGGCGGCCTTTCTTGAGGTCGATGCTGAAGCCGGCCCAGGAGTCGGTGTACTTCATGTCCTTCTCGACGTCAACCTCGACGCCGCCGATGGCGTCGATGATCTTGGCGAACGACTCGGGTCCCAGCTTGATGTAGAAGTGGACCTTGACACCCAGCAGCTGCTCGACGGTTCTGATCGTCAGCCGAGGGCCGCCGTACGCGTAGGCGGCGTTGACCTTGGCCTCGCCGGAGCCCGGGATCAGCGCGCGCGTGTCCCGGGGGATCGAGAGCACCCCGATCTGGCCGCGCTCCGGGTCAAACGAGATGAGGGCCAGGGTGTCGGCCCGGGCGACGTTCGTGACCCGGCGTTTGTTGTCGAGCGTCACGTCGACGCCCATGAGCAGGACATTCACCCGGTCGTTCAGCCGGATCGGCCAGCCAAAGGCCTCGGTCCGCTGGCGCCGGGCGGCGATCTCCCCGGTGCCGACGCTGATCTGGCTGAGGACGAAGAGGTAGAGACCGAGCCCCAGGCCGCCGATCACGAGCACGGTCACCGGAACGCCCCACGCCAGGTACCGCCACCAGCGCCGGCGGGGCCGGGGAGGGGGAGCCTGCGGTCCCGGAGTCGGGTGATCCTGCATCACTAGTCTATCTTACGGGAACCTCCAGGCTGGCGCAACGAATGGATGAGAGGACTTGTCCCGGCCGGCACCTAACCTGATAGATGCCGCGTGCGGACCTCAGGAGGCAGCGTTCGTGAAGGAGTTGCATCTTAACGCATACGCCAAGGTCAATCTGGCTCTCAACGTTCTCCAGAAACGCGACGACGGTTACCACGAAGTCGAGACGGTGCTCCACACCGTAGTCCTGCATGATCTGATCACCCTTCGCGAGTCCGGGGACGGCATCCAGGTCACGACAGAGGGCGAACCGCTGCCCACCGGTGCGGCCAACCTGGTGCATCGGGCGGCGACCCTGTTGCGCGAGCAGTACGCTGTGCAGCGGCCGGTGGAGATCGAGGTCAAGAAGCGCATTCCAGTGGCAGCCGGACTGGGCGGTGGAAGCGCCGATGCGGCCATGACCCTGATGGGGCTGGCGCAGATGTGGAAGCTGCGGCTCGACGGGAGAGAGCTGCGCGCGCTGGCCGCCCGACTCGGGTCCGACGTCCCGTTCTTTTTCGAGGGCGGTGCCGCGGTGGCCCGGGGACGCGGGGAGCGTGTCCAGCCTCTGCCCCCGCTGCCGTCGACCTGGGTCGTCCTGGCCCGGCCCCGGATCCAGGTGCTCACCGAGTGGGCCTACGGCCAGTTTCAGGGCGCGGAGGTGACCCGGCGGCCGGATGTTCCAGCCCTGTTGGACGCCGTTCGCCGCCACGATGTGCCGGCGGTCGGCCGGCTGCTCGGAAACGTCTTCGAGGAGTTCATCACGGCGCGCCACCCCATCATCGCCGACCTCAAGGCCAGGATCCTCCGCGGCGAGGCCTACGGCGCGTCGATGAGCGGGACAGGCCCCACGGTCTTTGGGTTGATGGCCAACGAAGCCGCCGCCCAGCGGGTCGCCGACGATCTCAGGACGCTGCCAGAGGTGGATGTATTTGTGACCCG
>Ga0247727_10010105_pt1 | contig 16817 bp, 8 predicted proteins | sample WisWelCaveWW1625_FD_202498 | JGI IMG/M metagenome (GOLD analysis project Ga0247727, IMG submission 202498) | Biofilm microbial communities from Wishing Well Cave, Virginia, United States - WW16-25 | ecosystem: Environmental > Aquatic > Deep subsurface > Groundwater > Cave microbial mat | place...
AGCGGGTGCAGCGCCGACGTCCTCGTCGGAGCATCCAGTATCTGGAGCTGGTGCATCGTGGACATTTTAGCCGTTTGGCCATACCACCAAGATACCAGACTTGGTGGCTGGAATGAGACTATACCCTAGCTATTAGGGAAAAGGTACCGGGTACCCAAGGGACACGTTGGGTGTCAGGCATAGGCCGTCACCGTCTGGAGCTTCTGCCTCATGGAGCGATCGTACGGCTGCGGCGTCTCAACGAACGCTCGATAGGCCTGTCGTCTGGCCACGATGGTGGCACCCAACGACTCAAAGAGAAGCGTCGGCACAAGCGCGGATGCCCACCAATATAGACACGATAGCTGCTCCAAGGGTACGCTTCCAACGTTGGAATCAGTTGGGCCTCAAGAGGATTGCGTTCGATATACCGTGCCGCCTCCAAGAGGTACGCTTCACTATCGATCGGGAAACTGTGGAACCGTCCTTGCCAGAGGTGACCTGACAACCCCACTGAGCGCCGCCAGTAAAACCAGTACCGCCGCTGAAGCTGATGCATGGCCCGACTCAACGCCTCCCGCGCATCCGTCTGTACGAGCAGGTGGACGTGGTTAGGCATCAGGCAGAAGTGCGCCACCTGAACTGAGAACGAGCGGACCGCATCCGTCACAAACTCGCAGTACACGCCGTAGTCGGCTTCCGCGCGAAACACCGGTTGGCGCTGATTACCGCGCGTGACCACGTGATAGTACCCCGTCGCGCTAGTCTTTCGTGGACCACGTCCCATACCTTACCTGTCCCTTTAGTACCCGGTACGGTTCCCCCGCCGTCTCATAAGACCCTCCGGAACAAGTTGTTTGCCCAGAACCTACACCCAGCAATGTCACAACGTTGCCCAAGTAACATACTCAGCCAAGACCAAATCCTCCCCCTTAAAATAATATCGCTCCTCGTCACTGAGAGAATAGCGGTATATCCACATTTCAGTAGCACCGCCCTTCAGCTTTTTCCGAAACCCTGACACAACCTTGTCCGGAGCTCGCCCCCAACGCTCTTGAACCTGAGCTTTTGTACGATCGGTCGTCATATTCAAAGGACTAACTGCAGCACAAGCACCAAGCACCAATAGACAAAAGAGGGAAATAATCCCAGAGACTACTTTCTTCACGACCGCTCCGCTAGTACAGCGCTTGTCAGGCCGCCCCCATATGGACCATACACAACAGTTGAAGGAATCGTTGTCCAACCAGCTCCAATTCCTCCGATCGTCGTGCTATACCCAGCGTTCACCAACGTGTGATTGACTGCGGTGTGACTGATTCCAGCTGAGAAGTATCCCTGTCTCACAGCTGTAATAGGGTGAGCAAGAAAAGGCGCCAAATCGTGCGTTCCCGAATAACCTCTGATAATCACACCCAAATGCTCATCTCCTAAAGCTCGTGCCGCAAGCCCAACAGAACGACCTTCTGAATACAACACACTTAGATCTTTGGGATTGGCGAAACTTCCGTCTGAGAGCAAGCGAGGTCGGGTGCCAAAATTTACCCCACCGCCCTCTTGAAGAATCTCCCAAGCAATCTTTCTATCCGTTGACGGATTATACTTCTTCACCGCATCGATCGTCTGAGACGCTACCAGATGTCCGCCGATAAGCTTGGAACCCGGCATTGACGACCATGTGCGTGGTGAGAGCGGCGGCGCGGTGGGCGGCTTGAGGACGCATGCCCAAGGCGTCATCGAAGAACTCATTCCCCGCGCGCTGAACAAACTGCCGGCCTTCACCGGTTTGCAAAACAGCCGTGGTCGCCGCTGCAGAGACTCCGGCTACAGCAGCACCCATCCCAAATCCAAAGACCAGACCCGTTAACGCCCACGCCGACACCCCGGAGATCAACGGCGCGCGAACCGCAGCCCAGGTCCTCGTGAGATCCCTAGTGTACTCATCCCATGCATCGGACGGATTGAACTTCTGTTTGACTAGGCGGACGCCATAATCCCATGCCACCGCCGCCACGATCGCGGCAATGAGCCCAAAGAGATGCCCGCTCGGATCCACGTTGTTGATGGGGTTATTCCGGCAATACGCGTAGCGGTTCAGCGTCTGCGGGTCGGCAGGGGCCTGCACGATAGAATCCGGCGAGATGAAGCGCCCTAAATCCTGATCGTAGTATCTGGCATTGTAGTAATAGAGACCACTCCCAGTATCAAGTCGTTGACCGGTATAGAGCTGCGGAGAACCGGTAGGTTGCGGGTTGGCCGAGACTAAACTTCCAAACGGGGTATAGCTATAACCGCCCGTTTGAGTTCCGCTACCACCCGTCTGCACGCTGGTTGAGCCGAGGTGATCCCCATGCACATAGGTAGGCGTCCCAGAAGTGATAGAGCCAATCCGTTGACCCCCAAAGTACAAGTGTTTCGTCAGCACTCCACCGGTCACATCTACCAACTGGCCTAAGAAGGTCGTGGCCTGACCGTTAACGGTCGTCTGAACACGGCCACCATCCCCATCGTACGTCATAGCGGTGATGGCCGTGGGGGTCGGTGGGGTCCACGAGTCGGGCTGGAGCATGTGGAGGTACACCGACGTCCCGGGTTGGACGGTATCGGTTGGGGCGAGTGTCACAAACGCGCTGCCGTTATGCTTCCAAACGGTATCGTAGTCCGTGGAAAGCTGAAGGCCAGCAAGGAGTGCGCTGACGGTTGCCTGCGTGGAGCTGGCCACCCCGATCAGGTTCGAGGAGGTCGCCAGCGGTACCGCCACGGCGACCGGCGGGCCGGTGACGACGACCGAAACTGGACTCGCGGCCGTGCAGTAGACCTGATACCCCCTGCCCGGCTCAAAGCTCGTGAACTGGTCGAAGGTCGCGTTGCCGACGTAGTGCTCGAAACTGTCGGTCGTGGCATTGTAGCGGCTGACCTGGCTGTAGCTGCCGCTGATCGCGCTCAGCACCGATGTGATGCTGTCGTTCGCTGGATCGACCGGCAGCGCAAACCAGTTCCAGCCCGGATTCAACGTCACCGATACCGACTGCGGCGCCGTACTCTGCCGTTGCGCGTTCACCAGCCGATTCTCCGCATCGTAGCCCAGCGTCAACGTCTCCTGCGTCGCCATCTTCGTCAGCAGATTCCCGTTGGCATCGTAGGTGATCGCCGTCGGGTCACTCGAACCGCCAGTGACCGAGAAGATGGAAGGAACGGCAGCAGACGACGGAACGGGCAGGCAAGTAACGGCTAGTACCACGGCCAGCAGCATGGCGAGAGGGCGAAACATCAGATCATGCTTGCTCATAATGGTGTAGACGAACTTTCAGTCATCGAATCGCTACAAACGAGGAAACCGGTCATCAACAGCTCACTCAGAAACTGGCGGCTTCCGGCCACTCTTCCCAACTGATAACAGTACCATCGGGACTGCTGAAAAACACAGCGAGGTGAATACCCCTCCATAAGCTTCTCACTTTACGATAATCCCAACGCCACGTGGGTTCTCCACCCAAGAGCTTGCAGGGAAAATATCCTGCTTTCCTCGGTTCTCCTAACACTCGCCTGACTTGCTCCTGTGTCATCCCCACTTGAAGCTGGCTCGTGTACGGCGTAAACTCCCGATACGGCCCTGGTGTGGCGCATCCTCCCAATCCCAACATCAACAGCACAGTGAGAATGAGCTTTACCACGGCGATCAACCTTCATCATCCGCTGCGCCACGTGTGATGAAGTAGCCTTGTTGTCCGTACGGTCCGTACAGCATCGTTGAGACCACCGAGCTAGGGCCGATCATAAGGGCTGTATCGATGACCGGCACGCCCGCGTTGGCAGCAGCGATGATCGTGTCTTGGTGACAAACGGCCAATGTCGCGTAGCTGAGTTTACTGATGTCAGCCATCGAATTCGTAAAGCCGCCAGTGGTACTGGGCCCAACGAACGAGGAGTGGTTAATCTTCAGCGCTTTAGCGATGGAGCCTAAGACGGGCACCCCTTGGAATAATGGAGCGGTGGCGCCCACGCCGATGAGGTTGCCGCCCGCATCAGTCAAGTCAAAGACTCGCGCCCCCGGCTGATCGGCTGTCGTTGACACATTGCTGCCTTTGCCCCAGAACCCACCAGACTCCCCCTGGTTTTCTGACCTTAAGAATTCTCGGTACTTCGGGTCGGTCTCCAAAGCAGTATCGGTAATCTCCGTCTTCTTGAGCCCCGTCCGCGGCGTGAAAGCCTTTGTGAAGGCGGCTGAGTACGCCGTACTCAACGCCGCACCGCTGATGGTGGACGCCAGGATCGACGCGGCGGTACGGCTGACGCCTAGATCCACCAAGCGGTTCGTAAAACTCCGCAGAAACTGGCGGCCTTCGCCCGTCTGAAGCGTCGCAGCCGTACCCGCGCTAGCTATCACCGACCCGCGAAGCGCCAAATCCTTCAGCCCGAGATGCAACCCACCGGTAAACGCTCCCAACGCCGCCGCCCCCACGCGCAGCAGCGTGGCTGCTGCTCCTTCAATGTGAAACGTTCTGATCGCAACTTCCGTAACGGCCGTGATCGCCGCCGCGATCAGGAATGCGATGAACCACCCATGCCCATCAGGATCAACATAGGCGACGGGGTTGTTGCGCACATAGCTGTAGCGATTCAAAGCTTGCGGATCACCCGGCTGCGGCACAACGGTGTCGGGCTGCACGAAACGCCCCAAGTCAGGATCATAATACCGTGCTTTATAACAATACAACCCACTCCCCGCATCGAGGCGCTGACCGGTGTAGAGCTGCGAGGAACCGGTTGGGGTGGGATTCGCCGATACCAAGCTGCCGAATGGAGTGTAGGTATACTCAGCCGTCGCGGTGCCTGAACTATTGGACTGTCGGTTGGTGGAGCCCAAGTGATCGGCGTGGATGTAGGACGTGGCGCCTGACGTGATGGAGCCAACCCGCTGACTCCCAAAGTACAAATGCTTCGTCAACACCCCGCCCGTCACATCCACCAACTGCCCCAAGAACGTCGTGGTCTGACCGTTGACGGTGGTCTGGACGCGGCCGCCGTCGCCGTCGTAGAGCATGGCTGTGGTGGCCGTAGGAGTTGGCGGCGTCCACGAATCAGGTTGGAGCATGTGCAGATACACACTCTCCCCCGGTGTGACGGTCGCGCTCTGTGCGAGCGCCGTGAAACCCGTCCCGTTGTAGCGCCAGACGGTGTCGTAATCGGTGGAGAGCTGAAGACCAGCGAGGAACGCACTAACGGTCGCCTGCGTGGAGCTCGCGACGCCAATCAAGTTCGAGGAGGTCGCGAGCGGTACCGCCACGGCGACCGGCGGGCCGGTGATGATGACACTCGCCGGAGCGGCCGCCGTGCAGTAAACCTGATACCCCCGCCCCGGCTCAAAGCTCGTGAACTGATCGAAGGTGCCGCTGCCCACGTAGTGCTCGAAACTGTCGGTCGTGGCGTTGTAGCGGGAGACCTGACTATAGCTGCCGCTGATGCTGCTCAAGACCGACGTGATGCTGTCATTGGCCGGATCGACCGGCAGCGCGAACCAATTCCACCCCGGATTCAACGTCACCGACACCGCCTGCGGCGCCGTACTCTGCCGCTGCGCGTTCACCAACCGATTCTCCGCATCATAGGTGAGCGTCAACGTCTCCTGCGCCGCCGTCTTCGCCAGCAGATTCCCGTTGGCATCGTAGGTGATCGCCGTCGGGTCACTCGAACCGCCGGTGACCGCCGTCACCGCATGCGGCTTCGCGCCTCCGGTGATGCCGTAGCTGTACGTCCTCCCCTCCTTCGTGATGATGTTACCGATCGCGTTGTAGCTATAGCTGACCGTACCGTAATTCCCCTGCGCGTAGGTCAACCGATTTAGATCATCGTACTGAAACGTCTGCGAGTTGCCGCTGGTGACCGCATCGGCGATCGCCGTAATGTTGCCGATCGGATCATAGGTATAGCTCAGACCCTGGAGCGATTGCCCGCCGCTCTGCGTCGTCAAGTTGGAGAGCCGCAGCGTCAACGGATCGTAGCTGTTCGTGGTGGTAACACCGTTGCCCAGCACCAGCTGCGTCAGCTGACCCGAGGCGTTGTAGTTGGCGTTCGAGACAACCGTCAGCGCCCCCGGATTCTTCACCATCGTCTCAATCCCACCCTGGGAATTGTAGGTATAGGTGACGGCGTCGTTGTCGGGATAAGTCAACGTGGTGAGACGACCCAAGAGATCGTAGGCGCGCTGGATGACGTACGGCGTGCCGCTGACCGTCTTCGTCTCCTTGATCAAGCGCCCCAGCTGATCGTACTCGAAGCTCGAGCTGCCGGAGCCGTCGGCGACGCCGGAGAGCCGACCCTTCCGATACGGCTTGGCGGCATCATCGTAGGTATAGGTGACGGTCGGCGTGGAAGCCACCCCGCTCCCGCCCGGCGCCGTGTAGCTCTTCTGTGCGAGCCGGTTGAGCGCGTCATACGTCATGGTAGTGACTACACCACGCGCGTCGGTCTGACTCGTGAGATTGCCGACGTCATTGTAACCGTAACTCCACGCCCCCATGTCGGGATCGGTCATACCGAGCTTCCGACCGAATGAATCGTAGGTCACGGAGGTGACGTTACCCGCCGCATCCGTCACCCCCGTCAGCCGACCCAGCAGATCGTAGGCGTAGGTCGTGGTATACGTATTCCCCGCGTTGAACTCCTCGACCGTCGCCAGGCGCCCGTAGACGTCGCTCGTGCGCCGCATCTGGTGACTGCTGGCATCGGTCACGGTGACACGCCAATCGTCGTAGAGGGTCGTGGTGACGGCGCCGTTCGGATCAGTGGACGTGGTCGCCCGCCCGATCGCGTCATAACCGTAGGAAACGTACGGCAGCGTCGGATTGGCGATCCGCTCGTCGATATAGCTCTCGGAGGAGGCCGCAGCCAACGGCAGATACTGCTTCGTCGCCTGCCCCCGCGCATCGTAGTCGACCATGCCGGTGACGACCTGCTGGCCGGAGGCTTCGGCGGGGGCGCGTGTCTGAACGACGCGCCCAAGGCCATCGACGAACTGGAGCGCCCGGAGCGTGGGTACTTGGCCCGACTGGATCCGGCGCTCAACAACCACCTTTGCCGGTACGGTGCCGAGATCATAGCTGTAGGTGACGGTCGGGAGCGCCGACGTGTCGAGCGGGCCGATCGCCTTCACCAGACGGCCGAACGTGTCGTACTCCGATTGCGCGGTGATGTTGTTCGCATCGGTGGCGCTGGTGGTGATGCCGAAGCGGGCATCGGTGACGGCGGTCTGCACATGGCCGGCGGCGTTGGTGATGCTGACCGGGAACGTGTGGAGCGCGGCGTCATATGCCGTGGTCGTGGTACGACTCAGCGCGTCGGTCGCGCTCAGGACGCTGCCGTAGGCGTCGTAAGTCATCGTGGTGGCGAGCCAGCGATCGGCAGCTGGCGGCGCGTGCAGCCACGCCTCCTGCTTCGTCACCAGCCCCACGGTCGGCGCCGTGGTGTAGCTCGTCGCCCCATCGTAGTAGAGCCGCTGCTCGGAGAGCGTCGTCGTCTCCGCCTCATTCAGCGCACGCGTGCGCACCGGCGCCCCCACCAGCCATGCTGTCGTGTTGTACGCGTAGTCGGTAATCGTCACCCGCCCATCACCGCTGACACTCACCTCTCCATCGTCGATCTGCTTCGTGACGTTGCCATAGCTGTCGTAGAGGAGCCGCTGGCGCGTCTGCTTGAAGCTGCTGTCGCCGTCGTAAAGGAACTGGTCGGTCTGATCGAGATGGCAGAAGTGGACGTCCGGATACGGCGCGGTGCAACTCCAGACGTTCTCGGTAACGGCAAACGTCGAGCCGCTGGTCGCCTTGACGGTCGTCCGCTGCGGCTTCCCCTTGCGGTCGGTATCCTGAAAGAACACCGTCTCGGTGATCGCTCCGAGCGCATCCTGCGCGGCGACCGTGGCGAAGCCGCGGAACTCCTTCTCGACCGGATCGAAGCGCCCGCCGCTGTAGCTGTACGCGGCGACATAGCTGTGGCCCATCCCGTCCGCCACCGTCGTCTGACTCACGAGCGGCAGCACCATCGGCAGATCCGGCAGCGCATCGCCACCGAGATTGTTCACAGCGGTCGAAGAGATGTACGCGATCGTCGTCGTGCCGCCCACGCCGTTCGCCACGCTCTTCACCAAATCCGGCGTCTCTCCATCCGAACGCGCCATCTGCGCCGCGCCGCTGATCGTGTTGAAGACGGCCGGATCGGCCAGCCCATCGCCGGTGAAGTCGCCGACCTGGAACGAGATGTCCGCCCCGCTGAAGGTGAAGTTGGTATCGAGCGTCGCCGGAGCGCCAAACGCCGCGCCGGTGCTGTACGCTACCGCCACGTCGCCGGTCGACTGGTTGTAGTACGCCAGATCGCTCAAGCCGTCGCCGTTCAAGTCGGCGGTGGAGAGCGACTGCCCCGAGCCGAAGCCGGTGATCCATGGCGTCGGCTGCGGGACAAACGCCTGTCCGCTGCAGAGCGCCACAGAGACCGAGCCGCTCTGGACGTAGGCGATATCGGTGAGCCCGTCGCCGTTGAAGTCGCCCGCCTGCGCCGTGCCGCCGCTCCCCCAGCCGGTCAGCCACACCGACGCCGGATCGGCGTACGCGAGCGTGTTGGGCACCGCCAGCGATACCCGCCATGAACCGCCGTAAAACGTCGCCAGGTCGAGCGTGCCATCACCGTTGAACTCGCCCAAGAGCGGCGTCTCCCCGGAGCCGAACGCCACGGGCGACGCCCCACTGCCGTTGAACGATGTGCCGTCCGACCGCTGCACCGCCCACAACCCATTCGACGACTTGAACGTCCAGATGTCTGCCCGCCCATCGCCATTCTGATCGCCCACCAGGGGTACTGTGTCGGTATAGCCGAAGTTCGTCTTCCAGACCGCCGAGGGCGCCACGTTGCAATCCTGCGCGGTCGAGACCTTCCACGTGCCGGTCGGCGCATCGAAGAGCGCCAGGTCCGTGACCCCGTTGCCGTCGAAGTCACCGGCGAGCTTCGGCGCGGCAAACTGCGTGGTGTGCATGAGATCGACGTTCGAGGTGAGCGCATAGTTGAGATTGAAGCTGTAGCTGGCGTTCTGGTTGTAGCCGGTCAGCTCGATCAAGTTCCACCCGGCGACCAGATTCAAGCTGACGTTGGCGCTATGAACGACGAACGCGCCGTTGAGGAACCACGAGAGCTGTGAGTCGCTCCCGGTGGCGGCGATGCTGAGCGTCTTGGCGACGCTGGTATAGACGTACGTCCAGGCGTGGACGTGGCTGTCGCGCGCGCCGCTAGCCTGGAAGCTACCGTTGCCCGCCGTGCTCCAGCTGACGCCGTTGCCCGATCCCGATGCCGCCGTCACCGGATCGCTCCAACTGACCACCGCCCCGTTGGAGAAATAGCCGGATGGATAGAGCGTCGGGCCGTTGGACGAAAAACGATCGGCGCTGGCGGTGCGCACCATCCAGAGCGACTGCGTGCCGGAAGCGGCGCACGCGCAGAAGAGGTAGGTCGTCGGCGTCTGATGCTGGTAGCTGAAGGTGACCGGTGGAAGCGTCGTAACGCCATCGGCGCCAACCTGCGTGACCGACGCGAGCAGCGAACGGCCGGTGCGCTGGCTGGCGGTATAGGCGAGCTGGTAGCGGCGGACGAGCGCGCCGGAAGCCTTCACCTCAACGGTCGACAGACGCTTGGCGGTCGTCATGGCGAAGCCGCTGCGGTACGACGTCTCGACGTCTGGCCGCGTCTGCAGCACGAAGTCGACGGTGTGCGGCCCTGTCTGACTGGTGGGCACATGGCCGGTGTACTGCAGCTGACTCGGGTAGAGCATGCCGCCATCCGCCGTGTAGGTGACCGTGAGCGTGTTGCCATGCGGATCGAGCACCTGATCGAGGCCCCACCGGAAGGTGCCGCCGGGACCGGTGAGTCTGGAGCTCGAGGTGAAGCCGAAGCGATAGCGGGTGCCATCCTTGCTCCAAACCGTCCACGTCGTCCCGTCAAACTGGAACCGCAGGAACGCCCCTTCATCCTTCGCCCGATACTCCCCTGACCCGATCGACACCAGCTCCGCCTGCACCCCCTGCAAGCTCGCCGCGAAGGTGTCGCCGCTGCCGTAGCTCGGCACACCGCGCCTCGTGGAGCGCTCAATGCACCCAAGCTCCAGCCCCCACCCCGTCCCCACCCAGCCGTTGCGCCCTCCGGAGACGTAGGAGAGCCCCAGCGCCGGCTGCACCCCGCGACGTCCGGGAGCAACCTCCAGCGGCACGGCGAGCGTGGCGCGCCCGGTGAAGAGATCTGGCTGGAAGGTCTGGATGGTGCTCGCCAACGGAGCCAGCGGCGCGCCGATGGCGGCGCTCGAAGAGCCCAAGGAAGCAGCGGCAGCCGATGGAACCGGAAGACCGAGGAAGAGCAGCGAGATACTGACGAGGATTGAAACCGGTCGGACGTACCACCAGCGGGCAAATCGAGCATTCATGCCGAAGACCTCCTAAACAACGATTGGTTGTCCGCCGGTGAATCGATCCTACAGCTGATGTCCAGTCAGCTATCGGTTTGCAATTTCAGCAATAAACATAGCATGATTTGTAGTATTGTCAATACAAGACAGCAGAGATTTTGTGCGGCAACGATTCACGATGTATTGACCTGAGCTCAACATGTTCTTGTTCGAGCGAACCCCGAGCATGCGCGAGGGTAGGTCAAGAACCACGCATCATCGCTTCTCGACTCGACCACCAGAACACCATTGGCGGGCTCGCTCGAAGAAGAACGGGCGCTGTTGTTGCTTCTCGACTCCGCTCACTTCGCTCACTTCGCTCACTTCGCTCACTTCGCTCGAAGGAGAACACGGTGCGTCTCCGATTTCGCTCTCATCTCGTGTCTCGGAAAGATTCCGCGCTGCGTTCCGCGTTGTCTTCCGCGTAGTTCCGCGAGGTGTTCAGCGTGAGTTCTGCGCGTATTTCCGGAGGACGAGGGCGGAGTTTTTGCCGCCGAAGCCGAAAGAATTCTTGAGGAGGGTACGGATCTTAGCCGGTCGGGCTGCGTTCGGCACGTAGTCGAGATCGCACTCCGGATCGGGCGTTTCAAGGTTGATGGTTGGTGGGATCGTCTGATGCTCCATCGCCAGTACCGAAGCGATCAACTCCACGCTGCCAGCCGCCCCGATCAGGTGGCCGATCATCGACTTGGTGGCGCTGATCGGCACGCGACGGGCGTGGTCGCCGAAGACTTTCTTGATGACGGCGGTCTCGGTCTTGTCATTGAGCGGCGTGGAAGTACCATGCGCGTTGATGTAGTCGATCTCTTCGGGGCGGATGCCGGAGCTGTCGAGCGCCATCTGGATCGCGCGTGCGGCATACTGCCCCGTCGGCTCCGGCGCCGTCATATGATAGGCGTCGCAGCTCAAACCGAAGCCGAGGATCTCGGCGTAGATGTGGGCACCGCGCCGGACCGCGTGTTCGTAGTCTTCCACCACCAACATGCCAGCCCCCTCCCCCACCACGAAGCCATCGCGCCCCTTGTCGAACGGCCGCGACGCCCGCTCCGGCGCCTCGTTGCGCGTGGAAAGCGCACGCATGACGCAGAACGACGCCATGATCGGCGGGAAGATCGGCGCCTCCGAACCTCCGGCGATCGCCAGATCCCACTCGCCGTGGCGGATCGAGCGGACGGCTTGGCCGATCGTATCGGACGATGAGGAGCAGGCAGTGGACATCGTGAAGCTGTGGCCGTGGAGCCCGAGGGCGATGGAGATCTGCCCGGAGCAAGCATCAGGGAAAGAGGCAATCGCCGTGTACGGACTGATCGACATCGGCCCACGATCCCGATAGACGTCGTGCTGCTCGAGGATGAAGCCGTGCCCGGCGAGCGCCGTGCCGACGATCACACCGATCCGGTTGCTATCTTCCTGCTCGATATTGAGGGCCGCATCCTCCGCCGCCATCTTCGCCGCCGCTACGGCGAAGTGCGACGTTCGATCCATGCGGCGCGCCTGCTTGAAGTCGAGGTAGCGGTCGAGCGGCAAGCCGTTGACCTCGCCAGCGAACCGCGTCGGCAGCGGCGATGAATCGAAGCGCGTGATGGAACGCACGCCCGAGCGCCCGGCCGCCAACGACGCCCAGAACGCCTCCTTCCCCACGCCGTTGGGGGCAATCACTCCGAGACCGGTGATAACGACGCGGCGCGTGTTCATGTGAGAGGCGGACGCAAGATGCAAGGAGAAACAGCATCGGACGCAAGGCGCAAGGCGCAAGGGAACCCCACTGCTATGAACTGATGTGCCTTGAGCCTGATGTCTTGAAGCTTGCGTCCTAGTTTATCGGTGTTCCTTGAATCTTGCGTCTTACATCTTGTGTCCATGTTTACACGCTATGCAAGCGGACGGCGTTCTTGCCGGCGGCCTTGGCGGCGTACAGCGCCGCATCCGCCCAGCGGATCACGTCGGACGCTGCCGCCCCCTGCTCGGCGCCGTCGTATGTGCTGACGCCGATGCTCACCGTCAACGGCGCCAGTCCTGCCAGCGCCGCAATCTGCTGCCGCACTCGCTCGGCGGCAACCATCGCCCCCTCCTGCGGCGTCTCCGGCAGGATCACCGCAAACTCCTCGCCGCCGTACCGCGCCGGCAGATCGACGCGCCGCAGCGTGACGCGGATCGACTGTGCCACCATGCGCAACGCTTCATCGCCTGCCTGATGCCCGAAGCGATCGTTGAACTGCTTGAAATTGTCAATGTCGAGCATCAGAAGCGCCATCGGACGGCGATACCGCTTGACGCGCCCAACTTCCTCGCGCAACCGCATCTGGAAGCAGAGATGGTTGTAGAGCCCTGTGAGCCCATCGGTTGTCGCCTGAGTATAGAGGTTGTCGATCAACCGCCGGTAGCGCCGTTCGAACAGCCAGTAGGCGGCGCCCACCGCCAACAGCAACGTAATGAGGGACGGTATCAGCCATTGAGCCATCACGGAAGACCCCACGCCAAAAGCGGACACAAGACACAAGATGCAAGATGCAAGTATGTGCCAGGACAAATGTTCATGACACACCAAGGAGAAGGGCCGGGACAACACACATCACAGCTGCCAGCAAACCTTGTACGATATACAATCATCGTCATCAAATCACATGTCCCTGGCCATCGTTGCAAATCACGAGCCGCAATCGCATTGACTCTCACCTGAGTCTTGTACCTTGAGTCTTGTGTCCGATGCCGCTCAGCATCATCGCCAACTGTGGACCGCTCACGACTGCACAGGGGCTGGCACAACCGCCTTCTGACGAACAGCGTTGCGACCACCGTTCTTCGATTCGTACATCGCTTCGTCAGCCAACCGCAGCAGGAGCGACGGCGACAACGATCCGTCGCCACCGGCCGTCGAGCTCACCCCGATGCTGACCGTCACCCGGCGCTTCGACACCACCATCTCGGAGATTCTGGATCGGAGACGCTCCGCCACCACGATCGCCCCCTCCAGATTCGTCTCTGGCAGGATCACCACGAACTCCTCCCCGCCGTACCGAGCCGTGAGGTCGACTCGACGCAAACTGGTCCGCAGGACGTGCGCGATCTGCCGCAGCAACTCGTCACCATGCTGATGCCCGAACGTGTCATTGTACGATTTGAAATGGTCGAGGTCGATCATCAAGAGCGATAACGGGTGTCGATACCGTCCCGCACGATCCACTTCTTCCTGCAATCGACCGAGGAAATGCGTGTGGTTGGACAGCCCGGTGAGTCCATCGGTGATCGCCTGCATGTAGAGATTCTTGATGAGCTGGCGATAGCGCCGCTCGCGCAGGATGTATACGAGCGTCACGACACACAGCAGCGCAACGACCGGCCACGCGATGGACGGCCCCTGCCACCCCATCATGACGCCACCCCTTCAAGACTATTGCTACGAGCTGCGAGCTCCGAAACTCGAGGACAAACCGCAAATCCTTTAGCCGTCAGCGACATCCGCCAGCTCCGAACGGCTCTGATCATCAATGGTCGCCGGTCAATAGTCGTTAGTGCGCTCACACATCCGCCCTCTTTGCCCCTCACCGATGACCAACAACTTGCGACCAACGACCGGTGTACAACCCGAAACGAACTACGCGTACCTTCGGTGCGAGCGAGTCCGCCATTGCTCCTGTGGCTGACGAGTCGAGAACTAACCGACGGCTTCTCGACTCCGCTCCCGCTGGTCGCTCCGCTCGAAGAAGAACAGAGTGGAATACCGCTATCAAGTTCACCACCAAGTCACCGCGGAGCATAAGCTTCACGCAACTGATCGCCCAACCGCTCCAGATCCTCAGGCGCCTCGATGCCAGTCACGGTCGCGGCAGCATCGATCCGTCGAAAGAGACCGCGCAGCACCTTCCCGGGCCCGATCTCCAGATACTGCGTCACGCCCCGCTGCACCAACGCCCGCATCGACTGCTCCCAAAGCGTCGGCGATGTCAGCTGCCGCACCAGACGCTGACGAATCTGTGCGGGATCAGCATGTGGCTGCGCATCGACATTGGCTAAGACGGCGTAGCGCGTCGGCTGCATCGCCGTCGCTGCCAGCACCTCATCCAACCCCTTTGCCGCCGGCGCCATCAGCGATGAATGAAACGCTCCGCTGACATCGAGCATGATCGCCTTGCCACCGGCCTGCTTCGCCGCCTCGGCGGCCGCCACCACCGCTTCCTTCCGCCCGGAGATCACCACCTGCCCCGGCGCGTTGAGATTGGCGACCTCGGCTCCGGCCTGACGACACGCCGCCTCCACCTGTTCGATCGCCAGCCCCATCACCGAGCACATCGTCCCCGGCTGCTGGCGGGAGGCCGCCTCCATCAGCTCACCGCGGCGCCGCACAACGCGCACCGCATCCTCGAACGCCAGCGCGCCAGCCGCCACGAGCGCCGAGTACTCGCCCAGCGACAGCCCGGCCGCCGCCACCGGCTCCAGCGCCACGCCGCCGCGCGCCTCCAACGCCCGCAGCGCCGCTACACTCACCGTCAGGATCGCCGGCTGACTGTTGGCCGTACTCGTCAGCTCCCGCTCCGGCCCTTCGAAGCAGAGCCGCGCCAGATCGAAGCCAAGCACCTGGTTCGCCGTCTCGAAGCAACGCCTGGCCTCCGGAGAAGCGTCATGCAACGCCTTTCCCATCCCCACGTACTGCGCGCCCTGTCCCGGGAAGAGATAGGCAACTTTCACGACAAATTCGGATACAAGCTACAAGACTCAAGCCGCAAGGAAACCTGCCGGTCGATCTTGAACTTGCTTGCGTCTTGCATCTTGTAGCTTGCGTCCGCCTTTCTCACCACTCGAGCACACACGAGCCCCACACCAGCCCGGCGCCAAATGCGACAAGTACCACCGTGTCGCCGCGCTTGATCTTGCCATCGCGCACCGCTTCAGCCAACGCCACGATCGTCGACGCGCTCGACATATTGCCATAGCGGCTGACGTTCAGGTAAACCTTCTCGATCGGCAGCTTCATCCGATCCGCCGCCGCCTGGATGATCCGGATGTTCGCCTGATGCGGCACGAGGCAGTCGATGTCGGCGAACGTCTTGCCAGCCCGCCTGAGCGCCTCCTCCGCCGCATCCCCCATGATCCGGACGGCAAACTTGAAGACCTCCTTGCCGTCCATCTGCACGTAATGCAACCCTTGATCAACCGTCTCGTGCGTCGGCGGCATGAGCGACCCACCCGCCGGAATCTTCAGGAATTTTCCGGCCGCACCGTCCGCCCCGAGATAGATCGATTCGATGCCGCCGCGCTCCACCGGTGCCACCACCGCCGCCCCCGCGCCGTCGCCGAAGAGGATGCACGTGCCCCGATCCTTCCAGTTGACGAACTTCGAGAGGACTTCGGCGCCGATCACCAGCGCGCAGCGACTCTGCCCGCTGAGCACGAACTGATGCGCCACCGACAACGCATAGACGAACCCGGCGCAGGCGGCGCTGACGTCGAAGCAACCGGCTTTGGTATTGCCGATCCGATGCTGGATCACACAGGCGGTCGAGGGAAAGAGCATGTCGGAGGTGGTCGTCGCCACCACGATCAGATCGATATCCTCGACGGCAACGCCAGCATCCGCCAGCGCCGCCTGCGCCGCCTTGGCGCCGAGGACGCTCGACGTTTCGCCATCACCGGCGATCCGCCGCTCCTCAATCCCCGTCCGCGTGCGAATCCACTCATCGTCGGTCTCAACCGCCTTGGCGATGTCGTGGTTCGTCACTCGCCGCTCCGGCAGCGCGACCCCCAACCCAATGATCCCTACCCGCTTCGGACTACTCATCCGTACCTCTCGAAGATCGGACGCAAGATTCAAGCTACAAGATTCAAGTTAAATCAAAACCGGACGCAAAGCTCAAGAAGCACCCCGAGATCTTGATCCTACTTGCGCCTTGTGTCTTGTGTCTTGTGTCTTGTGTCTGCTTCACGCTTTCACCCCGACGGCGCCGTGCTCCTTGATCGCCGCCATGATCCGCTGATTCAGATGTTGCTCGGCGAACTCGCCAGCCACCCGGATCGCGTTCTTGATCGCCTTCGGATTCGACGAGCCGTGGCAGATGATGCACCGCCCGTCCACGCCGAGGAGCGGCGCCCCCCCATACTCGGAGTAGTCAATCTCCCGCTCCATCGCCTTGAACGCCGGGCGGCTCAGCAACGCGCCGAGGCGTATCAGGAAATTCGAGCGGGCCAGTTGCTGCTTGAGTAGCATCCCCATCGCATCGGCGAAGCTCTCCGCTACCTTGAGCGTCACGTTGCCGATGTAGCCGTCGCAGACGATCACATCCGCCTCACCGGTGAAGATGTCGCGCCCCTCGATGTTCCCGAGAAAGTCGAGCCGGCTGCGCTGCAACAGATCGTGCGTCTCCTT
>Ga0247727_10010106_pt1 | contig 16817 bp, 23 predicted proteins | sample WisWelCaveWW1625_FD_202498 | JGI IMG/M metagenome (GOLD analysis project Ga0247727, IMG submission 202498) | Biofilm microbial communities from Wishing Well Cave, Virginia, United States - WW16-25 | ecosystem: Environmental > Aquatic > Deep subsurface > Groundwater > Cave microbial mat | place...
TGCCTTGTGTCAATGCAACCACAGCCGCAATCGTGACAACCAACAAGCCGAAGAGAAAAATTTCGGTGAGAATTTCACGATTGCCGCCGCGGAATTGCTGGTACTCATCAAGCAGCGCATTCGGGAAGCGCGCGATAATGCCGATGAAAATGATCAGTGAAATGCCGTTTCCAATGCCGCGCTCGGTAATTTGCTCGCCGAGCCACATGATCAAGATCGTGCCGCTGGTCAACGTCAACATCGTCAACATGCGAAATCCCCAACCCGGGCCGGGAACGACCAAACCGCCGGCTGAACTTGGCGGAATGTTCTCTAGAAAAACACTCACGCCATAAGCTTGCAGCGCCGAGATCAGCACCGTTCCGTAACGGGTAAACTGGGTAATTTTCTTGCGCCCTTCTTCTCCCTCTTTTTGCAGTTTCTGGAAGTAGGGCATGATCGCGCCCAGCAATTGGATGATGATCGACGCAGAGATGTAAGGCATGATGCCAAGCGCAAAAACCGTCGCGCGGCTGAAGGCGCCGCCGGCGAAGAGATCATACAATCCGAGTAATCCGCCACCCTGCGCCTTGCTGAAAAAATCGAGCAACGCCTCCGCATTGATCCCCGGAACCGGCATGTGGCCGCCCACGCGGTAAACAATGAGCAAAAGGGCGGTAAAAATAACGCGCTTTTTCAACTCCGGGATTTTGAAGATGTTTTGGAAGCTGCTAATCATAGAACGGTAACCGTCCCGCCGGCTTTTTCAATTTTCTCTTTTGCGCTCGCGCTAAACGCATGCGCTTGAATTTTGATGGCTTTGGCCAAGTCGCCATTGCCGAGAATCTTCACAGGCACGTTTTTTTTCCTGATTAAGCCGTGCTGATGCAACAACTCGGGGGTGATCTGCGCTTCTTTCTCGACACGTTGCAAATCGCCAAGATTCACCACTTGAAAAGTCGTGCGGAAGAGATTGTGAAAACCGCGTTTGGGGATGCGGCGTTGCAATGGCATCTGTCCGCCTTCAAACCACGGACGCACACCGCCGCCTGAGCGCGCATTTTGTCCCTTGTGTCCCTGAGTCGAGGTGCCGCCGTGGCCGGAGCCTTCGCCGATGCCGACTCTCTTTTTCTTTTTCCGCGATTTCGCGGCGTATTTCAAATGTGCCAAATCCATCGATCAACCTTCGTAGTCGCACCCCCTTGTGGGGTGTTGTTCAAATACTAAATTCATTCAATGCAACAGCCGCCCACCCCGTCCCGCTTCCATATGTATGAAAGATACGGAGACGGGGCGGGGCAAGGGCGGGGACTACACTCTTTCTTTTACAGACACCAAATGCCTGACCTTCACAAGCATGCCGCGAATCGCCGGGTTGTCGGGTTTGACGACCGTGTGACGAATGCGGTGCAGGCCGAGCGCCTTCATCGTTGCCTTTTGCTGCGACAACGTTTTGATGACGCTTTTTGTTTGGGTAATCGTCAATGTCTTCTTCGCAGCCATGTGCTAATCCGCCATCGTTTTAGAAAAAATCTCCGCAACTGTCAGGCCGCGGCGCTGCGCCAAAGTTCGCGCATCCATGAGGTTGGCAAGTCCGCGCATCGTCGCTTTCACAACATTGTGAGGGTTGGCCGATCCCATCGACTTCGACAATACATCTTGCACGCCGGCCGCTTCCATAATCGCCCGCACCGGGCCGCCGGCAATCACGCCCGTTCCCGGCGAAGCGGGTTTAAGAAATACGACGCCGGCGCCATACTTTGCCTTTATTTCATGCGGCAAAGTTCCATTCAAAATCGGCACGGTGATGAGATTTTTCTTAGCGTTGTCCGCGCCCTTGGAGATGGCGTCGGTCACCTCATTCGCTTTACCCAGCCCAACGCCGACATGGCCCTTCCGATCACCAACCACGACGATGGCGTTAAATCCAAACCGCCGGCCACCCTTCACAACTTTCGCGACGCGATTGATGTGAACGACATGCTCTTTGAGATCTAATTCGCCCGAGGCGACTCGCTCTTTTCGCACTGTTGCTCCGCGATTAAAATTCCAATCCGCCTTCACGCGCGCCATCGGCCAGGGCTTTCACCCGGCCATGATAAAGATAGCCGCTGCGGTCAAAAACTACTTTCTTTATATTCAATTCCTTTGCCTTGGCTGCCACCGCCTTGCCAATCAACTTGGCTTTCCCCTGCTTGCCTTTTGCGCTCTTCAACTCATCCCGAAGATCCTTGCGCAAGCTCGAAACCGTCGCCAAGGTTTTATTACTGCTGTCGTCGACAAGTTGGGCGTAGATGTGGCTGAGGCTGCGGTATACTGCCAACCGCGGCCGCGCCGGCGTGCCCGACACGCCCTTGTGAATTGCCAGTTTCTTTTTGTCGCGCTGAGCGCGCTTGTCAGTTTTTCGAAATCCCATACATATCTTTCCATTGCTTCCATTATGGCCGCTTAAGCCGCAGTTTTGCCGGCCTTGCGACGAATGATCTCATCAAAATACTTGATGCCCTTGCCCTTGTAAGGCTCTGGCGGTTTGAGCTTGCGAATTTTTGCCGCGACTAAACCAACCAGCTCTTTGTCGGGGCCGCTGATGGTCATATTCGTCGGGCTTTCGCAGGTGATGTTGATCGAAGGCGGCGGCACAAAAACCACCGGATGCGAAAAACCAAGCTGCAAGTTGAGGCGTTTGTTTTTCATCTCGGCCTTGAAGCCGACGCCGACAATTTCCAACTTTTTTTCGTAGTGTTTCGTTACACCGGTGATCATGTTGCTGATCAACGTGCGATACAGGCCGTGCATGGATTTGAAAAGTTTTGCATCGTTCGGACGGGACACTTCAACCGAGCCGTCGTTAACGGATACCATCATTTGCGGGTGCAATTCACGGCTTAACTCGCCTTTCGGACCCTTGACATTGACCATCTGGCCGGAAACGCTCACCTGCACTCCACTTGGAATCGAAATCGGTCTTTTGCCTACGCGTGACACGCTCTATCCCTCGATGAAATTGATCTACCAAACATAACACAAAACTTCGCCGCCGGTATGCAGCTTACGCGCGTCGCGATCGGTGACGATGCCCTTGGGGGTCGATATGATCGCGATCCCGAGATTGTTGAAAACGCGCGGTATCTTATCCACGCCGACATAGAGCCGGCGCCCCGGCGTGCTGATGCGCTGCAACCCGTTGATGACGCAACGCTCGTTGCTGTCATATTTCAAATAAATGCGCAGGATGCCCTGCTTGCCGTCTTGAATCAGCAGATGATCTTGTATGAAGCCGTGCTTCATCAAAACCTTGGTGATTTCCAGCTTGATGCTGGAGGCGGGTACATCAACCTTGCGATGCTTGGCCGCGGCCGCGTTCCGCAGCCGCGTCAAGTAATCGGCGATGGTATCGGTCATGCTCATGAACGGAAAACTCTTTCTCTCTAAAAATTACCAACTGGCCTTGACGACGCCGGGGATTTTTCCGTCAAGGGCCAAATTGCGAAAACAAATGCGGCAGATACCGAACCTTCTATAGTAGGCGCGCGCCCGACCGCAATTGTTGCACCGATTATACTGGCGTACCGCAAACTTGGGCTTCTTTTGCTGCTTCACGCGCAGGGATTTCTTCGCCAAACTGAACCTCGCTTCTTACCTCGATTTACTGCCGCTTCCGGAACGGCATTCCGAAAGCCTGCAGCAGTTCGTATGCTTCTTCATCGGTCGGCGCGGTGGTAACGAAGGTAATGTTCATCCCGCGCACCTTGTCTACTTTGTCGTAATTGATTTCCGGGAACATAATCTGCTCTTTGAGGCCGATGGAATAATTACCGCGACCATCGAAAGACTTGTCACTCAAGCCGCGAAAATCGCGTATCCGCGGCACCGCCAAGCTGATGAATCGATCAAGAAACTCGTACATGTGCCAACGTCGCAAAGTCACGCGGCATCCAATGGGGATATCTTTCCTCAACTTGAAATTCGAGATCGATTTCTTCGCGCGCGTAACCTGCGGTTTTTGCCCGGTGATCGAGGTCATGTTTTCAACGGCATGCTCGATGAGCTTTTGGTCTTCCACCGCATCGCCCACGCCCATGTTGACGACGATCTTATCGAGTCGCGGAACCTGCATGGGACTTTTATAAGAAAACCTCTTCATGAGCTGAGGCACGATCTCCCCGCGGTATCGGTCGATCAGTCGCGGGCGATAATCTCCCAAATCCTCTTTGGGGGCGGCGGTTTTCGCCTCTTTGTCCTTGCCTTTTGCCGCGGCTTTTTCAGGAGCAGCTTTCGCTTTTTTACCGGCATCGGCTTTCGGTTTTTCGCCCGCGGGCTTTTTCGTTTTGTCTTTTTCTTTTTGCTTATCTTTATCGCTCATCACTTCACCTTGACAGAGGAAATGATCTCACCGCTCTTTTTGGATACCCGCACACGCTGGCGCGATTTTTTTCCTTCGGGAGTGAGCACTCGCGTTCCAACGCGCACCGGTTGGTTCGTTTTCGGATCGATGAGCATGACGTTCGACGCATGGATCGGCGCTTCCTTCTCCAAGATGCCGCCCTTGGGATTGCGCTGCGTCGGTCGGGTATGGCGCTTGATAAAATTCATGCCTTCGACGATGACGCGGTTTTTTTCGGGGATGACTTTCAGGACTTTGCCTTTTTTCCCGCGGCTTTCGCCCGAAATCACCATCACCACGTCGCCCTTGCGAATATTCATGTATTACGTGACCTCTCTTAAAGCACTTCAGGCGCCAATGAGATAATTTTCATGTATTGCTTATCGCGAAGCTCGCGAGCCACCGGCCCAAAAATGCGGGTTCCTTTCGGCTCTTTTTTATCGTCGATCAGCACCGCCGCATTCTCGTCGAAGCGGATGTACGAGCCATCGTCGCGACGGATTTCTTTCTTCGTGCGGACGATCACCGCGTGGCTAATGTCGCCCTTCTTCACGGTTCCACCCGGTATGGCGCTTTTCACTGCAACGACGATGATGTCTCCGACACTGCCATAACGGCGACCGCTGCCGCCCATGATGCGAATGCACATGGCCTTCTTGGCTCCGGTATTATCCGCAACGGTCAATCGAGTATATTCTTGCACCATGTCAGGTCTCCATCCAATCCGGTCGCCCGCGCCCTATTCGCGCCCAAATCATCATTTCGCTTTTTCCAGAACTTCGACAAGCCGCCAGCGTTTGCGTTTGCTCAACGGGCGGGTTTCAGTGATAAGCACAACGTCTCCCTCTTTGGCAACGTTGCTCTCATCATGCGCCATGAAGTGGCTTGTCTTTTTGAAATATTTTCCATAAAGCGGATGCCGCACCAGTCGTTCAACGCCGACCACGATGCTTTTATTCATTTTGCCGCTGACGACTTTGCCTATTTTGGTTTTGCGGCGACCGCGTGTTTTTTGCAACTCCATGTGGCTGATTCCTCTATTGGGCTAGGGCTTGTTTTTCTCTTGATGGCCTGCGCCCGATTTCCATTTCATGAAGCACAGTTCGCAACCTGGCAATATCACGACGAATGGTCCGCAGACGGAGCTTATTGTCAAGTTGATGCGTCGCGTGCTGGAACCGGAAATTCGTGTACTCTTCTTGCAAGTCCCGGAGCTTCAATTCCAGATCTGCCTTAGACAGTTCTTTTATTTCATACATCTTCATGCCTACTCTCCGATATCGGTGCTGCTGACAAACTTCGTGCGAATCGGCAGCTTGTGCCCGGCCAATTGCAGAGCTTCGCGCGCGGTCTTGCCATCAATGCCGCCGATCTCGAACATAATCCGACCCGGCTTGACGACGGCTACCCAGTATTCCGGCGTGCCCTTTCCTTTGCCCATTCTGGTTTCCGCCGGTTTTTCAGTAACTGGCTTGTCTGGAAAAATGCGAATCCACACCTTGCCGCCGCGCTTGATAAAGCGCGTCATCGCGACGCGCGCCGCTTCGATTTGTCTGGCCGTAATCCAAGCCGGCTCCAGAGCCTTGAGGCCAAATTCTCCGAATGCAATGTGTGAGCCGCGCACCGCCTTGCCCTTCATCCGGCCACGTTGTTGTTTGCGGAATTTTATCCGCTTCGGCATCATCATGGGTGTGTGTTCTCCTCACTCGCTAATGGGATTCAAGGAGGCGCTTATCGCCGACTATTTCGCCTTTGCAAATCCACACCTTGACGCCGATTGCGCCATAAGTCGTGTTGGCGGTGACACGAGCAAAATCTATGTCAGCACGCAGGGTGTGCAAGGGCACGCGGCCTTCTCTGTACTTCTCAACGCGCGCCATTTCCGCGCCGCCGAGCCGGCCAGAACAGACAACCCTTACGCCTTCAGCGCCCATGCGCATAGTGGCCATCATCGCCTTTTTCATCGCGCGTCTGAACGCGATTTTTGCCTCAAGCTGATGCGCGATACTTTCGGCGACGAGGTAGGCGTCAAGCTCGGGCCGTTTGATTTCATTCACATTCAACTGAACGTCTTTCCCGGTCAAGCGTTGCAATTCTTCTTTGAGCTTGTCAACTTCCGCTCCCTTGCGTCCGATGACGATACCCGGACGCGCCGTATGAATGGTCAGTGTAATGCGTTGGGAAGTGCGTTCGATTTGAATGGAAGAAACTCCGGCGCGCTGCAACCGGCTGCGAATGTATCGACGCAGTTTGAAGTCTTCTCTAAGCTTTTCCGCGAAATGATGCTCATCAAACCAGTTGGACTCCCAATCTCGAATGATGCCCAATCGAAACCCGATTGGATTTGTTTTTTGACCCAAAGGGCCTCCTCGTACAGAAAAAATTCTTTTATGCCGCGACCGGCACCGTCTCGTTGTCCGCCACCACCAAGGTGATATGACACGTTCTCTTGCGAATGCGGCTGGCGCGCCCCATCGATCCGGCGCGAAAACGTTTCAGCGTATAGCCGCCATCGACAAAAGCAGTTTTCACATAAAGATCTTCGGGATTTGCCTTTTTGGAACCCGGATTATTAAGCATATTGGCAACCGCGGAACGCAGGGCTTTCTCCACCGGCAGCGCGGCGCGCTTGCGAGTGAAATGCAAAATATTGATCGCCGCATCGACTTCTTTGCCGCGCACCAGATCGACCACCCGCCGGGCTTTTCGCGGCGACATCCGAACATAACGAGCTATGGCGCGTGCTTCCATGACGACACTCTCTCCAAATTAACTGGCTGCTGGCTTCGCCGCTACAGGCGCGGCGCCCGGCGTCACTTTTGCGGACTTTTCCGCCGCCGTCTTCCCGGCATGTCCTCGGAAAGTTCTCGTTGGCGCAAACTCGCCGACCTTGTGACCAACCATGTTTTCTGAAATAAAGATTGGAATGAATTTGTTGCCATTGTGAATTGCCAACGTATGGCCGACAAATTCTGGTGTAATTGTCGATCGCCGCGCCCAGGTGCGAACGACCTTCTTCTCATTTCTCTTGTTCAAGGCGTCGATTCTTTTTGCCAAGTTATCGTCGACGTAAGGTCCCTTTTTGACACTACGGGGCATCGTTGATCCTTCGTTAGATACAGATAAAAACTTTTACTTTCTTAAAAAAATAGATTATTTCTTTCGACGTTGCAAGATGTATTTGCTCGAAGGTTTCTTGCGCCAACGGGTCTTCAATCCCTTCGACTTTTGGCCCCATGGCGATGTCGGATGGCGGCCTCCAGAGCTTTTTCCTTCACCGCCGCCCATCGGATGATCGACCGGGTTCATGGCCACGCCGCGCACATGCGGACGCACCCCCAGCCAGCGGGAGCGCCCAGCTTTGCCGATACTGATATTCTCATTGTCGGTGTTTCCAACTTGCCCGATGGTGGCGCGATTTTCAGCGCGAACCAGGCGCACTTCACCGCTCGGCAATCGCAACTGCGCGTACTCGCCTTCGCGCGCCATCAGTTGCGCGCCGGTCCCCGCGCCTCGCGCAATTTGTCCGCCGCGACCCCGACGCATTTCGATATTGTGCACAACTGTTCCGAGAGGGATATTTTTCAGCGGCAGATTATTTCCCGGACGTATCTCAGCGCCTTCGCCGGAAAGGACGCTGTCGCCGACTTTCAACTCAAGCGGCGCGATGATGTAGCGCTTTTCGCCATCGCGATAGTGCAAAAGCGCGATGCGTGCCGTGCGGTTCGGATCATATTCAATCGCCGCCACCTTTGCCGGAACCTTGTCCTTGTCACGCTTGAAATCGATCACTCGATAAGCGCGCCTGTGCCCTCCTCCACGATGGCGGGAGGTCATCTTGCCGAGATTATTTCGCCCGCCGCTTTTGCGCAACGGCTCCAGCAGCGACTTCTCGGGTGTGCTCTTGGTGATTTCCTCAAAACCGGAAACCGTGGTAAAGCGCAGGCTTGGGGTGGTTGGCTTAAAGCTCTTGACTGCCATGAAATATTATCCTCAACTCGCTTTGGCCGCGCCAAAGAAATCTATCGTATCGCCCTTGCGTAAAGTGACAAAGGCCTTTTTCCAATCACGACGAAAACCGGTCGTCATCCCGCGCCGCGTGTTTTGTCTTTTGGATTTGCCCTTGACGTTCGTCGTACGCACCCGCTCGACTACAACTTTAAATTTGTCCTGCACGGCGCGCCTGATTTCGAGCTTATTCGTCGCGAGCGCCACTTCAAAACCGTAGGTGTTGCGGGTTTCTTGTTGTATCAGCATCTTCTCGGTTATCAGCGGGCGCAGAAGAATGGTTTCTGCTGATTTCATGCTTTATTGACTCCCGCAAGTTTCTCGATGGCGCTCTGAAGAATGAAGAGCTTGGAGCAATCGAGCAATTCATAGGTGGAGGCGATGTCGGCAACTTGCACATGGAGATTAGGAATGTTTCGCGATGCTTGCAGCGTTTTCTCGTCGTGCGCTGGCATCAACATCAGGGCTTTTTGATTGCCAACTTCGAAGTTCTTGAGCACCGCCGACATATCACGAGTCTTGCCGCTGTCAACCTGGAAATCTTCTACGACGACCACTTGTTGATCTTTCAGCTTGGCGGAAAGAACCGACCGCCGCGCGAGACGTTTGACTTTCTTTGGCAAATCTTGGCTGTAATCCCGCGGCGTAGGACCGAAGACGCGGCCACCGCCGACCCATAACGGCGAACGAATCGTTCCGGCGCGCGCAACACCGCGTCCCTTTTGCTTCCAAGGTTTCTTGCCGCCGCCGCGCACTTCATGGCGGGTCTTGGTCTTGTGCGTACCCTGGCGGGCATTTGCCATTTGCGCCTTTACGGCAAGATAGACCACGTGTTCTTTCGGCTCGATGCCGAAGACATCCACCGGCAATTCTACTTGCTTGCCGGATTTCGTGCCATCCATTTTATAAACATCAACGAGCATGCTTCATTTACCTACTTATAATTACCATGCCATTGCGGGCACCCGGCACCCCACCCCTCACCATCACGACATTGTTTTCCGCGTCGATACGGATGACTTTGAGATTGCGCACGGTGACACGATCTCCTCCCATCCGGCCGGCCATACGAAGACCTTTCAGAACGCGCGAAGGATAGGAGCTTGAGCCTACGGAACCGGGTGCGCGCCAGCGGTCGCTCTGTCCGTGCGTTTGCGGGCCGCCGCTGAAATGATGGCGCTTGACGACGCCCTGAAATCCCTTGCCCTTGGAGACGCCGATCACCTTGACAGTGGCGGCGCCTTGAAAAATATCCGCCTTGATGACATCACCCGGCTTGAAGGATGCAATATTGTCGAATGTTCGAAATTCGCGCAGATACCGCATCGGCTTCACACCGGCTTTTTCATAAAGCCCACGCTCCGGCTTTTTCACACTCTTGTCGCGCTTTTCCTCAAAGCCGAGCTGCAGCGCGTCATATCCGTGATTTTCTTTCGTGCGCACTTCCGTAACGAAGCACGGGCCGGTTTGAATCACCGTCACCGGCACGCTCTTGCCGCGCTCGTCAAAAACACGGGTCATTCCAAGTTTTTTGCCAATCAAGCCGCTCATTTTTCTCTCAGACCAAAAGAAGTCAAATCGATTCGCAGCGCTCAACCTTTAATCTCCACATCGACGCCGGCCGGTAATTCGAGATTGCGCAGCGCCTCAATGGTTTTTGACGTGGAATTCAGCACATCGATAAGACGTTTATGCACTCGCGTTTCAAATTGTTCGCGAGATTTCTTATCGACATGCGGCGAACGCAAAACCGTATAGACCGAGCGATTCGTCGGCAGGGGGATCGGTCCGGAAATCGCTGCGCCGGTTGCCTTGGCCGTGCGAATGATCTTGTCGGTTGATTTGTCGATCAGCCGGTGATCATACGCCTTCAACTTTATGCGAATCTTTTGACCAACCACAGATAAGTACTCCACGCTTTACAAACATGAAAGAACGCGTCGCATGAAATTCAAAACTGCATTAAGCCAGGATCTTCGCCACGACACCGGCGCCAACCGTACGGCCGCCTTCGCGCACCGCGAAACGCAAGCCGTCCTCCATGGCGATGGGAGTGATCAATTCGACCTCGATCGTGATGTTGTCGCCGGGCATGACCATTTCCACTCCCTGCGGCAGGGTTGCAACGCCGGTCACGTCGGTCGTCCGGAAGTAGAACTGCGGGCGATAGCCGTTAAAGAACGGCGTGTGACGGCCGCCTTCTTCTTTCTTCAACACGTAAATCTCAGCGGTGAATTTCGTGTGCGGAGTGATGGAGTTTGGCGCCGCGATGACCATGCCGCGCTCAAGCTCTTCCTTCTCCACACCTCGCAGGAGCAAGCCGACATTGTCGCCCGCCTCACCGGCATCCAGCAGTTTGCGGAACATTTCGACGCCAGTGACAACGCTCTTGCGCTTTGCGCCAAGGCCGACAACTTCCACTTCTTCGCTGACCTTGATTTTGCCGCGCTCGATACGGCCGGTGCCGACGGTTCCGCGACCGGTGATGCTGAAAACATCTTCGATCGGCATGAGAAATGGTTTGTCAATATCGCGCTTAGGGGTGGGAATATAGGAATCGACGGCAGCCATCAGATCGAAAATGCATTTATTCTTTGCCTGATCTTTTGGATTGTTCAGCGCCTCGAGTGCGCTGCCGCGAACGATGGGAATCTCATCGCCGGGAAATTTGTATTCCTTCAAAAGCTCGCGCAATTCCAACTCGACAAGCTCGAGCAACTCAGGATCGTCAACCATGTCGACCTTGTTCAAGAAGACGACGATATAGGGAACGCCGACCTGACGCGCAAGCAGAATGTGCTCGCGGGTCTGCGGCATCGGACCATCCGCCGCACTGACCACCAGAATCGCGCCATCCATTTGCGCCGCGCCGGTGATCATGTTCTTGACATAGTCCGCATGGCCGGGGCAATCGACGTGGGCATAGTGCCGGTTTTCGGTTTGATACTCGACATGCGCCGTCGCGATCGTGATGCCACGTGCCTTCTCTTCAGGCGCATTGTCGATGGAATCATAAGGGCGGAATTCCGCCAAACCTTTGGCCGCCAGCACTTGCGTGATACCCGCCGTCAGGGTCGTTTTTCCATGATCAACATGACCGATCGTGCCGACGTTGACGTGCGGCTTGTTGCGCTCAAATTTTTGCTTGGACATACTGGTCCTCCCGTTTAGAGATGGGATATTGTTTTCAACTTAAATGTCTTCTGATTCTGCTCAACCCGACCAATCGAGCTAAGCGCCTTTGACTTTTTCCATAATCTCTTCAGCAAGCGCTTGCGGCAACGCTTGGTAATGCGAAAATTGCATTGTGTAAATGGCGCGGCCCTGCGTTATCGAGCGCATCGTCGTGGCATAGCCGAACATGTTGCTCAGCGGCACGGAAGAGGCAATCACTTGCGCATCGCGACGCGGAACCAATCCGCGTATCACGCCGCGCCGAGAGTTGAGATCGCCCATGACTTCGCCCATGTACTCTTCTGGCACCACAACTTCGACATCCATGATTGGCTCCAGAATCACTGGGCCGGCTTTGCGCGCCGCCTCTTTGAAAGCAATGGAACCGGCAATCTTGAAAGCCATTTCCGATGAATCCACGTCATGGTATGAGCCATCGAGCAACGCCGCTTTGATATCCACCATCGGATAACCTGCCAAAACGCCGTTGTGCAGAGCTTCCTTGATTCCGGCCATTGTTGGATTCACGTATTCTTTCGGAACCGTTCCGCCGATGATTCGACTTTCAAACTCAAAGCCTTTGCCTGGCTCGTTTGGCTCGATCTCGATGACAACGTGTCCGTACTGGCCGCGACCACCGCTCTGCCGGATGAACTTGCCCTCGGCCTGCACCTTTTTGCGAATAGTTTCTTTATATGCAACCTGCGGCTTGCCGACGTTTGCATGAACTTTGAATTCACGCAACAGGCGATCGACCAGGATTTCCAAGTGCAGTTCGCCCATGCCGGCAATCAACGTTTGACCGGTCTCTTCCTCGACGCGCACCTTGAAAGTTGGGTCTTCTTCCGCCAGTTTGGCGAGCGATTCGCCGAGCTTGTCCTGATCGCCCTTGGTCTTTGGTTCGATCGCTACTGAAATGACCGGCTCCGGGAAATGCATAGATTCCAAAACGATCTGTTTGCTTTCATCGCAAAGCGTGTGTCCGGTGCGCGTATCTTTCAATCCAACAGCCGCAACAATATCACCAGTCTCGATGTGCTTGATATCTTCGCGGTTATTCGCCATCATCAGAAGCAGGCGACCAATGCGCTCGCGCTTCGTGCTCGAGGAGTTATAAACATAACTTCCAGCATCGAGCTGGCCGGAATAAACTCGGAAATAAGTCAATTTACCGACATAGGGATCGGTGATAATTTTGAAAGCAAGCGCGGAAAATGGCTCATCGACACTCGGCTTTCGAGAGATTTGTTCATTGGTCTTTGGATGATGGCCCTTGGTTGGCGGCATGTCAAGAGGCGACGGCAAGTAAAAGGTTACTGCATCGAGCAACCGTTGCACGCCTTTATTTTTGAACGCCGACCCGCACATAACTGGCACCATGCTTACGTCGATGGTTGCCTTGCGAATGGCGGCGCGAATTTCATCTTCGCCGATAGGCTGGTCGTGGAGATATTTCTCAAGTAGCGTGTCATCGTATTCCGAAACCGCTTCGAGCAAATGGGTGCGATATTCCTTAGTCTTCTCTGCAAAAGCGTGGGGAATTTCGATTTCCTGCCAACTCGTGCCTAGCGAATCTTCCTGGTAAATAACGGCCTTCATGGTAATAAGATCGATGAGGCCCGTAAACAAATCGCCTTCGCCCATCGGAATCTGTATAGGGATCGCGTTTGCCCCTAAACGCTCCTTGATCATTTTCACGGCGCCATAGAAATCAGCGCCGATGCGATCCAGTTTATTGATAAACGCCAGCCTCGACACGCCATAACGGTCAGCTTGGCGCCAGACAGTTTCAGATTGAGGCTCAACGCCACCAACGGCGCAGAATAGAGCGATAGCGCCATCCAAAACACGGAGAGAACGCTCAACTTCAATGGTAAAATCAACGTGACCCGGCGTATCAATAATGTTGATGCGATGATCGCGCCAGTAGCATTGCACGGCTGCAGAGGTAATCGTAATCCCGCGCTCGCGCTCTTGCTCCATCCAGTCCATGGTGGAGGCGCCATCATGCACCTCGCCCATCCGATGAATCTTCCCGGCGTAAAAGAGTATGCGCTCAGTAGTCGTCGTTTTGCCGGCATCGATATGCGCCATGATGCCGATATTTCTTGTATTTGTCAGGTCTGTTTTAGGCATAAAAAACTCCACAACTATCTTGAGAGAAAACCTGCAACCATTTTCTCCCTAAAATGTGTGGAGAAAAAAGTATAACACTTCCAGGCGCTTCTCTACTCGACTGCTCTCCTCACCTCTGCGTTCCGTTTGAGAATCAATAGGCGACGTGGTCGCCCGGTGCTTGTCGTCTTCTGTCCGGCTCGGATGTCGTCAGGCGGGCGTGTTTACCATCTAAAATGTGCGAAAGCCTTGTTGGCTTCGGCCATCTTATGGGTATCCTCTCTTTTCTTTATTGCATTGCCTTCGTTATTGGATGCAGCGATGAACTCCGACGCCAGCTTGTCGGCCATTGTTTTCTCGCTGCGCGCTTTTGCGTATTGAACGAGCCACCGGATTGCAAGCGCCTGACGTCGCTCGTAGCGAACTTCGACCGGCACTTGATAATTAGCGCCGCCCACACGTCGCGATTTAACTTCGAGCGTCGGCTTCACATTATCTACCGCTTTCTGGAAAACTTCCAAGCCGGGCTTGCTGGCGCGTTGTTGAATAGCATCAATGGCGCTGTAAAATATTTTTTCCGCCGAACTACGCTTGCCTTTCCGCATGATGCCGTTCACAAATTTCGTCACCAGCAGACTGTGATACTTTGGATCAGGAAGCACTTGGCGTTTGTCAACTCTTTTTCTGCGTGACATATTCCTAAGATTTCTTGCGTTTAGTTCCGTATTTCGAGCGCCCTTGATTGCGATCACTGACACCGCTCGTGTCATACACGCCGCGAATGATGTGATACCGAACACCGGGCAAATCTTTGACGCGCCCACCACGAATCAAGACTATCGAGTGCTCCTGAAGATTATGGCCTTCTCCAGGAATATAAGCCGTGACTTCAAAACTGTTGGTCAAGCGGACACGCGCGACTTTTCTCAGCGCAGAGTTGGGCTTCTTCGGTGTTGTTGTGTAGACACGCGTACACACGCCCCGTCGCTGCGGAGAACCGGTAAGTGCTGGTGATGTCGTCTTTTGCACCAACCGGCGTCGACCCTGTCGAACCAATTGATTTATCGTTGGCAAAGCGCCTCCTAAATTACAGCTTGCAAATATAAAGCATCAACTTTGAAAAAGCAATTCTTTTTTCGTCTGCACTGGATGGAAATAGCGGTAGATTAACCGACCGCAGTTTGCAAAGGCTCATCCATACCGACTTCGCTGCCTTTTGGATTGACGATCAAGCTCTTGAATCTATTCAACCCGGTTCCGGCGGGGATAAGATTACCCATAATGACATTTTCTTTCAAACCAAGCAAGTGATCTACCTTGCCTTCAACCGACGCATCGGTCAGGACACGAGTCGTTTCCTGGAATGAGGCCGCCGAGATGAAGCTATCGGTAGTCAACGATGCTTTGGTAATGCCCAAGAGCAACGGTTGGAAAGTAGCCGGTCGCGCATCGCGATAGGTTACCAAGTTTTTGCCGCCCTTTTTAAGCTTCTCATTAATTTTGTCGGCTTCGGCCCTTTCGAGCAATTCATCGACCTTCAATTTGGAGCCGCCATGATCGGCGACGACCACATAGTCTCGAATGCGCGCGTTTTCGTGCAAGAATCTTATCTTGTCAACTTGCTCACCTTCGAGATAGCTGGTATCGCCCGGGTCTTCAATTTTGACCTTTTGCAGCATCTGGCGCACGATGACTTCAATGTGCTTGTCATTGATGCGCACGCCTTGTAGGCGGTACACCTCTTGAATCTCGTTGACCAAATATTCCTGCACTTTATTCGGTCCCATGATGTTGAGAATGTCCTGCGGCGCGACCGATCCTTCGGAAAGTTTCTCGCCGGCCTGCACCCAGTCGCCATCATGCACCAGAACATGCTTGCCATAAGGAATTTGATAGACTTTTTCCTCCTTGGCGTCGCGCGATGCAATACTGACCTTCCGCACGCCGCGGCGGATTTCGCCAAACTTTACCAGTCCGTCGATCTCACTGACAATGGCCGGTTCCTTCGGGCGTCGCGCCTCAAACAATTCTGCCACGCGCGGCAAGCCGCCGGTAATATCTCTCGTCTTGGCGATTTCTCGCGGTATTTTCACCAACACGTCTCCAGCCTTGACCGTGTTTCCATCGCGCACCTGAAGATGTGCGCGGGTTGGCAAAATATAGCTGCTGAGTTTTTTGCCGTGCGAATCGACGATTTGAATTTGTGGGCTGAGATTACGCGAGCGCGTCTCGATGATTACGCGTTGCTTGAGCCCGGTCGTTTCATCAAGCTCTTCGCGGAGGGTCAAGCTATCTTTGATGTCGACGAATTTGACTTCACCATTATGATTCGAGAGAATGCTCGCGGTGTAAGGATCCCAATGGAACACCACTTTGCCTTTCGAAACTCTCTCGCCTTCATTGACGAGAACAACCGCGCCATATGGGATGATGAACTGTGCCGCGACGCGGTTATTGTCGTCGACAATCTTTAGTTTTCCATTGCGTCCAACTGCGACCGTCTTGCCGTCTTCCTGGTTGACAAATTTGATGTTTTCAAAGTTGGCCGCGCCATCGTGCTTTGAGACGACTTGCGATTGCGCCGCAATCCGTGAAGCTGCGCCGCCGATGTGGAAGGTTCGCAGGGTCAATTGCGTGCCCGGCTCGCCGATGGACTGCGCCGCCATGACGCCGACCGCCTCGCCGATGTTGACCATCTTGCCGCTCGCTAAATTGCGGCCATAGCATTTTGCGCAAACGCCGCGCGTCGATTCGCAAGTCAACACCGAGCGGATATTCACCGTCTCGATGCCGACATCCGAAATGGCGTCGGCAATTTCTTCATCGATCAACTCACCGGAGGCAATGATGATCTCGCCCGTGTCGGGATTGTACACGTCTTCGGCCGCAACGCGCCCAAGAATTCGATCGCGCAGAGGTTCGATGATTTCTTCGCCATCTTTGAGATCGCCGATGCGCAAGCCAAGAATGGTCTTGCAATCATCGGAGGTAATAATAACGTCCTGAGCGACGTCGACCAAGCGGCGGGTTAAGTATCCTGCATCGGCAGTTTTCAAAGCGGTATCCGCCAAACCCTTGCGCGCGCCGTGCGTGGAGATGAAGTATTCGAGCACCGACAATCCCTCTCGGAAGTTGGCAGTGATCGGGTTTTCGATAA
>Ga0247727_10010107_pt1 | contig 16815 bp, 30 predicted proteins | sample WisWelCaveWW1625_FD_202498 | JGI IMG/M metagenome (GOLD analysis project Ga0247727, IMG submission 202498) | Biofilm microbial communities from Wishing Well Cave, Virginia, United States - WW16-25 | ecosystem: Environmental > Aquatic > Deep subsurface > Groundwater > Cave microbial mat | place...
CCACCAGATCGAGTGATCGGCGGCGCCAGCACCTGGAGTGACAACGCTCGGCGTAGGCACGACGAACGTTGCCACGACCGCAGCAGGTGTGAGTGTGACAGCGCCACGAACAACAGTCGGAGCTGGGACAGCGAATGTGGCAACGGCCGGACTTGGCGTGATGGTGAGCGCCGGAATGAGCACCAACACGCCAATCGTACGTAGCGCGATCTTCCACCACGGAGTTTTGACGCCGCGTAGTTCACGCTGGACCGGCCGAAGAATCATTAACCGATCTCCTTAACCGTCAACATGCAGCTCATGTCGAGAGCCACTTCGAGGGCCTGCGCGACCCGCACGCCGAGGATACCAGCGCCTGGAACGAAGAGGCGATCGGCTTCGGTCTTGGGCACCCAGAGCCAGCCGTTCAGGATGTTCCAGCCGAGGAACGGCGTGAGCGTGGCCGAGATCGTGCCCTCGGCCGTCATGTTGGTGCGCGCCGTGCCGCCGAAGGCCGCGTCATCGGGATCAAGTGGGACCGCCGTGAAGGCTGTGCCCGTGCCCGCCGCCGACTTCCGTACGATCTCCAGCGCCTCCATCGTCGAGACCTCGCTGTTGATCTGCGAGACCTCGGCCGCAAGCAGCTCGACCGCGCGGTTCGTGTGTGCCGTGAACTCAGCCAGGGTGCGGACGCCGTTGGCGGGCGTAATGTTCACGTTAGTCATGTAGATCGTATAGACGCGTGGCATATCTATGCACTCCGATAAAGAGGTTGTAGGAGTATCGGCGAAAGCACGTGCCGGGGCAAGGGTGGCTCGTCGCCGCAAGCCACGAAGCCGAAGAAGTTGGCCGCGATGTCGGCGTCGTCCATCACGAGCGTCGCGGTCCCTTCCGCATCGAAGCTGACCAGGTCCATCAGCGCCTCGATCGTGTCAGTATCCGAGATGCGGAGCAAGCCCTCGTCGAACTCGCCGCCTCGGGAGACTTGGCTTGTGCCTTGCGCATCGCGATCGAAGAAGGCCCGACACTGGCGCGAAGTTGGGCTGTCGAAGGCACCGATCGACCAGCGATTGTTTACGTGATTCGAGGCGGGCGCATCCTCGACCGCACCCTGCGACACCACGATGAGACCCTTCGGAATGAATGGGAACGGGCCGAGCGTGAAGTTCGAGACGCCAGTCGAAGTAACGCCACGGCCCACTTTCCAGCCGCCGCCCCGGATCGCCAGGTAGTCTACGAACTTGCCACCCGCCGAGGCGCCCCGCTGGTTCAGGCGGAACCCGTTCACGAGGCTCTGAATCCATTCCAGCGCATACGCGCGCCCCGTGGTCACGTCGATCAGTTGCATACAGTCGGCCGACTCGGCCGAGCCGTCCGTGTTCGACGTGCCGACCGCATCCTCCGAGCGGCCCGAGATAGCGAAGCAGGCGCTGAAGTCGCCGGGCTTGCTGGTACCCGGCGGCGCGTTCATGCCGACGCCGAAGCCGAGCTGGGCATGTGTGTTGGTGGTCTGCCCGTCAACCGTCGCCCGGCCGCCCATGAAGAACACGATCGTCGGCTCAAAGCTGAGCGAGGTCACGGCGTCGAAGTTCCCGGCTGCTGCGGGCTCCGTGAAGTCGCCAGTCACCGCATTCGTGATATCCGCACCGCCGAAGAGAATCACGGTGATCGTGTAGTTGGTGCCTGCAACATCCCGAATGAACCGCACGCCATCCGAGAGCATCGCATCAACATCGATCACGCCTTCGAAGACTGAGTTCAGCTCGCTGAATATCACGGCGTCTTCGCGTCGTCCTTGGTCGCAGGAGCTGGTAGCAGCCGCGTCGGCACTTGAGTTCTCTACCGCCCGCCGATCAGTCGGACCGGTAAAGAAGCCGATGCCATAACGGCAAGTACCGGCTGTGAGGTAATCAACAGTGTTCGTACCGTTCGTCCAAAGACAGATCCCGGCGATGGGCGCGAAAGAGAGTCCAGTGATTGAGTATGTGGTCCCGACAGCATCAGCACCCGCCGAGACGAAGGAGCGGACGGCGAACTCAAGCGCCATAAGAAGACTCCTGGCTTAGGTCCCGAAGAGTTGCTGCATCTTCGCCGCCGAGTGATAGGACGCCACGTTGGCGTTCGCGCCGGGCGCGGGGTTCGGCTCACCGAGCAGCAACGAGGCGCGAATGAAATCGACCGTGATCGCGTTCACGGGCGGCGTCATCCGGCCCACCAGCGCGTTCAGCTCGCCTCCCTGGGGCGCCGTCATCTGATAGGCGTCCTTGATCTCCTGCGATGTCACGCGCCCGGCTTGCAGCCCGCCCAGCAGGCCGCAGAAGGGATGCACCCCGATCTTGGTCGAGCCCACCGCGTCGTTCGTGTTGATGCCGAGGAGCCGTTCGTAGAGTGACATATCACACCGTCAGCTGGAAGATCCCTTCCACATTCCACACTATTGTGAGATCGCCACCGTTCGTGACGACCGGGAAGCCGCCTGTGTCCACATTCACGAGCACTGGAGAGGTCGTTGGCGAGGCCACGACGTGCTTTAGTACGGTCGCCTGCGCGGCTGTTCCGGCGGTGATCGCGGTCCACGCGGCATCGGCAGCGTCGAACTCCACACGATCGTTCACCGCGTCGTAGGCGACGGTCTGCGAGCCGAGTGGGTCACCGCCCGCCGTGTACCCTGTGCCAGAAAGCTCACCGTCGAGCAGGTCATCAACACCTGCGTCGTCGTAGAACGTGTCATCCTTGTTCGGGACGTGCGTCGAGCTCGACAACGCAGCCTTGATGTTTGTGTCGTTCGGCCAGTCGATCGTCGTCGTCTGGGCATTGCCGATGATGAGGCGGAGGGCGCCACGGCCGTAGACGAAAGATGCCATTTATCCCTCCGCAGCGAAGCTGCCCTTCACTTCTATGAGGTCCGGGGTGACGATCACGCCACGCACAGTCTTGGGCATCGGACCTTGACCGACAGACCAGAGCTTGAGATCCTCGTGCCACGTAAAGTTGTCCGCACGGCTAGCAACAGTCCAGCGAGGCGTTTCACGACCACGCTTGTTGCGGACGATCTCTCCACCCTGGAAGACGATGATATCAGCACGGCGCTCAGTCACGATGCCGCCGAGTTCCTTCGGCGCCCACCACACGGGATCACCGATTGCCGGGACACGGCCGAGGAGCCGATTGAACGTCCGCTTAAGCCACAGGAGCGCCATTGGATCTCTCCTTTGATTCGCGTTCTTTCACGTTCGCCCACGAGAAGGCACCGACTGTCGCAATCGCGATAGTCGCGAACTCTGGTGTCATCGCACCAAACGCAGAGAGGCTCGTCGCGCACAGAAGCGCGGTCATCGTCACCACGAACTTCCGCTGGCCGAGGAGCTTGTCTATCATCGTCGGTTACTCCCTGCTCAAAAGGCTGTCGATCTTCGTTTCGATGCGATCGAGGCGATCTGGTATAGTCTCCAGGGCAGCGATACGCTCTCCATGCGTGTGCACCTTGGACTCCAGATGCGAGACGCGCCCATTGAAGATCCTCCCGACGAAGCCGATCGTGGCCACCAGGGCCGCGCCGACACCGCCCACGACCGCGTTGTCGCTCATTATTCGATCTCCACGAAGAAGATCTGCACCGACACGCCTGACGTGTTGAAGAAGCTAAGCTTGTCGTTCTTCTCTGCGTCGATCACAAGGTATCGCGCCGGGATCACCGGTAGGTTCGTCGATACCGCAGTCGCTCCGGCGCCTTGTCGTTGGTACTTGAAGCGGATGTCACCGTTTCCGGCCGCAAGGTGCACGACGATCACGCGGCGAGTCGTTTCTTCTGCAACGAGATAGAAGTCAGAGCTTGACGCGGTGACGGTGAGCTGGGATTGCTTGATTTCTCGGATACCAGCGAGAGAAAGCATCGCCTTCATGCTCTCCCACGTAGCCGTCGAGGCACGGCGAGTGAGGTCTGCCATACGTATGTCCTCTACATGAGTGAGTGACTACTTCTGTGCTTCTTGTAGCTCCTTCAGGAGCTTCGAGAGATCGGATTCACCGGCTCTCACTTTAGCAACCATAGCGGAGAGCTGCTCGGCATTCAAGCCCGCGAACGGAGAACGACGAATACGCTCGATGATCGCGTCGGGAGACTCCTTCAGGTTGAGAAGAGCACGTGCGGCACTGACTCTGGAGGCAGGTTCGGCGAGGGGGCTCGTGGCGATGTCAAGAAGGGTCATCTGGCCGAGGATGACGCCGACGAGCTTCAGGGTGTCGTGGACCTGATCGAGGCTCTGGGGCTTGTAGCCCTCGGCCAGGAGCTCCGTCAGGTACTCTGCGGCCTTGGAGGCGTCTCGTTTCATGGGAGGGAAGATAGGGGCTTGACAAGACCGGTACAAGGGGGTATAATTCGTTGTCCCTCGCAGGACAACGAAGTATCCCTCGCCTACGCAGGGATGTATCCCTCGCCCTTTCACGTCGGAGGCGTGTATGCAGTGCCCTCGCTGTGGTTGGAAGATCAACACGCTCACCCCAGAGAAGATCCACGAGATCAAGACAGCCTACCCGAGATCGTTCTTGCCCTGGACGCCAGAGGAGGATGAGAAGCTGCTTTCGATGGTCAGGGCAGGAAAGACGGTCGGAGAGATCTCTCTTGCGCTCAGTCGGCAGGCGACCTCGCTGAAGCGACGGCTGGACTTGCTGAGCTCGAAGCTCGAACTGAAGAACGCGACTGCACCTACCGAAGCTGAAGCTCCTCTTCCGAAGAGATAGCTATACAAGTACTTATATGACAAGTACTTATATGCTCATGCTCTAAGATAAGAGTATCTTCAAACTACACGAGTTTCTGACAGTCTGTGGGGGGGGCTAGTACCCGCGCGGCTTCCGTCTCTTTGGCATATCCCTACCTCCGTTCTGCTTACGTACCTAGTTCTCAGGATCTTGTCAAGCATTCAGACGATGGGACCCAAATCTTCGTCTCGCTCCAGATCGCGTGATGGGACCCATGCTTTTCGCTCCTCACAGCGTGAATTGGGACGCTCAGAGCTCAGTCTAGTACGTATCTCGTACGTAACGAGTACGTAGCTCTCCACGACTCTATAGTTCTCTATAGTTCTCTGTACACGTCGATGGGACCCAGATCGAGAGATCCTAGAAACGGGACCAAGGGAAACGTGACCGGGGGGAAACGCAGTCACACGGAAACAGGACCAGGGGAAACGGGACCTAGGGGAAACGCAACCACACTCCCCTTGGGCCGAAGGCCCAGCGCGATCGCTGTAGAGGGCCACTAGGTATGGGACCCTGCGACCGTGCCGGGCCGCTATCGTAGCGGGGCGCGCCGTTCGGGCCGCGCCGCCGCTACTGTAGTTGTGACGGTTCAGACCTGCGCCCGCGCCACGTCGGGGCTCGCTGCACGCTTCTCGCGCGGCTTGTCACCGCGCCGTGCACGCGCCGCTTTCGCGTCCTCGCTCACGGCCAGCACGTAGGACTTGCGCCGACCGTTTGCGCCACGACTCCACGTCTCACGCTGCTCGATGACGCCACGATCAAGCGCGAGCTTGACCGCGCCGCCGATCAACGACACCGCGCCCTCGCCGTCCTCTTGGAACGTCGCATAGGGCGCGGGCGGCGCGATGAGGCCCGCTGCGAGCATCGCGTTGTAGCCCTCTTGCAGGGACAGCAACGGTGCCTGGCGCTTGAAGTTCGGCGCGTACGGGGCGAACCGTTGGTGAACCCACACAAACGACTCGCCGGGAGTGAGACTCGCGGCGGCCCGTTCGATGCCCTCACGCTGCTTGACGGTCAAGCCCGCGAATGACTCGGGCTCCGTCAAGTAGGCGCGGCACACTTCTGTGATGTGCCTCGCGCGCGCCCGGATGAGCGCCACCAAGGTCGAAACGGGGTCATTGGTGCTGTGTTGCTGCTTGCTGGCCATAACGTGCACCCCCAGAGAAGCGGCGGCCCAAAGGGCCCCGCGTGAAACAACAGAGGGGCGGCGGTCGCCGTCCCTCACCACCAACATACGGCGCCGTCAAGGGCGCCCTGGCCACTACGTAGGCTGTGCCAGGAAAGAGTTTGAATATGGACAGTCAAACACGAGCTTACTTCGTGAGCTTGTCGTCTAGCCACGCGGCTAGCCGCAGCGACAACACGACAGCGACTATGCCAAGGTAGCCGAGCACCGTTGATCGGTCGAATAGCCAGAGCAGCAAGAAGACGACAGCGTAGGCGAGTATCCAGAACAAGAGCACCACAGCCGGTGAATCAAGCAGAGATCGTTTACGAGACAGCATAGCGCTACTCCTTCCGGCCATGGCCGTAGATCGCGTAGCCCGTGTGGTCTGAACGGCGGACGATCTCGATCCGGTGCCACCGACAGACCCACATCCAGCAGGCCCACAGACGCGCGCACCACAGGGTCGCAGTCACCTGCACGTTGACGATGCGCGTCACTCCATCCTCCATGAAGCGCCTACCGGACGCAGCATCAGATGCTCCACGTTGTGCTGTACGTCAAGCACGCGCTGGTGATACGCCCGCCAGGCATCGAGATCAGCCGGTGTTGCAGTGACGGGCACTACTGGGCGCTCCCACGTAGGCTGTAGCATGGGAGGGGTGCTTGTTGGCCGCGAATCGCAGGCCGCGATGCACCGCAGGAGCACGATGAGCAACAACAACACTGCCCACACACACACGAGCACGACGATATGCTTGATGGTGCTCATGACATCCTCCACAGTAGCAAGGGGTTGACCTCCACCCCAAAGATACAGGGGTGTCAAGGGCGCTTGATCGGCCCGGCTACCACAGCGCGAGCCTACAGGAGTCTGAATTGGGACGGTCAGTCAGCTCGCTTTGTGTACTTGCGCTTGCGTTGCCGACGCTAGTGGCACGCAAAAGTCTACCATCAGTCTCGCCTCTCGCTCCTCAAGCGTTTGCGTAGCAGCCAACGCGAGGATACGCCGCTCGATAGCCTTGAGATAGTAGTACACGTCGTCATCAAGCGCCGCCCATCGGTACAGACGCAGCAGGTCAACGATCATAGTGCCCCCTTGAGATAGATGCGAGCCCCGCTGCGGTAGTTGGAGTACACGACGAAACCTTCAAGCAACGTGACCAAGCCAAGCCACAGCGTCCTGTCCCTGCCACGTAACCTGTTGGCAACGTAGAGGTTACCGACGAGCACCACGCCGCCTGTCACGAGGATACGCGCCTCGCTTGGATAGCTTCCGAGCAGGAAGTTCCCTTCATGTTGGTAGCAGCACCCGTCTGCGGTCACCCATCCGAGCCGTTGCGCTGTGAGTGTCTGCCCGAGATCAGTCACGATGAGTGCGGTAGACGTAGCCGCAAGCACGACATGCGTCGTGCTCCACGGCTTGGGCTCTTGCGCAGAGCACGCGCGAACACTGAGCAGGACGAGCGCTAGGAAGGACCACACCATCAGTCCGACGAGTAGCGCCACGCCCCACTCAGTGAGAAACGCTCTGAGCTTGCTCATGCGAGGTCAGCCTTCTGAAGCGCGGTGTGTACCGCCTCCTCGACGAGCAGTCCCATTGCAGCATTGAGCGGTGGCTGCGTCGGCGTGTGCCCTGCCAAGCTCTCACGCAGGAACTCCGCCTGTCCGAGTACCGTGTAGGCCGCCGTCATCAGATCCTCACTGGTGAGCTTGCTTCCAGCGGCGTGCGTGCGGCTAATCGCACCGAGCTTGGCCCGCTCCACGACCTCACGAATGACGGCCGGGATGTGGCCCGCCAGCTTGAGAGCGATGATCTCCAGCTCCTCGATGTCCGTGATGCGGCTGTCCGCGTACAGCCTGATGAGCCGTGCCGCAGCCACAGCATCTGGTGCTTGGATGTTGAACACCACATCGAAGCGCCCCGGTCTGAGCAGTGCAGGCGGAACGCGCTCCACGTAGTTCGTGGTCAGCACGACCATCACTTCGAACGTCTTGGATTCTACCGAGTCCAGCGTGTTGCGAATGGCCGTGAGAGCGGTGTCACTCAGACCAGCCACGCGGTCCAGGTCCTCTCCCGCCACGATAGCGGGAGCGTACTTCGCGGCGAATGGCAGGACTTCGGCGATGCGCGTGACATCCTCCACGTAGAACACCGTCCAGCCATGCTTGGTCGCCGTCTGTGCGAGCACGTTCATCAGGAGCGTCTTGCCCACACCGTAGGGGCCAGCGAGCAGCACACCTCGCTTGAGCGGCACGTTCTCGTCACGACACGCCTGCGTGTGTTCGAGCGGCGTAAAGATGTTGTCGTTCAGCGCCTGCTCGATCTCCTGGCTGAACACGACTTGCTGTCGGCTGACGTTGAACAGCCGCATGTGCTTGGGCATGTTCCACGCGCCGTTGTCTCCAAAGGACAGACGCACAGACTTGCCCTTGTAGATGCTCCGCTCGACAGCGAGCGTCCGCGTGAGTGCCGCGAGTTCACGGATGCAGTCTGCGTACTTGTTCTTGGTCCTGGCGATGATAACGAGATACGGCATCCGTCGGCTGTCCATCCCGCTTGACATGCGAATCTCTCCGCCGTTCGGCAGCGCGAACGTACCCCACGGCACATGGATGTACTCGTCAGGAGAGACTTCGACGCTAATACTCCGTCCGGGATCGCGGCCCATCTCCATGCCGAAGACGCTCTGTACGGCGCCACGCAGCTCTGCATAGCCCGTGAGCTGTTCGACGGCTGCCTTCAGTGCGAGGATGCCGTCCCAGAAGGGCGCCTGTGTGATCTCCTCCTTGATCTCTACGTCGCTCTCCTCAGCGAGACGCTGGCGCTCCAGCACTTCGATTGCTGCCTGAAACGACAGTCCTTCTGGCACGATGAGCTTCGAGCCAGTCCGCACGACTTCTGCGATGGTGACTTTCTTCGCTTTGCTCGTCATGGTGCTGCACCTCCTAAGTACTTCAGGTTGAGCAGCTTACATCTTGAACGGTGTATCCAGCCCCATGATAGATGGGCCGTCCTTCGGCTCGTCATCTGGTGGGTCTGGCTGCTCATGCGACGGACCGAACGCGACGGGCAGCAGCAGCTTCTTCTCCGTGTGGCAGATGTTCATGACCACATCGTGAGCCACGGCGAACTGACCGCAGAAGTACGCGAAGTTCCCGCGTCGTTTCGGCGTCGTAGTGTCCTGCTCCATGAGGCTGTACACGGCGAGCACCTTACCGATTTCGTACATCCGAGTCGCGATGTCCTCTAACTGCGCCTTCAAGTTGATCTGCTCCATAGTACGCTCCCTTCCTCCCTGAGTTAGCTGTACAGACGACTTGTTGCGACGATGCTTCCAGGTGGCGACTTCCGTGCGCCGTTCTTCCACCAGTTCGCATAGGCTCCCGTCTTGATCATCAGCGGGTCCCTGTACGCACGGGAGCACTTGGCAAAGTAGCGGTCCATGTTCGTCGCCTTACACGCCGGTCCCTTCGTGCGGCCCGGCGTCGAGCTTCCGATCTTGAGAGGTCCACGGGTACGTGGATGCTTCGAGTGCTTCTGCCAGCCATAACGCTGGCATGCCTTTAGCGCGCTCATTTGTTGAACCACATGATGTGGGTGAACTCGCCGGTGTACGGCTCAGTGGAACGCGAAAGGCGCAGTGTTGAAGGGCGTGCTGAAATGTCTGACAGCTTATCACTCGTTGCGAAATACCCCGTGCCATCACAGTCAGACACTACACCCTCCTGCACCATGTCCATGAACTCTGGTATGGTGTACAAGTCACCAAAGTCCGGCTGCGGTTTGAGGCTCATATTCACCGTCCTTCAAGAGAGTAGCGGCGACAGGCTTTGAACCTGTGTCTCGTAGCAGAGAGCTACGTATCCTTCCCATGCCGGGCAGATACATATTTAGCTACCCGTTGATGGCCGCATCAAGCGTAGGGAGGTGCCGCTACGCTCTAACGAGCCCCTAGACGACGCCGCCAAGCGTCTTACAGCTTGTCATCCGGTGGTACTGAAGGCGACGGCAGGACCTCGCCCGTCGTCGGGTCCAAGCCGTTCGCCTCCGCTACGAAGCTCTTGAGCTGCCTCGCGATCTTGTTGAGTGCTGGCCCTCTGTCGCCCGTTGAGAGCAGGACACAGGCCGAAGCCAACGCATCCACGTCCTCTTTCGGCATGATCGCCTTCAGCAGAGGCGCGGCGCCTATAGTCAGCAGGTGCCGCATCACGTAGGCGATACCGATAGCCGCAAGCAACGCCTCCGCGTCCCTCTCTGAGTACTGAACCTGCAAGATGCACTTCATGAGTCCTCCTCATCGTAGAACTGCGTCCCGAGCGACACGAAGATCACAATGAGTCCTGTACAGAACCCGATGATCCAGAGAATCGTTGTGCAGATGCCTTTGATGAGTCTCATGCGAAACGTGCCCTGATGCTCTCGCTCATCTCGTCGATGATGTTCAGTACGTCCTGCTTGCCGATGTACTCCTTGCCGCTGACAACAATCGTTACGCCGTCAGCATCCTCGATCACCAGCAAGCCATGTCCACGACAGACGTTGCACTGATAGATGCCTTCGGCTTCGCTCGGAGCGCCTGGCTCCTCACCGCTGCCCTCGCAACGTGGGCAGACTATCGCGTGTGGGTCGAGCATAGCAGCACCTCCTTCGAGATAAAGGGCTGGCGTAGGGTAGCCAGCGCACGCGGCATCGTGGCACTACCCCTAGGACTGCTCCACGAGAGGCACGGTCTGGGAAACCTAGAGCCTACGCCAGTAGTACAAGATAGCGGGTACAGGATTCGAACCTGTGTCTCTCCTCAGAGAGGGGAGTGTCCTCAGCATGAAACGGGATTGGCGAGCCATAGGCTCTGTTTCCGTGGTCTGCTTACCATGCTTCACCATACGATGCATCCGCATAGTGGACCCCTAGACGAACCCGCCCAGAGGGGTGCTCGGCGCAGGCTTCCCATCCTGCTTTAGTCCCTAGGTTTCGGGCTCCGACAGACACACCCCGGACTTTACGGCTTGAATGTCACCCACGGCGCGAGTCCAGCCTTGATAGCAACGATGCCGAGTATGGAGCCCACTGTCAGAGGCACGATGCCCAACAGCGACAAGCCCCACGCAATCAGGAAGGCATCCAGAGACACTTGCAGTGCTCTCGCTACGAGTAGTTCGATGATCTCCCGCATACAGCACCTCCTAGTGTGGTCCGCTTGACGCGCCCCGTGGTCGGGGTTGGTCGCCCAAACCTACGGGGCGGTCAAGGGCTCTACGGTAGCGCAGCGTTTAGCGCCCGTTGTAGATGCGCTCGACGCTCACCCCAGCACGACTGACCTCACCGAAGGTCACGTCATGCGTGGGCTCGCCCTCCAGCGACTGAGCGCGCAGGCCAAGCGCGTAGGCCAGATCGCTGGCGGACTCGAACACGGTGGCCTCGTCCGCAGACGCGACCCACTTGAAGCGCTTGTCCTCCCGAACCCGTGCGTACTTCTGCACGTTGTTCTTGGGGCGCTTCACCGTGCGACCGGGCCGCGTGGCGATCACGTAGCCCCTGTTTCCAGGCATGGACAGACTCCTTTCTTCTCTTGCAAGAGAGATGTGGCGCTTGTGAATTGTGCTACCCGCCTTACGCCACGCAGGCGGTGACAAGGAGCAATGCTGCACAGACGAAAGCGTACAGCAGGTATCGACGAAGTAGTTTCCTGTCCTCTGCTGACATTAGCGTGTCTCCCCACCCAAAGCCCATGTGAACCCCGTCACACGAACAGCGCGTGCTGTTCTCCCTTGCTTCCGCGTAGGGGCGCGAGCTGACGAACGAGCTTGAGATTGTGCTCGTTGTGCGTCGGACACTCCGCTTCGTGAATGAGCAGACACTTCCCGCTTGTCTGCTTCATGTGATGCCAGATTCGGTCGCACTTCCGGCACCAGTGAAAACACCGCACGATGAGCCCGTTCACTGGAGCGTAGCCGTCGTGCGGGTCAGGCGTGAAGGAATACCCCGTAGCGTCGTGGAACGTGCGAGGATTCGGCATGTCCCACTCATTATCGCACTGCGTGCACGACTCCTCCCACAGCTTGCCATGATCGCAGTAGCGGTAGTTGTTGTACCGCTGAATAGCGCCGACGGTTCTCGAATACTGCACTCGCGACGTTGCGCCCTGCACAGCATTGAAGCGCACTTTCAGCTTCTCCCTCAGCTCGGCCGCATCGGATGCCGTCACGACCGCCTTGCGCTCCAGGGACGCGATCCGTTTGAGCAGCTTCTTGTACGACTTCTTAGAGAGCTTGCCAACAGGAACGGTCAGGGTAGAACCGTTGGAAAGCGCGACGGTACTTACGCCACCGCCGGAATACTGCGCTTTTGGGAGTGCGGGCGGTAGCTCGAAGCGCACATGCTTGGGCATCCGAAGCACCCGACAGAGCGCTGCGCGGGTTTCCATCCACGCACCCAGCAGCAGCACCTCTGTTTCCCCGTGCTCATGTAGGTACCCCGCCGACAGGTTGACACCGCAGAGTCCGATTCCTGGGCAGAGATGCGAGATGTCTGTGAACGAGCCCTGCTGCTCAGCCCACCCGCTGCCGCCGTTGTTCAGCAACCCCAAGATGTGCTGCTTGAAGGGCTTCGTCGCTACGTCGTAGAACACGGCGTGCTTGAAGCCGCGCCGATCTACTTCGATAGCGAAGGAGTGCTTGCTCAGCTCCTCGGCGAGTCGCCTCGCAGCGATCTTTGCTCCGTTGCCGCCGGTCTCCTCGCCGGTCGTGATAAGCAGGCTATGCTGACCGTTGAACAGATCCCACAGCATGGCGCAGCCCGCTCGGTCGTCTGCTCCGAGTGCGTTACCCCAGGACTTCGAGTATCCGTGCATTACCGGCGCATCAGCGAGTATCGAGCTGTCAGCTCGCATCACCGCATCGCCAATCCACACGATCTTCGGAACGTCATACGACACCGTGTCTGCGTGAGCGACGAGCAGGATACGGTCTGATCGCTTGCCGGGCACGAACACGTAGTCACCTGCCTTGTTCGTCACGGCGCCTGGCAGCTTCATGAACATCTCCAGCACGTTTGCTTCCGTGGCAGTGAGAAAGCGAGTGAGCAGCTCCCTCATGCGGGCTAGCTCTTTCATAGCTGCTACTCCTCCTCCTCGTGCGGGTCTTCGTTCACTACGCCTGGAGCCTCATCGTCTTGCAAAGCTTTCTGCGATGTTACTCGTGGCAGGAATAGTCGTGCTTGTCGCACCATCGAGATATCAGGATACGGCCAGCACTTCGGACGTGTCGCAGGGTACAACGGTCCATATCGCCCACGTCGTGCCGGGCCTCTCCCGTGATGCCCAAACAGGCCGAAGTGACTGCTATGCGAGAGGATGTTAACGAGATCGTCCACTGTAGCCTGGCTGGCATCAACGCCGACGAACAGCGGCCCATCATCGTTGAGGTAGACACACGGTCCGTTAACCAAGACTCGACTGATTCGATCTATCTGGAAGTTGTTGCCTTCTGCCTTACCCTTCACTCCAAATGCTGCGGGCAGCGCCAACTTCATCGTTGGAAGCACAACGTGATCTTCAAGCAGATAGAAGTTGCTGAAGTACACGCAGTCTGCTAAACGAGCAATGCCCCATGCACGCGCGGACGGCAAGCCGCGCCGTCTACCAGTACGCCTGGAGACTGTGAGCAAGTCACCTTCGTGCACTCGATAGCCCAACATCACGAAGCTGTCAGGGCAGTCAGCCGCGAGCCAATACTTGGAATAGGCTGAGCCGCCGCCGTGCTGGAGGCAGGACTTCTCGCCGTAGTGGCCGAGCATCAAGAACGCCGACGGTGCACAGGTCAGCGTAATAGCGAGCGACTGCTTTTTGTGCGTCCAGACTCTCTCTCCAAGCCGTTGAAAGAGTGAGTCTACGAGCCCAAAGCAGACTGGACTGAGCTTCCCCGCTTTCACGCGCTCTCGTACTGCACGCAGAACAACCGCAGCCACACGCTGGCCAACACGAATCGGGATGCTCTCTGGGCCAAGAGAGATGTACAGAGGCTCCTTGGGCGGCAAGTCACGTTCAAAGGCACGCGCATAGGCTTCCTGCACTCTGCTCTTGCTCAACAAACGTTCGCTGAGCGCAGCGTAGCTCAGCGGCATGCCTCTCTTCGTGCGTAGTGTGTTGAGACCGCCCAAGACTTGGTAGTCAGTGTACGTGAGATCGCTACAACTCCTTGCACTTCGTAGATCATCGTGCCACTGACTCCAAACCTCCGACAGCGCATCAACATGAAAGTCAGGATCGTTCACGACTATCGGTGCTGCATGGTAATGCCAGCCACCCCACGCCTTCACCAAGTTCCTGTGCAGAGAGTAAGACCGCTCGACGAACTCCTGCGCAGTGAGCTGAAGGCGTGTATCATGGTGACCGAGACTGTGCATCGCAGTCTTTCGGGCACGTCTGAGCAGCCCCGATACGCAGCGCGTCTCGATAGCGAGCATTTCCTCGATCTCTCGACTGTGCATCTTGTGCGCCACTGATTTGCGCGGCATGACGCCTCCTCTCCATAGCGCGCATTGGTCGGTTTTGTTCCACCGCCACCAACGTACCGAAGGGTCAAGGGCACTGTCGAGAGCGAGATGAGTCCTCGGAGCGCCTCGATCTACCCCACGGTGAATTGGGACAGCGACGGTGAATTGGGACGGTCAACTCTTGGCGCGTCGGTAGATTGGTGTGACACCGTACGTCGAACCGTCCGAGACTTCGCTAGCGATGAACACCAGTTCTGCGCCGTTGTCGAGTACGATGAGTGGATCGTAGTGCAGCTTAAAGTCGTCATCGCGCCACGGCCGCGCATCGAAGCGCACGATACGACGGCCTTCGATCCATCGCGGGCTGAACCGAGTGATGGCCATTAGGAGCCATCTTCGGTACGAATGTCGAATCTCACGCCAGGCTTCCAGCCACCGAGGCGCGGATAGAACAACCCGCCAGTGAACTTACGCCAGTCGTCCTCGCACATCAGAGCACCTTTCAGCGCGCGTCGTGTGTCGAGGATCATAAGGTGCTCTTCCGCGAGCATGAGCGGCAGGTACTCTCCGTGAGCACAAGCGTACTGTTCCGCGACATCCGCATCCGTCGCTTGCTCGATGATGAAGCGTCCGGTCTCCGAGCGAGTCAGCACAGCAACATCGTTTTCTTTGAAGCCAAGAGCGCGCCAGAGCCTGTCGGCCGAGGTGTACAACAATCTGCTGCCACAGCGATAGCGCACTTCCTTCTTCGAGAAGAGTCCCATAATGCCTCCTAGCGAGCGTCCGTCCACTCGACCCATGCGCGTGCTCCGCATGACAATGGACGTTCTGGTGAGTAGATGAGTGCAGCGCCTGCGGGGATGTTGACGTGATTCGCGTAGGTGATCTTCGAGCCACGCTGTATACGGAAGATCCGGCGTCTCCGGCCATCACGCTTGTTCTGTCTGATCTTGTGTCCGTTGACGGACACCGTGACACGAGACATCGCGAACTCCTTGAAGAGAGAGTCGCCAGCTCCAACCCCTTCACTGGCGACGGCGTGGCCTAACGCAGTCTAGCCGAGCACTTCAACGATCCCGCGCCTAGGTGAACTCGGCATCAGGGGTCCCACGCTTCAGATCGGGACGTGGGCGGCTGTTACCGCAGCGTAGCTCTCTTCTCTTGCAAAGAGATCAGCGGTCCCGAATGCACCCGGAAGGACTCGAACCTTCACCCTGCCGATTAAAAGTCGGCTGCTCAGCCTGTCGAGCTACGAGTGCGTAGACATGCAACCGGGAGGATTCGAACCTCCAACTCGTAGCTTAAGAGGCTAGTGCGATGCCGTTTCGCCACGGTTGCGTAGAGCCGCAGGGTGGGGTCGAACCACCGATCTCCGACTTACCAAGTCGGCGTCTTGCCACTCGACCACAGCGGCGCAGATAACCCGCACGGCACAGTGCTATCGTGATCGTCATCACGTTCGGCCAGGCCCGTCAGAGTGCGCACTCTTAATCTGGCGTCAGGCTATCAGTCCAGCTCCCAGGAATTGCACCCGGCTGCAACTGTCTACCCTTTCGACCGCGTATCAGGCGGAGGGGATAGAGCTGGGTAATCCGACGAGCAGGACTCGAACCTGCATGTACGAGCTTCGGAGGCTCGCGCGTCATCCAGTTACGCTATCGCCGGTCAGTCCCCTCACCCGGATTCGAACCGGGAACGGAAGGTTCGTAGCCTTCCATGATGTCCGTTTCAACATGAGGGATGGGCGTGGTGGGATTTGAACCCACATGAACCAGTTACGGTACTCTGAGATATAAGCTCAGCCCGTTACACGCCGACAGTCGTAGACCTAGGGATCGAACCTAGCCGCCCGAAGGCCGGTGGGTTACAGCCACCTGCTGCACCATTGCAGCTCGTCTACGTCAACACGGGACTCAGAGCGGGGCCAGTGGGGGTCGAACCCACCTTGTCATCGTGACAGGATGACCGATGCAGCCGCTCTCTTATGACCCCGAAGTGAAGTCTTGATACAGTGACAGTTCGCGCAAAGCAACTGGTAATGCTCACTACCTGCGCGCGCTACCACGTCCCGGTGAAACCTAATATAATCGCGCCCGAACAACAGCTCCATTTCCCTGCGCCCCTCACCGTGAACATGGTCTATTTGGAGTACGCGAAAATCTACGTTCCCACAAATAGAGCAGTGACCTCCCAGCGCTTCTATTGCCCTACTACGCCACTTGTCGCGATGGCGCTTCTTTCTTTCCTGCACAGTGTACGGCACAGAGCACCTCGACGGGGACTCCAGACTCCCCCACAACCGCACAGACTCGTCGGCGGGACTCGAACCCGCGTCGGCTGCGTTAGAACCGCAGTTGCTCTCCTACATGCACGACGAGAAAGTGGGACCACAGCCGCGCGTGCCGCGTATTGC
>Ga0247727_10010108_pt1 | contig 16813 bp, 10 predicted proteins | sample WisWelCaveWW1625_FD_202498 | JGI IMG/M metagenome (GOLD analysis project Ga0247727, IMG submission 202498) | Biofilm microbial communities from Wishing Well Cave, Virginia, United States - WW16-25 | ecosystem: Environmental > Aquatic > Deep subsurface > Groundwater > Cave microbial mat | place...
CAAGACCGAACAACAAAAAGCCGAAACGTCCGTGAAAGACCGGCAAGCCCTGGTCCAGAGCCGCCTTGAAAAAGGCAGGCTTTTTTATGAGGCCGGCAATTTTGAAGAAGCCAAGAAAGAGTGGTCTTTGATCCGCAACCTCATCGACGATGAAAAAGCCCTCGACGATTTTATCGCGAGAATTTACCCCATACATTTAGAAACTGTCAAAACCATCCAGACCGCCGATGAAGCAAAAGCGTCGGCGGATGCACGCGTCAAAGTCCCGGCGGCTCTTTTCGACCTCATTGGCTCGGCCAGGGAACAGTTGAATGTTCAGATCCAACAAGCTCGCGCCGAAGAACAGACAGCCGAGGCCGCCTTGCGCGAACGCGAATCGTCGATCCAGAATACCGTCTCCGGAGGAAAGGTGCTGTTTGACGCGGGTCGTGTCTCTGAGGCGGTCAAGGAATGGTCCCAGATCCTCCCGATGGTGGACGATGAGGCCGACTTGAAACAAATGCTGACCGGCCTGCAGTCCGATCATGACGCGTCTTTGAAAGCGGCCGAGGAAGCCAGGCAGGCCCAGGTGAAGCAAACCGCCAAGATCCCCCTGCCTGACGACATATCCAAACTTCTCCTTGAGTCGAGCCGCCAGGTACGCGCGCAGGCGGACGCTGCGAACGCTCGGAAAAAGAGTGCCGAGCAGTCCGTGATAGACAAGCAGGCTTTTGTGAACGAGCATTTTGGGCTCGGCAGGGCTCTCTTTGATGAAGGCAGGCATGCCGAGGCTTTGAAAGAATGGTCAAACATCCTGCAGGATCTTGAGGATGAGGCGAAACTTAAACCCCTCCTTGATCAGGCAGGCCAGAACACCCAAAATCTTGCTCTAGCCCAAAAAGCCGCGAATGACGCCCAGAAGAAAAGGGACGAGAAGCTCCGCCCGCCCGAGGAACTTTTGGGACTTCTGCAGCAAACCGTTGAAAAAGTGAAGGCCCAATCGGATTCAGCGAAGGACCGCAAGGACGCCGCGGATCGGAGCTTGGCGGACCGTCAAAGGCTCGTACAAAACACCTTTGCCGCGGGAAAAAAATATTTCGAAGAAGGAAAATATTCCGACGCTGTGAAACAGTGGTCCGCGATCCTTGAACATCTCGAAGACGCGGACAAGATCCAAGCGCTTATGCAGGAAATAGAGGGGAGCTACGAACAGTCGATCGTTTCACAAAAAGCGGCTGAGGAAGCCGAAGCTAAAGAAGGCGTGCGTCTGGTTTCTCCCCCCGGTTTATACGCGCTCCTTGTCGAGGTAAAACAAAAGATCATCAATCAAAGTCAGACGGCCGAAGCACAAAAGAAGTCCGCCGAAAAAGTCCTCTCGGACCGGATGGCTGGGCTTGATTCGGGTTTCGCGAAAGGAAAATTGCTTTTCGAGGAAGGAAAGACCGAAGAAGCTCTTGCCGAATGGTCGGCGGTCCTGCCGGAACTCGAGAATGAGATCGATCTTAGACGGACGCTTGAGGAGTTGAAAGCCGCCGAGGAAACGATGAAAAAGAACGAAAAGGAAGCGGCTGAATCCGAATCGCGCAAGGGCGGAAAGGTCGCCGCTCCGGATCAGCTTGAAAAGACGCTTGGTGACATCCTCGCGAGGCTTAAAGGCGAGACGCAGATCGCGGATGAGCGCAAGGAACGCGCCGACAAGGAATTGGAAGATCGTAGGACGCTTGTGCGGAACACCTATGCCAAAGGAAGATCGCTCTTTGACGAAGGCCGATACCTTGAGTCCTTGAAAGAATGGGACAGTATCCTTCCGGATCTTGAAGAGGAGGAGAAGTTCAAAGGACTTTTGGAACAGGTGGACCAAGAGCATCACGATCTTGCTCTCAACCTAAAAGCCGCGAACGACGCCGAAGTGAGAAAAGGCCAGAAAGTCCGCACGCCGGATGGATTGGCTCTCCTTATCCGGCAAACCGGAGAGAAATTAAGAACCCAAATTTCCGAAGCCCAGATCCAAAAGAAGCTCGCGGAGCGCGACCTCGCCGCTAAAGAAGAAGAGGCCACGAAAGCGATCCGGCGCGGCAATCAATGGTTCGAAGAGGGTCAATGGGAAGAGGCCAAAAAAGAATGGTTGTCTGTCCTGCCGGCAGTGGAGGACCCGCAAACCGTCGAAGCCGCGGTGGCGGAGCTTTCCAAGGTCCATGAGGAGCGGGCCCGTGTCCTCAAGATCAAAGAGGAAGCTATGGCTCTCGCGGCACGGAGGTTCAAGGCGCCGAGTGACATCACGACCGAGCTTTCGGATGCCGCCGTCAAACTAAAAGCCGCCACCGATGAGGCGGAAGCGGCCAAACGAAACGCAGAGCAAGCTCTCGCGGCACGGCAAGCCGAAGTCCAAGAGATCTTTGACAAGGGCAAAAAGCATTACTGGGACGGAAAACTTGCGGACGCGGTCCAGACCTGGGCGAAGGCCGCGCCGCTCCTCGAGGATTCCGAGATCCGGACCGCCATCGAGTCGGCGACAAGAGCCTATGATGGTCTCCTTGGAACGCAAAAAAATGCCCAAGAGGCTGAGTTAAAGAAGGACGGGAAGCTGAAGACCCCGGAAGAGCTGCCCAGGCTGTTGGGAGACGTAAAACAGATCGTCCAAAGCCAGACCCAGTACGCCGAAACCCAGAAGAAGATCGCCGACCAAACGTTCGTGGACAGGCAGACGCTCATCAACAGCACGTTCCAGAAGGGCAAGAACTTGTACGAATCAGACCGCATTCCAGAGGCCTTGGAGGAATGGGCCACGATCACGCCGTATCTTGAAAAAGGGTCTCAACTGAAGGAATTCATCAACGGCGTCGCCAAGAACTATGAGAACTCGCTTGTCGTGAAAAAAGCCGCCGCCGAGGCCGAGGTGAAAAAAGCCATCAAATTCAAAGCGCCGGAGGATATGTCCAGTTATTTGGAAGAGGCCAGCAGCAAGCTTAAGGCGCAGGCGGATGATTCAAGGATGCAGAAAGAGGCCGCCGAGGGTTCGCGCAGGGAGCGTCAAATTTTCATCGACGGGAAGTTCCAAAAGGGCCGGTTCTTATACGAGGAGGGGAAGGCTGAAGAGGCGGTCGCGGAGTGGAAAGCGATCCTGCCCTATATTCAGGATGACAGTAAGATGAGACAGCTGATCCTGAAGGCCGAAGAGAACCGCCTAACATTGGATGAAGAACCTCCGGCTGTCGCGCCTCCTCTTGTCATTCCGCCGGACATGGGGCCTGTGCTGACATCGGCCAACAAGACCCTGGAAAAGAAAGTCGAGTCCAAGAACCGTGAAAAATTAGAAGCGGACGTCCGTGATGTTATCCAGGACAAAAAAGAAAAACTCCGCAAGGGTGATCCCAAAAAATCCGTTCAGGCCCAGCCTAAAGTCCCGTTCGATGAGATAGAGCAAATGATGCTTGAATACCAAGTCGTGACTCCCGCCGAGCTTGAAAAACATCACCAGGAATTAAAAGCGGTTAAGTGAAATTCATCCAGAGGCTAGAGTTCTAAGATGAGACGATCTCGGGCACCGATAAGGTGTTTTTTATTCATTTTATTGATGTTGGTTTCTTCCCCGGTTTCCTCGGTCTGGTCCGCGACCGACGAGTCGACTTCTAAGCTTTCTGCCGCGTCTGGAGCCTCGGTCCGTTCGGTGTTCCAAAAAGGCAGGGTCGCGTATGAGAACGGGGATTGGGGTGCGGCTCTGGCGGAATGGGCGAAGATCGAGTCCCAATTCGATCCTTCCTCGCAAGAGACAGCGCTCTTTAAGAAGGTGAAAAGGGATTATGAGACGCTCAAGACCGTCAAGAACCAGGAAGCCGCTCTCGCCGCTCAAAAAAAAGCGAATGTAAGGACTCCTGGGGAATTCACGGAAATTTTGAAGAAGGCGCAAACGAACCTTCAAAAACAGATCATAGACATCCAGACCAGACAGGCATCGATCGAGAAGAACACCGTATTCGAGCAGGCGTGGATCAACACCACCTTTGAAAAAGGAAAAGCCGCTTACGAAGAAGGTGATTATGACCAGGCCATCGAGGAATGGGACAAGCTTGTTTTCAAGATGGGGCAGGATTCCGGGTTCAAGAATCAGATCCAGCGGTTGAAAGAGTCACAACAGAATTTCCAAGAAGCCGAACGCACTTACTCTAAAATAGCCGGTGAGATCCAGGGGAATGTTCATCTAGATGAAAGATCCGGCATCCAAGCGCAGTTATCGAGCATCAAAAATGCCTCTCAGACGCTACAGGAGACAAAAAGGTCCAACGAGCGGTTCGTGACGGCTCAATATGAGGGTTCCAAGATGCCCTTCACGAGTGAGCTGGAAAAGCTCCTCATTGATTTGGATGGCAAGATGAAGACAGATCTTGAAACTGTACAGGCTGAGCGATCCAAGACTGAAAAAGCGGTCATGGAACGCCAGATCTGGGTGAGTTTGACCTTTGAAAAAGGCAAAGCCTATTATGAGGTGGGAAAATACGGTGAGGCTGTCCAGTACTGGTCCGCTCTTTCTCCGCATTTGAAAGATGACCCGAAGATACGCGCCCTGATGGCGGGCTTGCCACAGCGTTTCCAGAGTTTGACGGACGCCCAAAAGACCGCCGAAATGGCGGAAGCGCAAAAGGGCGCGGCCTTAACAGCGCCCGCGGACCTCTCCAGATTTTTGGATGAGCTCACCGAAAAAATGAACACTCTCAATATTGAAATGATGTCGCGGACGGAAAAGGCAAGACAAGCCCGTGACGAGAGAGCTTTGGCGATGGACCGGATATTTCAGCAGGGCAAAGCCGCTTATGACGAGGGAAAATGGGAAGAGGTGATCAAGAGCTGGTCGGCGCTGCCGCCTTATATGCAGGATGAGGCAAAGGTCAAAGCCTTGATAGATAATCTCTCAGCCAGTCACCGCAACTTTGTAAGCTCGCAAGATGCGGCAGAAGCCGCCGAGGCGAGGTTGTCCGAGAAGTTCCAGGCACCAGCCGATCTTTCCGCGATCCTGTCCGACGCCGCGTTCAAACTTGACAAGGAAAGACAGACGACGGAGCTTTCCCGGGATCGCACAGAGAAGATCGTTGCCCAGAAGCAAGCCGCTGTTCAAAAGATCTACGAGGAGGGGAAAGCTTTTTACGACCAAGGAAAACTTGCCGACGCGTTCGCCGCGTGGCGATCCTTGGCTCCGTCCGTGAGCGACGAAAAGGAGATCATCGACCTTCTCACGAAAGCGGATGAAAGTTATCAAATGTATATTTCCACAAAGGCTCAAAACCAGCAGTCGCTCGCGAAAAACCAGATGAAGCTCGATTCACCCGCCGAGCTCGGCCAAATGCTCGAAACGGCCAATCAACATCTCCGCGACCAGATCTTTGATTTGAAAAACAACACATCTCAGACGGAGAAGATGCTCCAGGACCGTAAAAACTGGATCGACGTCACTTTTCAAAAAGGGAAGCTGGCGTATACCCAGGGCCGTTATCAGGAAGCTGTCACCGAATGGCGGACACTTCTGCCGTTCGTCGAGAATGGGACCCTCTTAGGGCAGCAGTTGTCTGATTTTGAAAGGAATCTGAAAGTCTCTCTCGAATCATCGAAGACGAACGCCGAAGCGGAACAGAAAAAGACAGCCAAATTCGCCGCTCCCGATGATCTTGCCATTTTACTTGTGGAACTCAATGAAAAAGTGAAGAGCGAGGCATTGCAAGCCAGCGCCGAGAAGATTCGCGCCGAACAGTTGTATTCCGAACGCCGGAAGTGGATGAAAGAGACGTTCGATCTCGGCAAATTTTTTTACCTGGATGAAAAATTTGACCAGGCGATCGCGGAATGGGGGAAGTTCGGGCCCTATCTCGAGGAACAGTCGGGCGTTCAAAAACTGATCGAGGCGGTGAAACAAAGTCACAACGAAGCGTCCATGGCCAAAAAAGCCGCGGTGGAAGCGGCGGCGGGTGATTATCAGGGTCTTAAACTGCCCTACGCCGACCAAATAACGAAACTTCTGGGCGAAGCTGACATGAAGCTGAAGGAAGAAGCGGCGGAGTACACCACGAAGAAAAATGAGATGGCAAAAACGATGGCGGAACGTCAGGAATGGAGCGTCACAACCTTCAACAAAGGGAAGATCTTCTATGACCAGGGTCAGGTGGATGAGGCGCTCGACCAGTGGGAAAGACTTCTGCCGTATCTGGAGGAAGGCGCGGTGATCAAAGAGAGGATCCAATCCCTTCGAGAGAACTACAACGCCATCGTAGCCGGCAAGAATTCTCTCGGAGACCCTTCCTCGGGGGAAAGGCGCGTGAGGCTCAACAATGAAAACCAGATGCTCACTATCCTTGAGTCGGCAGACCAACGGTTCAAGGCCGACATTGAAGCCACCCGTATGAAACGGTTGGAGCTCGAAAAATCATTGGAGCAAAGAAAGGCGTGGATAGAGGACACCTTCCAAAAAGGAAGGACCTATTATAATCAGGAGAATTATTCCAAGGCCTTGGAGGAATGGGGGATCCTGGGGCCTTATTTGGGAGAACACCCAAAAGTGCGTGACCTGATCGAGGCGGCGAAAAAAGACTATTATGAGGGCCGCCATATGGAGCAGATCACTGGATCCATGAATTCCAGGATCTCGGCCATGCCGACCATCCCAGTCCAGGCCCAAGAGACGGTTTCATCGCAGGCGCCCGGAATGGAACCTGGCCCCCAAGCCCAAGAGGAAGGTATTCCCGAACCCGCCGAAGATCCCGCGTCCGCAGATCCCATGGAACTTGTGTCCGGAGAGATCATCTCTGTCGATGAACCCGAGCACACCGTCACGCTCAAACTTTTCAACGAGAGCGGGACGAATGAAACGCTTACCGTCAATTTTGACGAACGGACGCAAGTGGACGGCGCCGGTTCAAAATCGCTTTCCAACGCGCAAAACGGTTCCTCGATCGATGTCCGATACAACCCTCAAACAAGCCGTGCCCTCTATATTTACGTTTATTGATATTCGATCGTCATGACGGTTTGGTCTATCCTCGCTTGGCTTCTTTTGTTTACATGCTACCCGGTTTTCGCCTCCATTGATCTGTCTTACAGCACCTCACTTTTAACGAAAGCCAACAAGGCTCTGAACGCGGCCAACAAGAAAAGAGCGGATTATTACGCCGCCCGCTACTTGGCTGTTTGTGGCACGGGCACCACTGATGGATGTTCGGAAGCCGCGCTCCAAGCTTTTATTAAAAATAGACGATTGTCTCCTAAAGGTTTTCTATCCGCCGATTGGGATCCGGGTTTTCTGGATTGGTTCGAGAGGGCGCCGCGTGAGTCTTGGGACGTCGACGACAGCCGTGTGCGGGAGAAATACCGTTCGTTCGAAATATCCCGGAGCACCTACGGGAAAAGGTATTTTGCCACGATCGTGGCTTATCCGGAATTGGAACTCTGGTATGAGGTCAAAAACGGCATCGTTTCGAGACCACTCGTCCTCACGATGGGCAGTTTTCGTGAACGTCCCACGATCTTTTTTGGAAAGATCCTGTACGGGCAATCCTCGCGCCAATTTAGCCCTTTATTTCTCGACACCCAAAAAAAAACACTTCATTATGTCTGGAAGCCTGAGTTTTTTGATCTTGACGGGGATGATCTGCCTGAAGTATGGATCCGGTACAACATCGCGTGGGGCAACGGTTTTTCTCAGGTCCTCGAGGTCTACAAGATCAGGAATGAACGCGAACTCATTCTTCTCAAGCGATTCCAGGGGACCCCGGAAGGGATAGCCCGGCGTCTGCCGAACGGTCATGTGGAGGTCGCCAGGCGTCTCACGAGTCAGGGAGCCACTGGCTCAGCCCCAAAAGATAAACACCACCTCGAGACTTGGGAGTACGATGCCGGTGAATTCAAGAAGGTCTCCGAAGAAGACATTCCTTTTATCCTAGACAGCCCTGGATGGGCCGAATATTTTAGCCCGGTTGGACCGGGGCTTACTGAATGAATAGGGAAAAAGCGTTCGTCGCGACGCGGACGAAAGGTCCTTGGAAGATGCCGACTGCCACGATACTCGCCATAACGAAGATCTGAATGACGCGCTGGTCGAAACTCACTGCCAAAGGCGTTGTCTCGGACGGCTCATCTACATAGATGACCTTGACGATCTTGAGGTAATAATAAAGGGACGTGATGACATTCAGGACGCCGATGATCGCGAGCCACAAATAACCTGTTTTTACACAAGACCATAAAAGATAGAATTTCGCGAAGAACCCCGCCATCGGCGGCATTCCCGCCAAAGACATAAGCGAGATAAGCATTGCCCCAGCCAGCATCGGGGAACGCTTTGAAAGTCCGGCCAAGTCCTCGATGTTATCCGATCTCACGGCCGAGGAAACAGCCACGAGAACGAGGAAAGCGCCCGCTGTACTCAAAATATAACTTAAAAGATAAAAAAGAAGCGCCTCTTTTCCGGAGGAATTGAAACAGGCCAACCCTATCATCATGTAGCCCGCGTGGCCGACGCTGGAGTAGCCGAGGAGCCGTTTGATGTTCACCTGCGAGATGGCGCCGAGATTCCCGTATACGATGGTGAGCGCCGCCAAGACCGCGAAGAGCGACGAGAGCATGGACGCATGGCCAGGCGTTCCCAGGTTGGCTGGCGCGAACACGGTCATGACCAGCCGAACAAGAGCCGCGAATCCCGCGGTTTTGGAGGCGGTGGCCAGGAACGCAGTGACCGGTGTCGGGGCACCCTGGTAAATATCCGGGACCCACAGTTGAAAAGGCACGGACGCGATCTTGAATCCAAGAGAAGACAGGATCAAGATCATGCCGAACACGAAAGCGGGCGGAAGTGAGGGCATCCCCGCGATCTTTTCCCCGATGACGAAATAATTGGTGCTGCCGGTGGCGCCGTAGACGTAGCTCAACCCAAAAAGGAACACCGCAGTCGAGAGGGCGCCCAAGATCAGGTATTTGACGCCCGCTTCTATCGATTCGGCGCTGTCATGAAGGTAGGCGGTCATGATGTAGAGTGAGATACTCAGTGTCTCAAGCGCGACGAAAAAGAGAAGAAAATCGTTCGCGGACACGAGAAAAAAGCTTCCAATGAGACCAAAAAGGATCAAAAGCACGAACTCGCCCTGACCGCGTTTCAGACGGTCCTGATATTCACGCGCCATAAAAAGAACGAAAAAGGCGGACAAAAGAAGGAGCGCTTTGAAGTAAAGGGACAAACCGTCCTGGACGAAACTTCTCTGGAACCCGTGACCAAAACTACTCCACCCAAGACTTCCCAGCCAGAAAAGGAGAGTGACGCCTGCCATCGCGACATTGGCGAGGATGGCGCCGCGCTTATCTTTGGGAAGAAATAGATCAAGGACCAGGCACCCCAACGCCAGCGCGATGAGCCCACTTTCGATCTTGAGGATAGGCCAAGGGATAACAGACGTCATCTCACCGTTCATGATTCATTCTCTCGAAGATAGGTTTTGTTCCAGACGCGATGGTGGGGAGGATGACGGACGGAAGAAGACCCACAAGCAATAATCCTCCAATGAGAAGGAGATAGGGGAGTTTCTGGAGTCCTGTCGCGTCTTTTAACGCATTGCCGTGGAGATTCAAAGGCCCCTGGATCGTGCCGCGCACGGTTTTGAGCATGTAGCCCGCTGTGACAACAAGACCCAGAACAGCAAGAACGGTCTGGGTGCGGTATTTATCCCAGGCACCCAAAAGGATCATCACTTCCCCGACGAAATTTCCAAAACCAGGCAGGCCTGAGGAAGCCAGAGCCGTCATAATAAAGAGCGTCGCCACGAAAGGCACTTTTTTGCCGAAGCCGCCCCAATCCTGGATCATGCGGGTATGAGTTTGTTCGTAGATGAAGCCGACCAGCGCGAAACCCAGGGCCGCCATCAGGCCGTGCGCGAACATGAAGAAGACCGTGCCGTTCAGCGCGATGGGCGTCATGCAGGACAGGCCCAGAAGGATATAGCCCATATGACTGCAGCTGGAGTAGCCTAGGATGTATTTCAGGTCTTTTTGCGTGAAAGCGACGAGTCCGCAATAGAGGATGTTGATGGTCGCGATCCAAGCAACGGCTGGCATCCACATCGCGGCGCCCTCCGGCATGAGGCCAAGGCCAAGGCGTATGATGGCGTAGGCGCCGAGTTTTTTCAGGACTCCGGCATGCAGCATGCTCACCGATGTGGGCGCGGCCGCGTAACCTATCGGCGACCAGGTGTGCATGGGCCATAATGTCAAAATGACGCCAAAACCACCCATGACAAGCGGGAATGCCCAGCGCTGGAAGTCCATCGGAAGCGGGTTCGCGCGCAGGGCCTCTTCGATCATCGGCAGGTCGAACGTGTTAAGTCCTGTAACGAAATAAAGGGACAGGATGGCGATCAGCGCCAAGACCGCGCCGAACGTGAGATAGAGCGTCAGTTTCATGGTGGCATATTCTTTGTTGCCGGAACCCCAGACACCGATCAAGGGGAACACAGGCACCACGGCTGTCTCATAAAAGAAATAAATGAAGAATATATTGAGCGCGCAAAATGTGCCGAAGCACCCGGAGATGAGGAATAGATAGAATATGAAATATTCTTTCACGCGTGAGGACACGGAGCATGACACGAAAACGCCGGAGAACGCGAGGATTCCCGTCATCAAAAGAAGCACGGCGCTGATACCGTCCACCCCCACATGGTAGGAGATGCCGAGCGCTGGCACCCATTCGATCTTGTCCACGAATTGGTAACCCGCCACCGCGCGGTCGTAGCTCAAGAACACATAGACTGAAAGAGCCAAAGACGCGGATGCCGCGAGCATCCCGATCGCGTGAATAAGTCTGGGCCTGTTTTTCGGCACAAAGAATAGAAGACAGGCTCCCAGCGCCGGGGAAAGGAGGATCCAGGAAGCAGGGCCTAGAGAGAACACGTTGGTCAGTTAGCTCTCAGCATCAGAAAATAAACGATCGTGACGACGCCGAATCCGAACACCATGGCGTAGCTTTGCACGAAACCGGTCTGGGCTCTACGCAAAAAAGAGCCGAACCTCCCCGTCAGGCCGGCTGTGCCGTTCACCCCTCTTTGGATGACGATGTTGAGGTCAAACCACAAAAGAAGCCTCGCCAGCGCGTTCTGAAAAAGACCGGCAAGCCAAAAAAAGAATTCATCGAGGTAGTATTTATGCACGACAAAATCATGAGCTCCGCCGAACGTGCGGATGAGAGGGTCTTTTGATAAGGATCTTTTGGAGTAAAGCGCCGTCCCCAGGAAAATACCCAAAAGCGCCGCTCCTACCGAGAGGGCCGCGACCGCCATATTCAGAGGCTCCGCGTGGCCGTGTTCGCCAGCGAGAAAACCGGGGATGCCGATGGATCCGCCTATGACGGAAAAGACGGCCAGAACGATCAAGGGAAGTTTCATGACCATGGGAGTCTCATACCTGTGGTTCTTCGCGGCGCGGTTGGGTCCCAGGACCGCGATCCAGAGCGCGCGTGTCATGTAGAAAACGGTGAGTGAAGCCGTGAAAAGCGCCGCTCCGAAAATGAGTTTGTTGCGGTCGAGCGCCAGATGCAGGATCTCATCCTTGGAGAAAAATCCGGAAAGCGGCGGGATCCCGCAAAGGGCGAGCGTTCCTATGATGAACGTGACCGCGGTGACAGGCATTTTTTTCAGCAAGCCGCCCATCTGCCAAATATCCTGGGTGTGGAGCGCGTGGATCATGGCGCCCGCGCCCAAGAATAGGAGAGCTTTGAAAAAAGCGTGTGTTGTCAGGTGGAACATCGCGGTGTCCGGGCTTCCAAGCCCTAGCGCTATCACCATGTAGCCTAGTTGGCTGACGGTGGAGTAGGCGAGGATCTTCTTGATGTCGTTCTGAACCACGGCGAGGATCGCCGCCAGAAGCGCTGTCACGGCGCCAATGTTGGCGATAAAACTCAGGGCCTCCGGCGAACCGCTTACCAAAAAGAAGGAGCGCGCCATGAGATACACGCCTGCCGCGACCATGGTAGCGGCATGGATAAGGGCGCTCACCGGCGTGGGCCCTTCCATGGCGTCCGGAAGCCAGATATAGAGGGGGAATTGAGCGGATTTGCCGATGACCCCGCAAAAGACCAGAAGCGCCGCGAGGGCCATGAGTTGTCCCGAGATAAGTCCGCTCTTAAAATTCTCCGGAATGATCCTTGCCAGTTCAAGGAAATTAAAGGTCCGTTCTTGGCCGGGGGCGCTTTGAGACAACGTCCAAACAAGGAATATCCCCAGCACGAAACCAAAGTCCGCGAGACGGTTCACAATGAACGCTTTGTTACCGGCGTCCGCCGCGGAAGGTTTTTCGAACCAAAATCCTATCAAAAGGTAGGAGCTCACCGCGACGAGTTCCCAGAACACAAAAAGCATCATAAAATTATTCGCGAGGACGGTCCCCAGCATGGAAAAAGCGAAAAAAGAAAGTGAAGCGAAATAGCGCGGGTAGCTCGCATCCCCTTTCATATAACCCATCGAATAAAAGAAGATGCAACTGCCGACGCCCGTTACGATAAGAAGCATGAGGAGCGAGAGTGGATCGAGGAGATATCCAAATTCGATGTTCAAGCCGGGCACTTGGATCCACCCGCCGCCGCTCTCGGCCGGTAGGAAGTGGTTGTGGACGTGGAAATCGAACATCCACACGCTGAAGGCGAGCGAAACAAGAATGCCGAGAAGCGCCAGGAAGCTTGAGAGCTTTGGGGATCTCAAGCAGAAAAGCATGATCAGAACAGCCGACACGAGCGGGGAAAAGAGGATGATCCACGGCGCCGGCGGCATGGCTTCGAGGATTTTCTCTACCATTTGAGTGAACTCAGCTCATCGGTGTCCGTGGTGTGTTTTTTGCGGTAGAGAAGGACGACGATCGCCAGACCCACCGTGACCTCAGCCGCGGCCACGATCATGGTGAAGAAAACCACCGCTTGTCCGGTCAGGTCGCCGAGATACGAGGAAAAACTGACGAAGGAAAGGTTGGCGGCGTTCAAGATCAATTCCATGGAGAGCAGCACCATCAAGAGGTTCCTGCGGACCAGAAGCCCGAAGAGGCCGATCACGAACAAGGCCGCGGAGACGACGAGATAGTGGTGGAGCGTGATCATTCAGCGTCCTTTTTGGCCAGCACCACGACGCTTACCACGGCTGCCAGGATCAAAAAGGCGGTCAGCTCAAAAGGCAAAAGATGCTGATGAAAGAGAAGCCGACCCACGGCTTTCGTGGTGCCGTGTACAGACGGCGTATTCTCAGGGATGGAAACGGTGCGGATCACCTTAAAGATCTGGCTGAAGAGAAGCAGGGAAAGGATCCCCGCCAAGATCGGGGAAAGTTTGAACGAGGGTAGGTCAAAGGACAATTTTCGATAATCGATGAGCATGACCACGAAAAGGAAAAGGACCAAGATCGCCCCTGCGTAGACCAAGACAAGCACCGTGGCCGCCAAAAAGGCCTTCAAGAGCACAAACAGACCCGCCATCATGCAAAGGGCGGCCACGAGGCTCAAAACCCCGTAAACCGCGGAGCGGGCGGTGACGACGCCTATCGCGAAAACGATGACTCCGAATGAAAATAAATAAAAAAGCGAATTCTGAAGCATGGGTGAAAGCGTCATTCTAAGGCAGGGGTAAGGAGTTTGTCAATATCTTGCCCCCTAGATTTTTTTGACCTATAATAAGCGTCCTTATGGCATCACATTCGACACTCCTCTGGGTCCTTTTGGGTTTATTGATACTTTCGGCCTTTTTTTCGGCGGCCGAGGCATCTCTGATCGCCCTGAACAAGGTCCGCATCCGTCATATGATGGAAAAAAAGAAGCGCGGCGCGCAGCGCGTTTACGGGATCCTCTCCCGGATGGACCGCCTGATCGCTACCCTCCTTGTAGGAAATAATCTAGTGAACACCGCCATCGCCTCGATCGCGACCGTCCTTTTGACCGATTACTTAAGCGAGCAGGAAGCCATCCTTGTTGGCACGGTCCTTATCACGGTCGTCATCGTGATCTTCGGAGAACTGACCCCAAAGATATTTGCCACCAATCACCCTGAAGGCATGGCTTTCATGGTCCGGCATCTCGTGTCACTTCTCGTCACGATCTTTGGCCCGGTCACGAAGGTTTTGACCTGGATCTCGAACGGCATCATCCGGCTTCTCGGCGGCAACCCGCATCACCGTTCGCCGTTGGTGACGGAAGAAGAGCTCAAAATGATGATCACGATCGGCCGCGAACAGGGTTTTTACGGGGACAACGAACGCAAGATGCTCGAGAAGATATTTCATTTCGACGAGATCCTCGTGAATGATGTCATGACGCCGCTTGAGAAGGTCGTAAGCGTGCCTTTGGACATTGATCAGGAGGAATTGGAAAGGATCCTGATGGAAGAAGGACATAACCGCATCCCGGTGTACGATTCGAGCAAAGACAATATCGTCGGCATCCTCTATGTCCGCGACCTTCTCTATCTCATCAAGAACAGCGCCTTGATCCGCTTGAAGGACCTTATCAACGCGCCCTATGACGTGCCCGCGAATAAAAAAGTGAATGAGCTCATGAAAGAATTCCAAGAGAAAAAGATCCAGATCGCGATCGTGAAGGATGAGAAAACGCAAAAGACGATCGGACTCGTGACTCTGGAGGACCTCCTGGAGGAGATCGTCGGCGAGATCGAGGAAGTCGAGGGTTAGCACCGGTGATCATACCGTTCAAGGACAAAAGACCCAAGATCCACCCGTCGGTGTTCGTCGCTCCCGGCGCCTACGTGATCGGGGATGTGACGATAGGCCGCGGCTCAAGTGTCTGGTTCACCGCGGTCTTGAGGGCCGACATCAACAAGATACGGGTGGGACAGAGCACAAATATCCAAGACGGCTGTCTTTTGCATGTGGATCATGACAAGCCATGCGTGCTCAAGGACGGCATCGTGATGGGCCATCAGGCGACGGCGCACGCGTGCACGGTGGAAGACGGCGTTCTGATCGGGATTGGCGCGAGGATCTTAAGCGGTGCCATGATCGGCGCCTTCAGTTTGATCGGCGCGGGTTCCGTTGTTCTCGAGGACGCGGTGATCCCGGAGCGTTCGCTTGTTCTGGGCATCCCCGGCAGGGTCGTCCGGAAATTGACGCCCAAAGAGGCGGCACTCCACGTTCCGTGGGCGAAGCGCTACGCGGAATTGGCGAGAGAGTATAAGAAATACCTGGGGTAGATAAGTGACTCGTCTCATCATCGTCCGCCACGCGGAGTCGGCGTACAATCTGCAGAACCGCATTCAGGGGCATCATGATTCAGGCCTGACGAAAAAGGGGCTTTCACAAGCCCGGCGGCTCGCCGGACGGATCCGTCGTTTCCATATAGACAAGATCTACTCGAGCGATCTGGGACGGGCTTATTCGACGACGGTGGAGATCACTCGGCATTTGAAGCGTGTCAAGATCGTCCGTGACCCGGAACTGCGCGAGATCTTGCTCGGCGACTGGGAAGGGATGACGCCGGAAGACGTGGACCGTCTGTACGAGAAGGGATATCAGCGCTGGCAAAAAAAACCGTCGGCGATGGTGATCCCCAACGCCGAGAAGGTCAGCCGTTTCCGCCGCCGCGTGACGGAACGCGTGAGACGCATCGCCGCCGAAAACCGGGGAAAAACGGTGCTTCTGGTGACACATGGGGGCGTCATCACGGCGCTCTTGAGTGATTGGCTTAAGGCTGATTTTGACAGGGTTTTAAAAGGGATCCAGATCGACAACACGAGCTTGACCTTCGTCGAGATCACTCCCTCGAACGTGAAACTTTGGGTCGTGAACGACACGGACCATTTGGCGAAAAAGGATAAAAATGATGAGCGTTTCATCCATCAACGTTCTTGACCTGACGACGGACGAGCTTCGCAAAAAATTCGAAGTGGAAAAGATCGAACCCTACCGAGCTGACCAGATCCATCAATGGATCTTTGAGAAAGGTGTCTACGATTTCGATCGGATGACCAATCTATCCGTGGCTCTGCGTGAACAGCTCAAAAGGTTTTTTTCCGTGGATCTGCCCATGGATGTGAAAAAGCAAATGTCCCCCGGCGACAAAAGCGTGAAACTCCTTATCCGGCTGAAAAAAGGCGATTTCGTGGAGACTGTCTACATATCCGCGGAGAAACGCAGGACCATATGCGTGTCTTCCCAGGTCGGATGCAAATTCCATTGCGCGTTCTGCGCGAGCGGGCAGGACGGATTTCTGAGGAATCTCACCATGGGCGAGATCCTGGCGCAGGTGCTCCTGGCGCGGGACCTTGCCGAGGATAAAAAGATCACGAACATCGTGTTCATGGGGATCGGAGAGCCTTTTGACAATTACCGCGAGCTCCTTCGGGCGATAAGGCAGCTGAACGCCAAGAGTTCACTGGGGATCGGCGCGCGAAAGATCACGGTGTCGACCTGCGGCATCATCCCGAAGATCGAGGCGCTCGCGGAGGAGGGATTGCAAGTCGAGCTTTCGGTGTCATTGCATGGTCCGAACGACGCGGTGCGGGGCGCCATCATGCCGGTGAACAAAGCATTCCCTGTCAAGCCTTTGATCGAAGCGTGTAAAAAATACGTGCAAAAGACCAAACGCGCGATCACCTTCGAATACATCCTCGTAAAGGGCGTCAACGCGTCCGTGAAGGAAGCGGGCGCCCTGGGACGATTGCTCAAAGGCATGCTCTGCAAGGTGAACCTGATCCCCTACAACCCTATCGAGGAATTTCCGCATGAGGCGCCGTCTTATCCCGAGATCGTGGTGTTCCAAAAGACATTGCAGAGCCATGGCGTCAAAACGACGGTGCGTTTTTCCAAGGGCCAGGACATCCAGG
>Ga0247727_10010109_pt1 | contig 16811 bp, 16 predicted proteins | sample WisWelCaveWW1625_FD_202498 | JGI IMG/M metagenome (GOLD analysis project Ga0247727, IMG submission 202498) | Biofilm microbial communities from Wishing Well Cave, Virginia, United States - WW16-25 | ecosystem: Environmental > Aquatic > Deep subsurface > Groundwater > Cave microbial mat | place...
CGCTCCTGCTCACGGTGGACGAGGCCCGCGCACGCCGCACCGCCCGACCGGGGCCGGCGCTTCCGGCATGAGGTCCCCTGGCCGTCCCGGGGCCGGAGCGAGCCCGGCGCGAGCGCCGCTTGCCTCGTCCGACTCACTCTCCATATTTGACCCCGCGCCATTCCGGCGCGACCGCTCGACCGAAACCGAATGCACGAACTGGACAAGCGGGCGATGGGACGGCGGATCCGCCAGATCCGCCTCGCCGCGGGCCTCAAGCAGTGGGAGCTCGCCCGGCGCCTCGGCACGACGCAGTCCGCGGTGCACAAGTACGAGCGCGGCGTGGTCCCCGAGCCTCGGCGTCTCGTCGAGATGGCGCGGATCGGGCAGACGACGATCGAGTGGGTCCTGACCGGCCAGCACTGGGAGCACGGGTCGGACACGCGGGAGCGCCTTCCGGGCATCGTGCTCGACCTCGCACGTCGGGTCCACGAGCTGGGCGACCGAGAGCGGGCGGCGGTCGAGGAAGCGTTACGCGTCGTGCGGTTGGCGATCGGAGCGATCGGAGCGCCGGGCCGCCCCTCGGGAGCGGTCGACGCCGCGGCGCGCGCACTCGAGGCACACGGCCCCGACACGCTCGAGCTGCTCGAAGCGGCCTGGCGCGTCCAGGTCGCGCTGCTCCGGCAGATGACCGACGATGCGCGGCGCCGTCTCGAATCGAGCGGGATCGCCTCGGAGGATCCTGCGCCGTCGGGCGACGGATCGTGAGCGGCCGGGACCGCTCGACGCGGGCCTATCCGGCCGCTGCGGCTTCCCGCAAGCGCTGGGCGCAAAACGAAGGCCCGAGCAACTGCACGAACCAACCGGCCCGCGGACCCCGCGGCTTGCCGAGCAGGGCCAGGTAAACCGCGCGGAACAGCTCGGCCGGAGGGACCGCGTTCGAGGACGTGGCCAGGTCATGGATCGTCCGGTGAATCGCCTCCGCGTCGAGCGTTTCGTCCAGCTGGTCGGCCAGCCGCGCGAGGAGCTGGCGGGTCGCTTCGGGCAGACCTCGCGCGGCCTCGGGAAGCCGATCCTGGACCTCGAACCGCACGTCCTCCGGGGCGAAGTCCTCGAGCCACCTGCGTGCGTAGACCATCCGGCCCGCCACCGCCTCCGGATCGGCCGTCGAATACCCGCCGCGGCGCAACACGTCGAGCGCGCGCCCGACATCGAACCGCGCCGCCTGGGCCACGACCACCAGGTGCTGGAACGGCACCCCGACCGGCCGAAAGCCACCGGTGCGCGACAGCTCGACCGCCCGCTCGTCCCGGCCGCGCGCGGTGGCATCGTCGAGCTCGTCGACGAGATGCAAGAGCGGTGGGCCGGGGTCGAAGGCGATCGTTCGAGACGGGCGCTCTCGCAGGACGAGGTATCGCAGGGCCTCGGGCGGCACGACCTCGAGCACGCGCCCGATCGACAGCACGTTGCCCCGGCTCGACGACATGTCGCCCTGGCCCTTGAGCCGGATCCATTCGTACGGGATCGGGAACGGGGGCTCGCCGCCAAACGCCTCGCGCACGATCCGTGCGCCTGAGTCGTACGAACCTCCACGCGTCGCGTGGTCCTTGCCGAACGGCTCGACCGTGACACCGAGCGCGCACCAGCGGGCCGGCCAATCGACGCGCCAGGTCAGCTTGCCGCCCCCGGCGATCGGCACCGTGCCGTTCGACCCGCACGCACAGGCGTAGGACACGCTGGCCTCGCGTGCGTCGAATCCCGTGACGCGGACCCCTGTCATCCGTCCGCAGGTCGGGCACGTCGGCTGGAACGGCGACCACTCGGGCCCGACCTCCTTGCCGGTGACTTCGTTCAGGATCCGGGCGATCCGGTCCCGCTCCTCGAGCGCCCGAACGACCCACGCCGTCATCCGCCCCGAGGCGTACATCCGGTCGGCGTGCTCGATCTCGGCGGCGATGCGGAGCTGCGAAAGGGCGGCGAGGAACGGTGCGAGGAAGTGCTCGGCGTACGACCCGTGCGCCCGGCACGGGCACGGGATCGACGACAGCGGCTGGCCCACGAGCGGTGCATAGGTTGCGGGGTCGAGGAACGGATAGACGCGTCGCAGCGGATCGAGCGAGTCGGCCACGAAGTGAAATCGCGCCGGCAGACCGCGATCGGCCAGCGCGCGGTACACCGCATCCGCCGTGAGCACCTCGCGCATGTTGCCGATGTGGATCTCGCCCGAGGGCGAGATCCCGGTCGACAGCACGATCGCGCGGTCCTGCCGGGAGACCTGCTCGGCGATCTGATCGGCCCAGTGCGCTCGTATGGCGTCCGTCTGGCTCATCGTTCCCACGCGTCGAGACGAGAATCGCGGCAGCATAGCTGCTGCGCGCACGGAACGGCAATCTGCACGGGCGGCTTGTAGCCGAGCGGCCCGCCGTGGTAGAACCAGCCGTTTTCGTTCGATGCATCGCTCGAGACACGGGAGGCGATTCGAATGGATCGCATGACGCTCCGGGAGGCGGCCGACCGCGCGGGGATGTCGATCACGACGCTGCGGCGCTACATCCGCGCCGGGCGACTCGCGGCGGAAAAGTGTGACGGACGATTCGGCCCGGAGTACTCGGTGTCGGTCGAAGACCTGGCAGCCGCGGGGCTCGACACCGGCCCGCTCGAACCGCAGCGCGCGCTCGTGCGACGCCCGCCCAACGGGTTGGCGACCCCGGCCCACCAGGACGCGACCGCGCCATCGTCGCTGCACGACCTCGTGCCACTCACGCTGTTTCAAGAGTTGCAGATGAAACACGAGCAGCTCCTCGTCCAGTACGGGATGGTGCGTGCCGGCGGCCTCCGCGCGATGGAACAGCAGGCCGAGCTCGAAACGGGCGCGAGCGAGCTCGAGTCGGCGCGGGACAGCGTACGGCGCTTGCGGCGCGACGCCGAGGCGCAGGCATCGCGCCTGCGTCAGGCGACTCTCGAGCTACAGGGCCGGGCGCTCGAGATCGACGCGCTACGCGAGAAGGTGCGGGCGCTCGAGATGCTGACGCGCAACGCGGTGACGACCGAGGCGATCGACAAGCAGTTCCGGGCTGTCGTCGATCAGACTCGTCGCGTGAACGAACTCGCGAGCGGGCCGCCCACCCCGCTGGCGGAGCCTCGCGCGCCGCGTCCGGAAACGGACCACTGACCTCGATCGCCGATCAAGGCGGGAGCGAGCGGCTCGAATCTCGGTCCAGAACGATCAGTCGCCACATCCCACACAGGTTGACGCGCTCGATCGTTCGGACCGCAAGACCGGCCGTGTCGGTCACGACTGCGGACGGCAGATCCATGCAGAACCCGAGCCACTGGGTCACCGGTGTGACCAGACGCTCGATCGTCCGGGACCAGCGCCCGCTGCTGCCGAAATGATTGACGACCGCAACGGTGCCGCCGGGACGACAGACGCGGGCGATCTCCGCCATGACGCGACGGGGCTCGGGCACCACCGAGATCACATAGGGAGCCAGGACGTGATCGAACGTCGCATCGCCGAACTGGAGCTCGCGCGCGTCCATGAGGCGCAGGTCGACACGATCGAGGCCGAGCCAGTCCGCCCGACGCCGCGCCTGCTCCAGCATCGGTTCGGAAATGTCGATCCCCGTGACGCGGCATCCCGGAGGGTAGTGCGGCAGCGACAATCCGGTCCCCACGCCGACCTCGAGAATCCGCTGACCACCGGCAAGCTCGAGGCTCGCCACGGCGCGTCTTCGACCGGGTCCGAGCGCCCAGTCGAAACCCGCGTCGTACACCCCGGCGAGGGTCGCGTAAACGCGTTCGACACGTCGAGAGTCGAGTTCGGCCCGGTCGACGGTCGATGGTGGCGACATGGAACCTCCCCGAAAAGCGCGCGCGATGGTACCACAGGGTCACGGCACGCGGACGATCTGCCGCACCCCTGGAGCGGCTGCGCGTGTCCCATCTTGACGCCCCGTTTGGGGTCGGGTAGGTTGTCGGTTCGTCTCGGCCCAGGCTGGAGGAGGAAGTCCGCGATGCGCGCCGCTCGGAAGCTGGGTCCGTTCGCCCTGCTCGCGCTGTTGGTCTGCGCCTGCGACACGACGCAGCCCCTGGAACTCGACGACCAGACGTTCCTCGTCACGATGCGCGGAGCCGGAGGCGAAGTCCCGATCTTCGACGTATTCGACATGTTCGAGGACACACCGCGCTGCGAAGGCGACTCCGCGACGCGCTGCACGATGGACGGGGACTGCGCCGGTACCGCGCCCTGCCTGGCCGCCGACGGCGTGGCGGACGACAACGACGGAGACGGCGAAGGGGATGTGTACCTCTGGTGCAAGACCCGCACCCAGGCACCGACGACAGCGAACGTGACCTCCGTGCCGTACGGCTTCACGATCGAGGTGACGATCCTACGCGCGGGGACGACCGAACGGGAGGCTGTCACGTCGGTGGCGGCGATGAAGGACGTCTTCGAGAACGTGACCGAATACGACCAGACGGTCCTCACCATTCCCGGCACACCGCCGGCTGAGGCGCCGATCACGAGGGGCGCGAGCACCTACTATTTCATCAACGGACGGCGCCTCACCGCTGCGAACATCGCCGTCGCGTCCGCCACGAACAACCCGCTGAGCGACGCCGCCCCCGCAATGTACGGGATCGGGGCCGGGCGTTGCTCGTTGGTCTACTACGGGCCGGCCGTGATTGACCGGGCCGGCATCGACCAGTACCCGTTGATGTTCGTGCTCGGCAAGGGAGACACGGTCACGGTCAAGGTGATTCGGGCGGCAGAGCCGTTTCCGAACGGCGTCCCGATCCAGAACCCCAACAGCATCGCCGTGCTCGCCACGACGACCCTGGATGGCCGTCCGGTGGAGGTCTCGGGTACATTCGCGACCGATCCGGCGTCCAGCTCCACACCGGGGTTCGCGTACACGTTCACCTCCTTCTGATTCGCCGCGAGGCCGCGCGGCCGGAGCGCCAGGGGACCGGGATGATCCAGAAGCCGAGGACGGTGCGCAGGTGGGTCGGCGCGATGGCGACGGTGCTCGCGTTCGTCGCGGCAGACGTGGTCGCGCAGGACGATCAGCCCGATCCGGCTCCGACCGAGGCGCCCGCCCCGCCCCCGTCCGAGCCCGCTCCGCCGAAGGCCCCGACCCCAGCGCCAGAGGATCGTCTTCGCTTCTCGATCGACTTCGGCAGGTGGATCGCCCAGCCCACGGGGCTCGAGTTCGAGCCGGCCAGCGTGATCGATCCGCTCGATCCGTCCGGAACCTCGATCGAGGACCTCGACTTCGGAACCGAATCGGACGCGCGGTACGGCTTCGGCGTCGATCTCGGCCACGGGAACGGCGGGTTCGAGATGATGTGGTGGAGCTCCGAGTCGCTCCAAGAGGCCAGCGCTTCGCGACCTGCGAACTTCCTCTACGGCGAGCTTCTCGCGTTTCCCGATCTCGCGGGCTACGGCAACGACGGTCTGGCGGACGGATACGCCTCGACCGCAGAAACGCAGATCCGGGAGTGGCGCATCGACTACTATCGACCGGCGTTCGAGTCGAGCCGGGTCAGCGGGCGCTGGTTCGTCGGTTATCGCGACGTGACGCATGGTCGGACGATCGAGGCCGAGTACTTCGCGTTCGAGCCGCTCCTACCCCCGCTGTTTCCCCCGTTCATCCCCATGGCGCGACCGGACCTCAACCCGCTTCCGGATACGGCGCTCGTCTCGTCGGAGTTCAAGGGACGCGGGCTCGAGGGCGGGCTGTACGTCACCGTTCCGCTGATCGCGAACAAGAGGTTGTCGGTCGAGGGCGGATTCGCGCTCGCGGCACTGCGTGGAGACATGGAGACCGACTATCGGTCGTCGAACGCGTACTACGTGCAAACGGACAGATTGGGCAACCGGACGATCCTCAACCCCCCATACACCCAGTTCGACGATGTGCTCCCCGGCCCCCCGGTCGTCTACGTCGTCGATTCGATCCAGCAGGAGGTGCTGTCGATCGGCGTCGCGACCGAAGGCCGATCCACGAGCGCCTCGGTCGTCGAGGTCGAGCTCGGGATGCGCTGGCGCTACTGGAAGACGTTCGAGTTGTTCGGGGGGTTCCGCAGCTCGCGGTACGACGATGTCGGCGTCGATCTACGCCCGGCCGGGCCAACGGGCGCGAATCGCCAGGCCTTGGTCGAAGAGCCCCGCTCGGTCACCTACGAAGGCTTCTTCGTCGGTATGACCCTCGGGTTCTGACGGGCGCGGCGCGGCGAGACGCCTCGATGGCGATCGTCGAAGAAGAGGTTCTCGCCGCGCTACGATCGGTCGCCTTCCCCGGATTCCGCAGGGACGTCCTCTCGCTCGGTGTCGTCCGCGACGTGCGAGTCGTGGGTGAGCGGGTCGAGCTCGACCTCGTCCTCGCGCGGGCCGTCCCCGGCCTGGCGGAGCGCGTCGAGTCCGATGCGCGGCGGGCTCTCGGCGAGGTCGAAGGGGTGCGCGACGTTCGGATCCGCCGCGCTGGGTCGGCCGCCAGCAGTCCCTCCCTCCCGGTCGTCGGCGCCAAGGAGCAACCGTCGATCGCCGCCGCGGGCGGCATCTCTCCCGGCCTTCTTCCCGGCGTGCGCTCGACGATCGCGGTCGCGTCGGGCAAGGGCGGCGTGGGGAAGTCGACCGTCGCCGCGAACCTCGCGGTCGCGCTGTCCCGCCGGTCGCTCCGGGTGGGACTGCTCGACGCGGACATCCACGGCCCATCGGTCCCGATGCTCTTCGGGCTGCAGGGCGCGAGCCCGCATTTCACCGGCGGACCGCGTCGCCTCGCCCCGTTCGAGCGCTACGGCGTGCGTCTCATGTCACTCGGGTTCCTCGTCGACCCGGACACCGCGGTCATCTGGCGCGGTCCGATGGTGATGAAGGCGATCGAGCAGCTCCTCGGAGACGTGGAGTGGGGCGAGCTCGACGTGCTGGTCGTCGACATGCCCCCGGGTACCGGCGATGCCCAACTCACGATGTCGCAGCGCGTCCGGTTGGCCGGCGCCGTCATCGTCACCACCCCGCAGGACGTGGCCCTCGCCGATGCGATCAAGGGTGTGGCGATGTTCCGCAAGGTCGGCGTCCCGATTCTCGGGATCGTCGAGAACATGAGCTATTTCGTGTGTCCCCACTGCAGCGGCCGAACCGATGTCTTCGGCCACGGTGGCGGTCGCGCCGAGGCGGCCCGCCTCGGTGTGGCGTTCCTGGGTGAGATCCCGCTCGAGGCCGGGATCCGAGCGTCCGGCGATGCCGGCCATCCCGTCGCCGCCGCGGATCCGTCCGGCCCGAGCACGTCCGCCTTCGCGGTCCTCGCCGCAACGATCGCCGACGCGCTCCGTATCGAGGCACCCTCTCCGGGTGAGGCCGCGCCGGACGAGCGCGACGGCCTGTTCGGGCGGTTTCGCAAGCTGTGGGACCCGGGTACGGACCGCGACTGACGCGACCCTCCATGGCTCGGCGAGGAGGCTGCGGGTATATTGCGGCTGACCCGGACCGGTCGGAGGCTCCCGCATGATCCTCGTCCCGCGTGTCGCGCTCCTGTTGGCCTGGGCCCTCCTCGGGGATGGCGCCGCGGCCACGGTGCGCGAGGCGGCCGAGGCACGTGTCCGTGACGAGGTCGCCCGGCACCCGGAGATCGCCGACCAGGCGACCGCGCTCGCCCGGCTCGCCTGGCCGGACGAAGGCGTCACTGACCCACTCGTCTCGTCGCTGGCCCGGGAGAAGCTGGTCCTCTACGCCGATCACGCGCTTCCCATGCTGCGTGAGCGGATCCGGAACGCGCCTGCGCGCTTCCGGGCGGACATCGTTTCCGCGTTGACCGAGACCCGTCTCGTGGTCCTCGCCGGCCGGCCCTCGGACTACCTCCCCGCGCTCGACGATGCCTTGTGGTACGGACCGGCCGAGTCGGCGCGAGCGGCGATGTACTCGCTCTTGCCGTACCGGTTCTACCGGCCCGCCCTCCTGCCGATGATCGATCGCGCCCTCGAGTACCCGGAGTTGCTCCCGGTCACGATCCGCAGCCTCGCCGCGTTCGGGGACCATCGGGCTCGGTTCTTCCTCGACGATCAGATGCGCCACGGCCCCCCGGACGTCCGTGACGACGCCGCGAGCGCCCTGGCGACGATCGGCGGACTCGCGCTCGAGCCGCTGCGCGAGGCGGCACTGGCCGATTCGGCCGAGCTGCGCGCTCGGGCCGTCGATGCGTTGTTGCCCGTGACGACGGCGAGCGAGTTGGCGACACTGTTCGAGTACCTCGGTCGCTATCCATCGGACGATCCCGCGCGAACGGCACGCGTCGAGCAGCGCGCGTTGCATCTCGACGCCCTGCTCCAGGCGCAGCAGGCGCACGAAGCGGCCAGCCCCACCGAGCGCGACTGACCGAGGATCCCGCCCAGGGTCGGCACGTCTCTCGACTTCTACTCGGAGGCGATCGCTTCGAGCTCCGCGGCGATGCGGTCCATGCCCTCGCCGATCGTGGCCAGGTCGCACGCGTAGGACAGCCGCAACCATCCCGCGCCACCCGGCCCGAACGCCTCTCCCGGAATGGTGATCACGCCCCTTCGGTCGAGGATCCGCTGCGCCACCCCGATCGAGTCGCCGTAGGCCGAGACGTCGACGAAGAAGTAGAACGCGCCGACCGGGGGCGAATAGGCCAAGCGCGGGATCCGATCGAGTCGCGCGGCCATGGCGCGACGCCGCTCGGCGAAGATCGTCCGGTATCGATCCTGCTCCGCTCGTCCCGCTGGCGCGAGCGCCGCGATCGCGGCGCGCTGCGAGATCGACGGAGCGCAGGTCACCAGGTACTGATGGACCGCGTTGAGGCGCGCGATCGTCGCTTCGGCGCCGGCGATCCATCCGATGCGCCATCCGGTCATGCTCGCGTCCTTCGACAGCCCCGAGATCACGAGGCCACCCTTGCCGATCTGCCATGGTGCGGGAATCGGCTCGTCGTACCAGAGACCCGCGTAGATCTCGTCGGACAGCCAGGGCACACCGCGCTGGCCCAGGCGCTGGACGATCGCCCGCAGGTCGGCGTCCTCGATCGCGGCGCCGGTCGGATTGGACGGCGAGCACAGGATCGCCGCGCGCGTCCGGTCGGTCAGACGGGACACCACGTCGTCGGGGTCGACCCGAAAGCCGCGGTTCATGCGGACGGGATAGGCCACGGGGGTCGCGCCGATCAGCCGGGCGACGACGGGATACGCGGGGTAGCCCGGCTCCGGATACAGAAGCTCGTCGCCCGGATCGAGCAGCGCCATGCAGGCCACGAACATGGCTTCCTGGGTCCCGACGGTCACGAGGACCGAGCTTGGCCCGTCCGCAAACCCCGGATAGCGCTCGGCCACGGCCGCGCGCAACTCCGGATCGCCCGCCGTGGCGGTGTAGGAGGTCCGGCCTTCGACGATACCGTGGATGCCCGCGAGCGCGGCGCTCGGAACGGTCGGGAGATCGGGCTGGCCGAGCCCGAAGTTGATCGCCCCGCGCGGGGCGGAATCGAAGATCCGCCGGATGAGCGTGCGATCGACCCCCTCGAGCCGCCGCGCGAGCGGGATCGTCATCGGAGCGCCTCCTCGATCTCCGTCGCGGCCGCGGTCGATGCGTCGCGGTACTTCACGATCAGCGCGGCCGCGAGAGTCAGCCCGTGGGCACGCGCGAACTCGCCGCCCGCCGGACGGCCACCCGCGACGACCACGGCGCCCGCCGGCACCTCGAGCGGCCGCTCAGCCGAGGCGCGGAGGATGGTCCCGGATGGAAGGTCGTACAGCGGGACGGCACGGCTCAGGATCACGCCGGGCGCCAGAACGGCCCCCCGACCGATCCGCGTCCCCTCGTACACCCCACAGCCGCCACCGATGAACGCCCCGCCCTCGACGATCACCGGAAACGCGCCGATCGGCTCGAGAACCCCGCCGATCTGCGCGGCTGCCGACACATGCACATCGCGGCCGATCTGCGCGCACGAACCGACGAGCGCATGGCTGTCGATCATCGAGCGCTCGTCGACGTACGCTCCGACGTTCACGTATGCCGGCGGCATCACGACCACGCCGGGCGCCAGGTAGGCGCCCCGCCGCACGGTCGTGCCGCCGGGAACGATGCGGACATCCCTCGCGGCCGCGGAGGGATCCCACGTCGCGAGCGTATCCCGGTCAAGAAAATGAAAGCACCCGACGTGCTCGGCGCGGTTCCGACCGACGCGGAACGCGAGCAGGATCCCGGCCCGCACCCAGGGCTCGACGACCCACCGCTCGCCCGAGGGCCAGGCGGCCCGGACCGTTCCTGCCTCGAGCGCCCCGAGGAGCCGCTCGACGACCGCCCGGGCATCGGCCTCGGGCGGGCGATCGAGCGCGGTGATCCGCTCGACTTCGGCGCGCAGGAGATCTCCGGTCACGCCCCGATCCCGCGAAGCTCCGCTCGCTCGAGCGCCTCCTCGACGGCGCGGATCGTCGCCTCGGTCGGCGGACCGAGCGGCGGACGAACGGTCGCACCGCACACACCGAGCCGGGCCAGCGCAGCCTTCACCGGAACCGGGTTCGTCTCGACGAAGTTCGCACGCATGAGGCCGAGCAGCCGGAAGTGCAGGCGTCGGGCCGTGCCCATGTCGCCCGACAGGGCCGCGTCGAGGAGCGCCGCCGTCTCCGCCGGGGCCTCGTTCGACACCACCGAGACGAGCCCGTCCGCTCCGAGCGCCACCGCGGGCAGCGCGAGGCCGTCCTCGCCCGAAAGGACGGAGAACCCCGAAGGCCTCCGTGCGAGCACGGTCGCCATCTGCTCCAGGTTCCCGGACGCTTCCTTGACGCCGATGATGCCGCGGATCTCGGCCAGGCGCAGGAGCATCTCGGCCCCCAAGTCATGACCCGTTCGACTCGGAACGTTGTACACGACGACCGGCAGGTCGGTCGCCCGGGCCACCGCCTCGAAGTGCGCCACGAGGCCGCTGGCGTTGGGCCGGTTGTAGTACGGGCTGACCACGAGCAGCGCATCCGCACCGGCGCGAGCCGCGACGCACGCCCCGGACACGGTCGTCCGCGTGTCATTCGTCCCGCAGCCGGCAATCACCGGAACCCGTCCGCCCGCGGCCGCGACGACGGCCGCGATCACCCGTCCCTTGTCGCTCTCGTCGAGCGTCGCGCCTTCGCCGGTCGTGCCGCACGGGCAGACTCCGTGGATCCCCGCGGCGACCTGCCAGCGTACGAGACGATCGAGCGCAGCCTCGTCGATCCCGCCCCGCTCGTCGAACGGCGTCACGAGCGCCGTGATCGCTCCCCGCAGCCGCACCGCTCGCGTCATGATCCGTCTCCTCGTTCCGTTGCCCCGGCGCCGCCGCCGACGAGGGCTTCCATCACCGAGCCGACGCCGTGCAATCCGCGCCGGCCGACGATCCATTCCGCGGCGAGCACCGCGCCGAGAGCGAACCCCTCGCGGCCGGCTGCTCGGTGGGTGAGCGTGATGCGGTCGAGCGCGCCGTCGAAGCCAACGGTGTGCGTGCCGGGCTCCCGCCCGGCACGCAGGCTCGCCACGTGCAGCGAGTCCTCGGGGATGCCCCCCGCCGCGTTTCCCTCGACCACACGACGAAGACGCGGGTCGACCTCGAGCAGAGTCGCGGCGAGCGCTCGCGCCGTTCCGCTCGGCGCGTCCTGCTTCGACGCGTGGTGCATCTCGAGGATCCACGGCCGGTGGAGACCGAGCCGTGCGAGATCCGCCCCGGCCCGTCGCACGAGTCGCGAGAAGACCCACATGCCGGGCGAGAAGTTCGGCGCGACGACCGCCCCCGCGGTCGATTCCGCGATCGCGCGGGCGACCTCGGGACTCGGCGACCACCCGGTCGTGCCGCACACGACCGGAACGCTCGCACGCAGCAGCGCGATCAGGTTGGCCTCGGCGGCCGAAGGGATCGTGAACTCGAACGCCACCTCGGCGCCCGCCAGGAGATCGCCCGCCGCGCCGGTGTCACCCAGCCGCGCCGCAGCCGTGCGGTCGATGGCCGCGGCGCGCACGTGCCCGCGCCGCGCCGCGACCGCGTCGATCGCGTCGCCCATCCGACCGCAGCCGACGAGAGCGTATCTCATCGGGACGCTCCGTCCTCGAAGAACGCGTGGTGCAGGCCGCGAACCGCATCGACGAGCCGCGAAGCCGGCAGCACCGCCGCGAGGCCCGCGGCCGACGCGCCGACGCCGACGATCTCGGGCTCGAACGCCGCGAGGCCCTCGAGCGCCCGCCGGCGCGCGAGACCGGCGCCCATGAGCCCGGAGCCGACGATGCACACGATCGCGCGCTCCTCGTGAACCTCGACTCCGCCGAACCGATCCAGCTCCGGGACGACACGCGCGAGGTCGACATCCGCTGGGATCGCCGCGTGGACCGCAACCTCCGATGCGACGACCAGGTCCGGCGCGATCCCGCTCGCCCGGAACGTGTCGAGCACCCCGGCGACGAAGCCGGCATCGGCCCTCATCCGCCGGCTCAGCACGCGGATCGTTCGTACGCCGACGCGGCTCGCCACCGAGACCAGCTCGGCCGCCCGGTCGTCCGCCGGCGCATCGAGGACGACGCTTCCCTCCGCAGCCGGCCGGTGCGAGTTGAGGACGCGAACCGGGATCTTCCGCTCGACGGCTGGAGCGATGCTGTCGGGATGCAGGACCTTGGCGCCGTAGAACGCGAGCTCCGCTGCCTCGGCGAAGGACAGCCGCGGGATCGTCCGCGCCAGCGGCACGAGCCGTGGATCGGCGCTCATCATCCCGTCAACGTCGGTCCAGATCTGGATCTCCTCGACACCGAGCGCAGCGCCGAGGACCGCGGCCGAGGTGTCCGAGCCGCCACGACCGAGCGTCGTCGTGTCCCCGTCGGGCGTCGCGCCCACGAACCCCCCGAGCACGGGGATCTCCCCAGCGCCGAGGAGCGGCGTGAGCCGCTCGGCCGAGCGCACGGCGATCGCCGCGACGTCCGGACTCGCCTCGCCGAAGCGGGAGTCGGTGATCACAACGTCTCGCGGATCGACGAACCGCGCCGGCAGGCCGCGCCCGCGGAAAGCGGCCGCCACAATCCGCGCGGACAGGAGCTCGCCGGTCGCGAACACCGAGTCGGCGGCCCGCGCCGTCCCCTCGCCGAGGATCCGGATCGAGCGCAGCTTTCGCCGCAGCTCCTCGAACAGACCGTCGATCTCGAGGCTCAGGTCGTGTCGCTCGCCGGGATCCTCGACGCTCCCGGCGAGGGCCCAACGGTGACGCCGCTCGAGATCGGCCAGGATCGGCTCGAGCACCTCGAGATCCGCGGCACACGCCGCGCGCACCGCGCGGACCAGGAGGTCCGTGACCCCGGCCAGGGCCGACACGACCACCACCGGGCGTCGCGCGAGGCGCCCGCGAACGATCTCCGCGACGGCGAGAATGCGTTGCGCGTCGGCGATCGAGCTGCCGCCGAACTTCATGCAGATCACGCGGCCGGCCCGCGCGGGAGGAGCTTCTGCGAGGCGAGGATCTCGGCATTCAACAGCGTTCCACCGGCGGCGCCGCGCACAGCGTTGTGCGACAGCAGCTCGAGCTTGATCCCGAGCACCGGGCACCGCCGCACCCGGCCGACGACGACCGTCATCCCACCCCCCTGGTCGCGGTCGAGCCGCGGCTGCGGCCGGTCGGGCTCGAAACGCACGAGGATCGGGGTCGCGGTTCCCGACGGGAGACCGGCCGCCAGGGGGTCGCCGCGGAACGCGCCGAGCGCCTCCTCGACCTCCGCCGGGCTCGCCGATCGCGCCAGCTCGACCGATACCGCTTCGAGGTGTCCGTCGAGCGTCGACACCCGGTGACAGTGGGCCGATACCGCCACGCTGGACGGGCGCACGCGACCATCCTCGATCGTCCCCAGGATCTTGGCCAGCTCGACCTCGATCTTCTCTTCCTCTCCCGGAATGTAGGGAATCACGTTGTCCAGGAGGTCGATCGCCCGCGGCCCCTCGGCCCCGGCACCCGAGATCGCCTGGAGCGTGACCACGACGAGCCGCAGGACGCCGAACGCACGCTCGAGCGGTGCCACGGCGAGAGCGAGCCCGGTGACCGAACAGTTGGGGTTCGTGACGAGGAACCCGCCCCCGAATCGCTCGCGTTGACGGGTGAGCAGCGCCAGGTGGGAGGCGTTCACCTCCGGCACGAGCAACGGGACGTCGGGGTCCATGCGGAACGCCGAGCTGTTGCTGATCACCGCGACCCCGGCGCGGGCGAACCGCGGCTCGACATCGGTCGCCGTCGTGGAATCGAGCGCCGAGAGCACGAGATCGCAGCCCGGCATCGCCTCGGGTCGGCACGCCACCACCTCGAGCGCGAGCACCGGCGGCGGTGGCGGGTCCGAGAGCTTCCAGCGCACCGCGTCGCCGTAGCGCTGCCCGATCGATCGCTCTGACGCACCGAGCGCGTGGACACGGAACCACGGATGCTCGTGGAGTCGGGAGACGAGCCGCTGGCCGACGAGACCGGTCGCGCCGAGGATACCGACGTTGTACGGCTGCATTGCTCACCCTACCGTCGTAGCGTCGCGCTTCACGATAGCATCAAGCACGCGTGATATACTCGGCGCTCGCGCGAATGAACCGCTTCCTATCCCATCCTCCGCTCGACGACCGGTCCGACACGGATCGGGACGATTGCCAGACCGGAGGCACCGCGCGATGCACGCGACGCGATCCGGGGGACGACTTCTTCTGTCTCCGCTATCAGATCTGGTATCCCTCGATCGACTGTGCGATCCGCACGCGCTATCAGACGTCCGGCGGCTGCGCGAACTGCGACCAGGGGCGGTTCAATCTGCGCCGACACGCGACTGCGCTCGTGCCCCTCGATCGCAAGCTGTCGCGCACCTTTCGTGACTGATCCTCGTCCGCTCGTGCCGCGTCGCGTTCGTGGCGTGGTGTTCGATCTCGACGGGACGCTGGTCGATTCGTACGGTGCGATCGCAACCTGTCTCAACGCGGCCCGCGCCGCGTTCGACCTCCCCGCGCTCGACGAGCTCGAGGTCCGGGGACTCGTCGGGCACGGGCTCGAGTCGCTCCTGGCGAGCCAGCTCGGAGCGAGCCGCGTGGCGGAGGGTGTGCGGACGTTCCGCGACCTCTACGCGCGCATCGGCGTCGAGCGAACGACGGCGCTGCCCGGCGTCGTCGAGGGCCTCTCGGCGCTCGCGGCGCGTGGGTACAGGATGGCCGTCGCGACGAACAAGCCGGCCTCGTTCGCCGAGCCGATCCTGGAAGCGCTCGACCTCGCCCGGTACTTCCGCTACGTCGCCGGCCCCGATCGCATCGGTGCGACCAAGCCCGACCCCGCCCTGCTCGCCGTGTGCCTGCGGGCGCTCGACGTCTCGCCGGCTCAGGCGGCGTACGTCGGCGACATGGTGCTCGACGTCGAGACCGCCGATCGCGCCGGTGTTTCCGTGGTGCTCGTGTGCGGCGGGTCGTCGAGCGAGAGCGATCTCCGCGCCACCGGTCGGCCCGTCGCGCGAGCGTTCCGCGAGGTCGTCGAGCTCCTTGGCGCCGCGCCCCCCTAGCTATTTCCGGTCGAGGCGCACCGAGGCCATCATGAGCCGCCAGCCGGCGCGACTCGCCTCTGTCGCGCCGGGATCGAGATCGAAGGCGAACGCATCGCCGGCGGTCGCGATGAACAGGTCCCGCCCCGCGGAATCGGACAGCACGCGCAAAGCGGCCCAGCGCGCCGGCTTCGCGTTCTCGACGAGATCCGGTCGGGCGGCGATCCACGCCGCGACGTCCCTGGCGCCGATGCGGCTGAGCGTTCCGATCTCGACGCCCACCGCGTCCTGGAACCGGACCGGGTATCCGTCCGTCGATCGCACGGTTGCCGCCGGCACGAGTCCACGCGACACGTCCGCCCGGAGCCCCGGGACACGGAGATACCCTTCGAGCCAGGGCGAGGCCTTTTGGCCAGCGAGTGTCAGGCGCTCGAACACGATCCGGAATCGAGCCGCCGCATCGATCGGCGGAGGCGCCGGCGGCCACCCGGCGGGCCGGTAGCCCTGGCCGATCCAGATCAGGCTCGGCGATCGGCGGCCGCTCACGACGGGCAGCCCGATCTCGACGCCATGTTCCTCATAACGCAGCCGGAACACGATCCAGTCGCCCGCGAACCCCGGCTCGGTCCAGCGCTCGGCCGTCGCAGCAATCGCCCCGGCACCCTGGGCCATCTCGGACGCCGCGACCGGTCGAGCCAGCGCCAGGCTCGCTCCCGGCGCGCCCAGCGGCGGCTCTGCGCCGGCGATCCATTCGGCTCCCAGCGGATGCACCTGCGCGACGTAGCCATAACGACGACCGTCGCCCACAGCGACGAGATCGCCCGACGCATCCCGGACCCGTCCCCGGATCCACAGCAGCGCGCCGGGGATGCGCTCGGCGACGGGAATGTCGAGATCCAGTCGGTACGAACGGAATCCCGGTGGCAGGCCGAGCGTGAAGCCCCTGCCGATGACGATCTGCCAGGTGTCCGTCTCCTCCGAGCGGGTGCCGGGTGGCGGCCCCAGCTCCGGCAGCAGGATCTCGACGCCCGGCGGGACCGGCGCCTCGTGCTGCCACCCGGCGGGGCGGACTTCGACCCGCGACAGCAGGAACATCGCCTCGGCCTCGAGCCCTGCGATCCCCGCCGCACCGAGCCCGGCATCGCCCGGCAAGACGAGTGCAGCGAGACGCGTCGGCGACCCCTCGACCGGGCGCTCGATCCATAGCGCGGGCCGCTCCCCGGTCGACGCCTCCACGGTGCCGCGAAGCGTCGCGACGTCTCCCGTGGAAGCGGTCCGCTCGAAGCTCGACCCGGGAACCGGTGGCCAGGGCGCTCCCTCTGCGATC
>Ga0247727_10010110_pt1 | contig 16811 bp, 15 predicted proteins | sample WisWelCaveWW1625_FD_202498 | JGI IMG/M metagenome (GOLD analysis project Ga0247727, IMG submission 202498) | Biofilm microbial communities from Wishing Well Cave, Virginia, United States - WW16-25 | ecosystem: Environmental > Aquatic > Deep subsurface > Groundwater > Cave microbial mat | place...
CCTGCGGCTCAACGATTCCTCGATTCTTTCAAGGCGCGATCGAGCTCGCGCTTCGCCTCGCGCCCCGCGATCGCCTCGCGCTTGTCGTAACTCTTCTTGCCGCGCGCCATGGCGATCTCCACCTTGACCTTGCCGGCCTTGAAATACATGCGGGTCGGCACCAACGTCAGACCCTTGTCGCGCGCCCGCAGTCCCCAGCGCAGAATCTCGCGCCGGTGCATCAGCAGCTTGCGCGGTCGTTCCGGTTCGTGGTTGGCGCGATTGCCGGCCTCATAGGGACTGATGTGCAAGCCGATCAGGATGAGTTCGTCCTCGCGGAATTCTACATAGCTGTCCTTGAGATTCGCTTGACCGGCGCGCAGGGATTTGACTTCGGTGCCCTGCAAGACGATGCCGGCTTCGATCGGGTCGGAGAGGAAATAGTCGTGGTGCGCCTTGCGATTGGTGGCGATGATCTTGATGCCACCCGGCGCCGCCGCGCGCCCATCGTCCTTGGTCATGGTGGATACCTTCGTCCGGTGCGGTCGTGCGCGAGTCCGTTGCGAACGTAACAGAGCGACTCCGCGCGCGGCAAGCCGGGCAACATTGACACCCCAGCCGAGGCTCCTGTAAAGTGCGCCACTGCGCTGCGGGACTTCGGTTTCGATGCGTCACCGAATCGGTCTTCACAGGTGCCGAAGTGGTGGAATTGGCAGACGCGCTGCGTTCAGGGCGCAGTGAGGGAAACCTCGTGCGGGTTCGAGTCCCGCCTTCGGCACCACTCACGTCTCGCGCGTTTCCTTCTCCGTGATCCATCGTTCGAGCGCACCACCCGTGTGGTGGCTGCATGCTTCCGGAACGTGCGGAGGACGCGGATGAAGCGGATGAAACCCGCCAAGCGCGTGCGACCTCTCGCCGCGGCCAAACTGCGCTGGCGGTGCGATCCACGCTATCTCGGCTTTCATACCACCGCCGAGGTCGAATGTTGCAACGAGATCATCGGCCAGCCGCGGGCGCTGGCGGCATTGCGCCTGGGACTCGAATGCGCTAGCCCCGGTTACAACGTTTTCGCGTGCGGACTCACCGGAACCGGCAAGTTCACCGCCATCCGATCGTTGTTCGAGGAACTGCGCCTGGGCGGCGCGGCAGCGGACGACTTGTGCTACGTGAACAATTTCCAGCAGCCCGACCAACCATGGGCACTGCGACTGCCCGCCGGGCGCGGCCGCGAGCTGCGGCAAGAGATGGCCGACTTCGTCGAGACCTGCCGCAAGAATCTCCCCGAGGTCTACGAGAGCGATGCGTTCCAGCAACGCCAGCGCCAAGTTGTCGAGGAATACAAGGAGAAAAGCCGCGTCCTGTTCAAACAGTTCGAGACCCGGGTGCACGCGGCGCGGTTCCAGGTGGTGCAAGTCGAGGTCGGTCCGGTGGTGCGCGGCGACATCTATCCGGTGGTCGGCGGCAAGCCGACCTCGCTGAACAAACTCCGCGACCTACGCCAAGAGAAACGCTTCGATGCCAAGCGACTCGCCGCGCTCGAGCGCGCTTACGAAGACCTCAGCGACGAGATGCAGTCGATTCTGAAATCCGGGCGCAAGCTGGATCGCGCCCAACGCGACATGCTGCGCGCGCTCGAACGTGAATTCGGCAGCTTGGTGGTGCACGAACCGTTGCGCGAATTGCGCGAGCAGTTCGCCGGCCTGCCGCGTGTGCTCGCCTGGCTCGAGCAGGTGGAAGCAAGCGTTCTCGATCTCGCCCACCGCGTCTCGGCGCTCGAGACCACCGACGACGAGCCGCGGGCGGCGCGCTTGCGCCGCTGGTTCGACGATTACACGGTGAACCTGTTGGTGGACCACACGGGTGCCAAAGGTCCACCCATCGTGGTGGAGAGTTCCCCTACCTACAAGAACCTGTTCGGCGGCATCGAGCGCATCCCGGATCGGCGCGGTGGATGGCGAAGCGAACACACTTCGATCCGCGGCGGCAGCGTGCTGGCGGCGAATGGCGGCTACCTGATCGTCAACTTGCTCGACGTCGCCGCCGAGAACAGCGCCTGGCCGACGCTGAAGCGCACGCTCAAGAACATGAAGTGCGAGATCCAACCGGCCGAACCCTTCTTATCGCTGGTCGGATCGCCGATCAAGCCCGAGCCGGTGGACCTGCAACTCAAGGTGGTCCTGATCGGCGATTCCTACACCTATCACTACTTGCACGAGCACGATGAAGAGTTCCGCAAAATCTTCAAGGTGAAGGCCGATTTCGACACCGCGATGCCGCGCGACCGGCGCGCGCTGCGCGACTACGCCCGTTTCGTCGCCGGTTTGGCCGCGAACGAGTCGCTGCTGCCGTTCGATGCCGGCGCAGTCAGTGCCGTGATCGAAGTTGGAGCGCGACTCGTCGGCCGCCAGACCAAGCTCTCGACCCGTTTCAGCGACATCGCCGACGTGGTCCGCGAAGCGCATCACTGGGCCCGCAAGGCCGGCAGCCGCGTCGTCCGTGCCACGCATGTCCACACGTCGGTGCGCGAGCGCGTGCTGCGCGTCAACCTCATCGAACGCAAACTGCAAGAGTCCTTCGACAGCGGGCAAATGCTGCTCGACGTGCGCGGCAAGAAAATCGGCCAAGTCAACGCGCTCACCATCTACGATCTCGGCGACCACGTGTTCGGGCGGCCGGCGCGTATCACCAGCCAAGTGTCGATGGGGCGATCCGGCATCATCAACATCGAACGCGAGGCGAACTTGTCGGGAGCGACGCACGACAAGGGCGTGCTCATCCTCGCCGGCTACTTGCGCTCGATGTATGCGCAGGACAAGCCCCTGACGTTGTCGGCGAGCTTGGCGTTCGAGCAATCCTATGGCGGCGTCGATGGCGACAGCGCTTCGGCGGCGGAGGTGTACGCACTCTTGTCCGCGATCGGCAATCTGCCGGTGCGGCAGGATCTGGCGGTCACCGGCTCGATCGATCAGCGTGGCCAGTTGCAACCGGTCGGCAGCATCAACGAAAAAGTCGAGGGCTTCTTCGACGTCTGCAAGGCGCGCGGGCTGACCGGGACCCAGGGGGTGCTCATCCCACTGCAAAATGCGCCCGATTTGATGTTGAGCAGCGAAGTCGTGGATGCCGCGCGCCGCGGCCGCTTCCATATTTATCCGATTCGCACCATCGACCAGGGGCTCGAGATCCTGACCGGCCTGCGCGCCGGACGGCGACGCGGCTTCCGTTTCGAGGCCGACACGGTCCACCGCCGCGTCGACGATGCGCTCTACGAGTTGGCGGAAGCGATCAAGGAATTCGTCGATGGCGCCGATTCGCCGGCCGGTGGACCGCAGCAGCAACAGGGACTGACCGACGACGAGGGCGGCGACAACGACCTGCGCCGCCGCGCACGCCGCCGCCCCACCGCGCGCGGCCGCACTCTTGCGGCCACACCGCAACGCGTCCGGAGGCGTTCATGAATGCGACCGAGCGGCGCCTGCTCGAAGCCATCCTGCCGGTGCCTACCGCGCCCTTCTACGAACATGGCGTGCGCGCCGCGCTCGAGCATGCGGCGCGCGGGCTGGGACTCGAGACGGCGCGCGACGCGTTCGGCAATCTCTACGTGCACTATCGGCATGGGAACGCACTGCCGATCGCCTTCACTGCGCACATGGATCATCCCGGCTTCGAGATCCTCGAAGCGGGAACGCGCGCGCGCGGCGTGCTGCTGGGAGGCGTGCGCGCCGAGAACTTATCGTCGGCCGCGGTCGCTTGCTTCGCGGCCGCGGCTCCCGCGGGTCCCGTGTGCGGCCGCATCGTCCGCACCACGATCGAATCGACGCCTGGCGAGCGCGCGCGACTGATCCTCGACTTCGAATTCGAACGTCCGGTCGCGGCCGGCGACTTCGGCACCTTCGATTTACCCGGACTCGTGTTCGATGGCGATTTCATCCGCGGGCGGGCGCTGGACAATTTGATGTCGTGCGCCATGGTGCTCGCGGCGTTGGGAGAATTGAAGCAACGCGACGCCGACGCCGACGTGGTCGGTATCTTCACCCGCGCCGAGGAAGTGGGTTTTATCGGTGCCGGCGGCGTATTGCGCAGCGCGGTCGTCCAAGCCGACCGGCCGCTGGTGGTGCTCGAAACCAGCAAGGAACTGCCCGGATTCAAGCTCGGCGGCGGGCCGGTGCTGCGGGTCGGCGATCGCATGACCAGTTTCGACCCGCACATGGATTTGTGGCTGGCGCAACATGCGGCGTTGCTCGCGTCCCGCGAGGCCGACTTCGTCTACCAGCGCGCGCTCATGACCGGCGGCGTCTGCGAAGCGTCGTTGTACCTGCTGCACGGACGTCACGTCGGCGCGATCGCGCTCGCACTCGGCAACTACCACAACATGACGCCCGAAGGCGGCATCGGCGCCGAATTCGTCAGCGCCCACGATGCAACCTTGCTGCTCCGCCTTCTCGCCCACCTCTCCCAGCATCCGCCCTCCGTGGAGTTGGTCGCGGCACGTCGCAGTGCTCTCGATTCGACCTTCGACCGCCTCTCCCCCCGCCTCCTGCCCCCCGCGTGATGTGAATGGGTTGGCTTTGGACGTGTTGTGATGTCTTGCGGGTGCGGGGCCGGCCGTTGTGTCGCGCGTCCCGCGCGAGTTCACGCGCGCGGTTGCGAAGTTGCGAGTGGACCTGTGATTCCAGCCCGCGCGCGTGCTGCCTGAGCGGCGGGACGCGCGACACGACGGCCGGCCTGGGTGGGGCGGCAAAACGCAGCGCGCCCGATGGCAGAACCACCGGGCGCGCAGCAAACAAGCGACGGACCGTTCGATCAGACCATCGCCTTGAGGTTCTTCAATGCGCGCAGCTTGACGACATTGCGGGCCGGCTTGGCCTTGAACATCATCTCTTCACCCGTGAACGGGTTGATGCCCTTGCGCGCCTTGGTCGCCGGCTTGCGCACGACCGTGATTTTCGCGAGACCCGGGAAGGTGAAGATCTCGGGGCCGTTCTTGAGATCTTGCGCCACCATGGAGGTCAGACAATCGAACACGCCGGAAACCTGCTTGCGCGTCATGCCGAGATTGTCGGCGAGACCGTTGTAGATCTCACCCTTCGTGCGCGGCTTGGTGGCCTTGCCGAACTTGAAACTGCCCGGCTTCGCGGCTGACTTCGCGGCTGACTTCGCGGCCGGCTTCCTGGTCGCCTTTTTCTTCGCTGGCAATGTTCTTCTCCAGTCCAAGGGTTGATTCGTTCGAGCGCACCGGGTGGACACCGACGGTCACCACGAGCGCGTGCGTCTTGTCGTGTACGGCATTCGGCACTTTAAAACAAGGGGTTTCTTTATCCGGGAGAAGAAAAACCACGAGAAAACAGCCGCGGGCGATCACCGGCGCGGTCGACCGCCTGGAGCGCGGCTGCGACGGCGTCACCCCTTAGATGCCATATGCGCGCGCCAAAAGTTCCACGGGATGCACGACGCGCACCTCGGCCAGGCGCGGCTCGTGTGCGGCGGCCATCGCCAAACCCCGGCGCATCCACAGAATGCAGCCGGGATTCCCGCTTGCGATCATCTCGGCACCGCTCGCCGCGATGGCGCGCACTTTTTCGTCCAACACCGCGGTCGCGAGCGCGGGTTGCATCAGGTTGTAGATGCCGGCGCTGCCGCAGCAACGGTCGGCATCGGCGAGCGGGACCAGCGTCGCGCCGGGAATGGCTTGCAAAAGTGACCGCGGCGCGACCGAGACCCGTTGTCCGTGGAGCAAGTGACAAGGTTCGTCGTAGGCCACGCGTACCGGCAGCGTGTGCGTCGGCGTGACCAGGCCAAGCTCGTCCAGGAACTCGGCGATGTCCCGCACGCTGGTGGCCAGAGTCGTCGCAGCTGCTGCAATTTCAGGGGTTTCCCGCGCCAAGCTACCGTATTCCTTGAGCGTCGATCCACACCCCGCCGCGTTCACCACCAACGCATCCACGTCGCGCAAGTCGAAGGCGCGCAGGTTCCGAGCCAGCAGTTCGAGGCCGCGCTCGCGCTCGCCGGTGTGAAAGTGCAGGGCGCCGCAGCACGTCTGCTCGGGAGGCGTGAGCACGTCGCAGCCGTTCTGGCGCAAGACGGCAATGGAAGCGCGCTGCACCTCGGGCATGACTTCCGGCATGACGCAGCCACGCAGGAAGAGGACACGCGCGCGCCGCGGGCCGAGCGCCGGCAGGAAGGCGGGCCAATCACGACGCGCCGCAGGCGCCGGCACCCGTGGCGCCATGGCTTCCTGCGCCTGCATCCCGAGTGCGCGCGCGAGCCCGAGGGCCCGCACTACGGCACCTGCACCCGTCACCTGATAGAGGTAGAGCGCGTTCGCCAGCGCACGAAGCCGGCGGCGTTCCGGCAGCACTTGACGCAGGACGAAGGCGCCGAGGGCGCGGCGCAGCCGCGCCCGCGCGCCGGCCGGAAGTGCGGCCGCCGCTGGCCGGGCTTCGGCGCGGAAGTCCTCGATCAGGCTTCCGAATTGGACCCCCGACGGACACGCCGTCTCGCAGGCCCTGCACACCAGGCAGCGATCGAGGTGCTCCAACAAGCCCGGCGTCATCGGCTGCCGCCCCTCGTCGTGCGCCCGCATGAGATAGATGCGGCCGCGCGGCGAGTCGGCCTCGTCACCCAGGTGCAGGTAGGTCGGACACACGGGCAGGCACAGGCCACAGTGCACGCAGTCGAGCGTGATGTCGTACCTGCCGGGCCGTTCTGCGGCGGCACCGGCTTCGACCGATGCTGGAGTCGGCGGGTTCACGACTTCGCCTCCAGAGCGGGAACCGCGGGGAAACGGGCTTCGGGATCGAGTTGATTCTTGATTTTGTGCATCAGACGCTGGGCGTAGGAATCTCGAACGGGGGTGCCGGTGTCGATGTTCGCCGGCGCATCGAGCACCCGGATGTTGGCACCGATCGAAGCGAGCGCAGCCTCGAGTTCCGCGACCGACACCGAGTGCGGCAGGCGAGCATGCGCCACGCCGACGCCGAATTGCGCCACGCCGTGAACGTTCGGTGCAATTTCGTCCAGGCGTGCAAGGATCGTCGGTCCATCAACCGGTAAGCTCGCGATCTGCAGCACGATTGCATCGTCATGCGGTTCCGCCATCTGCCTCAAGGACTCCCATGCTTGCGGATCTTCGACGGGTTTCATGCCGGGGACGATGCGCGCGGCTTCGGTCCGTTGCCACGCGACGCCCGCTTCGCTGCCCTCGAATCGGGCCACCACGTGCACGTGGTCGCGCGGCGCGGGCCACGATGCAATGTCTCCCGCCACCAAGAGCAGCGCGACCGGCGCGAGCGGCGCGCGATGCAGCGCCAGCAAGTGTTCGCGCGCGCGCGACGCTGGAACCGTCGCGGCCATGACGGAAGTCGCTTCCGGCACCGGCGCCAAGCGCAGGTTGAGTTCCATCAAGATCGCGAGCGCGCCGCGCGAGCCGGTGTAGAGCTTCGAGAGATCGTAGCCGGTGACGTTCTTGACCACCTTGCCGCCGGTTTTCGACGTGCGGCCATCGGCATGCAGAACCCGCGCACCCAGGATCACGTCACGCATGGCGCCGCGACCACGCCGATCGAGGTTGGCTCGTGCGCCCGCGACCGCGCCTCCCAGGGTGGCCGCGACACCCGGCCACGGCGACGGTCCCAAGCGCTGGCGATGTGGCGCGGTGAGGGCGGTCAACGCGTGCAACGTGAGGCCGGCCTCGGTCACGAGCACCATTTCCTCGGGTTCGTATTCGTGGATGCGTGTCAGCCGTCGGGTCGAGAACACGAGATCGGCGTGCGAACCGGGTGGGAGATGTTCGCAGGCACCGGCCGGCAGCACGTGCAAGTGTTCGTGCGCCGCGAGTCGCATGACTTCGCAAGCCATGTCGATGGAGTCGGGTGACACGCGCGGCGTCTGGTGCCAATAATCAACCGCATCGGTCCCGAATGCGGTGGCGAGTCGGTCGAACAGTGCCGTCATGTTGGCGACTCCGCTTCGTCATCCGAGAAGGTGAGCATGCGGCCGCGCGCTTCGACGCACGCGTGCGCCGACGGCAACACCTTGTCGGGGTTGCACAGTCCGAGCGGATTCCACGCGTCGCGGACGCGCCGCATGATGTCGAGGTCCACGTCGTCGAAGCTGAGCGGCATCAGGTCGCGCTTCTCGATGCCGATGCCGTGCTCGCCGGAAAGCGACCCGCCGACGTCGAGACAAGCGCGCAGGATCGCCTCGCCTGCAGCCAACACGCGCCGGCGTGCTTCCGGATCGCGCCCGTCGTAGGAAATGTTGGGATGCAGATTGCCGTCGCCGGCGTGGAGCACGTTCGAGAGCACGACACCGTGCTCGGCGCGAATCTCGAGGATGCGCGCCAAGACTTCCGGCAACTTGCGGCGCGGCACGACGCCGTCCATGACCAGCAAATCGGTGGCGATGCGTCCCATGGCGCCGAAAGCGCCCTTGCGTCCCTTCCACAAGCGGGCGCGCTCGGTGGCATCGCGCGCTTCCTGCAACTCGAGGGCACCGTGCGCGCGGCAGATGGCGGCGGTTTCGACGCTCGCCACCTCGACTTCGGCCGCGAGTCCGTCCAGCTCGATCAGCAACACGGCATCGGCCTCGCGCGGATATCCGGCGGCATAGACCGAGGATTCCACCGCATCGATGGTGAGCCGATCGAGAATCTCGAGCGCCGAGGGTTCCAAGCCGCGCGCGATGAGCGCCGCGACGGTTGCACATGCATCGCCGATCCGCGCGTACGAAGCCAGGAATGTGCGCACGGCTTGTGGCGCGGGACCGATGCGCACGGTGATTTCGGTCGCGATGCCGAGTGTGCCCTCGCTGCCGACGAAGAGACCGACGAGATCGAGTCCGGGAGAATCCGGGATCGGGCCGCCGAGTTTCGCAATGGCGCCGTCCGGCAGCACGACGGTGAGTCCCAGAATATGGCGCGTCGTCATGCCGTGCTTCAAGCAATGCGGTCCGCCGGCGTTCTCGGCGACGTTGCCGCCGATCGTGCATGCCATTTGACTCGAGGGGTCGGGTGCGTAGGCGAAGCCATGGCTCGCGACCGCGCGCGTCAGCATGACGTTCACGACGCCGGGTTGGACGACGGCGTAACGATTGTCGAGATCGATGTGCAGGATGCTTTTCATGCGCGCCGTGGCGATGACGACGCCGCCGGCCACGGGTTGCGCGCCGCCCGAGAGCCCGGTGCCGGCGCCGCGCGGCACGATCGGGACGCGTGCCTGCGTGCAGAGCCGCGCGATGGTCGCGACTTCTTCAGTCGTTTCGGGAAAGACCACTGCGAGCGGTGGCGTCTTGTAGAGGGTCAGCCCATCGCACTCGTAGACGAGCAGTTCCTCGGGCCGATCGTGGAAGCGGTCGCCGAGGAGACGGCGGAGCTGGTCGCAGAGCATTTCGTTCGACACGTCCGCCCCTCCTCCCGAACGCCGACCCCGCATGTTGCACCGGGCGCGCCGAAAGACCTACCCTGTTCCTGACCGAAGCGCAACGACAAGCCCCTGAGCACATGGATCGGCTCTGGGAGTACCCATGCGACTTCGAACCGCGGCCTTCGCCGCCATACTCGCGACTCTGCCCTCGACCTCGACCGCCGGCGATGGAGGCGGCTGCTTCTGGCAATGCGGCGTCGGCGCCGATGTCGAGCTGACCTTCGCACGCCGGTTCACCGGCACCTATCGACCCGGTGAACCCTACGACGTTGTAACGATCGACCCGGCTGGAACCGGTGAGACGCTGGACGACGTCGGCGTCGCCCTTCGAGTCCGGTTGTTCTGCGATTGCTTCGGCGTGGACACGGGGCCCTTGGTGGGAGTGCCCGCCGAGGAGATCGTGCTCTTCAGCAGCAGCCTCGCCACCGGGTCGCCATTCTTTGCGTCTATGCCCACCGATGGCAACGGTTGGACCGAGTTCCACGGCACGATGCGCGGCGGCGGCTGCGCGCAAGCACTGACCTTGTTCACGGATGGTGTCGCCGCTGTGACCATCCCGATCAAAACCAACAGCCCCGATTCCGGCTTCGCGTCGCCATGCGCCGTGGATGCGGGCGATCTCTCCGCGCTCGCGGCGCGCCTCGGAATCCCGGCGAACTACAGCATCTGCTCCGATTTCAACGAAGATGGTGCCGTAGACGCGGGCGACGTGTCAGCCTTCGCTGCGGTGTTGGGCGCCAGCTGCACGCCTTGAGGAGGTTGCATCATGAGGTCCTGGATGCCATGCGCGGTCGCGCTTGCAGGCCTCATCGCTTCGGCCGCACATGGCCAAGTGATGTGGCCGCCTGACTTGTGCGGCAATGCAGGGGGAATCGTCGTCTGCTTTCCGCATGCGGAACTGGACTTGCGATTCGCTCGCACGTTCACCGGGAGCTATCGCACCGGCGAGCCGTTGGACATCCTCACGATCACGCCTTCAGGGTCCGGCGAAACGCTCGAGGATGTCGGGATTACATTGCGGATGCGACTCTATTGCGATTGTGGTGATGGAGAGACATCGACGCTCGCGAATTTACCCGCCGACGAAATCGTTTTGCTTGCGAGCACGGCCTGCGCATGGATGCACCCTTCCGGCCCCACGGACGCGGCAGGGTGGACCGAGTTCCACGGCACGCTGCGGGGCGGCGGCTGTGTGCAGTCGTTGACCCTGTTCGTGGCTGGGACTGGCACCGCGACCATCCCGATCAAGCTCAACAGTCCCGACACGATCTTCGCGTCGCCGGGCGCGGTGGACGCGGGCGATCTCTCGGCACTCGTGGCGCGGTTGGGAATCCCTACGAACTACAGCATCTGTTCCGACTTCAACGAGGACGGCGCGGTTGACGCCGGTGACCTGTCGGCCTTCGCCGCCGTGTTGGGTTCCGCATGCAACCCATGAATCGGATGTCCCGCGTGAGACTGCGTTGGATCGTGTGCTTCGTGCTGCTCATGGCCCGGCAAGCCGCCGCCCAACAGACTTGCAGTGACATGTGCGGCATCATTGCGGATGTCGACCTGACGTTCTCGCGACAGTTCACGGGTGGCTATCGCGCCGGCGAGCCCTACGACGTCGTCACGATCCATCCCGATGGAACTGGAGATTCCCTCGAAGACGTGGGGATCACGCTTCGTGTCCGACCGCTTTGCGAGTGCTTCCCGCCACGTCCCGTGCCTGGGATCCCTGCAGAGCAGATCATCTTGTATTCCTCGAGCAGCTGCGGTTGCGAAATCGCGGTGATGCAAGCATCTCGACCGACTGATGCCGAAGGCTGGACCGAGTTCCACGGCACGATGCGCGGCGGCGGCTGTGTGCAATCGTTGACCTTGTTCGTGGATGGGGTTGCCGCCGCGATCATCCCGATCAAGATCAACAGCCCCGACGCAGTCCCCGCGTCGCCCTGCGCGGTGGATGCGGGCGATCTCTCGGCGCTCGCCGCGCGACTCGGAATCCCGACGAACTACAGCATCTGTTCCGACTTCAACGAAGATGGCGCCGTGGATGCTGCGGATTTGTCGGCCTTTGCCGCCGCGCTCGGTGCGGCGTGCAATTGATGTTCGACGTCGACCGCGCGAAACGAGGCAACTCAGTCCGGACCGAGTGGACTGCTGTTCGCATCCTGTCTCGTGCTTCGGGAGGAACCATGCGACTTCGAATCGCTGCCTGCGGCGCGTTTCTCCTCGCGACTCTACCGTCGACCTTGATCGCCGGCGAAGGTTGCGCCAATTGTCTACAAAGTGATCAGATCGCCACCGAAGTCCAGTTGAGCTTCGACCGCACCTTCACTGGGAGCTATCGAACAGGCCAGCCTCATGACGTCTTGACCATCGACCCGGCGGGAACGGGAGACACCTTCGACGCCGCCGGGATCCACCTGCGCGTCCGCCTGTACTGCCAATTCAGCGAACAGCCGGTGGTCGGAGAGGTTGCCGTGCTCTTCAGTAGCCACCTTCTGGGCAGCATGTACTTCACCGCGTCCATGCCCACCGACTCCGAAGGTTGGACGGAGTTCCACGGCACGATGCGCGGCGGCGGTTGCGCGCCAGGGCTCTCCTTGTTCGTCGCCGGCTGTGGTGTCATGACCTTCCCGATCAAGGTCAACAGCCCCGACACGGCTCTGGCGTCGCCCTGCGCGGTTGATGCGGGCGATCTCTCGGCGCTCGCGGCGCGACTCGGAATCCCGGCGAACTACAGCATCTGTTCCGACTTCAACGAAGACGGCGCCGTAGACGCCGGCGACCTGTCCGCTTTCGCCGCTGTGTTGGGCTCCGCATGTAACCCGTGAAGTTCAGTCCGGCGGAAACTCGGGGCCAAAGCGCGACACGATATCTCCGTCTACGAACGAAAGAAACGCAAAGCCAGGTGGACGTATTGCGATCCCGTTCGGCCGGCTAGCTTCCGGCAGACGGGTCAACCATCGACCAATCCAGCTGCCGCGCGGTGTGAACTTCTGAAAATCGCTGCGGAATTCGTCGGTCACGTAGACCGCGCCATCGGAATCCACCGCGATGCCCGCGGGTTGGATGAAACCGCCCGCGTCGGTGCCATAGTGACCCCAGTTGCGCACGAAGACTCCGTCGCGCGTGAACACCTGAATACGCTGGTTGCCCTGATCGACGACGAACACGTTGCCTGCCGCATCGGCCGCGACACCAACGGGGTCGTCGAAGGTTCCGACGGCGCGCCCCGGCATCCCCCAACCGGCGCGGAAGACTCCGTTGCGATCGAATCGCTGCACACGATCCGTGATCGAATCGGTCACGTAGACGTTGCCATCCGGGTCGGTGGCAATGCCGACCGGATGTTGGAACTGACCGTTTCCGTCGCCGGCTTCACCCCATTCGAACAGGAACAACCCTTCGCGCGAGAAGGCTTGGATGCGTTCGTTGAACGTGTCGGCCACGTACAGCGCGCCGCTCCCGAACGCGATTCCATAAGGTTGCGCGAACTGGCCTTGGTTGGTGCCGGTCGCGCCGAAGGAACGCAGCGGCGTCCCATCGCTCGTGAAAACCTTGATGAGATTTTGCGCCGTGTCGGCGACGTACACGCGTCCCATGTCATCGACGGTAATGCCGTGCGGACCCGAGAAGGCACCGTGCCATCCGAGTTCGAAGCGGAATGCGCGCGTCGCACCCATGACGACGTCGGACGCCGGCGACGTGTTGGTCAATTCATCCAGCGCGCGAACGGCGAAATAGTACGGCGTGCCGCTGGCGAGAAACGGCACGTGCAGGCGCTCCGTCGTGCCGGCGCTGCCCGGGACCAGCGTCACCTCGAGACGATCTACAAAGGCCCACGACGCGGCGTCGAAGGGCCGCGTCGAGATGCGCACGTCGTAGGTGGTCGCGGCGCCGGCATTGCCGTCGTCGCCGGTCGCCGTCCAAACGAGATCGAGAGATGCATGCAGCCCGCCCGCGACGCGCAGGTCGGTGATCCGCGCCGGTGCGACGGTATCGACGGCGGGTGGCGAGATCTGGGGATCGTCACAGCCGCCGGCGAACGCAACGCCTACGACAAGGATTGCGACGGATACCATGCGGTACGGACCAGGCATTGGAGGGTCCTTCCCCTTCGGTGGCGCCAATATAGTGTGCGCGGTCGTCGTCCTCAACCGCGTGGCGATCGCGCCGGGCGTGAGACATGCGGGTTGCCGGCGAGCCAGAAGCGCAACAGGCGCAAGGCATCGGCGCCCGCGTAGTCGACGCCGATCCGTGGGCCGCGCGCGATGCGTTCGCCGCGTTGCCGTGCCGCCGAGGCGATCCACAGCGTTCCGGTGGTCAAGTCCATGCCGTCGTGGGCGCGCCGCGTCACGGCCAAGGCACGACATAACTTGCCCGGGCCACTCGCCAGATGGAGGTCGCGCCGCATGCCGCGAACTGCGTCGCCCCGCGTCCGGCGCGCTGCGCCGTGCCTCATGCGCCGCCGGCGCATGATCTCGACGCCCTCCAGCGGTTCGAGCGCGCGAATCAGCACCGCTTCGGGAACTCCCTCCGGCTGACAGACGACGTTCAACATGTCGTACATGCCGTAGATGAAGTACACGTACGCGTGGCCCGGCGGCCCGTACATGATGGCGTTGCGGGCGGTGCGACCGGCGTGCGCGTGGCAGGCGCGGTCGCGCTCGCCGACATAGGCTTCGGTTTCGACGATGCGACCGATCAGGAGCCGCCCATTCCCCCGCGGTCGATGCACCAACCAGCATCCCAACAAATCGCGTGCAACCTTGGACGCGGTTCGGTTGTAGAAGGAGCGAGACAAGGGCGGCCCCGCGACACGGGTGCACGCGGCCGGGAGCGACCTGCGGGTATTCGTCATCGCCATCCCCCCCGGCGCGCGCGGGCCGCCCTGATTCCCCAGTGACTGCAATCACGCACAACTCCGCGCCGGGTCGGTTCTTGCACGGGATCGGGGGCGCGGATCGCGACCGCAGTCGTGCCCGCGCCTGGAATGCGGCGCGCGCCCTGGATTCTCCGCCGCACGCGTTCGGCCCGCAAGCCGAATGGCATTCGCGACAAGGGATTGCTAGACTCCGCGCGCTGTCGTGGGACAGCGCGGTCGACGAAGGGTGGATGTGATGACCGAGGTGCAGCGCGAAGTCCTCGAAGTGGACGTCTTGTTCGTGGGCGCCGGGCCCGCCTGCCTGGCCGGGGCCATCCACCTGGCCCAACTCGTCCGGAAGCACGATGCCGCGATCGCTTCGGGCACCCTCTCGGGCAAGCCGGTCGGCGAGATCAACATCGCGGTCATCGAAAAGGGCAGCGAGGTCGGGATGCACTCGCTGTCGGGTGCGGTGCTCGACCCGCGCGCGCTGCGCGAACTGCTCCCCGACTTCGAATCGCGCGACTTCCCGGTCGAGAAGAAGGTCGACAACGACGCGGTGTATTTCTTGAGCGGCGCAGGCAAGCTCAAGTTTCCGGTGACGCCGCCGCCGCTGCAGAACCACGGCAACCTCATCGTGTCGCTGCACAAGGTGACGCGTTGGATGGCGGCGCAGGCGGAAGCGCTCGGCATCAACATCTTCCCCGGTTTCGCCGGCGCCAGCGTGATCTACGACGACGCAGCTCGCGTCTTGGGCGTGCGCACCGGTGATCGCGGCGTCGACAAGCACGGTCAACCCAAAGGCAATTTCGAAGCCGGCATCGACATCCGCGCCAAAGTCACGGTGTTGGGCGAAGGCCCGCGCGGCAGCCTGAGCAAGCAACTCATTCCGACGCTGGGGCTCGATCGCGATTCGCTGCCGCAGCTCTATTCGACCGGCGTCAAGGAACTGTGGCGCATGCCGCCCGGCACGTTGCGCGATGGGCGCGTCATCCACACCATGGGCTGGCCGCTGCCGCCGCACATTTATGGCGGCGGCTTCATCTACAACATGGAAGCCGACATTCTATCCGTGGGATTCGTCGTCGGCCTCGACTACGCACATCCGGGCACCGATCCACACCAGCTGTTCCAGCAATTCAAAACGCATCCGTATGTCGCGTCGCTCTTGCAAGGCGGCGAGATGATCGCCTACGGCGCCAAGACCATCGCCGAGGGCGGCTACTACGCGATGCCGCGCTTGTACGGCGACGGCGTCATGCTGGTGGGCGAATCGGCCGGCTTCCTGAACGCGATGCGCTTGAAGGGCATTCACCTGTCGATGAAGTCGGGGATGCTGGCGGCGGAGAGCATTCTCGATGCACTGCAGAAGGATGATTTCAGCGCCAAAACGCTGCAGGGATACGCGGATCGTTTCGAGAAGAGTTGGGCGCGCGAGGAGTTGTTCAAGGTGCGCAACTTCCGGCAAGGATTCGCGGGCGGCTTGGTGCCGGGGCTCATGCACACCGGCTTCCAGCTCGTGACCGGCGGGCGCGGACTGTTCGATCGCCGTCGCGTTGCGCCCGACTACCAACACATGCACAAGTTGGCGCAGTTGAACGGCACGCCGGCGCCGGCGGAAATCGCCTTCGACGAAAAGCTCACCTTCAAGAAGCTGACCGACGTCTACAACTCGGGCACGGTGCACGAGGAAGATCAGCCGTGTCACCTGCAGGTCGCCGACTTCGACATCTGCAACAACCGTTGCACGGTCGAGTACGGCAACCCGTGCCAGAGCTTCTGTCCGGCGTCGGTGTACGAGATGGTGGAGGCCCCGGGCGGCGGCAAGAAGCTGTTCGTCAACTTCACCAATTGCGTGCATTGCAAGACCTGCGACGTCATGGACCCGTATCAGATCATCAATTGGGTGACGCCCGAGGGCGGCGGCGGACCCAACTACATCAACATGTGAGAGCGCGCGCGGCGACTCGCGCGCTCCGGCGTCGGAGTCGAGCGTGTCCTATCGCTTCTGCCCGCACTGCGGCGCGACGCTCGAATTGCGCGTCGTCAAAGCGGGCGAGTTCGAACGTCTTGCGTGCAGTGCGTGCGACTTCGTCTGGTTCGTGGATCCCAAGATCGCGGCCGGCTGCATCGTCGAGACGCCTGCCGGGATCGTGCTGTTGCGGCGCGGCATCGAGCCCGCCTATGGCAAATGGGTGTTCCCGGGCGGCTACGTCGATCGCGGCGAGCGCGTCGAGGATGCAGCCGTCCGCGAAACACGCGAAGAGTCCTGCCTCGAAGTGCGCATCACCTCGCTCTTGAATGTGTATTCGTATTCTGGACGGCCAGTGATCGTGGTCGTGTTCACCGGCGAACACGTGGGCGGCACGTTGACGGCGGCCGACGAGACGCTCGAAGCCTGCACTTTCGCGCCGCGGGAAATCCCGTGGCACGATCTCGCATTCAGCAGCACTTTCGATGCGCTGCGCGAATACGTCGGACGTGTGCATGGTCTGCAGCCGCCGCCCGGCGCCCAACCGCCACCGCATCCGATCGATCCCTTGCCCGGCGTTTGATCG
>Ga0247727_10010111_pt1 | contig 16810 bp, 18 predicted proteins | sample WisWelCaveWW1625_FD_202498 | JGI IMG/M metagenome (GOLD analysis project Ga0247727, IMG submission 202498) | Biofilm microbial communities from Wishing Well Cave, Virginia, United States - WW16-25 | ecosystem: Environmental > Aquatic > Deep subsurface > Groundwater > Cave microbial mat | place...
GGAATTTTTAATGATTTTTTTAGTGATTTGACTACCTCAGTCATGCCAATCTGATCAGTGGCAGATGATCCACCGACAAGAATTGCAGAGGCGCCAATCTTCTCAACGTTCTTTGCAAGTGTAATTGTAGATTTTATCTCAGATATTTCAGAATCAATGAGAATGAAAAGCAAAGCTTTCTTTTTTTTAAGAGTGGCTTTTAGGTAACCTTCTACGCTTGTCATAAGACTGCTTAATCATGCGCTTTTTAAAGTTTAATTTGAACTTTGTATACAGATCTGTATAGCTATGGCAGAGCCTCAAGATTTTATTTTTAACAATATAATAAAACAAATTATAAAAAAATCATTGTTTACTGAAAGACAAATTCAAATTATTTTAAATCAGTCAGATCTGCAAAAAAGTAGGTTTAGTATAACAAAGGGCGCATATTTCAGGCAGGTAAAGCAGTCAAGAGACAAGTTATTGGCTTTGTACTACTCTATCGTCCTGCTTAGGGGCCTTGGAGTGCTTCTTCCAGAGGATGTGGAGTTAATGTCGAGCCTTTCCGAACAAGTTTCTGTGATACAAGGTAGTGATGTTTTCCCTGAAAGGGAGGAAGAAATCATCATTGTGATTGCAGAGCTACTACGCCGTGCTTGTAGAGTGTGATGTTCGTTATTTCAGGCACAAAAAGTCAATGTAATTTAGAACAGCTATGATGTTGTGATTGATATGTGGTGTGTGAAAAAAAGTTGCTCTAACATGATAAATCACGATCTTTGATGTAGTTGTGTGATGTTAGTCGAGATTCCCGATGTAGGTGTGATGGTTGGTGTTTTTGTTGCGTTTCTGAGCGGTCTCCTCGCTATTCTAATATACAATAAGATAAAACCTCTAATAAGAACAGAGTCAGATCAACTCGGTTCTCAAATGGAGCGCTTACAGTATTATGAGAACCAACTAATTGATATGAAGATACGATTGGATTCCCTGGAGTTAGATAGTGAGGGTCAGGTACCAGATCCATTGTTAAAGAGGGTAGAAAGGCATGCAAAGCAAGATTTGCGTGCTGGCTCTCAAGAGGAACTTAAGGAGCGCATGCACAACATGAACTTCGGTAATGCTGTAGATTATGTGTTGAAGCTAATCACAGAAAGGCCGATGACATCACGTGACATACAAATCACAATAGGTAGAACAAGGGAGCATACATCAAGGATGATGAAGAAACTTTTTGAAGAAGGTTATGTGGAACGAAATATGAAAACCAAACCCTTTACCTACTACATAACCGATAAGGGCAAAACTAAGATCGGCATGGTAAAAATAACACCGGCTCAGCAGTAGAAATTCAAATTATGGTGCTAAATTGGTATAATCTACCAATTTTATTAAGTTATTAAAATAATAAAATTTTAAATATAGAAACTAATTATTTAATAATATGACTGTACAGGAGAATGAAGAGTTGGTCAAGATTACGTCCGGTGGTACAATCTCAATCCCAAAACAGTTTAGAAAGTTTTTGGAGCTGCAAAAGGGTGATTATGTCAAAGTAGTAATGAACCAAGACCACCTTGTTATTAAAAAAGTAGTAATTTCCTAATTATAAGGCATTACTTGCCTAGGAAAAGTTGTGTTGTTTTTGAGCGATCTTGACTATTTGATAGGCCCACTCTCTACCCTGTTTTGTTCTTACTACCCTACCCTTTGAGGCAAATCTAGCTAGGTATGTAGATATTATACTAAGTTTGATAGGTTCACCATACTCATCCTCATATTTCTCAAGAACCGTTGATGAGGTGAACTTACCTAGTGGAAAGTGCTTATCCACAATATTCCAGATTTTGGCACCAACGGAGTCCAAGATGGTTGATCCTTGGTTTTCCTCTATATTCATCAAATCCATTAACTCAAATATTTTGAGCATTTTCTCTCTTGTGACATTGCCTTCTAAACTAAAGTTGTACTTGGCTCCTTCAGCGTCCTCCAAGTCAATTCTAATCTTCTTTTTTGCCATCGTGATCGATCGGGTTAACACCTTAACACTTGAACAGATCAAAGAAGATTTGTTAACCACTGGGTTTGTTAACATTCACTGCCTAGCCCACGCCTAGTGGTTTTTGGTACCTTAACAGTTATGCTACATTATCCCCCCGCCGAGTTTCCAAAACCATGCCTGGAGTGGAAATATGGGGGTCGCTCCTACCTAGTTAACGTTGTCAAGAAGATAGTTCATGCCTGGAGTGGAAATATGGGGGTCAAAATAGGCTTTTCGGCCTCCCATCTTAACGCGGTCTTAACAACTGTTAAGTTAATTCTAGGCAGCCCCACACACCATAGTTTCCACTCCAGCTTAATTAAAAAATTTTTTTTAAAGAAAAATAAAAATAATTAATGATAAACTAAACTTGCTTTAGTAATTCCATTCTAATCAGCTTATCTTAAGATAGAGTCAATATGTGGACGGAGAAGAAACGTAGGTGTGTGGGTACTTGACAAACCATGATCCTGTAGATAGGCTTCTTGACAACGTAGCAAGCGGCAAGTCCCTACTTAGAAATCGAGACGTTTTGCACTTCACGTTTATCCCGGAGGTAATTTTGCATAGGGATGATGAGCTTGCCAAAGTTACACAATCATTATTACCAATTCTGAAAAAATCACGACCATCTAACCTACTTGTTTACGGTAAACCTGGTACTGGCAAAACACTTGTAGTAAAGACCGTTTTATCTAAAATTCAAAAACGAGTTGAAAAAAGCGATTTCCCAATAAAACTAGTATATGCTAATGCAAAAGAAGAGACCACATTATATGGGCTGCTAGTAAGTTTTGGCAGACAGCTAGGACTGAAAACACAAAAAGAGTTGCCCACAACCGGCCTCTCAATTAGTGAGGTATTCAACCGGCTTCTAGAATCAATTCAAAAAAACTCTTACAACGCAGTCTTTGTGATAGATGAGATTGACTATCTCGCAGAGCTGATTTCAAAAACAGGAAAGGACATCTTGTATAATTTAACAAGAGCAAATGAGAGACTTAAGACAGGCTCTCTTACACTCATAGGAATCTCAAACGATCTGACGTTTAAGGAAAGGCTTGATCCTAGAGTATTAAGCAGTCTTAGTGAAGAAGAGATTGTTTTTACAAACTATACCGTCGAGCAAATCAAACAAATTCTCATTGACAGAATAAAGGAGGCATTTATCAAAGACGCTCTAGACCCGGCTGCGGTAAACCTCTGTGCTGCCATGGCCGGTCAAGAACATGGTGATGCAAGAAGAGCAATTGACCTCTTACGTGTTGCTGGTGAATTAGCTGAACGAGAACAAGCCGGCACTGTAAAAGAAGAACACATACGACGAGCCTCTCAAAAAATGGAAGAAGACAAGGAAACTACAGCCTTAAACTCATACCCACTTCATGAGAAGCTTCTCATAATAGCAGTCATGAAGGCAAATGGCGCATCTACAGGTGAAATATATCACGCCTACAAAAATCTGTGTAAAACAACCCGCCAAAAAGAGATAACTCAAAGAAGGGTCACACAAATTCTAGGTGATATAGAACTTTCAGGCATAATTACTGGAAAGATCACCCACCAGGGAATGCATGGTAGGACAAAAAAATACAATCTAACAATTCACGCCGATGTAGTGAAAAATGCATTCAAAGACGATATAATTTTAGCAGATATTATATAATTATAAAATCCAAACCCATAAACAAAAAACAAGCTTTGTTAAAATTACAAACCGTTATTCTGTAAAGTCTTTTCTAAAAACTTTGAGTGTTGCCAAGTTAATAATAACAGCAATGCCAGGGGTTGGTGTAATTCCAATACTTGTTTGATATGGAGTCTGGGTTTGCCATGCCCCGGAGTTCACTATCAAAACCCCCCGGTACATATCCAAATCTACTACATGAATGTGGCCAGAATGGAAGATGTCAGGAATTTCGTTTATCACCATCATATCCTCAAGTTCTGGCGCTATGGGGGTTCGTTTTCCATAGATTGGGCTTAGGTGTCTTGCCTTTAACAAAACTCGCATAGCTTTTGCTGGTTGTAAGTAGCTAAGACCAGGAGTAGTTCCAACAACATCATCCAAACTTTGGCCATGAAACATTAGGATCTTGACCCCGTTTAGCTCAACCATGGAAGGATTACCAAGCATGAAAAAATTCTCTCTATTCCACAAATTCAAGTTATGCTTTTCAGGTATGGCAGGTTGTGGTAATGCTCTGCGACCCGGATCGTGATTTCCAGGAACTATAAACACTTTGATGTGTTTTGGAATTTTATCAAGCAACTGAGCTGCCTTTTCCATCTGCTGATCAATATCCATCAAAAGCAACTCTTTGTCTTGATTTGGGAAGATTCCAACACCATCTATTACATCACCACAAACCAAAACAAATCGCACCTTCCGTGCAACCGGATCCGGACTTGAAAGCCATGAAATAAAACTCTCAAACTCTTTTTCCATGAAATATTTACTACCTACATGCAAGTCTGAAATTAAAACAGCATATGCCTCGGTTTTTGAACGGTTTGTTACATGATCTGGTATATCGGGAACAACAATCTCTTTTGTAATAAAGCCGCCATTTTTCCCAGTAGTAATGCACTGCATAATGAACTGATCCATTAAGAGCGAGTTTGCAGTTGCCAGCAGATCTTTATTAAAAACTAATGTCTCAAGTGAACCACTAGGATCATCAATCGTAAGCCGTGTGACATCTCTGTCTATTTTTCGGTCCATAAGTAAGCCCGAGACAAAAACTTCATCTTTTGGTTTTCCGGCCTTTACTATCTCAACCGTAGCTAGTTTTTTTGCCTGTGCTCTTTGTAGGATTATCTTCATAAGTTTTGAATATCGATTTACAAAAAGAGCCCCAAAACCCTCAATTCCCTCAGCTGAGGTGATTTTCTTTGTAGGATCTGACAAAATTACATGTCTATCCTCCACACTTTCATCAATTTGCGTATCAACAAACACCTTCAAATCATTTTGATTTATTAAAAACAAATTTTGTTTTGTTTTTTCTCGTACTACCTGCTTGATTATTCTTTCAAGTTCACTAGAATCAATTTTTTCAAGAATTTTAAATGCGTCCGGATGAATTTGAAATCCTCTACTTAATGCATAATTTAAGGCAGATGCAGCGTTCTCATTCATCAAAATCAAATAATAACACGTTTAATTAAATCTGCTCAAACCAACACCCTCAAATAGAGTTTTTTTAAAACAGAAACATGACCAGAAAAAAAAGGGTTTTAATTTTTCTAATCTTTATAGGCATATTTCTCGTAGCTTATTCCATTGGCGCAGAAACACCAGTATCTGATGAAGACGCAATGGCATTTCTTGAAGAATTTAACAAAGCAATAGAAGGAATTGATGCGATTGGAATATTTCTACATAACGCATTTATTGCATTACTAATGTTTATTCCCGGCGCTGGAGCAGTTTGGGGTGCATTTGCTGCGTTGACTACAGGCATTGCGTTTAGCGCTCTAGTAAAAACAACTCCAGCGCTTTCTGGGTTACCACCACTAAGCTTACTCTTAATCTCACCCTTTGGCCTCATGGAGTTGGTGGCTTATTCCATAGGAATGTCACGAAGTTTCCTACTAATACAAATCATAATTAAAAAAATTCCAATTAAACAAGAAATCCGTCCTACAGTTATCGAAATAGGTAAATCTATAGCCCTTTCAATAAAACAAGAACTACGTCCAACAGCCATTGAAGTAGGTATAGTGATTGCACTCTTACTTGCAGGTGGATTTCTTGAATATGCAATGATACAACAATTTGGTACCGATCTTGAGCTGCCACAACCCTAGATTCATTTTTATCTTGACATAAAATATCAAGCAATTATGCTTGGTCTTAAAATACACAAGTTGCCCAAACTTAAAAATCCAAATATGATTGCTGCATTGCCCGACATGGGGAATGTAGCTGGTATTGGAGTTGATTTTCTTGTTAAAAAACTAAAAACAACGCTATTTGCAGAGCTTTATGCATTCTGGCCACCTGCTGTCTCATATGAAGGCGGTTTGGTAAAATATAACCAATCAAGCTACAAATTTCATTATTCAGAAAAAGAAAATTTAATAATTTTTTCTGGCGAATTTAATCCATCGGATCCAAGAAGATTGTATGAGATATGTTATGAAGTGGTTGATATGGCAAAAAAACTAAAAGTTGACACACTTTTCTCCATCGGTGCAGCTCTGAAGCAACCAAGTCCAACAGAACCTAAAATCTTTGGGGCAACAACATCATCCAAACTTCTTAACCTCTTAAAAAAACAAAATATAACATTACTTGACGGCAAGGGTCAGATAACCGGTTTTAATGGTTTGATTCTTGGCATAGCAAAAGAAAAAAACATTGATAGTATCTGCATTCTGGGTGAAATAGACAATCCAAATGTTATTCAACCAAAAACAGCCCAAATGATTCTTTCAACGCTTTTTGAACTTTTGAAGATCAAACCTCTTGATATGAAAGATTTGGAAGAAGAAGAAAAAAGGAAAAAGTTCATGGAACAACAAATGAACTACATGGATGGTCTTATGAGACGAGACAAACAGCCCGGAATTGCCTAACCTGTCTAAATAATTTAGACCATTAATTAAATAGAACTTTGAGTTTTAATTTACTAATGAAACTTGGAATTATATTGCTAATTACAATCTCAGGAGTTTTACTTGCCAGCTCATTACAGCAAGCAAATTCTGAACTCCTATCTAATGGTGAATACATATTACAAGGAAGTGGGCTTGCTGTCACGGAAGAATCAATTGATGATTCTGCGCTTGACTTGCAGTTTTCAACCGGAAAGCTTGCTAACACTAGAATGAAAGTAACACTACAAGACGGCTTGATATCATTCTTGAATGACGATTATGTTGCTTCCAATAGCTGGACTGGAATGGTGCTTAGTAATGGTAGATTTATCAGCTTATCAGGTGATGCTGAAAATGCAGGTGGTGATAAAATTTTCATCTCAATACTTGCAAGACTAGTTCAAAATAGTAAAGACGCTTCTGTTTACACTGTTACAGGAAAAATAATAAAAGATGGTGAACCAACAAAATTAATTTACGGTGTAAAAGTGACGGGAAGCAGCACTATCTCTGAAAAGACACCCACACAACAGGAAACACCAAAAGAAAAAACCGTTCAAATAAGTATCTTAGCTGGAGCATCTAAACCTGGAAACATAAAGTATTATTCTTTACCCACTGTACAAATTATTCCGGGTACCACCATTATCTGGAAAAATGATGACACAGTATCACATAGAATTATGAGTGGTGTTGCAAGCTTTTCCCATGGCAAACCATTCAAGCCTGATGGAAAGATAGATAGCGGCGACATTGCACCAGGTCAGACATTTAGTGTTACAATAAAAGAATTAGGTATCACAAGATTCTTTGATACAACGTATTCTTGGATGGATGGTGTCATAATCTCACTTCCTGAGTCGGGTTCAAAATCACTTAAAACAACAGAAACCGCACTAGAAAAAGCCCAAAAATACAAGTAATCACTTTACAATTTTATAGTTTAATTTGTTTTGAAATTAATATATGATTCAGGTTTTGATTGATCAAAAACTATTACCGAAAGATCAGAAAACTCTCTACCTTCCAACTCTTTTACGGTTCCAACAAAGGAAGTCTCTTTATCTGTTGTCAAAAACTCAAAAACACGCACCTTCATCTTAGAAGTATCAAACCCATGATTTTTCAAATAAGAAGCTACCTCTGATTGCATAAAGTGCTTTGACGGATCTTTTGGCCAAGGTCTTGGAATAAGTATTACACTATATCCATCCAAAAGCGCCTTTTGTAACTCTATCTTTTTTCCCTCAATAGTTGTGGTTACATGCATTGTAATCACTTTACTTTTATCCAAGGGGATACCAGCTTTAGCAGCTGCTACTTGAACAGAACTAATTCCAGGAATGATTCGCACCTCTCCAAATATCTCAATTAGCCTATCAACAACCTCAGACTCTGAAAAACTCACATCTCCTGTAAATGGAATAACACAAGTCTTGTCTCCCAAAGTTTTTGAAACCTTTTGGTAGATCTCTTCTTGATTTTGCATAGTTATTTCATATACTTCTTTGTTTACCAAAAGTCTCTCTATTGTCTGTAAGGTGTATTTGTATCCAATAATTATATCAGAAAAAAGAATGACTTCTTTTACAGCATCCGTGATATATCTAGGAGAACCGGGGCCCACTCCTACTGCATAGACTTCCCCCATCTCTACTCCGTGATTTTCTGCTTGCTCTTAATATAATCTACAACCGGGGCCCAGTCTACTCTCATAAACTTTAGAGGATCCTTCAACGGATACTTGACCCAACCTTCAACAATTGAAAACTGATACTTTTTTGTCTTGCCACCAAAATTAATTTCTAATTTCAAAGCACTACCCCAAGGCTTTTCTTCAAAATTCGCCTTTAAGATCTGGTCATAAGAAACTTCCATGTTTTTTTTGTTTTCAAGATCTCGTCTTAGATCTTCATCCCGATAACCATCATGATGAATCATGGTATCTTTCGATTTGTGCAATGTGCGGATTTGTCTTAATGTTGCAGGGTCCCACCACTTGTATTTCGCCTGAGTCTTTGTTACAAACATCAAATGTTTCTCAGTCAAAAAGAGCATTCCTTCGGCCCCGCGTCTTAGAAATTTCTTCTCTTCTCTCCACACGGAAAGGAGATGAGTCTGGATATGCTCATCTAAATCCATAAAACCCGTTGAATTTTGCTCATTAAAAACCAATGTCTAACAATTGGCTTTTATTAACGAGTTCAAATTAGCTCAACGTTGCATTCTAAAATACTTGGATTTGGCATACTTTTTTTTATCTTAGGAAGTTTGATTCCACAAAGCTTTGCAGATTCTAAAGTAGCTGTAATTGAGACAAAATTTGGAAATATGGTAATAGAATTTTTTCCCAACGATGCTCCTAACACAGTTGAAAATTTCATAAAGCTAGCAGAAAGTGGTTTTTACAATGGAACAAAATTTCATAGAATTATTCACGACTTTATGATTCAAGGAGGGGATCCACTATCCAAAGACAGTCGTCTCATACAGCAATGGGGAAATGGTGATGCTGGTTATACCATTGATGCAGAATTTAACAACATAAAGCACAAAAGAGGAATTGTATCCATGGCAAGATCAGCTGATCACGACAGTGCAAGCTCACAGTTTTTCATTGTACATAAAGATTCATTCTTTCTTGATAAAAAATATACAGTATTTGGTAGACTAATAACACAAGAAAGTTATGATGTGCTTGATGCTCTAGCTTCACTTGAAACAACTAAAGACGTGAATAGCGCCGTTCCAGTTGATATCCCACTTAATTACGGCGACGCAGAAATTACCAGTATAAAGATCAAAAATCATTCAGAGATCCCAAATATTTTGGATCAAGGAGAACCAGAGCGCATAATTTCACATTCTATAATTGATGATGAAGGAAATTATTCTAATACTCTGCTTGGATTTTCCTTTCATGCCCCAGAAGGCTGGACTATCCAAGAACCAGAGAAAACACAACCAGAAGCACCAGATGTTGCAGTACTCGGTTCAAAAATCGACGATTTTACACCAGTCATTTCTTTTCTAGTTGAGAATTCAAACGGAACATCACTTAAAGATCATATTAAAGATACAAGAAAAAATCTACAACCAATTATTGATGTGGGAAGACTAGAAATTCTTTCTGAAGAAAACAAGAGTATCAAAGGTTATAATACACACATTACAGAAGCAAGGGCCGGGTTCGTCTCAAATGACAAAATTTTCATAATAAAATACAAAGAAGCTGTCATAGAAACCGATGACAACTTCTATACTCTTACATACACAAATCAAGAAAAGAATTTTGACGCTAGTCTGCCACAGTTTAATGCTGTACTAGACTCTTTTGAAACTACTTCCAAGCCAAAAGGTAGCATCCCTGTTACCAATTTCCCGCTTGAAATTGGCATTGGTATAGCAATTGCTATAGCCGCAGCTGCTACAATACTCGTTGTTAAAAGAAAGAAAAAACAACCTAAACAAAAACCCTAAAAGATTTTCCTTTTTACCAGACGTCATCAACCTCATCAAGTTCTCTAAAATCCTTAGGCGCTTCACGTCGAAGAACTTTGAGCCTAGCAATATCTCGATCAAAAAATAGATCTATAATCCAATCAAGTAAAATCCTGATGCGTTTGTCAAACCGTGGTATCTTAGAAAGGTAGATTGTTCTCCAAAGCCACCAAGCTACAATACCATGTAGATGTATACCAAAAACTGTAGCTATCGCGGTTCTCTTTCCTATTACCGCCATCTGTCCTTTTGACGAATATTCAAATTTCTTTTTCTGTTCTTTTTTTACCAAAGCTCGTAGGTTATGTGCTGCAATTTTTGCTTCCTCTTGAGCATTTTGTGCAGTGCCGGGATATGGTCTTTGAGTTTTAGGATTTATCAAAGTACAACAATCTCCAATGGCAAAAACTCCAGGGAAATCAGGAACTTCTAAGAACTCATTTACAATAATCCCACCTTTTGTCTTAAAGACAGATTTTTTTATAGTGTCTACAGGAGTTACGCCCGCAGTCCAGATGAGGGTTCTTGTTTGTATCGCACCAATGTTGGGCTGGTTGACCGGATTTTTTGTAGGTCCAGCCACCTCCTCAATTATTACCTCGGTGCCAGAAAAGCTAGAAAGTTTTGTATTTAGTTTTACCTCAATTCCACGCTGCATTAATTTTTTTAGTGCAAAACTTGCAAGACCTTCATTAAAACCTGGTAGAATAAATGATACAGCTTCTAAAATAATTACTCTGATATCTTCTCTTTTTATATGTGGATAATGTTTTCTTGCATCAAGTAAAAAATCCATCAATTCTCCAGCAGTTTCTACTCCCGCAAATCCAGCTCCTACAATTACAAAAGTTAGCAGACTTTTCTTTAGAATTGGGTCATCTTCATTTTCTGCATGCTCTAACATGTCTATTACTCTATTTCGCAAAACTACGGCATCGTTTAGAGTCTTCATGGAATATGCTCTTTCTTCCATTTTATCAATTCCAAAAAAGTTAGTCTGACTTCCTAACGCTAGTACAAGAAAATCATAATGAAGAGCAACACCGCGTCGTTCGCTGGTTCCTTCAAGAGTTACAATCTTACCATATGGATCAATGTTTTTGACTTTGCTTTCATAAAATTCCGTTTTTATAAAAAGAGTTCTGATTGGTGTAATGATATGTCTTGTTTCAATCATTCCAGAAGCTACCTGCGGTAGCATTGGAGTAAAAAGGAAAAAGTTGTCTTCGCTTACCAAAGTTATCTCAATATTGATATCATGTATGAAATAGGACTCGAGTCTTTGTGCACACTCTATTCCTGCAAAACCACTACCTAGGATCAAAATTCTTTTCTTATTTTCTACCATTTACCCTAAAACCCGAATTTGCCGGTTATATCCTATGGGATAAAGAAATAGGACTTGTTGGCTAAAAGATCTGGGGAATAATGGCTCATAAAAATCAAAAAAACGGCAATTTTTTCAGAGGCTAACAGTAAAATATCATAAAAAACTAGATTACTGTACATGAAGAAAGAGTACGTAGTAGTACGCATAGATGCAGCGCCCGATGGGGCTCCATACGTGGTAGTTTCACTGTCTAACCCGAAGGATTTTAGGGAACAAAACCAGCCCATGTCACCTTTTGGCTCAAATGTGATGGGTTTTACGAATATGGATGATATGGTAAAAGGTCTAAACAAGATGATGTCTGGGGGAGTTTTTGGTCAAGCAGGTGGTATAACATCAATCAAGCTAGATATGCATGAATACAAACAGCTTGGTCTTTCTGTGGGCGACAAGGTCTTTTTAGAAATTTCCAAACCAGAAGCATTGGACGTATAGATACAAATTATTACGTTTCTTAAATCTTAAAATTTAAAATAAGTAATACTTGCTGTTGCTATCTTGCAGTCTCTGACCGCAAAATTTCATAGGCTCTAGCCGCGTCCTTTTGATGTAATATTATGACAATATTGTCCTGACCAAAAAAGGCGTTAACAAGTTCTATCCCACTGCTATGAAGAATTTCTGATACATAGGAAACTACATCCGATCCACTTTGTGTTTCAGGTATTTGTATGCTAATCTTTGCCAAGCCGGTCTGGAATATGTTATTCTGATTTGGAAAAGACGCTAATAATTTTCTTATATCATTAATATCTTCAGTTAATACGCTAAAGGTATCTGTAAGCCTGAAGAATTCATAGTCAGGATCGATCTGGGCAATTCTATTCATAAGATCTAAGGTATCATTTATTCCAAAATCACCAGTTGGAAATTTAATGTCTGCAATTCCATCTATTAATGAAAGTCTGGCATTCTTTAAAACAGGCTCCTGTTGAACCTCATCTTTTTTTTCAAATGAATCTGCAAACCTTTTGATTGCAACAACTATCGTGTTTAGGTTTACTGAACCACCAATCTGTGCGGCCACATCTCTTTGGATCTTGACTGCTAGTGCGGTGTAATTTATCAAATCCATCTTTATACAATCATAAATAGAGCGATTTTTGGTTATGATATCACGAACAGCGTCAGGTACAGTGATATTAGTCGCCCGCATGTAGAAATATTAAGTATTGTCAGATATAATAGTATTATGTAATTATCCTTATATATTCTCATAATATTTAAATAATGTCATAACTATTACAAACCATAGGTGATTATGACACGTACATAGATGAATTCGACAACCTTTGGCGAAGAATGCCTAGACCATTTATGGACATAGAGGACATTTTTGAAGAGTTCAAAGATTCAACCAACACACAAACCTCTGGTCCTTACTATTATGGCTATACTGTTACGATAGGATCTGATGGAAAGCCGATAGTAAAAGAATATGGAAATGTAAGACCAGGTCTTCTTCCAACAGCTGATGCCAGAGAACCTTTAGTCGATGTACTAGTCGATGACAAAGAAAAGGTTCTAAAAATTGTTGCAGAAATGCCTGGTGTCGAGAAAAAGGACATCAAAATTGTAGTCGAAGGACGCACAATAAATCTTGATGCAGAGCATGGAGACAAAAAATACCACACCAAAGTACCAATAAAACACAAGGTTGAGGAAGATTCTGTAAAAGCAAACTATGCTAATGGAATCTTAGAAGTAAGATTCAAGCTAAAGGAAGAGGAAAAACCAAAAGGTAAAACAGTGGAGGTAGAATAAACCCTCCATTTTTTTATGGTGATTAGATTATGAATGAAATAATTTTAAAAATTATTGAAGTTTCACAACGCCATGTAGGCAAAGGTATAGCGGTAGTTGATCCAAAAATTGTTGAAGACAACAACTGGGAAGCTGGTCAAATCATAGAACTTGTAGGTAATAGAAAAAGTCACGTAAAATTATGGCCGGGTTCAGCCGAAGATTATGGCACAGGAATTATCAAGATTGATGGTATTACAAGACAGAATATAGGTTCAGGTATAGGAGAAAAAATTTCTGTAAAAAAAGTGGATGCAAAAGCGGCAGAACATATAGTTATCTCCCCAATTGAAAAATTGAGTGCAGAAGGATTACAGGAATACATGCAGGCCAATTATATTGGTCATGTTTTAACCACTGGCGATACACTTGTAGTAACAACTCAATTAGGTGGAAAAACTCAACTGATTGTAACAAACACTACACCAGCCGCAAAACCAGTAATAGTAACTGAACAAACCAAATTCAAACTAGGACCTATGACCAAAACACTAGATCACTCTATTCCAAGAATTACCTACGATGATCTGGGTGGATTAAAAAATGAGGTCCAAAAAATACGTGAAATGGTAGAACTTCCTATGAGACATCCAGAATTATTTGAAAAGTTGGGTGTCGAAGCACCAAAAGGAGTGTTACTATATGGACCTCCTGGTACTGGCAAAACGCTCTTAGCAAAAGCGGTTGCTGGCGAGACAAATTCTCATTTTATTTCACTAAGCGGACCTGAAATCATGGGTAAATACTATGGTGAAAGTGAAGAAAGATTACGAGACATATTCAAACAATCAGAAGAAAGTGCTCCCAGTATAATATTCATTGATGAAATTGATTCTATTGTACCAAAAAGAGAAGAGGTTACTGGTGAAGTAGAAAAAAGAATAGTATCACAATTATTGACTTTGATGGATGGAATGAAATCAAGAGGTAAAGTTGTTGTAATTGCGGCAACAAATAGACCTGATTCTCTTGATCCCGCCATACGAAGACCAGGACGATTTGATAGAGAAATTGAGATCGGCATACCTGACGAAGCAGGAAGAAAAGAGATCCTAGACATTCACACACGTGGGATGCCACTTGATGACAAAGTCAATCTAGATCAAATTGCAAAAGTAACACATGGATTTGTTGGTGCTGATTTAGAAATACTTGCAAAAGAAGCTGGCATGCGCTCATTACGAAGAATACTTCCTGAGCTAGATCTAGAGGTAGAAAAGATACCATCTGAAGTCTTACAAAAAATCATAATTACTGATGAAGACTTTAAGGATGCATTAAAAGAAGTCAGACCATCTGCATTAAGGGAAGTTCTAGTTCAAGTTCCTAATGTAACATGGGATGATGTTGGAGGATTAGAATCACTTAAAGAAGAACTTCGTGAGGCTATTGAATGGCCACTAAAACACAAAGAGGCATTTGAACACGCAGATGTTGCTGCTCCAAAAGGAATTCTTTTACATGGTCCTACAGGCACAGGAAAAACCCTGATTGCAAAAGCAATAGCACACACAACTGAATCTAACTTTATCAGCATAAAAGGTCCTGAACTTTTATCAAAATGGGTAGGAGAATCTGAAAAAGGAGTAAGGGAAATTTTCAGAAAAGCACACCAAGCAGCTCCCTGTATCATATTTCTAGATGAAATAGACGCAATTGCTCCAAGCAGGAGTTCTGGCACTTCTGATTCACATGTTACTGAAAGGGTAGTATCTCAAATTCTAACAGAAATTGATGGCCTTGAAGAACTACACAATGTGGTAGTTATTGGAGCAACTAATAGGTTAGACATAGTAGATTCGGCTCTACTTAGACCAGGCAGATTTGACAGAATTATTGAAGTACCAATGCCTGATGCAAAAGGACGGGAAAGCATCTTCAAAATTCATACAAAGAAAAAGCCGCTAGCTGAGAACACTGATTTCACAAAACTTGTAGAACACACTGACGGATTTAGTGGAGCAGAAGTAGCTAGTGTATGTAATAGGGCAGCGATGACTGCAATAAAGCGATTTGTAAATAACAAAGAAAAATCAGTAAAATCCATCAAAATAACTCAAGAAGATTTTGTTAACGCAATTAACAAAATAAGACCTGAAAAAGCACATCAGATACCAGCAGTAACATCATAGCTTATATGATAATTTCAAGTACTAATGTATGACGACCAAAGAGGCAATACTTTACGAAAAGTTACCAAACGAGAAGGTTAGATGCACAGCATGCGCTAGATATTGTGAAATTGGTAAGGGACAGATAGGTCTTTGTGGAGTTAGGGGAAACACGGATGGAAAGCTTCAGCTATTTGTATATGGAAAAGTTATTTCAGGAAATGTAGATCCAATAGAAAAAAAACCGGTCATACACTATAGACCAGGCACAAGCATATTTTCCATAGCGACTACAGGATGTAACTGGTTGTGTAAGTACTGCCAAAACTATGACATCAGTCAAAGACGAAAAATAGAAGGAACTGACATGACACCAGAAGATGTAGCAAATCAAGCTATAAGATACGGAGCTCAAGGAATAGCTTACACTTACAACGAGCCCTCAATATTCATTGAATTTGCACGTGACTGTGGAATAGCTGCAAGAAAAAAAGGTCTTTTCAATATTTTTGTATCAAACGGTTACGATACTCCCGAAACAGTAAAGATGATGGGAGAATTTCTTGATTGTATTACTGTGGACTTTAAGGGAAGTGCAGAACCACAATTTACTCGAAGATACATAGGTGTTCCTGATCCTAAACCAATTTTTGACACACTTTTAGAGATCAGAGACAAAACAAAGATTCACGTAGAAATAACAGACCTGATAGTGCCACAAGCTGGAGATAATCTAGAATACGCAAGCAAGCTTTGCAAATTTATCTATGACGAATTTGGTCCCGAGATGCCAATACATTTCTTACGATTCCATCCAGATTACAAAATGATGGAGTTTGAATCAACTCCTATAAAGACACTTGAAAAGCACTATGAGATTGCAAAAAAAGAAGGACTCACTTATGTATATCTTGGTAACGTACCAGGTCACCCTCTAGAACATACCTATTGCTCTCAATGTAATAACATAGTAGTCAAAAGGTATGGCTATGATATTCAAGGGTGGAACATGGACGAGAATAACAATTGCAAGTTTTGTGGAAACAAGATTCCTATAATCGGAAAACTTCCAGAGAATTATAAGCATAGTAGATTCCAATTTGTCTCTTAAAGAGCAATTGCTCGTACAGGCGAACCTGTAGTCCCTTTTAGCTTTAAAGGTAAAATAACTAACTTGAAGCGGCTTCTTGAAATTTTTTCTAAATTACACAAATTCTCTAAAATTAAAACGTCTTTTTTTAGTAACACACGATGAGCTGAAAAATTAGAGTTTTTTCCTAGATCAATGCTTGGAGAATCGATTCCAACCAGATTAACTTTTTTAGATACAAGATATTTTGCAGCATCAATTGATAAGCCGGGATTTTTTTCAAAATA
>Ga0247727_10010112_pt1 | contig 16807 bp, 16 predicted proteins | sample WisWelCaveWW1625_FD_202498 | JGI IMG/M metagenome (GOLD analysis project Ga0247727, IMG submission 202498) | Biofilm microbial communities from Wishing Well Cave, Virginia, United States - WW16-25 | ecosystem: Environmental > Aquatic > Deep subsurface > Groundwater > Cave microbial mat | place...
TGAAAAAATAAGAAAAAATTTGGCTAACTCGCGACAAGGTGTGCAAGCGCTGGTCAAAAGAAGCCAGGAAGAGCCGGAAATAGGCGACGGCAAATCATTCCTGCTTTTAAAATCAACTGCGAACCTTTCCAAAGGGCAAAGAATGATGCTTGAAAGCACAGCCTACTCTCTGGCGCGGATTCGCGCCAAAGTTAAAAACAAATATCCTGAAATTTTCAAAGAATCTGCCCACTTTCTGCATGACAGAATTGTCGGCGTATCCGAGCGCCAGGGCATCATCCTTACCGAGGACGCCTGGAAATGGATAGATCGCGAAAATGACCTCAAGGTGCTGAGATTTATTTTGATGTTGGTGTTGATCGATAATGATGAGCAAAAATTTTGGAACATCAGGCAAGGCTTGCTCGAAAACAGAGAATTATGCAAGGCCGTATCGAAATGGGTGCATGATCAGAAGATGCTGGCAAGAATTGCGAAGAAGATGGAGGCGGAACAATAATATACTGCAAGTCCGGCTCGCTCAATTTGAATCCAAAGCACCTTGATCGATTTTCAAAATCGTTTGCAACAGCACATTCGCGCCGTTGGCCATATCTTCCGGTCTGGTAAATTCTTTCGGCGAATGGCTGATGCCACCGACGCTGGGAACGAAGATCATGCCGGTGGGAGTTATGCGCGCCATATCCTGCGCATCGTGTCCGGCGCCGCTCGGCATGGGTTTAGAGCGCAGTCCCAACTCTCTGGTGGATTCGGCAATAATCTTGCGCACCCGTTCGTCGGTGAGTGCCGGAATCGAATTGGTCGGAATCAATGCAAAAGAGATTTTCGTCCCGGTCTTTTGGGCTATAGCCTTGGCTTCCTGCTGAATGTTTTGAAAGAGCGAATTGACTTTTTCCGCCGAAAGGTCACGCAATTCCAAACTCATGATCACCTTGCCAGGAATCACGTTTGGCGCGCCAGGCTCAGCAGCGATGCGGCCAACCGTTCCAACCTGGCGGCCGGAAATGCTCGTGACAGTTTTATTAACGGCGATGACCAGTTGCGCTGCGGCTAAAAGCGCATCCTGCCGTTTGTCCATCGGCGTGGTGCCGGCGTGATTCGCAAAACCTTCAAGACCTGCGCGCATTCAATCGCGCCAATGCTGCCAACGTCGCCATCATAATTTCCGCCGTTCGGCACCGAGTCGATGTGTGACCCGAAAATAATGCTCGGCAGTTTGGCGTCGTGTCCTTCCCTCCTGCCGAGAATATTTCCGGCGGCGTCAATTCGCACCGTCAGTCCGGCTTCACGCATCAACGAGATGACATAAGTGCGTCCTTGAATATCTGCTTCACTGAAGGCGACGCGGCTAACGCCACCTTGCGGATTTTTGCCGAATTCGGCTAACGCGAGAATACGTTGCTCGATACGCTTTGTATTAACCCGTAAATTCCTGGCGACGGATTGAGGCGGCGTTTGAGCAAAAGCAAGCATGTTGGCGAGCAGCAACAACGTTATTGCCGCTCGCCGGGAAAGAGTTGAAATTTTGTGCATGCCGGTTTTTAATTTTTCCTGACTGTGAGATTTTGATGAATCGTTTCAATCCACCGATCCGTGGGAATAAAACCGCTGCCCCAGGATTTCCATTCTTCCGCAAAACCGGCCTTCTTCAATTCGTCGAGGCTCTTTTTTGCGGCAATGCCTTTGCGCACCACGGCCACCGTTTCAACGAGCATGCGATGATAATTCTTCAAATCCTCGAGCGTCGAAATCGCTCCGTGGCCTGGAATGATTTTGACGTCCGGCGGCAGTTGCGCGATAACGGCTTCGATGTTTTTCGTCAACCCTTCCACATCGCCGACGCAGACGCCGATGTTGCCGCCCTGCCCTTCGAGCATGTAAATGTTCCCGCGAACGTTCGTGGCTTTAATTTCGACTTTGGAAAAGTCCTGTTGCTGCGTGGCCCACACGGCGCCGAGCAAAAACAAACCCACAAATGCAATACGAAGAATGGTTAATTTCATGATTGATCTCCTTTCGGTTAATAAATTTTTACACACAACGCGACAAGCCGCACCAGGTTAGTTTAAAAACAATTTTTCCAACGGATGAAAAAACGATCAACGGATAAAAGCAATTGATCGCAAAAAAAACTTTGCCGTAAAAGCACTGATTTGATCAGGTTAATTTAAAGCCCCATGAGAATACGAAGTCGATCTTCCGATCTTCCACCGCAGCTAAAGTAAGGGCCGAGACTTTGCCCCATCGGCGAACAAGGCGCTCCTTCGCTATCGAGCGAACCGCTTCACACAAAATGACGCAGGGATTTTTAGCGCCCCCTTCCGGCGGTTTGATCGGAACTTGTGAAGGCACACCGCGATACGTTGAGGTGATTGGCAAAACAATGACGAGCCCCGCCAACCCTTTGTTAAAAATATCCTCCGAAATGACAAGAACAGGGCGTTGCCCCGCCCGTTCATGGCCGCGAGTGGGATTGAGATCTGCCAACCAAATATCGCCACGCGAGGGATCAGCCACGTTTTTTTCTCCTTTGCTTACGGGTCCAACTTTCATTTGAAGCCATTTTCTCGTCAGCGTCAAGACCATCGTTCAAAGTTATATCCCATGCAGCGCGCTCTTTCTCGACCTGCGACCAGGCTTTTGGATCTTCGCGAAGCACGGCATAGGCCTTATTGATCTCTTCGAGAAAGAGTTGGCGCCGATACGCTTCGATCGCCTTATCAAGCAACGTTTGCATCGAAGCGCCTTTCTGCGCCGCCAGCTCACGCAGGATATTGCGGCTGGTGTCGCTGATTCTAACCGTTAATGTGTTCATTAAGTTCTCCATTTTTGTATGCGTTTTAATATACTCACCCGCATCATTTTTGTCAACATTTTTGTGAACAGGAGTATATGGTGTAGCGCACTTGCGCACCTAAAATTTTGCTGTCGCGCGTCAACCCTTCTTTCACGACGCCATGCGAAACCTGCACAGAGGTTGTTAAAGCCAGGGAAAGCAGAAATGCCAAAGTCGTCACCGGTTTCATTTGCTTATACGATTTTTTTTCACAGGCCTTGCTTTGTATTGCTTAATGTGATGAAACGCCGGTGGTTTGCAGTTGTTTTGAAACTTTGATCGTTTCACTAAACACCCGCATCAAATTCCCGCCCCAGATTTTGCGAATGTCTTTTTCCGAATAACCGCGCCGCAACAATTCTTTGGTCAAATTCGGCATTTCGGAAACATCGTCGATGCCGATCAATCCGCCGCCCCCGTCAAAATCCGAGCCGACGCCGATGTGATCGATGCCCATGATTTTAGCCAGGTGGTCGATATGATCTGCCGCGTCTTGCACGGTTGGCCGATTCGCCGGATATTTGGCATTGAGGGCCTGAAATTCTGCCATCACTTTTTGCGTTTCTTCATCGCTCAACTCGCCGCGTCGGGCAGTGCGCAATTTTTCCTGCAACGGCTTCATCGCTTCGTCGCGTTCCGGATTCGGCGGCATGGTTTTGATGTAACTGCCGAGCAGACAAACCTGCACGACCCCGCCGTTTTTCTTCACCGCTTTCAGCATCTCATCATTCATATTGCGCGCATGATCACACAGCGCTCTGGCGCTCGAATGCGAGGCGATCACCGGCGCTTTCGTCATCGCGATCACGTCCCAAAAGAGATCATCGCTGACGTGCGAAATGTCAACGAGAATGCCGAGGCGGTTCATTTCTTGCACCACCTGCTCGCCCAACGGGCTCAAGCCGTTCCACTCTTTTTTCTCGTCGGTCGAGGAATCACCCAGCTCGTTATTGCGCGTGTGGGTGATGGTGATGTAGCGCACGCCGAGATCATAAAACATTTTTACATTCGCGATATCTTTGCCAAGCGGATAGCCGTTTTCCATGCCCATGAAAATCGCGCGCTTGCCGGCTTTCTCGATGAGCGCGATCGCCGCCAAATCCGAATTATCAGCGATCATCTTTTGGGTGAGCTCAATTAATTTCAGCGCGCGTTCTTTGGCATTGGCATGCCCCTCATCCGTGCGCGGGCCTTGTGAAGTGTAAATCGACATGAATACGGCATCCAGGCCGCCTTCTTTCATGCGCACCAAATCCCATTGGCCACTGCCAAATTTGCCGGGTTCGTGTCGTTCGCGCGGCACAAAGCCGGGATCGCGGAATTGATGCGAGGGCCAATCGATGTGCGTATCGACGGTGAAGACTTTGTTGTGGATCTCGGTGGCTTGGCGCGCGAGCGCATCGCCGGATTGTTGGCCCCATCCGCTTGTTGTGCTCGCCAGTAAAATGAATAACGCCGCGAACCACGTTTTATTTTTCATTACCTGCCTCCTTTGGAGCGGAGTGCAAAGCTTTAGCTTTGCAGCACTGCTGAAGCATGGCACTCCCGCTTTTGAGTTTCAATAGTTCTTTAATAAACCAGCAACAGCAAAATTAAAGTCACCACAAAACTGATGAGCGCGCCAAAAATAAAAAAGACCGCCAGAACCGCGTAAGCAATGGCCGACCAGTCGCCGCGCTTGCTGCGGGCGATGAGGCCAAACGTCACGCCGATAACAAACATGAGCAACGGCGCTAAATAGCAAATGAAAGTATTATCCTGATGATGCCGCGCGACGAAATAAACATAAAGAAAACTCAAACCGGCGGCGATTAAACCGACGACGGTGAACATCACCGCGAGGCTCGTGTTCAAGCCTTTGGCGTAATGTTGCAGCGATTGGCGAAAATCGTTTAGCATGGTCATTTCTTCTTATCGGTTTGAAGTGGCGATTGTGAAAAACCCTGCAAGGCTTTCAACCATTGTCGCGTCAAAATTTCCAGCGCCTTCTTCCCTTTCTCCGCCGTGGCCCTGGTGGGATCGCCGAACAGGCCGGTTTTGGAAAATTCGGGATCATTTGGATTTCGCGAAAACAATCCCGGCTCATAACCCGGATAATTTTTTCTCCCGCTGGTTCCGTAATCAACGACGGCTTTTTCCATGTGCACGAGCTGGGGTTGCAAATGCAGGCTGATGGAGGTTTCAATCTCATCCGCATGGCCGCCGGCTTTTTGTTCGGCTAAAGAATCGATTGCCGGCGTTTCCAAATCATCCCACGAGAGCACCAGCGCCGGCGTACCGGTTTGCACGCGAATTTCCCGCGCCACGATCGACAGCGGCAAACCCGTCGCGCGCGACACGCCGGTGTTGAGAAAAACAATGCGCTGCGCGCCGTGGCGAACGAGCGACATGGCGACTTCATAAACGTATTTTTGAAACACATGATTGTCCGCGGCCTCGGTGCCGGGAAATTCACGAAAGGCCGGAAACCAGCCGTGCAAAATCGGCGGCGCAACGATAACAGGCAATGACTTCACGGCTTGTTGACAGAGATATTCCATCACTTTCGCATCCGCGTTCATCGGCAAATGCGGTCCGTGCTCTTTGGCGCCAGCCCCGAATGGCAGCACGACGAGCGGCGCTTCCCTGAGATGAGCTTCGGCTTCCGGCCACGATAAATCGCCGAGAAATGCGCCGGGATTTTGCGCCCATGCGCTTCCATGGATAAAACAAATTTCTAAACCAAACAGCCAAACCAATCGGGAAATTTGCACAAAGCCTCCGGAATGATTGATTCATTGAATTCTCCTAAAAAATAAGAGGGAAAAACGGCAATGTCAATGCCGTCGTCGTTTTTTCTCATGGGCAGCCGTGGCGCCGGCTCGTCAGCAGTTGTTGAAAATCAGTGCAAAAAAGTGCGGGATTATGGCCGCAAATTGTGTCTTTATTATATTAGAGAAGTGTTTTCGATCACCTCAAAGTGATCTTTCATGAGCAAACTGAGCTCAAACATATTACCATTATTTACGGAGGAGTGGATATGATCACAATATTTTGGCGTGCTATTATTTTTGCCCTGGCCGCGACAATGCCGCTTAGCGCGGTGGCCTGGCAGGATTCGACCATCACGCAGGATTCTACTCTATCGGAAGAGATGCTGAATGTTGAGGCGAATATTGTGGCCGGCGTACCGGACAAAACTCCGAAAACGAAAATGACGTTTTCCGTGGGCGTCGTCACGAATAAAGCTCTCCAACCAGTGCCGGCGCTTTCTCCTGAGGCGGCCTTGTATGGCAAAGTCGCTGGCCTCAAAGTCGTCAAGGGCGACGGCCAGCCTGGAATCCCGGCTTCCCTTCTGTTGCGCGGGCCAACTCGCCTTGAGGCTTCCGGTCCTTTGTATATTGTGGATGACGTCATCATCGATCCCGCGATTTTCGGCAGTCCGTTGACTGATATTCCGGCGGATCAAATCGAGCGCATCGAAGTGGTAAAAGGCGCGGCCGGCGCGGCGGTGTACGGTTCGCAGGGCGCGCACGGCGTCGTTCGCATCACCACCAGGCGCGGCCAGGATTCTGGCCTGAATCAAACGCGCGTCATCGTGCGCAATGAAATCGGCGGCAGCTCGCTTGCCCGCAAAATCAAATTCAACCAGCATCACGGCTTCAAAATCGCTGCCAGCGCTTATGTCGATGCCAACGGCATGCAAGTGACGCCCGGCGATTTTATTGATCGAAATGGAAACTGGGTCGATCCGCGTCTGCCCAACCGTGTGTTGGATACGTATCGCGATCCAGGCGTCGTGCCGCATGCAGCAGGCATAGCTTTCTACGACAAGCCTTACAAATATGTCGCCACCGGCGTCAGTGACAGGAATATTCCGCCACAGTTGCTCACCACACCCTTCGATCAGATCGACCGGTTTCTCGATGCCGGCGCCTTTGTGGGCAATACCATCACCCTCAGCCGCAACATGGCCAGAACCAGCTTTCTGATCAATTTGGGCAATCGCACCGAAGGCGGCGAAGTGAGTGGCGTCGCGGCGTTTAACCGCAAAAACCTTCGGGTGAATTTGGATCATCAGATTCGCGAATCGTTGTTTTTTGGCGTCAGCGGCTTGTATAGCCACAGCCAGCCCGACCTAACGGCCAGCAGCATATTTTCCAGCCTCGCGTTTACCGCGCCGGATGTGGATTTAAAAGCCCGCGACGAAAATGGCCGGCTCTTTATTCAACCTGATCCCGCCTCCGTCCAGGATAATCCGTTGCATTTTGCCGAAAATACGAAACGCGATGCAAGCCGCGACCGGATTCTTGGCAGCTTGAATTGGCGTTGGATTCCAGTGACGTGGTTTCATGTTGAGAGCCGTTTTGGTTTTGACCGGTCGACTCGTCAAACGGAATGGCGCCGGGAAGATATTATCAGCCGCCTGGTGAAAAGCGATATTTCTGAAAAATCATGGAATGCCGAGGTGGCGGGATTGTTCCGGCAGCGCTTTGGTGATTTGACCGTCAAAACCAAAAGCCAGGGTTTGTTTCAGCGCGCCGAATTTGACTTCATGCAAGTGGAAGAACTCGGCCTGGGTGGGAGCACGATAAAATTTCGATCCAGCGGCTATGCCGTCATCACAGCGCTGGATTATAAAGATCGCTACATTATTGACGGGTTGATTCGTCGAGATAAAAACACTCTCTTTGGCGCTCAGGCAAAATGGCAAATGCACTATCGCGCCGGCGCCGCTTATCGCCTGACTCAGGAACCGTGGTGGTTCCTGCCTGGCGTTGACGAGTTCAAGCTACGCGCCGCTTAGGGCGCCATTAATCGGCCTCGTTTCTCGCAGCAACGTTTTGAAACGTGGTCCGTCATCGGTGGCGGTGTTGGCAGGAATCAACGCGGCAATCAAACGCTTAAGCCGGAATTGATGAAAGAGTTGGAATTGGGGCTTGATACGGCTTTCCTGAAGCGTTTCACTTTGGATTTCACTTATGCGCGAGCAAAGGTCGAAGATCAGATTTCTGCCGTGCCTTTGCCAAGCTTTGGCGGCTTTGTAAATAAATGGCAAAATACCGGCGCTTTAAAATCCAACACTTTCGAAGCCACGTTGAACGCGGCCATTCTGCGGAGTCGACAAGTCCACTGGACCGCCGGCATTAATTTTGATCGAACAAGAGGACGGATCACGAGGTTAGAAGTTCCGCCTTATTATCAGGCGCCTTTTTTCATTCAACAGGATGAAGAACTGGACGCGATTTACGGCGGCAAATTCATCAGGAATCCGGATGAGCTTCCGGCCGGCATTTCACGCGAGCAGTTCAATGTGAATGACGATGGCTACGTCGTGTGGGTGGGCGATGGCAATACGTTCCGCGACGGCATGGCGAAAACTCTTGGGGCACAGCCGCAACGCTGAAGGATCAATATGGCTTCAATCACGCTTATCGGTGGGGCATTCCCATTAAATTTAAAGAAGCCCTGTTCACCAGCGCTGGCCAGTTTAATCGCTATAATGAGTTTGTTAAGCTGGGCTCGACCGTTCCGGATTTCAATCTTGGCATTCACAGCGATTTTCGCTGGAAGGGCATTACGATTTATGCTGTGATCGATGCGCAAATCGGCGGCGACATTTACAATGAAACCTGGCAGTGGGGTTTGCGGGAGATGCGAGCAGTCGAGGCCGATCAATTTGGCAAGCCGGAGGAGTTAAAGAAACCCGCGCTTTATTACAGCACGCTGTACGATGTCAATTCCACCAACAGCCATTTCGTTGAAAAGGCGACGTATTGGAAATGGCGCGAGCTCGCCGTGACTTATACGTTTGATCGCCGCGCCTTGTCAGGCCTCTTCGGCAGATTTCTCGAGAAACTCTCGATTGGCGCGGTTGGCCGGAATGTATTGACCCTGACAGACTACCGGGGTTATGATCCTGAAGCCGGCACCTTTGGCTATCCTAATTTTCGGACGTTGGCAGGCGTCATTGAGTTTGAGTTTTAATTTCGCATCAACACCGGCTGCACCCACGCCACGGCGCCGCCGGAATCATAAACTTTGGCGCGCACGTAAGTCTCGCACCCCTCCAGCCGGTAAATGGCCGGATTGGTTTCAGCGTGCGCTAAAATTTTTCCGCCGCTGCCGATGAACTCCGTGCGAAATTTGAAATCGCCGTGCGGGGCAATGCGAATTTCGATACTGTCCGGCTTGACGATAATGTCGTTCAATTCAACGCCGGTGCTGGCGTAAAACAAACCGTTGTCGAGATTCACCGCGATTTCGCGCGCTGCCAGATTTTTTGCCCGCACGACAACCCAGCCGCGGCCGGGATTGGAACGCTCCGGCGCGAACTCCCCAAGAAAATGATGCGCATCATCAACCGCGAGGCCGTAAATCTTTTTGCCGTTGGTGAGCAAATGATCCCACACCTGCTCCATACTCGGCCAGCCGTCGCCGCCGAAATTATTCACCAGCGGATGGCCGTTGAAAATTTCGAGCAGGTTGTCGTGATTGATTTGCAAAAGCTCGTCTTGCGAGATCGCCCAGCGAAAATTCGGATGATTAATGTGCGGCACGCCATTGCCGGCGCGAATGGCATCGACATTCTTTTGAATCGTGCCGACGAGCGACGAATCGAAAACGGGATTGATCAGTTGGGAAAGATTTATGCCGTTGACATGCACCGGTTTTTTGCGAAAACTGGCCGTGATTTCTTCACCAGGAATCAGCAGGAAGGTCGAATCAACCAGAGAGGCTAAACTGACGGGATCGGTAAAAACATTGTGATCGGACAACACGAGAAAACGATACCCGTGCTCTTTATACCAGCGCGCCACCGCTTCCGGCGGCGAATCGCCGTCACTCATCGTCGTGTGCGCATGGGTGTTGCCTTTGAACCAGCGCATGCCGCTTGTATTCGAGACTTCAAACTCCGCGCGACGCGCGCAGGTGATGAAGCTAAACACCGCTATGATGAAGACGAAACGATAAAAAAATTTTGCGCTCAACTCTCCTCCGCATGATTTTGGAATAGCACAATAAAGTATTTGCAAATCGTAAAGTCAACCATTATTTTGTGATAAAATTTCTTTGCCATCAGAGCAAATTCCCCCACGGATTGAAGAAGCCCGCCGATGAAATGCCTTATCCGCGGGCTTCTTCAATCCGCGGGGAAACTCAAAACCCTTTAAAGAGCTTGATCTATGCAAACAAATTTGAAGCCGCTTTGGTTATTGTTCTTTTTAATAATTGCAGTTCCGTTTTGTTTTTTTGCTCATCGCTTATTGGCCGAAACCACGGCGCCATACATCATCATTCTCGGCATCGCCCAGGACGCCGGCGCGCCGCAGGCCGGTTGCCGGAAAATTTGCTGCCGCGAGCGCTGGAATAATCCAAAACTGCAACAGCGCGTTTCGTGCCTCGCCATCGTTGATCCCGTTTCATCCGAGCGCTGGATCATCGACGCGACGTCGGATTTTAAAACACAACTGCGTGCATTGGATGAGAGCGCGCCAATGAATAACCTCACCGGAATTTTTCTCACGCACGGCCACATTGGGCATTACACGGGGTTGATGCAACTTGGTCGCGAAGTGATCGGCGCGCGCGAAATTCCCGTGTTTGCGATGCCGCGCATGCAGGATTTTCTCCGCCGCAACGGACCATGGGAGCAACTCGTGCGACTTAAAAATATCGCGCTGCAGCCAATGCGAAGCGACTCCACAATTGTATTGAATCCGCGCCTGCAAATCACGCCCGTTCTCGTGCCGCATCGCGACGAGTACACCGAGACCGTCGGCTTTCGCATTACCGGGCCGCAACGTTCGGTGTTGTTCATTCCGGATATTGACAAATGGGAAAAATGGGACCGGCGCATTGAAGACATGCTCGCGAGCGTCGATGTCGCTTATGTGGATAGAACGTTTTATGCCGACGGCGAAATTCCCGGACGGAATATGAAAGAAATTCCGCATCCGTTTATTGTGGAGACGATGGCACGGCTGGCGGCGTTACCGCTGGCACAGAAAAACAAGGTTCGCTTTATTCATCTCAATCATACGAATCCGGCTTTGCGGCGTAATGGCGACGTGGCGCGGGCAATTGGAAAAGCCGGTTTTCACGTGGCGGCGGAAAAAGAGCGCGTGAAATTATAACCCCGGTTTAACCCCGGGTTCACATTTTATAGTCCAAAATCTTATTGTAGTATCCTGAAAAAACTATCACAACCGCGAAGCCTGCCCTGCCGCAGGCCAGAGATTTTTTTCACCACAAAGAGAACACAAAGCGCACAAAGAAAATCTTTGTGTTCTTTGTGCGCTTTGTGGTGCAGTTTTGGTTGCGGCCAAAGTCGCGTTACGAAATCGGGGTTTGATTTTGGCGTGTGCCAAATTACACGTGCCCAATTAAAGCAACAAAAGGCTTGCTTTCCAGACGAAACTGTTTTAAATTATTTTCCGTCATCATGGTGTTGCGATCATCGTGCAAAGCTGAAAATTTCCCCACACTGCAATAAACCACAAAACCGGAGTCTTATGGCGAGAAGCAAAAGCAAGCAGCGCCGCGTGCGCATGGAGCGGCGACAACAACGCAAGGCCCGCACCAAACGCCAAAAAGCCGCGCGCAAGCTGCAAACTGTGAAAGCTTAGTTGAACCAAGCCCCAAAGCCCCGATCATGTTCGGGGCTTTGGGTTTCCTTACCGAACGATTTCAAACTTCCGGCTTTGCGAAAATCGCTTGCCATCACGCGCCAGCGCGGTAAGCCGATAAACGTATGTTCCACTCGATAAATTGGCAACGGACAATTCCTGGCGATGCCATCCCGGCGCCGCAACGGGCCTGGCCAGCGTGCTGATTTTTCTTCCCAGCATATCAAAAACTTCCAATTTCACCTCTCCGCTTTCGGGTAATTTAAAAGTTATCGTTGTAACGGGATTGGGGCTTCGTCGTGAAATCGGATTCGGATAATTTTGCAGAAGCTCAAACAGGCGCGGTGGTTCGTTTTCCTGCGCCGAGACCGTGGTCACGTCCCCCAAATCAATTTCAAAAAACGAGCGCCCGTGCGTCGCGGCGCGCAGCTGGCGCGTGAGCGGATGCAGCGTCAAATCATGCACCGGCACGAGCGGCATGCCGATTCCCAGCGGCTGCCAGTTCGCGCCGAGATCAGCGGTGTGAAAAACGCCGACATCGGTGCCGAGATAAAGCCGCGAGGTGTTGCGGGGATCGATAATGACGTCGTTGATGGGCGCTGGCGGCAAATTGCCGCTGATGTCCGTCCAGGTTTCGCCCTGATTCGTGGTGCGAAAAATATGCGGCAAAGATGAGCCGCTCGCATGGCCGGAAAATGTCACATAAGCCGCCTGCACATTCACCGGATCGGCAGCAACGCGCGTCACCCAGCGTCTCGGCAAACTGGTGTTGATCCGCTGCCAGTTTTGCCCGCCGTCGCGCGTTCTCCAGACATTCGCGTCGTCCGTGCCAATGTAAATCAAATTGGAATCCAGCGGTGAAACAGCAATCGTCGTCAGCGTGCCATAAACCAGATTCGCCGGGCCCGGGCCGCTGGTTAAATCCGGGCTGATCGCCGTCCACGAAACGGCGCGATTGCGCGTGCGATAAAGCCGGTTCGAGCCGTAATAAAGCACGCGCGGATTTTGCGGATCGATTTCCACCGGCGTCGACCAATTCTTGCGATCTTGGGAGTCGATGCCATTGAGCGCCGAAATGAAAGAAAATGGAGAACCGCCGGTGGTGGATCTCGCCAAATTGCCGAATTGGTATTCGGCGTAAACATAGCGCGCGTCCGTGGGATCGACGATCACATAAAATCCATCGCCGCCGTAAATCGCTTCCCAGTTATCCGCGCCGCCGGAAAGCGTGCGCAAGGTGCCGTTATCCTGCGTGCCGCCGTAGGTGCGTTGCGGATTCAAAAAATCAATCGTGCCCGCATAAAATTGCGTGATCGGCAGATTGAAAGATTTCGTCCACGACGAGCCGCGATTCGTGGAAGTATAAAAACCGCCGTCGTTGCCGACAAAAACGCGTTGTGGATTTTTCGGATCGAAATCAATGGCGTGTTGATCGACATGAATGCTGCGCTGAATGCTCGTCCACGCCTGGCCGCCGTTCGTGCTTTGATAAAAACTGACGCCGAGGGCATAAACAATATCGGCGTTCGCCGGATCGACTTTAATGTTGCCAAAGTACCAGCCAAAATTGGAGAATAGACCTGAGAGTGCGCCGTCATTCACGCGCTGCCAGGTTTCGCCGTGATTCGTGCTCTTATAAACGCCGGCGAAATTGCCCGGATGATTCGCATAAATGGCGTAAATCGTTTGCGGATTCGACGGCGCGACCGCGATGCCGATGCGCCCCGTCGTTGGCGAAGCCGCGGGCAAACCGGTCGTGAGCAATTTCCAGTTTTGCCCGCCGTCAAAGGAACGATACAAACCGCTCGTGCGGCCGCCGACATTGCGCCGAGATGGCGAGCGCATGCGCTCCCACATTGCGGCATAAACCGTATCCGGCTGCTGCGGGTTGAGCGCGACATCAATGGCGGCGGTTGAATCTGAAATGAACAACAGACGCTGCCAGGTGTTTCCGGCATCGGATGATTTGTAAATGCCGCGGTCGTCGTTTTTGCCAAAAAGCTTTCCGCAAGCCGCAACATAAATAATGTTGGAATGGCGCGGATGAATGGCGATACGGCCAATGTGATCGCTATCCCCCAATCCGCTATTCACCCAGGTTGTTCCGCCATCGGTTGATTTATAAATGCCGTCTCCGGCGTACGAGTCGCCGCTCGAATTGGCCTCGCCGGTGCCGGCGTAAATCGTTTCCGGATTCACCGGATCAATCGCGAGCGCGCCAATCGAGAGGCTCGGCTGCTCGTCAAAAATCGGCGTCCAGTTGGCGCCACCATCGGTCGATTTGAAAACGCCGCCCACCGCCGCGCCGAAGTAAATGATATTCGGATTGGCCGGATGCACGGCAATCGCGGTGATGCGCCCGCCGATATTGGCCGGCCCAATTTGCCGCCATGTGGCGGCGTGGTTGCTTTTGAAGAGAGCACGACTGGCCTGCGCCTGTTGCACCGCCCGCAAATGCGCGGCTTTGTCGATGTCGTTGTATGGAAACGCGCGCTGGATGAAGAACCAGTCGCTGGGCTGCTTCCCGGCTTCCTGTTGTTTTTTGGGCAAGGTTGAGACCGGGTTGCTAAAATATCTTTGTAACGCAAAACCTGCGGCCAATAAAGCGGCGAGAATAAAAAGTGCTTTGAAACGCATGGCAAATTCCTTTTTGTTTGTGCAATGCAAACGAAAAACAGGCTTTTTTTGAAAGCCGCTTTTCCAACGGCCAGGTGAACCCAATCCCGCAGGGCGGGACTTTATCAGTTGGGTTCATCCAGCCGCTGGCGAAATAGAACATAATGAAAATACCTCATCATTCCAAGCGCGTTTGAAATTTTTCTTGCATTAGACCGTCCCACGTCACACATTAAACGAAAAACTTTTGAGATCACTCATGCACGCGCTGACTTTCCACGGCCGCGAAGATATTCACTATAAATCCGTTCTCGATCCGAAAATCGAATCTCCGAACGACGTCATTATCAAAGTTCATCTCGCCGCGATTTGCGGCTCGGATTTGCACGTTTATCACGGCCGAGAAAAAGGCCTCGAAGCGGGAACCGTCATGGGCCACGAGTTTGTTGGAGAAATTGTTGAATTGGGAAAAAAAATACGAACGCTTCGAAAAGGCGATCTCGTCTTCAGCCCCTTCACGACGAATTGCGGCGCGTGTTTTTATTGCCGCAAAAATTTGCCGTGTCGTTGCATTTCGGGACAACTCTTTGGCTGGGTACAAAATGGCGTTGGTTTGCATGGCGGGCAGGCGGAGTATGTACGTGTGCCATTGGCCGAGTCTACCCTGCTCAAAATTCCCGAAAATATTTTGGTCGAAGAAGCGCTGTTAATGGGCGACGTGCTTTCAACCGGATATTTTTGCGCGGACATGGCGGAGATCAAACCGGATGGCATTTATGCCGTCATCGGCTGCGGCCCGGTTGGACTCATGGCCATCCTCGGCGCCCGCGAATTGGGCGCGGAGAAAATTTTCGCGCTTGATACGATTCCCGAACGTTTGCAGCTTGCACAAAAATTTGACGCAACGCCGCTTGATGTTCAGAAGAATGATTCGCTCAACATGATACGCGAAGCCACCGAAGGCCGCGGCGCTGATGCCGTGCTGGAAGTTGTCGGTAGCCCGGCTGCCGCGAAATTAGCTATTCAATTCGTGCGGCCCGGCGGCATCATCTCCGTCGTCGGCGTGCACAACGAAGAACATTTTGCGTTCTCCCCGAATGAGGCCTACGACAAAAATCTCACCTACAAAGTCGGGCGTTGCCCCGCGCGATATTACATGGAAAAGCTCATTCCGCTTGTGCAAAAAAAGAAATATAATTTGACCGCGATTTTTTCGCATCGCCTGCCGCTGGCTGAGGGGCCGAGAGGATATAAAATTTTTGCGGAAAAATTGGAAGGTTGTACGAAGGTGGTTTTAAAAACGTAAAACGTGATGCGTAAAACGTAAGGCGTAAAGCGATTTTTACGTTTTACTTTACTTCTTACGTTTTACCAATCACGTTTCAACCACGCCCTCGAAGATTTCCTTCACCGGCAGCGCAAAATCCGGCAACACGTCGGGGACGGTGAGCACCTCGTCAATGTCAACGTAGTGCTTGCCTGTCGCCGTGCAAACCAAAACCTCTTCCGTCGAAGCAAAGATTACCCAAACAACTTTCGTGCCTTGTTGCAGATAGGCTTTTACCTTTGCCATGATCTTCTTATAACTGTCATCTTCGGACACAATTTCGACGGCTAAATCCGGCGCCAGCGCTGGAAAACGGCGCTTGTCTTTTGGGATACGCTCTTTTGCGATAAAACAAACATCCGGAATGCGTGATTCTTTGGGACGATCACTCCAGAGGCGAAAGTTGGTTTCGGTGGCGGCGCGACCGATGGGATGGGTTTTCAAATAATCGCGCAGCGCTCCACCGACATTGTTTTGAATGATACCATGATCGAAGTTCGCCATTTTGTAAACCACCTTTCCATTATAGAGTTCCGCCGGATAAGGAAGAGACATCCGCTCCAATTCGTCAACCGTGACATCATGGCGTTGTTCGATTGGAACATCCTCCCTTTCGGTGGCGATATCTACTTCGGAAAGATCGTACCCCGTCATCGACGGCGCGGTAAGTGTTTCCATTTTTTGACTCCCTGTTTCTGGCATTATTAAAAGAAAGCAAAAAGACTTTCAGCAATCGCGATATACAAAGTCCTTTTAGCTCTCACTCTTCAACCCCCGCAAAGATTTCCTGAACTGGCAGTTCAAACTCCGGCAGCACTTCGGGCGCGGTCAAGATATCCTGAGCATAGTGCTTGCCTTTGGCGGTGCAAACCAACACCTCGCGCGTGGCGGCAAAGACCACCCAAACTATTTTAGCGCCCTGCTGCAGATATGCTTTAGTCTTTTCCGATATCTTTTTGTAGCTGTCATCTTCGGAAACGATTTCTACGGCCAAATCCGGCGACATGGTTGGGAAACGGCGCATGTTTTTGGGTACGCGGTCTTTCGCAACGAAACAGACATCCGGAATGCGTGACTCGTTCGGACGATCATCCCAGAGACGAAAGTTGGTTTCACTCACAATGTCCCCGATCGGATGATTATCCAGATATTTGCCGAACAAACGGATCAAATTCGTTTGAATCTTGCCGTGCTGATAATTCGCCATTTTGTAAACCACCTTTCCGTTGTAGAGTTCGGCAGGATAAGGAAGCGACAGACGCTCCAGTTCATCAACCGTCACATCATTTCGTTCTTCGATTGGAACGTAATTTTTGACGGCGACCATCTCGGAAAAGTTGTGCGCGATTGGGATGGTGGCGGTAAGTTGTTCCATATTTAATGTCTCCATCAACGTTTATAATAACCATTCGTCTCCAT
>Ga0247727_10010113_pt1 | contig 16806 bp, 11 predicted proteins | sample WisWelCaveWW1625_FD_202498 | JGI IMG/M metagenome (GOLD analysis project Ga0247727, IMG submission 202498) | Biofilm microbial communities from Wishing Well Cave, Virginia, United States - WW16-25 | ecosystem: Environmental > Aquatic > Deep subsurface > Groundwater > Cave microbial mat | place...
CGCTCGCCGGTCATCAGATCGCGCTCAACGTGTGCAGCGTCACCTTCATGGTGCCGCTGGGGCTGTCGGCCACCGCCGCGGTGCGCGTCGGACACGCGCTCGGACGCGGCGACGTCCAGGCGGCGCGCCGTGCAGCCCACGCCTGTTGGGCATTGGGCCTTGGATTCATGACACTTTCGGCAATTTGCGTCGGCGCGTGGCGCGCGGATCTCGCACGCCTCTACACCCAGGACGTGGATGTCGTCGCGATGGGCGCGGCGTTGTTGATGATTGGCGCCGCGTTCCAAATCCCCGATGGCGGACAAACGATCGGCATCGGAGCGCTGCGTGGCGCGGCCGACACCCGCGGTCCGATGTGGATCACGATCGTCGGCTACTGGTGTGTAGCGCTGCCGTTGAGCTGGCTGCTCGCATTCGAAGTCGGGCTGGGGCCGCGCGGCGTGTGGTGGGGTTTGACCGCGGGTTTGAGTTTCGTCGCGATCGCGCTCGCGACGCGCTTCCACCGGCGCGTGCGACCCGAGAACCTGGCGCTGCTCGAAGCTGGGTAAGCGCCCCGGATGTCACTCACGCCCGCGTTGCAATTGCAGGATTCCGTTGGCAGACAACGGCACGTCGAAACGAGTTTCGACCACGCCATCGGGCCACACGATATGAACCGCATCGAGACGTGCCGCCGTGCGTCCGATCCCAATTTCGAATGGCGGCGCGCCGACGAGAACGTCTTGCACGACTCCCCCGGCGCACACCAACAGTCGGGCGCCGAACCCGGATTGCGGTCCGGAGGCACCCGCCAGCGTGGCGCGAACGATGCGGTTGGCGCTCTCGCCGCGATTCCAGTGCACGTGCACCAGGCTGTCCGGCGCGACGACCGCGAGATCCAAGTCGCCGTCCAAATCGAAGTCCGACCACACCGGTGGGGTCGCGCGCAATGTGCGCACGTCGAGAGCCAAACGCTCGGTCGCATCCAAGAAAACGCCGCTCGGATCGGCACGCCACACGCGCAGACCCGACACGACATCGGTGTCGAAGGTGATCGGTGCCGGAGCAGCATCCTCGGTTGCGGGCGGTACGGCCGCGGCCGCGACGACCACTGCTGCACCGCCGCCCGGATGGAGCGTCGTCAGGTCCGGCCTGCCGTCGGCATCGCAATCCGCGATCGCGATCGCACCGACCGCCGCGCGCTCGACTTGGCCCGGCCACCACGAGGTCTCCGGAACTCGGTAGGCCGCGGCGCGCACGAAACGTCCGCCACCTCGATTCGCAAGCACCCACACGCCGTCTTCATTGCCGACCACGAGGTCCAAGGCGCCGTCGGGCTCGACATCCAGGAGCGCCAGCGAACGCGCGCGTTGCAGTCCCAGGCCCGCGACCGTACTGAGGTCGATCCAGGTGGCATCGGCGCGCTGCGCCAAGAAGCGCAGGCGGCCGCCGCTCTCGGCGCACACGAGATCCAGCGTCGTGTCGCCGTCGAGGTCGGCGCCGGCCACGTCCACCATGCCACCGAGCGACGCCCATGCCGCCGGTGTCACGTCCTCGAAGCGACCGTGGCCGTCGTTGCGCCACAGTCGTAGACCCGGTGCGCCCGCGGTTGCGATCGCAACGTCGAGATCCGCGTCGCGATCCAAGTCGAGCGCCCGCGCGCGCCGCACGGCGCCGGGAAGTGCACCGACCAGTTCGGCATCGCTGCCGTCACCGTGCACGAGCCACACGCGCGTCCCCGCTTGAACCGGCGAGCTCGCGGTGACATCGGTCGCGACTTCGCGTGCGAACACCAGGACGTCGGTTCGCGCATCGGCATCGAACGGCGCCGCCAGTGCCTGGTGGATCTCCGCGCCCGGAACCAGTTCGCGCTCGCGCCACACGATGCTCGCCGCGAGCGTGTCGGCGATCAACGCGATTCGACCTCCGAGCACGACCAAGTCGCACCTCGCGTCGCCGTTCAAGTCGGCGGCCACGAGCCCGGTGCCGCGTGCCGCGAGCGTCGTCGGGTCGAAGTGAACCGGCTGCTGCCCGCTGGCGCCATCACGCGGAACGGCAGGCAACAGAATGCGGGTGAAGGCATCGGCGCGCGCCCCGCCACCGATGGGATCGAGACGTCGCGCCGCCGTCTGCGCCCGGGTCGCGGCAGCACTATCGCCGCGGGCACTCGCGACCGCGGCGGCGAGCGCGTGCACGGCCGCCTCCGCCGGTGCCCCGATCAGGGCACGCTGCGCGGCGGCTTGCGCACTGTCGAGGAGTGCACCAGAGCGTTGATCCCAGCGGTCCGCATCCTGCGGGCGTGCACGCGCCGCGTCGCGCGCCGCTCGAGCCCCGGCAAGCTGAGCCCGTGCAAGCAGGAAGTGGGCGCGCGCATGATTCGGATCGCGGCGCAGCGCTGCATTCCAAGCGCGCTCGGCCGCCTCCTGTTTGCCGCGACGTTCTTCGGCCACACCGAGATTCGTCCATGCGGTCGCGTCGTCGTGATCGTGCGCCAGTGTTTCCAAGGTTTTGCACGCCGACTTGGTCGCGCCGGCTTCGAGCAGCGCGCGAGCGCGCAACACGGCGAGATAGTGTGATCCGGGTTTCTCGGTCGTCTTGTTGCAGGCAGCAAGTGCGAAGCTGGCCAGGAGCGCGACCCAAGACGCGCTGCGACGTCCTCGTCCCATCCGTTCCCCCACCCGTCGAGCGACACCCAGACGCTATGTCGCGTTCGTCCACGCAAGATGTCTGCCACCCACGACTCGTGCGCTGCGGGTTTCGGACTGCGCCGGCCCGCTTCATCCTGCAGTGTACGGATGCGGACCCGCGTTGCTCAACGGTGCATGGAAGGGCGTCTGGCTGGCTGGCACCCCGGATGCTATATTGAGACACGTCCGCACGGGCGCTTCTGTTCGAGCTCCCACGACAACGAAAGCGGGAATCATGCGCCGGTCGAACTTGCTCATCCCCGCGCTGGCGGTGGTGCTGATCGCGGCGTGCCTCGTGACCGGTGCGAGGATCGCGGCGCCAGGCCAGGTCGCGCCTCCCTTGGTTGCTCCCTGCGCTTCCGATGCGCCGGCGTCCTGCAAGCCGCGCCCGCCGGTCGCGGTCGAGCTGGTGCGCCGCGCGAATGGCTGGCAGGTCGTGGTCGAGGCGCACGAACCGACCGCAGGCGTTCAGGTGCGGGTCGGAACCGGAGACGTCGGCCGCACCGGTCGCACTCTCTGGAGCGGCACCCTGCAAGCGGGCGAGCGCCGCACGCTCGACGCGCGGATGGATTCGGGCGGGCAGGACACGTGGGCCATGTGCGAGATCGCCTCTCCCGCGGGAACCACGTTGCGCAGCATCGCGATGGCACCCGGGGCCGCGTCGAAATCCCGCCGCCTCGCCGCCGCCGAGAACGGCCGCATCGTCGTCGATCCGAACACCGGTGACGGCGTGTTCGAGTATCGCGGTCAAGTGGAGGCGGCACGATGAGCGTGCGCACCTGGATCACGGGCGTGCTCGCCCTTCTCTTCGCGATCCCGGCGCATGCCGACTATCAAGTGCGCGGCAGGTTCTTGTACCGGGATCGGGAATTCGGCCCGAGCGGCTTCACGGGCACCGAACCGAATCGTCCGATTCGCCTCGCCGATGTCGAGCTGGTGGATACGGCGACCTCGGGCGTCATCGCGAGCGGCGCCACGGGATTGAACGGCAGCTTCACGCTCAACGTCATCGACAGCGCGGTGCGCAACCTGCGCGTGCGCGTGCGCACGTCGGCCGCCAACACGCCGACCTTCAAGTGCAAGGTCCTGAATCACGGTCCGGGCGGCGGCAGCTTGCCGTACGCGGTGTCGTCCCTCGACTACCTGAGCCACGATCCCAATACCGATATCGATTTCACCGCCACGGCGGTTCTGGCGGTGCAGGGCGCTGGCGGCGACGCCTTCAACACCTTCGACGTCATGCTCGAAGGTTTCGATTTCGTCGCGACGCTGACCGGATCGCGGCCGAGCCGTGCGCTGACCGTGTTCTGGTATCAGGGCAGCAACGACGGCACGTACTACCGGCACAGCGATGCATCCATCCATCTGTACGGGTTGAGCAACGATTCCGATGCGTGGGACGATACGGTCATCCTGCACGAACTCGGTCACTACGTGGAGTTCAACCTGGGCAACAGCGACAACCCGGGTGGCGGCCACAGCTTGGGCGGGTTCTACGATTTGCGTCTCACCTGGTCGGAAGGTTGGGCGACGTTCTTCCAAAACATGGTGCGCTCGTGGTTGGGACTCGCACGCGCCGATATCTACGTGGACACGAGCGGCCAGCCGGGGCCCGGACATGAGTTCATTTCCTACGAGGTCGAAACGCCGAGCGTCGGGCAACCGGGCGCGAACAACGAAGTCTCGGTGAACGCGGTCCTGTGGGATGCGTTCGACAACAGCGCGTCGCAAGATGTCGCGGTCGGCATCGACGACGACGCGCTGGCGATGCCGAACGCAGCGGCGGAAATCTGGGAAGTGCAGTCGGAGTATTTCCGCGGCGGCGCGACCAGCATCAGCCTGGAGGATTTCTGGGACGGATGGTTCTCGCCGTCGGTCGCGAACGGGTTCGCGACCGAATTGCGCGGCGTTTTCGCCGCGCGCGGCGTCGAGTACTTCGACGATGTGCACGAAAACAACGACAACGTGGCGCAATCGCGCACGGTCGTGGCCGGAAGCGCGGCGCTGCACCACACCACCTACGCGGCCGCCGACCAAGACTGGATCCAGGTCGCGATCGCGGGCGGCGGTGCCTATGTGTTCGAGACCATCAACCTGAAGAACGGCGCCGACACGCGTCTCGATTTGTACGCGTCGAACGGCACGACGTTATTGCTCACCAATGACGACCGCACCAGCGGTGATCCGTCGTCGCGCATCGCCTACACGGCGCCCGCCGACGGCCTGGTGTACTTGCGCTGCCTGCGCAAAGCCGATCTGCACACCTATGGTTCGTACGATCTTTCGGTCACCGGGCCCGCGGTGCCGGTCGAGATCGCGGACGTGACGCTCACGACGCTCGCAACCGGAATCGAGATCCGCTGGCGGGCGCGCCCCGAGGTCGGCTTCTCGCACTTCGACATCGAACGCGGCCTCGCGGCCGACGGCGCCTTTGAGGTGCGTGTGACCGGAGTCCCGCAGGTCGAGAACGAGCTGGATGTGCACGCGTTCGTGGATACGTATGTGGAACCGGGGCTCGAATACTTCTATCGCATCGTCGGCGTTGAAATGAGCGGCGAGAGGCGTAGCTTCGGACCCTATGTTGCGCTGGCGCCGGCACCGGCGCGGCTCGTCTTGCATGCGCCGATGCCGAATCCGTTCAATCCTTCGACGGTCGTGAGCTTCGAGCTGCCACGCGCGGTGAATGCCGGCGTGCGCATCTTCGCAGCCAACGGGCGACTGGTGCGCGTGTTGGCACCGGTCGTAACCTTCGCGGCCGGCAATCACACACTGCGCTGGGATGGTCGCGACGAGCACGGTCGCACTGCAGCGTCCGGAGTCTACGTCGTGCGCCTCGACGCCGATGGCGAATCGCTGACCCAGCGCGCCGTCTTGGTGCGTTGAGCATCACCGACGCACCGTCAGGCGACTGCCCACCCACCATTCTGCACGTCGGTTGCGGGGCCATCCTCCGATCGCTTACGCTTGATCCGTGGCTGCAGGAATCGTTCGGTCCGCGACCGCGGAGGCCACGGTGTCGTTGCACCGCATTCTGGTGATTCTCGCCGCGTTGTTTGCCCTACTCCCCGCGACTGTTGTGTCACAGCCCTGTGCGTCGTGCGTCCCGCTCGACCATCCGCCCGGCGGCCTGTACCTTGGACAACAGCTCGGCCTGTATCCCGGCGGCGCGAACACGGTGCCTGCATCGCAGTTTGCGCTCGCGTTGCAAGCGCGCGACAACACCGTACCGCGGGATGTGAACGGCGTCCCCGACCCCGACGGCTGGCTCGGTTTCCTCGCCATCGGCATGTCGAACACCAATCAGGAGTTCGCGGTCTTCGAGCGCGAGTCGGAGAGCCTGTACCACCGCAACCCGCGGCTCGTGCGCGTCGATTGTGCGGTGGGCGGCTGGAGCGCAAATCTCATCGTAGACCGCAACGCTTCTTACTGGACGCTCGTGGACCAGCGCGTCGCGGCCGCTGGCCTCGACCCCGATCAGGTGCAGGTCGTGTGGCTGAAGGAAGCCGAGAACATGATCGCGAACCCGAGCTTCCCGGCGCACGCCGAGTCGCTCCAAACCCACCTGCGCGGCATCGTGCGGCATCTGAAGGATCGCTTCCCACAACTTCAACTCTGCTATTTGTCGTCGCGAATCTACGGCGGCTACGGCGCTGGCGAGCCGATCGCGTACGAGGGCGGTTTCGCGGTGCGCTGGTTGATCGAAGATCAAATGGGCGGGGATCCGGTGCTGAACGCCGACGCGCTGGCTGGACCGGTCGAAGCACCGGTGCTCCTGTGGGGACCGTATCTGTGGGCGAACGGCACGACGCCGCGCGCGAGCGACGGTCTCGTGTGGTTGTCATCGGACCTCGAGAGCGATCACACGCATCCTTCGCCAGCGGGAGAAGTGAAGGTGGCAGGCCTGCTGCGCGATTTCTTCGGCTACGACGGCACGGCGGTCGATTGGTTCCTGGCCAATCGGGGCAACTTCGTGTGTTTCCCGCTGACTCTGACCGCGACCGCCGATGCGACGGTGGACGATGCACAACCGGCGCAGAACTTCGGCGCCGACCCGACGCTTTCGTGGTCCGATCCTGGCGTGCGAAGCTACGTGCGATTCGATTTCTTCCCCTGGTACTTCGTCCCGGAAAACTTCGCGCTGCACGCCAAGCTGAGCTTGAAAACCTTGGCCGACGTGCCGATCGGCGGTGTCGAAGTCGTGGTGGTATCCGATTCGACGTGGGACGAATCGACGCTCACCGCCGCGAACGCGCCGCCCCTCGACGGCGCGATGCTCGGGACGATCCCTCAGGCCAGCCGCGGCACCGCCGTGTCGCTCGACGCCACGGCGGCGATCTCGGCCGCGTTGGCTTCGGGCGCGACCTCCTTCGGCCTCGCACTTCGTGCCCGGCTCAACTCGACGCCGTTGCAACAGGTCGGCAGCCGCGAGTCGGTCGATCCGCCGCGGCTGGTACTGGCCATCGGAGGCCCTTGCCCCCTCACCGAGGTCGCGCCTGGGGCAGACTTCGACGCTATGAGGATCGGTCTCAGCTCGAATCCGTTCGTTGTGGGCGCGGCGATCCTCTTGAACACGTCGCGCGACGTGCAGCACACGGTCGTCGACATTCTCGACGTGCGTGGCACGAGGGTCCGCAGGTTGTTCCAGGGAACGGTGCACGGAGGCCAGCGCCGCTGCGCCTGGGATGCGCGCGATGACGCCGGTCGCGCCGTGGCGAACGGCGTCTACTGGGTTCGGGCAACAACGCCGACTGCACGCGCTGCACGCAGACTTGTCCTGATCAAATAGCCACTGCGCCAACTTCGTTCGACATCGCGGCAGCGCCGACCCTGCGCCTGCGTTCGGCAAAGCAATTCGCATGGTTGCCAGCGGCGGCATGCAGCGCGCCATCCTGGTGCGGTGAACGCATCGGGCCGCCACCTCGCGGCGGCGGCCCGAATCTCCGGAGGAGCGATCCATGTCGTGCCTGCTATCCGAACACCGATGGCAGCCGCTTGTTCCGCAAGCACTCAGATACAGCGAGCTTACCTGTAAATCTCCTTCACCAACCCCCAGGTCCCATTCTCGACCGTTCCGGGCTCGGAGGCGATTCGCGCCCGGCCTCGGCCGCTCGGCAACACGCTGATGTGGTAGGTCACATCCAACGTCAACGGGGGAAAATCGGCGATCGCTTGCGTCCCGCCGAAGTGGATCGTGTGCGTGCTTCCGGCGGACAGCGGCGCCAGCATCAACCACACACCATCCGAAACCGATTGCACGTCGGTCACCGGATCTCCGAAGAGTCCCCCGTCGGGAGCGGAGAACAAGTAGAGCGGCGACTGCACGCGGTAGTTGCTCAAGTTCTCCACTGCCACGCCGTCGATGGTCGCGAACATTCCCGTGTTCGTGACCGCCGCGGCGCAGGCACGCAGCTCGGCTTCGTCGTCCCCGTGGAACGGCGGCCCCTCGAACGTCGAGCACTCGGTATTCAGCACGGGGAACCAGATCGCCTTGCCCGCCGGAACGGTGCAATCGCGGACGACCGTAGTGTTCACGAACGAACCGCCCAGGAACAACACCGGACCGGACTGTCCGGCATCACAGCCGGCGGTTTCGAGGAGCGGGTGGGCGTCCGCCCGGAACGAAAAGGCCCACTGCCACCAAGCAGCGCTCCACTCGGCGAAGGACCTGCCATACGGCTGGGCCTCTGGCGGAAACACCGCGGCCGAGTTCTGGTCTCCGGCACGGGATGCTGATAGTGCTACGGATGGCATCACTCCGAAAGCACACACGGCGATCCCTACCACGAGAAGCGCGTTGCGAATCAGATTGAACTTCATGACGACCTTGTCCTTTCATCGCGTGCTGTGGAGTCCTTCGTTTCCGGTTTCCATCTCTCGAGCATGCAGCGGCGTGCGCGAGTGGAAATCCGTTCCCTCACGCGTCTCACTTCATCCTCCGCGGGCCTGCTTCCTGAACGTTTGACGACCAACGGGTGTTCAGCCTTTCGTCATGCTGTAGTTTGCGCTCCCTGCGCTCTCGTGCGCTCCTCCCGCCGGGCAGCGCCCCTTCGTGTTATGCCCGTTGAAGAACAACCCGTCGCACTTGCGGCACCACCGCCAGTTGTCCTGCTGACCGGCGGCCGGGGCGTCTTTCGTCATGCTGTAGTTCTCGCTCCCTGCGCTCTCGTGCTCTTCTCCCGCCGGGCAGCGCCCCTTCGTGTCATGCCCGTTGAAGAACAACCCGTCGCACTTGCGGCACCACCGCCAGTTGTCCTGCTGACCGGCCGCAACCACGGCATTGGTTATGGTCGCCGTCTGCTCTGAGTGGTTGACAATAACGCCGACCGTATATTTCGAGTTCCCGCCGCAGCCAGTAGGGGAATCAATCCCCGCATGGTAGGTTTGAACCAGTGTCCATCCTGGTCCCCATGTTCCTTCGGTAGCATCGGCAGGACGTGTGGCACCCGTCCGTTTCTCGAGCAGGTCTCCGGACTCCACGAACCACGCCGAGCCCAGGGGACCGTCACAGTAGCCCTTAAGTGCTGCCGACACCTGGTCCCACAGTTCCTTGCCTGTCTTGTAGGCGGCGTAAGCGGCGGCGCCCGTCTCAACGACGCCTAAGTTTAGAATGCGCTTCCGCCTTTCAATCTCCTGCTCGGCCCTGGCAAATTCAGAGTCCGCCTGAGCGGAGAGCGCAGCTTTTAGCTGTTCGGGGTGGTCTTTCGAGTAGTTATACAGCTTGTAAGTGTACATCACCCACTGGTCAGGCTCGACGTTGACGGGTCCCAAGCTAAGCGCCGTGTCTCCCACATTGTGTGTACCGTCGTTGAAATCCCCAAGCTTCTTGAAGACCTCCGACTTCTCTGTTCCTTGCAGCTTGACAGCGGTGTAGGCCCAAACGGTGTCTTCGTGGGGAGACCGCGTCCTGTCCACCTTGAACCATTTCAGGACAAAGTTGAATTCAGAGGCATGCGCACTCGTACCGGCAGCAATGGTCAAGAACGTCAGCGCGCATGAGGCCCACAGTCGAATTCGCCGAATTCGCTTCTTCATAGCATCCTCCAATAGACCATTAGACTCTGCAATCCACCAAGTCACCCGTTCGGGTAGAGATCTCTCGTCCTCGGGCTTCTCCGCGCATAGCTTCCGGTCAGCGCAGCTTGGTTCATCACGCCGTCTTCTACGACGGTGGGCATGAACACCAGCGCGAGTAGTGCGCAGCACGCGACATAGATTCCCCACAATGGCCTACGGACTTCAATCGACGCATTGGCTCCTCCATCAGCATGCAACTGCCAACGCCCGTCGCCGGGCTTCACTGGTGTCGTAGGGAGGAACGCCTCGTGAGCTGAAAACTGAACGGGCCCCATCCCTTCTTTCTCGAAGTGGGCGCCGATTCAGGGGGCCTACCTCTGCCCTGCCGTCCTCATGCATAGTGTGCAGAGCAATCCTCATCCGCGTCCGGCGAAGGAAGGGTCATCGGCCATGGCAGGGCCACCATCTGGCCTCGAGACCACGCAGTCGCTCCTCATCAAGGTGCGGGGAGGCGACGAGGCGGCGCGCAGGCGTTTGTACGAGCGCTATATGGTCAGCTTTCGCCGCTGGGCGCACGGGCGGCTGCCGAGCTGTGCTCGGGGCATGAAGGACACCGACGACCTGATCAGTGAAACGTTCGTGCGGGTCTTTCACCGACTCGACGGTTTCCAGTACCGGCGCAGCGGCGGATTCTTGGCCTATCTTCGGACCACCTACAGGAACCTCGTGAAGGACGAATTCGAAAAGTCCCGCCGCGCGCCCCAGTTCGTGCCGCTCGACGGAGACTTGCAGTCACGCGAACCGTCGCAGCTTCAAAGAATCCTGGCGGACGAGTTGCTAGCCGCCTACGAGTCGGCGCTCGCGCGTCTGACCATGCCCCAGCGCGAGGCTTTCCTGATGCGAATCGAGCTGGGGTTCTCTCACGCGCAGGTTGCCGAGGCCCTCGGCAGCCCGTCGTGGCAGGCCGCTCACATGCTGGTCCAGCGCGCCCTGGTGCGCATGGCGCTCGCCATGCGCAAGGCCCTGCACCCTGAGTTCGGCTAGGGAGTGAATGGATGGCGAGGGAGCGAGTCATCAAGCATCGGCTGTTGTCGCAGGCCGTGCTGTCCATCTCGGAGGGAAGGGCGATTGACTGGACCGACGCCGAAGGGGGTGCAATCGACCAGCGCGAGCGCCAGCTTCTAGCGGCTTTGAAAGTCGTTGCGGCCGCTGCGATGCCGGTGGCCGAGCCGTTGCCGGAACCAGGGGCAGACTCTCAAGGCGCCAGCGATTCGCGGCAGGAGTTGCAACCGCAGCTCGACGACCTCGGCAGTGATGCTACTTCGCTCGAGCACTGGGCTCACCTCGACATCCGTTCCAAGGTGGCTCAGGGCATGTTCGGTGAGGTCTATCGGGCCTGGGACAGGACTCTCGGCCGGGAAGTGGCGCTCAAGCTGTTGCGCACCGATAGCATGGCCGGTGCAGCGATTGAAAACACGCTCGGTTCGTTCGTCCTCGAAGAGGGCCGTCACCTGGCACGCGTGCGCCACACCAATGTCATCACCGTCTACGGGGCAGGGAACGACGCGGGCCGCGTGGGTCTGTGGATGGAGTATATCGTGGGCCGCACACTCGAGGATCTCTTGGTCGACCAGGGACGACTCGGGGCCCGGCAGGCGGCGCTTATCGGCATCGACCTTTGCCGTGCCCTGATCGCGGTGCACGGCGCCGGTCTTGTCCATCGCGACGTCAAGGCTCGCAACATCATGATCGAGGACGGCGGGCGCACCGTGCTCATGGACTTCGGCGCGGGGCAGGAGATGCGACCGGAATCCGCGAGCAAAGCGTCGACCATTGTTGGTACTCCCTATTACATGGCTCCAGAAGTTCTGAACGGCGAACAGCCGTCGCGGCGCTCGGACATCTACAGCCTAGGTGTGCTGCTCTTTCGCTTGGTAACACGGGAGTATCCCGTCGAGGGCGCGAGCGTGTCGGAGCTTTGCGTCGTGCACGAGAAGCGCGGCGCCACTCTCCTGCGCGATGCGCGGCCGGATCTTCCCGAGGCTTTCGTCCGCGTCGTCGAGAAGGCCATGGCCTGGGATCCGAGACAACGATTCGCCACCGCGGGCCAGATGGAGCAGGCCCTGACCGAGGCGCTCGGTCTCGAGGTGCGCCGGGGACATCGCGAACAGCCTTCCTCGTTCCTGCGCCGGCGGCTGCAGCGGCGAACTCTTGTGCTGATCGTTCTTGGACTCGTGCTGCTTCTGGCCGTCGGGACGAAACTGACGTCGCATGGACCCGCTTCGCGAGGCTTCGGAGATGTGAGCGGCGTCGCGGTCTGCAATGCTCCCGAGGAGCAGATCAGTCCCAGCCTGGTGTCCGACGGTGCCGGCGGCATCCTCGTCGTGTGGCAGGACGCCCGGCACGGCGGCTGGGACCTCTACGCGCAACGTTTCGCTCCTTCGGGCCAGTCGATGTGGGACAAGAACGGCGTGGCCTTCTCTCCTGCGGGCGGCAGCCAGCTCTTTCGCAATCGCTACGATTTCGGAATCCCGATCGCATCCTCGCTCGTGTCTGACGGCGCCGGTGGCGCGATCGTGGCCTGGTGGGACAACCGTGGCGACGCGCCGAACTACATCTACGTACAGCGCATCACGGCTTTGGGTGCCCGAGCGCAGAGCTGGCCCGAGGACGGTCAGCGCGTGTGCTCCACGATCGATTACCAGCTGGATCCGGTCATTGTCACGGACGATGCCGGCGGTGCCATCGTCGCCTGGAGAGACTGTCGCGGGAATGTCCCTGCCGACGTCTTCGTTCAACATGTCGATGCCGGTGGGAACATCGCCCCTGGATGGTCCGAGGTGGGCGTTCCCCTATGCACGGTTCTGGGCGACCAGAAGGCGCTCGCTCTCGTGGCAGATGGGATGGGTGGCGCGATCGCCGTCTGGGCCGATTTTCGCAGCGGGACGCCTGCGATCAACGCGCAGCGAGTCACCGGCGCGGGGGCAATCCCTCCGGGCTGGCCGGCGGACGGCCTTCGCCTGTGCGTCGCCGTCGGCATCGAAGAGGCGCCCGCTGCGGTCTCCGACGGCGCCGGGGGTGCCATCGTCGTGTGGCAGGATCAGCGCAGTTCGAACTTCGACATCTATGCCCAACATGTCACGGCCGCCGGAACGATCGCTTCCGGTTGGCCCGTGGAAGGCAGGCCCATCTGCGAGTTCGCTCCTCACAACCAAGTCGTGCCGACCCTGGTTGCCGATGGGGCGGGAGGAGCCATCATCTGCTGGTCCGACTGGCGCAACTTCTGTGTGTCCGGGCGCACGTGCGCCGACATCTACGCGCAGAGGATTGACGCGTCCGCCGTCGTGCATTGGACAGCGAACGGCCTTCCCGTCTGTAACCATCCGGGCGACGAGTACATCACCGTAGTGATCCCCGACGGCGAGGGTGGTGCGATCATCTCCTGGAAGGACTCCAGAGAATCCACTCCGCCTTTCTCCTCCATGCCTGGCGACATCTACGCGCAACGCGTCGACTCTGCGGGCGTGATGCTATGGACCCCGAACGGGGTCGCGGTCGGCGCGGCATCCGGCGACCAGAAGGGCCAGCAGCTGGTCCCCGACGGTGCGGGGGGCGCCTTTCTGGTTTGGGAAGATCGTCGTACCGCCAGCACGGACATCTTCGCCAACCACGTCGGCGCGGATGGCGTCGTCGGCCGTGCCCCCGTGGTCCGCGCTGCCGTCGCGGCGACCGCGATGCGCTGAGCCGCTCTTCGTCGATCCGATCTGTCGCGTTGCTTTCGCCCTTGAAGCGTCTGGCACCCCAAGAAAGAAATCGCATCGCGTGAACCAGAGCCGGTCCGCTTGAACTCGACTCGGTCCCGCCAAGTTGATCGGGCTAAGACGAGATGCGCTCACCGCCGCATCATTCGCGGCGATCCTATTGAACACGTCGCGCGAGGTTCAGCACACGGTCGTCGACATTCTCGACGTGCGTGGTGCGAGAGTCCGGAGAGTGTTCGAAGGGACGATGCAAGTAGGCCAGAGCCGCTATGCGTGGGATGCTCGCGATGACGCCGGTCGCGCCGTGGCGAACGGCGTGTATTGGGTTCGAGCGACGACGCCATCCGCTCGTGCAACGCGCCGACTTGTCCTGATCAAATAGTTTCTTGCCATCCACCCGTCCCGGGACGGGTGGTTTCGCACGTCCGGACAGTCGTTGGCCGGCCGTCGGTCGGTCAGCGGCCGCCTTCAGCCGCCGATGTTGAGCAGGAGTTTGGCGTCTTCGGACATCATGGCGGGGCTCCAGGTGGGTTCCCATACTAGATCGAGCGTGACGTCGGTGACACCATGCACGGCAGCCACCTTGCTTTCGACTTCGGGCGGCAGCGTTTCGGCGGCAGGACACATCGGCGACGTGAGCGTCATCTTCACGCCGACATGGCCGGTTGGCTCGATGTTCAGTTCGTAGATGAGGCCGATGTCGTAGATGTTCACCGGGATCTCGGGATCGAAGACGGTGCGCATCGCGGCGATGATGTTCTCGCGCAACACGGCTTCGGGAACCGGCTGCGTCTCGGGTGTGGCAGCTGTGTCGGCGGGCGTGACGGCGGCTTCGCGTGTCGGTTCATCATGCACGGGTTCTTCCTTCTTCTTGCGCGGCCACATCGCCGTCACTCCTCGGTCGAGACCACTTCGTTCGAGGGCGAGGCCAGCGCAGCATGCAGTGTGTGCCACGCGAGGCTGGCGCACTTGACGCGTGCCGGGAAATCGCGCACGCCACCGAACACCGCGAGCTTGCCCAGATCCACGTCGGCATCACCGTTCCCAGCCTGGCCGGTGACCAAGGCGTGGAAGCGACGGAACAGCGCTTCCACTTCCGCCACCGTGCGACCCTTCACCGCCTGCGTCATCATGGACGCGGACGCGGTCGAAATCGCGCAGCCCGAGCCTTGGAAGCTGGCGTCGCGCACCTCGCCATCCACGACATCGAGGTAGAGATTGAGGCGATCGCCGCACAAGCGGTTGAAACCCTGACCGTGTCGCGCCTCGGGCGTCGCGATGACGCGATAGTTGCGCGGCTTGCGCGCGTGCTCGAGGATGACCTCCTGGTAGAGATCGCGCAGGTCGTCGCCGCTCATCCCAACACCTCGAGGACGGTGTGCAATCCCGCCACCAGCGTGTCGACGTCGGCGCGGGTGTTGTAGAGGCCGAACGACGCACGCGCCGTCGCCGGCAGCCCGTAGCGATCCATGACCGGTTGCGCGCAATGGTGTCCGGTGCGCACCGCGATACCAAGGCGATCCAAGACCGTCCCGATGTCGTGCGGATGAATGCCCTCGATCACGAACGAGACGACGCTCGCCTTCGCAGCCGCGGTTCCGACGATGCGCAGGCGCGGAATCGTCTGCAGCGCCGCGGTCGCGTATTCCAACACATCGTGCTCCTGCGCTACGATCGCATCGAGGCCCAGGTTCGAGACGTAGTCGAGCGCCGCCGCCAAACCGATCGCACCGGCGATCTCCGGCGTGCCGGCCTCGAACTTGTACGGCAACCGGTTCCAGGTCGAGCGCTCGAAGGTGACTTCGGCGATCATGTCGCCGCCGCCTTGCCACGGCGGCATCGCTTCGAGCAGCGCCCGCTTGCCGTACAGAACGCCGATGCCGGTCGGCCCATACACTTTGTGACCCGAAAAGGCGAAGAAATCGCAGTCGAGCGCTTGCACGTCCACGGCCATGTGCGGCACCGCTTGCGCGCCGTCCAACAGCACGGGCACGCCGCGCGCGTGCGCGGTGCGAATCATCGCCGCCACGGGATTGATGGTGCCGAGCGCATTGGAGACGTAGGACAGCGCCGCGATGCGAGTTCGTGGACCGAGCAGACGCTCGTACTCGTCGAGGCGCACTTGGCCTGCGTCATCGATCGGCGCGACGCGCAACGTCGCGCCCGCAGCCTCGCACACCAATTGCCACGGCACGATGTTCGAATGGTGCTCCATGCCGGTGATCAGGACTTCGTCGTCCGGTTGCAAGCGCGGGCGCACGAAAGACTGTGCCACCAAGTTGATCGCTTCGGTGGTGCCGCGCACGAAGACGATCTCGCGCTCGGAGGCCGCATTCAGGAAACGACGCACCGTCCCGCGCGCCGCTTCGTAGTGCTCGGTGGCGCGCTCCGAAAGTTGGTGCACGCCGCGATGCACGTTCGAGTTGTCCTGGCTGTAGAAGCGCACCAGCGCGTCGATCACCGCTTGCGGCTTCTGGGTCGTCGCCGCGTTGTCGAGGTAGACGAGAGGCTTGCTGTGCACCTGCTGATGCAGCGCTGGGAAGTCGGCGCGCGCCGCGGCGACATCGTAGCCGGCAGTACTCGGCGCACCGGGCGTCGACAAGGGGCGATTCATGTCGCACCTCCAGCAGCAAAACGCTCGGCGAATCGCGCATCCATGAGGTCCGCGATCCGATCGCGAAGCCATGCCGGGGCTACCGCGTCGATGACCTCGTGGGCGAATCCTCGGGTCAGCAAGCTCTCGGCGTCGTCGGCTGCGATGCCACGCGACTGCAGGTAGAAGCGCGCGTCGTCATCCAAGCGGCCGATGGTCGCGCCATGCGTGCAACGCACGTCGTCTGCCAAGATCTCGAGTTGCGGTTGCGTGTCCACCAGCGCCGCCTCTGACAGGATCAGATTGCGGTTCGCCTGCTGCGCATCGGTGTGCTGCGCGCCGGCGCGAACCAGCACTCGACCTTGGAACACGCCGCGCGATGCGCCAGCTAGGACACCCTTGTACATCTGCCGGCTGGTGCAATCCGGCTGTAAATGATCCACCAGCGTGCGATTGTCGCTGTGCTGCGCGCCGTCCAGAACATAGAGGCCGTCGAGGACACACGTGCCGCCGGTCGCGGTGAAGCCGACGCGTACCTCGGTGCGCGCGAGCCGCGCTCCGAGCGCGAAGCTGCGCGAGGTGAACTCCGCGTCGCGCCCGAGCGTCGCCTGGATGGTGGCGATGTGATGCGCGCCGGCACCTTCTTGCTGGATCTTGGTGTGAACGACGCGCGCACCGGATGCGACCGCGATCTCGGTCACCGCGTTCGTGAGCGTGGGCCCGACTCCGGTGCTCAAGTACGACTCGACGACGTGGACGGCGCTGCCGCTTT
>Ga0247727_10010114_pt1 | contig 16803 bp, 16 predicted proteins | sample WisWelCaveWW1625_FD_202498 | JGI IMG/M metagenome (GOLD analysis project Ga0247727, IMG submission 202498) | Biofilm microbial communities from Wishing Well Cave, Virginia, United States - WW16-25 | ecosystem: Environmental > Aquatic > Deep subsurface > Groundwater > Cave microbial mat | place...
GTTGGTTTTTACAAGCTTATTGATTTACTGGTCTTCTAAAGCATAATAGTCGTCCCGATCCGGCAAAATATGGCCTGTCACGCAATAACTCATATTTCGTCGTCGCGATGGAATTTCTCCTGACGCCGAACAACATCAACGCCTTCGCGCGGCGGCAGGGAAACAAACTGCCGCTCAAACAAGGCAACAATTTTACTTTCGACGGCGACAAGCCAATTGAGTTTGAAGATGAGCACACGACGCTGCATTTCTTCTTTCCGAAAGATTACGCGCACGCGGTGGCGGACAGCGTCACCGGCTTTGCGAATCGTTTGGGCATCAAGCGGGTTTTCTATTCGCAAGGTGGGAAAAATTTTATGCTGGTCGGCGTACCTTTGAATTGGATCAATTCTGCGCCGGCAGGCGATTTGATAATTGACCCGACAACAACCGTCACCAATAGCGATGACACTTACTTGCAAGATGCGACCAACTTTGGCACGAACACATCTTTGGTTATCGGCAAATCCTCGGGTTCTTTCAAAAAACGGACGATCATTAAATTCAACATCAGCGGTGTACCAAGCTACGCAACGGTGTTGAATGCGCAAATGAAGTTGCGCTATTACGGCACCAGCGGATCAACGTGGATCGACCGGTGGGTGCAAGCACACCAACTGCTCCGCCATTGGCGCGAAATGGAAGCGGATAGTTTGAAACGACGTGTTGGTTCCAACTGGCTGACGCCGCGCGGCAAAATCGGCCCCGGCAGTGATTCCACTTTGGTTGATGCGAATGGGCAATATGAAAGTACGCTGCTGTTTAAAGACTTGGAATATCCGGCGTGGAAGAGTTGGGATTTGACGGCGCTGACTCAGAAATGGATCAACAGCACAGCAACCAATTACGGCGTGATCCTGTGGGCGACCAATGAAGACGTCAACGGGATGAATTTATTTTTCCGCTCGTCGGAATACACCACCGACCCGACGATGCAGCCGAAGCTGGAAGTGATCTGGTCGCAACTGCCGCGTACGGTGTATTTTTTGAAGGATCATTTGGGTTCGATTCGCGCGACGGTGCAGGATACGAGCACCGCGCCGGTATGCGGCTATGATGATTATGATCCCTGGGGCTACATTCTCGCCGGCCGCAGCGTCAACTCCGTCTGTGGCCCAACTACCACGGTAACGAGGAACAAGTTTACGGCAAGGAGTGGGATGATGAGTTTGGGATGAATTGGTATAATTTTCCGGCACGTAATTACGATCCACAACTTGGAAGGTGGATGGTACGCGATCCGTTAGCTGCGAAATATCCGGCATTAAGTCCGTATGCATATAGCGGTAATAATCCACTAAATTATCTTGACCCTGATGGACGCTTTGCCCTTTCCATTCATTATAAAATTACTTACGACATATTGAGCTCATTCGGATACAATAAAGCCGCTGCAGACTGGGTTGCACATTATGCTTCGGTTTTTGCAGACAATCCACCGGATAGAGCTTTGAAGTGGAATAATCTGCTCTTAAAACCGAGTATGAGTTTCAGGGCAGGCATAAATTACAGCGCGACAATTAATTCTCAAATGGAGGGGGATCCAATTTCCAATCCTGCTCAACAATACAACTATAATATTTGGCATGCCATGCGATCTGATTACGAAGCTGAAAACAATTTGATATCTGATCAAGGCGCTATGGCTCGAGGCTTAGAATTTGGTTGGAGTAAGATTTTTGAATCGGCCAGTTACGGTTCAATTTCTAGCCTAGGGAGCAACACTCCTGGCATGAAAGCTCTTGGGCAAGGTTTGCATGCCTTGCAAGACGCTTTTGCGCATCGAGGGGCGTCGTGGAAAGAACACAGTAAAATCAATGACGCACGCTGGCCGAAAGGAAATGCTCAAAAAATCACGGCGTCTGTTATTGCGGTGCATCAAATTTTAAATGGCGATTTTAGCAGCATTAAAAATGGGCAAATCACCATTGCTGTAGAAGGAATGAGCCAAAAACAATTGGAACAGTTATGGAACAAGTTGCATGAGTATCTCAGGAAATAACCGGTTTGCCTTGTGCATTATTTTCATTGATCCAATTTTTCATAGCAACCGTCAATGAGAGGAGCGATTTATGAATCAAAGAATTTTTAAAATTTTTTCCTTACTATTAATTCCAGGGATTTCGCTTGTCATATTACTAATTCTATTTTCGGTGAACCCTCATTCCGGTATTAATCTTAAGTATCCTTCTCATTTAGTCGTTTTGTTTATAGTAGTAGTCGTTTTTGTTTCTACGATCTGTTTGAATTTGTTAGCTTTCATTCGTCTAGAAGCTAAAATTAAGAACAGTATACTTTTTTTGTTGCGAGTTATTTTTCCGTTAGTGCTTTTCGGAATATTTCTTCTAGATTTTTTAATTATCGAAACGATCATTAATGGTGGTTGGATTTTTAATTTCTGGGTATATCTAAATTTATCAATTATTACCTTGGTGTTGCCGTATGTTATTTATAAGTTGTTCATATTTCATAAATTTGAGTAGTGGTGGTTTACAAACTGATACATAACAACTGACCGAACTGCAGCATTCGGCTTGCCGGCGTCCCTTTGAATTGGATCAATTCTGCGCCGGCAGGCGATTTGATCATCGACCCGACGACGATTACCAACAGCGACGACACCTATTTGCAAGATGCCACCAACTTCGGCTCGAATACGTCGCTGGTCATCGGCAAATCAACAGGCTCTTACAAAAAGCGGACGCTTATCAAATTTAATATTACCGGCGTGCCGAGCAACGCTACAGTTTTGAACGCGCAGATGAAGTTGCGCTATTACGGCACGAGTGGAACGCCGTGGGTGGATCCTCCGCCCCGCTTTCATAAAATTTAAGAAGGCGGAGCGGGGGCTGGGTGCAGGCTCATCAACTTCTCCGCCATTGGCGCGAGTTGGAAGCGGACAGTTTGAAACGGCGCACCGGTTCGAATTGGCTGACACCGCGCGGCAAAATCGGCCCCGGCAGCGATTCCACTTTGGTCGATGCCAACGGGCAATATGAGAGCACAACGCTGTTTAAAGACTTGGAATATCCGGCATGGAAGATTTGGGATTTGTCGGCGCTGACGCAAAAGTGGATCACCAGCGCGGCAACGAATTACGGCGTCATCTTGTGGGCAACGAATGAAGATACGGACGGGATGAATTTATTTTTCCGCTCGTCGGAATACACCACCGATCCGACGATGCAGCCCAAGCTGGAAGTGATCTGGTCACAATTGCCGCGCACGGTGTATTTTCTGCTACAAAGGATCCGGCATTGAGTCCGTATGTGTATAGTGGCAATAGATCGGGCGAACGGCGGCCGATGACAGCTTGCCGATGAAATTTATGGTGGTGGTGAGCGGAGAGAATATTCAAATAAGGGATTGACCGGTCACTGCGAGTGACCGGTCAAGGTGTTTTATTAGTTTGTGGCTTCCGAAAGAATAGCCGTCGCCCGTTCGATTTCATTCGCGAAGCGTTCCAACGTTTGCGCGACGACGAGAATTTGCGCCTCGGCTTCCGTCCAGTTGCGCTGCTCAATGGCTTCGCGCACGGCCGGCAAAGTTTTCACGCCGTAGCCGGTGTAAAATCCGGGCGCGTAAATTTGATGTTTGAACCACGGACGCCGCGGCAGGCCGGCGTCGCTGCTCAACGCGCGTTCGATGTTGAGCAAAATCGCGTTCAACGCTTTCTGCTTTTCGCCGGCGATTGTTTTGCCGTTCGTCGCTATACCGTTCGCGGCGCGATCGTAATTTTTCGCGCTTTGCTGCACTTTCGCAACGGCATTCTGCAGCGGCGAAAAATTCAGAAACGGCACGGCGTTCTTCGGCTTCGGCGCCACAAAGACTTCTTTGGGATCCGCAACCGCGTCAAAAGTTTTATCTCGCAGGCGGCGGTTCAATTCTTCGGTTTCCTCGCGCATATCATCGGCGAGCTTCGCCACTTCCTTCGCATATTTGCTCACCGTATCCGAAAAATTCATAAACTCAAATGGCAACACCTCGCTATTCGCCAGACGAATCACGGCGCGGCCCGCAGTTTGTGCGAGCGCAAGGCCATAAGAAAAATCGGAATCGGCAAAACGGATATAATGGTCAAATGAATCGTATATGGAGTGATAAGAACCGCCGCCGTCTTCACCGCCATAACCGAGGTGCATCGAAGCGATACCGAGATGCTGCAGAAACGGCGTATAATCAGAGCCGGAGCCGAGCGCGAAAATGCGCAAATCGACGCGATCACGCGCTTCTTTGCGATCTTCCGCGCTGCCGCTGATAATGCGCAAGGCGCGGGCACGATCGGCAACGCTGATTTTCTTTTGCGGATCAACGACATCGCGTGCCACGCCGTTGATGAATTTCTCCAGCGTGTGTGAACCGCCAACGTAAAGAAAGCCGCGCCCGTTGGAATCCGAATTGATGTAAATCACGGCTTTATTTTTCAATTCATCGGCGTGCGCTTCCGCCCATTCCGTCGAGCCGAGCAGGCCGGGCTCTTCTGCATCCCACGCGCAATAGACGAGTGTGCGTTTCGGCTTCCAACCTGATTTGACCAACTCACCGATGGCGCGCGCTTCTTCCATCGTGGCGACCATGCCGCTCACCGGATCGTCCGCGCCATTCACCCACGCATCGTGATGATTGCCGCGAATGATCCATTCCTCCGGATATTCGCTGCCGCGCATTTTGGCGATGACATTATAAGCTGGCTTGATATCCCAGTTGAACTCGAGCTTGAGATGCACTTTCGTCGGGCCGGGGCCGAGATGATAAGTCAGCGGCAATGCACCGCGCCATGAATCCGGCGCCAGCGGGCCAGCGAGCGCTTCCAGCAACGGTTTCGCATCGCCATAAGAAATCGGCAGCACCGGAATTTTCGTGAGTGTCGGCGCGTCTTTAATCGCCAGACGTTTTGCATCTTTCGTCGCGCCGATGCCAGGCGTCAAAGGGTCGCCGGGGAACAACGGCATGTCGGCGACCGAGCCGCGTTGCGCGCCGTGCTCGTTGCGATACGCGCCCCTCGGATACACGTCGCCCTGAAAATAACCGTCGTCCCGCGGATCGGAATAAATGAGGCAACCAATCGCGCCATGCTCCGCCGCGACCTTGGGCTTGATGCCGCGCCACGAGCCGCCGTAACGCGCGATGACGATTTTCCCTTTCACCTCGATGCCGCGCTGCGCCAACTCTTCATAATCTTTCGGCACGCCGTAATTGACATAAACCAACTCGCCGGTAACGTCACCGTCGATAGAATACGCATTGTAAACGGGAAGTTGTTCGCTGGTTTGATTGGAGGTCGCATCTTCTTTGAGCGTAGCTTCGGCGAGGGCCGGTTTGAATTTCACCGGAGCGAGCATTTCCAACACGCGCGTTTTGGGCGTTGGAAAAAGCACATGAAACTCTTCGATTTGTGCATCGTAGCCCCACGACTTGAATTGCGCCAACATGAACTCGGCGTTTTCTTTCCCATACGGTGAGCCGACATGATGCGGCCGCGCCGACATGCGCTTCATCCAGTTGCGCAAGTTCTCCGCTTTCATGGCGGCATCGAATTGTTTTTCCAATTCGCGCGGTTGATTTGAATTTTGTGCAAAAACCAACCCTGAGAAAAGAAGCAAAACTGCGATAGCTACTCCATTCAACAGACGTCGTTTTTCCATGCCAACCTCCTCGCGTTTAATGACGTTTTTTGTGGAATTAATTTGTGGGAGAAAAGATGCGGAAATTTATTGGGAATGTCAAGCCGGGAAATAGTAAGGTTGCTCAAATTTTGCCCCAATATAGTATTACTCCCGAAAAACTATCATAACCGCGAAGATTTTTTTCACCACACGAGGGCACAAAGCGCACAAAGAGAAATCTTTGTGTTCTTTGTGCCCTTTGTGGTGCAGTTTTGGTTGCGGCCAAAGCCGCGTTACGGAAAATTTAGTTACGGTTAAAAACAATTTTAAAAACATCCGTCAACAGCCACCAAATTCCAAACAGCAAGACCGCGGCGGGAATAACAAATCGCAACCAATAATAAAGCCACGGCGAATTACCGGCGGTTTGCAGTTCTTTGAGCGCGTCGGCGCGTTTCATGCACCACGCCACCGAGATGATCGCGAGCAAACAACCCAGCGTTTGCATGCCGGAGCCGAACGTCAAATCCCACGGAACAAAAATTTCCATGTTGATCATCGGCGCCATCGCTAAAATTAAGACCAGCGCGGATAATAGCCACACGGCTTGTTTGCGCGTCAAGCGCGTGTTGTCGATGAGGCCGGCGACGAGCACTTCAAACGCGGCGACGTCGGACAAATAACCTGCGCCGAGAAGTCCAAGATAAAAAAGCAGGCCAAAGAGCCAACCCGCCGGCATCGCGTCAAAAATTTTCGGCAGCGTGAAAAAAATCAGTCCGGGGCCGCTGTCGGGCTCGAGGCCAAACGCAAAAACTGCCGGGATGATGACAAACCCGGCGAGCACGCCCGAGATGGTATCGCCCGCGACCGTCCAGATGGCATTCGACTTCAAATCGTCGTTCGCGTTTAAATAGGAACCATAAACCACCATGAACGTGCCGCCGAGTGAAAGAGAAAACATCGCCTGACCGAGCGCGGCGAACATGACCTGGCCGGTCAAAGCGCTGAGATCGAATTTGAGAATGTACCACTCGATGCCGGCGAACGCGCCGGGCAAAGTGACGGCGCGGATAATGAGAACGATCAAAATGACGAGCAGCGCCGGCATAATCCATTTGCTGACGTTTTCAATGCCGGAGCGCAATCCTTTCAGCAAAACCGTGGCGCAGGCGAGAATCATGAGGCTGGAACAAAGTATTTGCAGCAGGAACGATTGGCTCGCGAAGCCGGTTGGCGGCGGTAAAATCGCCGCCGCTTGCCAGGAGAAGTTTAATGCCGACGCCAGCTCACATATCGCGTAATACAACACCCAGCCGACGGCATTCGTGTAATATGCGGTCGCCGCAGCTACGATAAAAAAGAAGAACCATCCAACTGGCCGGCCAAAAGGTAAACCGGCGCTCGCAAAAGCGCCAACCGTGCCTTGACGCGTGTAGCGTCCCAATGCCCATTCGGCCATGAGCGCCGGCACGCAGATGAAAACAACGACGAAGAGATAAAAAAACACAAATGACGCGCCGCCGAATTTCCCCACCATATAAGGAAAGCGCCAGAAATTTCCGAGGCCGACGGCCACGCCGATCATGGTCATCAGCAGGCCGAATCGTGAGGCGAAGGTTTCGCGCGTGGCGTTTTTCAAATCATTTCACCTCTTTCGCATAGTCATCGCCATAATACTTGCTCGTGATGCGCGTGTGAAATTTAACCGCGGCAATCGGCTCGTATTTCGGCTCGCCCAAACCGGGGAGCACTTCGAGGATTTCCTCTTCCCAAACATAAACGGCCATCGGGAAAGTGATACGCGGTTTATCCCAAAGCTGCGAAGCGCTCGGCTTGCTCACCCGATGGGTGGTCGAAGGCAGGCGGTCATTGGTGATGCGCTGCATGTAGTCGCCGGTGTTGAGAATGATCGTGCCGAACGGCGGGTTCAAGCGAATCCACTTCATGTTTTCGTGATTCAACACTTGCAGCCCGTCGATTTCCTGCGAGGGCAACAGCGTGAAGAAATCAACGTCTTCGTGGCCCAGCATGCGTCCGGCGCCGGTGGCCGCGTCGCCTGCGCTCAACGGCGGATAGTAATTCAAGCGGAACCCGAAATTCGTGCGCGTCAATTTACGGTCGTACAAATGCGGATCGCAGCCGAGATAACGCAGCACGCTTTGCATGATCGGGAGAATCAATTTTTCATGCGCGGCGCAAATTTTCCGGAAAAACGGCTCGTAATTCGGCAGCGGCCAGAAATCGGTTTCGTTATAATCGGGAAGGTGGTCAAAATTAAACGCGCGGCGGCAGAACACCCAACCTTCGACGAGATCGGGATGAATGATGCTCGTCTCTTTGCCGGGGAAATAGCCTTGATTGACCGAGCCGAAACGCTGCGCGCGATATTTCAGGCGCTGCTCTCTGGTGGTGGTTTCAAAAAGCTCGCGGGTTTTGCGCTGCGCGTCGATATAAAGCTGCGGATCGACGCCGTGTCCGGTGAGAATCGCAAAGCCGATGCCTTCGAGCGCGGCGCCAAGCTGTTGCGCAAATTTTTCTTTGCCGTGCTCGCCGCCCGCAAAGAATTCGCGCAGGTCGCAGGTTTTGATTTCGTAATCGTCGTCGAATCGATCTTCCTGCTGTTGTTCGGCCAAGTGATAGCTTTGTTCTTTTTTAACCTGCTCGTAACGGCTAAACTCCTGGTTCAAAGCGGTGATGCCTTGATCTTGTGTGGCGCTCATGATTAATTCTCCTACTTGCGGCAATTACCGAGTAAAAGTCTACGCCAGATTTTCAGGCAAGCTGAAAACTGGAGTCCCGCAAACGGGACAGCTTTATATTCAAAAAAATTGCCCAACGGATTAAAAAACGACCAACGGATAAAGCGCATCGTCCCGCCGCGGCGGGATAAAACTTTAAAAGGCTTTTAAATCCGTTGACCGCTTTTCATCAGTGGGCCATTTGATCAGACTTTTTCACCAACCAGCGCAGTTTCATTCTTTTGTTCCGCCGGGCGATATTTCGATGGATAATTAACGATCTTATCCCACTCGTCGGCCGTCGAGCGCGCCACAAAGGCGACCAGCGGCTCGTCGCCAATATTGAACACTTCGTGCGGGCAGCCGGGCTCGATATAAATGAAATCGCCGGCTTCGTTGATCACCGACTCTTTCAAATCGGGGCCGAAGTCGTGGCGGACTTTGCCTTGCACGATGTACAGCATCACTTCAAAGCCGTCGTGAATGTGCGCGTAAGCAATCGCACCGGGTGGCACGGTGGCGACGTTGATCGAAAGGCTCTGCGCGCCGCAGTTGCGTCCCGAGAGGCCTTGTTGATACTGGATGCCATTCCAGCCGCGTTGGTGCGCCGCCGCGCCGTCGCTGCGCAAAACCTGGATGCCGTCGTGCGCTTCCACAAGCTCGGATAACACGGATTGGTCTTTGTTCATAGATAATATCCTCGCCCATCATTGATGGGTTTTAAAAACAATTATCTGTATTACGTTTTTCGTCCGACCAGCACGGCCAGCGGCGCGCGCCGCCACGTGACTTCGGCTTCGAATCCAGCCGCGGAGAGCATCGCGATTTCCTGGCGCAGCGGAAAGTATCGATCTTCACCGGCCCACGCGGTTGCAAACGCTTTGATTTGCCGTTTTGTATAAAACTGGCCCATGTGTTGATCCCATTTTTCCATATACCGGCGCGAAAGTTCGGGATTGTCCGCGAGGCAGCAATCGCCGTTAGACAAGATGCCGCCGCGGCGCAACGCGGCAAAACATTTCGCGTAGAATTGCTGTTTGATTTCAGCGTCGTGGATGTGATGCAACGCCAGCGTCGCGACAATCACATCGCAGCGCGGCAACAGCACGGAAAGAAAATCGCCGTGCTGCAGCTCCAACTTTGCCGCGCGTTTTTTCGCGAGCCGGCGGCGCGCCAGCACTAACATTTCTTCGTCCGCATCGATACCGATGAGACGGGCCTGCGGCGCCACGCGCAAACACTGCGCCGCGAGCGCGCCGGTGCCGATGCCGAAATCAATGATGGTCGGTGATGTTTTTTTCACCAGCGCCGCCGGCGCGGCGGTTTCGGCGAGCAGTTCTTCGTAATTCGGGATGAACGTGCGAATGCGCTGGTCGTATTCGGAAATTTTGATGTTGAGATGTTGGGCGACGGACATAAGGCAAAGGGCAAAAAAGAAAAGAGCAAAAAGAAAATTAATTTTTTGTCGTTAGTGTTTGCAGCGCTTGCTGCGGGGTGGCGTATTGGAAGCCGTCGCCGAGCATGAAGCTTTCGAGCACCATATCCAAAACCGGGCGGAAGCGCGAGGGGTGTTCCGGCCAGTAAGCGAACGTGATGAGGGCCTGGAACAATTTATTGCTCACCACCGCCATGTAACAGCGCGCCTCGCGATGCTCGTTGGGATCGTCAAAAGAATAGGTGGCGCCGGCCAGTCGCTGGCCGCTGCGCTCCAGAATGCGGATTTCGTCTTCTTTGACGTCAGGATGTTCTTTTTGCAAGAGCGACCATAACTGCTCCCGCGGGCTGGGCAGCGGCATATCGACTGGCGGCAAACGGAAATAGGAAACTTCCAAAACACAATCTTCCGCCGGGTCTTCAAATTTAACGCTGCCGGTTTTTTGCGGCGTAACTTTCCAGTCTTCCGGATACCAGAATTGCACGTTGCCGCGGTCGGCGATGAAAATTTTGTGGCGCATCGGAACGTCGCTCCTCAAAAATTTTTAATTGCTATTGTTTGCCAAATTTCTTATGTTAAACCCAGCCAACTGATTTTCGAATTATTTACGGAGTCATTCATGTCGACAGCAGTTATTGAAACCGCCAAACCGCAAACGCTGGCGGCAAAGCTTTTTGCCAACGAAGAGTTGCCGCTCGAACAGCGCGTCGACGTTACGGTTGACGAACTGGAAAAACTGGCGCTGCCGTTGCCGGCCGAACTTTATAATGGAAAGGTGGTTTTCAAAATGGCAAACCCGACTCATGCCGCCATTCAGTTTACAGTTGGCGGTGAACTGTATATTTATTTGAAAAAAAATCCGATTGGCAAGGCCTTTACGGAAGCCTATTTTAAACTCTGGCCTGAACGTAACGATGAAGCTCGCATTCCGGATGTTTCTTTCATTTTAAAAGAACGGTTGCCGAAAAATTTTCTTCGTATTCCCGCCATGGCGCCGGATCTAGCCGTTGAAATCCTGTCGCCAACGGACAGCTTTGAGGCGACGTTGGAAAAGGTCGACGAATATTTGCGGCAAGGCACACAGATCGTCTGGGTGGTCATCGCTAGCACGCGCGAGGCGATCGTCTGCACCGCTAAAGGCAAGCACTTCATCAAGGATATGCTCGCCGCGCCGGAGCTTTTGCCGGGCTTTGAATTGCCGTTATCCACAGTTTTTGCGGGACTCGAAGCGCCGTCTCCTAAAGCCGAATAAATCCCGCCTTTAATTCGGCGTACAAATTCGCCGCCGCAATATTCCCGCGTTTTCGGAAGCCGTTTTCCAAAACTTCGCATTTCACGCGAATCATCGCCGCCGTCTCCTGCTGCCATTCGCGCTTTAAAATCCCGCTTTCATATATTTTCAACAACGCCGTGACACGATAGCGGTCGATGCCAAATTCACTGTTTGAAAGTTGATCCGCATGGCCGCCGCGTTTGACGATCAGCGGCTCGGCAAGAAATCCCACTTCGAAGCGCGAGGCGACGCGCAGCCACAGATCATAATCTTCGCAAATGGGCAATTGCTCGTCAAAAACGCCGACGGCCTCAAACAACTCGCGCCGCATCAAAACCGACGACGGACTGATGATACAGCGCGGCAAACAGTGCGGGTAAATCCAGCCGCCGGCTTTGGCGTGAATTTTTTTTTGATTGACGCGCACTCCGTGGCGAATCCAGATTTCGTCGGTGTAGCAGAGCATGATTTCCGGATGCGCGTTCATCCATTCGATCTGGCGCGCCAATTTTTTGGGCAGCCACAAATCGTCGGAATCCAAAAACGTGATGAATTTGCCGTGCGCATGTTTAATTCCAAGATTTCGCGCGACGGAAGCGCCGGCGTTGGGTTGAAAAAAATATCTTGCCGGCCCGCCGTATGATTCGGCCACTGCACGCGTTTCGTCGGTCGAGCCGTCGTCGACGATAAGCAGCTCGAAATCCTTTTCCGTCTGCGCCAATACGGAGTCGATAGCCTCGCGAAGAAAAGCGGCGCGGTTGTAGGTCGGAATGATCACCGAGATCAGCGGCGCTGGCATATTTTTAATCGCAGGTCAACTAAACGTCAAAACAAAAGCTTTTGAACACGGAATACACGGATGACGCGGATTTTCACGGATTTTTTTTATCCGCGGCAATCCGTTCAATCCGCGTCATCCGTGTTCAAAAAAGCATTGCGAAAAATTTTGCGTCTACATCGTCACCGTCCGCGTTTGCAGCGACCAATCGATCAAATACAACGCCGCCGGCAGGTTTTCTTCAAACGTCGGCGCAATTTCGTTGTCCGGCAATTCAAAGCCGGGGAACGTGGAGCGCGGCCGCAATTCAATCGTGAAGCACGGCACGCCGAACACGCCGTAGAGCCAGTCCGTGGTGTCGCCGCTGGCGAGATACAAATCCGAGCTTTGCTGCGACGTGTACGAAACATTGTGGACGACGCGAATGCGATCCGCCATCGCGACGGCAAGATTATTGAGCAACGATTCGTCCGGCGCCGGATTATTGGTGTGGCCCCACGGATACAAAATGAGCTGCGAAAAATTGTGATACGAAATCAACCCGCTCGGCCGGTGTTGCTGCAAAAAGTCGCGCACCGCCTGCGTCTCCGGCTCGGAAAACGGCGCGGCGCCGCGATACGTGTCGGAGAACGTATCGCCCGAAGAACCGGGGCCGCCCCATTGATAGCTGTAATTGCGATTGAGATCGACGCCGAACGTGCCGTCGCCGTTATTGCGGCGATTCTTGCGCCACAACCGCTGGTTGGTCACGGAATATTGATGCCCATCCGGATTCACCATCGGCACGATCCAGATTTCGGTTTGATTCACCACCAAAGTGTCCGTGCCGTATTGATTCAACAAATGTTTGGCGAGCAGAAAAGGCACGTCCACGGAAATCCATTCGCGTGCGTGATGGCCGCCGACAAACACGACCGTCGACTCCGGCTCGTCCTGTGCAACATTGTCGCTGATTTTGATCGCCCACAGCTCGCGGCCTTCGAGAGATTTGCCGATTGAGCGGACTTGCGCGATCTGAGAATGCGCTGCGGCGAGTTGATGCAACTCCGTATCAAGCTCGGCGTAGGTGTGATAAAGTCCGGCATCCGGAGTCTTGGGAGGGTCGTTATCGCAGCTACCGGCCATCAACAGCAAAGCGCTGAACGTCATGGCCGCGATGACCAGATAACGGCGATTGATTATGAAAATCGTTTTCATTTGCCCTCCTTGGCGCCGGCGTCCATTTTTATCACGCGGTAATTGATGCCCTTTTGTTTGAGCTGCTCGAGATACAAATCATAAACGCGCGCCGTCACCGAATCGCCCTGCACGTCCCAGACGTCGACGCCGAGATCGACGATCTGCTGCAATTGCGCTTTGTCGGCGAAGTAAATCTTTGCCAGCCGCTGCACAACGTCTTTTTCCGACGCGGCTTGCGTATCCATTGCCAGCGTTTGTATCGTCGCGCTATCGCTGTAGATGAGAACATAATCCGGCTGCTGCACCAGAATTTTCACGCCGCTTTGCCGCAGGCGCTCGACGGTCTGTTGATCGGCCGGACTGATTTTGCGCAAGCCGCCGCGATTTGCCGAAGCCGTTGACGCCGTCGAAGTGGTCGCGGGTTGCTGCCGGCCGCAGGCGGCGAGCGCCAATACGACGCACAGCATCACAAAAAGTTTTCCCATAGGTTTTCCTTAAATATATTAAATTTTAGTTGGTGGGCTAATATAGGTTTTCGGGCAGGCAATGTCAATTTTATTTTTTCCGACGCTGGTCTTTTTTCGAGGGTTCTTCAAATACCCGCGGGATGAATTTCTCGTCATTCAAAATTTGTATGTTATCGCCGGAGGGCGCCAGAACGAATAACCCGTTTTTATAAGCATAACGATCAACCTCCTGGTCAATGCTCATGCCGGCAACGGCGCCGTACAACTTGAGGCCGCGAAAACGCGGGAAAAATTCAAAAAACTGCGGCAAGCGGTTTAAAAACGCTTTGACATCCGACTGCTCAAGCCTGGTCTTGACTTCGATTGCAACAATAGATTTGGCGCCCACGCCTAAAACGTCAACTTCCATTGTGCTGCCATTCCGCCTTTCACGTGAACGAGTATAAGCGCCAGTGAGCGCGATGCCGCGTTCAGCAAAAAGCCGCACGACGCTCGGATAAACCATGCTTTCGGCAAACAACCCAAGCGATTTTGTTAGCCCGTACATCTGGATGCGGAGCTTTTCGCTGTCCGCTTTTTGTTCGCGGGCATAATCTTTAAGCAGGCGGTCGGTATCTTGAAACCGCCGCCTGGTTTCCTGATTGGATTCATGGATTAACCGCTCGGTCTCCTGGAACCGTCGTTCGGCCTCCTGAAACCGTCGTTCGGTCTCCTGAGACTGTCGTACGGTTTCCTGAGACTGTCGTGCGGTTTCCTGAGACTGTCGTGCGGTTTCCTTTTGTAATTCAGCTGTTTCTTTGAAACCTCGATAAATTAAGTCTTCAAGCTTTTCCAGGGTTGTCATGGTTTTTAACTCCCAAGTTATGCCACAAATTTTTATTTTTAATGTACTGGCTATTTTTTAAAAAGTCAAGCGGCAAGTTTTTCTCACCACAAAACAAAAAGCCCCGATCCTCTCATGAGCATCGGGGCTGAAGAAATTATCAAAAAACAAAATCGTTACCGCACCAGCACCAGTTTCTTCACCGCGCGCTGGCGGCCGGCTTCCAGTTGATAGAAGTAAACGCCGGCGGGAACGGCGCGACCCAGTTGATCGCGGCCATCCCACAACACCACGTTGCTGCGGCGAAAATCTGCGCCCGTGAAACGCGCGACTTCCTGGCCGAGCATATTGAAAATGCGCAAACGCGGCGTGAGATTCGTCGCGCCGAGACCGAAACTAATGCGCACCGCGCCGAATTGCGGGGCAAACGGATTCGGCTGCGCTTCGGCCAAAGTAAACTCCGACGGTGTTGGCCGGGTGTCATTCACCGCCGACGTCGGGCGCGTTTGTTTGACGGCCGTCACTTGCAGTGGCTTCAACGCGCGCTGCTTGAATTGCTCGCCAATGGCCACAGCCTGGTTCTTTTCAAGATAATAAGTAGAAAACTCAAAACTGAAGCTGCTCTGCTGAGCCGGCGAGGAGACTAAGATACCAGTATCACCATAGGATTTTTTGTCACCAGTATCATCGGTGTTGTTGCGTGAATCATCAGTATAATACAGCTCACGTTTCGTGCCGATCACCGGAATGTTCATTAGCGTCAGCATCGTGCCGGGCGTACCGGTCCGCATAAACCAGTTCAATCCGTCCGGCGGATCGGTGATGGTTTTCACCGGCGAGTCCACCGTGCCGTCAATGGTGATGCCATTTTGATTAAAGGCATTGAAAAATCTCATGCCGTTCGCGCGTTCGTTCAAATCAACGGATTGGCGAATCGTATTGATCGTGAGGCCGTCGACTTTCGGAATTTTCACATTCTGGGCGCCGAACACCATGCTGTACGGAAAATACTGCGTGATAAAACTGCCGGTGGAGTCAAGGACCGAGCCGAAGACAATCAGGTTAATGCCCAACTCGCGCAACACGCGCACCGGGCCGCCACCGCTACGAATACTACGGTAGCCGACATTCTCTTGCTCGTTGATTGTGACATTGATTACTGAAAAGCGTCCACTGACAAGGACTTTCTGGCGATCCATAATATCTTGATTATCGCCAAAGGGCGCGCGAATTCTCGTATCAACAAACCAGCCCTTGTCGTCATGCGCTTCGGTATAGCTCGTCGCAAAAACCGTGTCGGCGCCAGCCGTCACCGGACCGCGCGAATAACGGACATGCGGCGTCACGCGCGGCGGATTTTTAACGTGGCGGAAAAGATAAAGCCAACTCTTTTCATTCGTGATCGGATCGGTCACTTCCAGCTCCAAACGCACATCGGCGCTGCCATTGATCCATTTATCCGCCGGCGCGCGGTCGCCGGTGTCGTTCGGCATGAAAACCACTTGATCGTTGGTGTCGGCGATCGTGTCGCTTTCACGCAGAAATAAGCCTTTGCCGTCAACCTCGTCAATTTGGAAAGGCGCTAACTCGAAGTTGTTATTAATGTAACGATAGGCGGTAAAAACTTTGATCGTGTCGTTCGTCAATGCCGGCAGTTTTGCCGCCGTGACAATGACGGGATCAAAAATTCGCGTCAAGGTTTTTCTTTGCGCCAACGCCTGATTGGCCGCAACCAAACTCAACAACGCGGCAAAAAAAGTGAAACGTGATTTCGTAAACAAGTGTAACATACTTGCCCTCCTTGGAGCAGAGTTTAGTTAAAGTGAAATTATCCTCGCGTCAAATACTACCCTCGCGGTTTTTGCGAAAGCAAAAAATCCCCGTATAAAAATTATTCTACAAATTCAGAGAATGTGTAAAAACTACGCATTCGCAGAAACCAAAAATACACAGCCGGAGGCTGCGCGCACATCCAATAATACAGCATAATATTTTAATACAATTTATATGCCATCAAAAACCACAGTATTTAAGCCACGGCGCGATTACAAAACTGTATCGTTATGTTCAAAATTGGACGCCGTCGCGCTCAATTTTGGAACGGGTCGTTAACCATTTTTGCCGCCGCATAAAACAATGCATTGAACAAAAATTTATACGTCGCTCGCACCTGGCTGCGAAATTGCGGGCGAAAGCCGAAGAGAATCACGCGGCCCGCGCCGACCGGCACTTCGACCAGCGCGTGTTGGCCGATTAAATATTCTTCTCCCTCCAGCCAACCCGAGAGCAAAAGATTGCTGCGCGGATACGTGAGAATACCCTTGCCCTCATCCAAACGAAACGCCGGACTGTTGTTAAAAAAAATCGCTTCTTCGCGGCGCGCGCCGTAAGTGAGCGGATGCTTCATATCCGCGATCACGCGCAGCATCGAGCCGGGCGCGTTGAACTTTTGCGCCGGTAAACCT
>Ga0247727_10010115_pt1 | contig 16803 bp, 20 predicted proteins | sample WisWelCaveWW1625_FD_202498 | JGI IMG/M metagenome (GOLD analysis project Ga0247727, IMG submission 202498) | Biofilm microbial communities from Wishing Well Cave, Virginia, United States - WW16-25 | ecosystem: Environmental > Aquatic > Deep subsurface > Groundwater > Cave microbial mat | place...
TGGCTGAGCGCTTCGGCGTCTTTTAGATTGTTGCTATAGAAAGCGAGTCGGCTCAATTGAGCCAAGGCTTCTGGGTTTTCGGGCTGGGCTTCTAGTACTTTCTTGAAGGCTTGCTCGGCTGGCTGAAAGAAACCGTCTTTGTAAAATTGTTTGCCCTGCTCCAGGCAGCTTTTCGCTGCGTTGCAGGTCACGCGCGGCAAATCGCTGCCCGGGCCGAATATCTTGGTTAAGACAAAGCCACCGACAATAAAGACAACGACGCCTACAACGACCCAAGGCGGTAGGATGTAACTGTACAATTTTTTCATAGACTCCTCCTGATAGTTTCAAGGCATCCCAGCAGATGTGCCCCTATTCTACCAAGAAGAGAGCAGCTTCCGATAATGGCTTGAGGCCAAGCAGAAGATAAGCTAGAGTAGCGCTATGCACGATTTGAGTGAATTGCGCAAGGGAATTGAGCTTTACAATCAGCGTGAATTTTTCGAATGCCATGAAGTCTTGGAAGATCAATGGCGGCGCGAGACGAGCGATCTCAAAGATTTGTATCAAGCGATTATCAAAATTGCCGTAGGATTTTATCACGCGGAGCGAAAGAATTATGTCGGCGCGGTCAAAGTTTTGCGAAGAGGCCTTAAGCAAATCGAGCCGTATTTGGAGCCAAGTCGAGCCGATTTCTTGCAGTTACAAACTTTTGTTGCTTGTTGTCAAGAATGTTTGAAAGAATTGGAGCAAGCCGAGCAAAATTTTCTTGTATTTGATATGGCCCATGTTCCTTACCTATCTTGGTCATATTAACGTATATCCAAGCGCTATAGGCTACCATCAAAACCCGTATCTTTTTCTAGTTGGCAAGGGAGATTTCGACATCTTATACTGCTTTACAGAGGAGGCACAAGAGCTGAAAGTATTACTGCAAAATGAACAGTGCTTGCAGTCAAGATGGATCAGTAGTCATGCCACCAGAAAATCTATGAAAATTTTAGAGGATACATTCATGAGTGCAACATTTTAAGGAGGACTGGTAGGGATCAAAACGTAATCTTTTTCGCATGGAATCGATCAATTCCTGGCCGGGAGCGGATGAGCGCAGAACATTTTCAACAATTTGTGCAGTATCTCACTGGGCTGCAACAAAAGAATGCGATCCGCTCATTCGATACTGTATTTCTTAATACCCAAGGAGGAGACATGAATGGCTTCTTTCTGATACGCGGGGAAGGCGTCAAGCTAGATGCCCTGGTCTCTGGTACCGAATGGCAGACGCATATCATTCGCGCTGGATTGCATCTTGAAGGGTCGGGCACAGTCCGGGGCGTAACAGGGGACCCAGTGATGGAATTAATGGCTCTCTGGGCCAAACATATTCCAGCCTGAAGTTGAAAAGATAAAAATACCAGGCAGCGTTGCATTGACAATGAAGATGAAAATTTTGCACAGTTTCTGGTTCGTGCAACGCTGCTTCGATAGTGACCGACCTAGAGAAATTTTAGGCGCTTTTTTTGGCGCTACAGCCTGATTGCAAGTAATCCCAACAAATAACGCAAATCTTCATCAGTCAGTCGCACGCCGACGCTGATGTAAAATGAACCGGGTTTTTGCGGCAAGAAGAGATCATCGTAGCCCGCTGCTACAAAGAGCGCAACCAAGTCAAATCCGCCCTGCAAGCGCACGTGCGGCCCCGCAGCGCGCGTGAAATCAGACGCTTCAATGCCCAGTCTCAACCGATCACTCAATTTCAATTCAGCGCCTGCTCCAATTGTCGATTCAATCAAGCCACCGCGCAAGCTCAGATTGCCAAAATTGAGGCCCACCTGAAGACTCAGCTTCCAGTTTTGACCTGGCAATTCAATGAGCTCCGCTAAATAAGAACGCTCCGGTCGCAGCTGCATGCGCGCCGAAAGGGTGTTGCGAAACCCAGACTCACCCGTGGGCTTGACCAAAAGAAAGTTCATCCGATAACTTAAGACAACGCTCATCTTTTCAAAACGTTCTACAAACTGGGTCGCGCTTTCGAGCGCTTGCACCAGCTTTTCATAGGCGAGCGGCTCTTCGATGAGCTTTTTCAAAGTGCCCTCGCTCTGGTTAAAATTTTTCACTAAGACACCGAGTGCATCCAGATCGTCGACCATGCGCTTGAGGCGCTCTTGGCCCTCGTCTCCGCCGAAAACTTGATTGAACGAATTAGAGAATTGCCCGACGCTCGCGGAGAGCGCGCCCACTTGGTCGAGAAACCGATCCAAATCCAGCAAGAGCGACGATTTTTTGATTTCTTGACCGGGCGCCAAGAACGGACCTTGGCCCGGCTGGACTTCGACGTAGCGTTCGCCCAATAGACCCTGAGTGCGCAAGAGTGCGATCGCATCGGCGTGCAATTTCACTTCACTTTGGAGCGAGAGAAGGAGTTTCGCACGTCCTTCTTCGAGTTTGATCTCTCTTACTTCGCCTACTTCGACGCCCGCGATGAGCACACGCGCGCCTGGACTCAAGCCTGAAACCGAATCAAAGCGCACCGCATAGTCGTTGGTCGATTGCGTCAACCCGCTCAACGCGCCCAGCTTGACCAGCATATAGGCAAGCACAACGATCGCACCGATCAGGAGCACACTGACTTTGACGAGTGAGCCACTCTTCATAGCTCGACTCCTTTCAAGAATTCATTGACGGTAGTATTTGTGGACGCCAGCATTTCTTGAGGCGTTCCGACTGCCAGAATTTTTCCCTCGTGCAAAATAGCAACGCGATCGGCCATCGCCTCAATCAATGTGAGGTCATGCGTGACGGCGATGCAGGTTGCGCCAAGACGCGTTTGCGTTTGATGCACTAAATCAGCGATCGTTCGGCCTGTCACCGGATCGAGCCCCGCAGTCGGTTCATCCAACAAAAGTATTTCGGGGTCGAGCGCGAGCGCGCGCGCCAGCGCGACTCGTTTTTTCATGCCCCCGCTGAGTTCGGCAGGCCATTTGGATTCGATTCCATGCAGGCCCACTTGCTCCAATTTCAGATGTACTTTTTGCTTCAGTTCTATTTCAGTGAACGAGCGCTGTTGTTTCAAAGGAAACGCGATGTTCTCGCCCACCGTCATTGAATCAAAGAGCGCTCCTCCTTGAAATAATACACCGCAACGTTTGCGAAACAAATCACGCTCAGACTCCTTGCATAGAACCATATTTTTTTCATTCACCACAATTTCACCTTGATCGGGCTTGAGCAGCCCCAAGATGAGCCGCAACATCACGCTCTTGCCGACGCCACTCTGGCCTAGGACGAGTGTGATCTTTCCTTGCTCTATCTCCAAATTCACACCCTGGAGCACTTTTTTCCCCTCGATTGATTTGAATAAGTTTACAAGCCGAATCATAGTCACTTTCGCTCAAGCTTCGATTTTAAGAGCAACTCTATCTCTCGTCTAAAAAAATTCTTGGCGCTCTTGTATTTTGGCGATTTGATTCTCATCTAAAACAAAATATCTGTCAAAAAATAGTCCGCGATCAGAATCAAAACATAGGCGCGCACGACGGCCGCTGTTGCGGCTTGGCCGATTCCTTCTGCGCCGACACGCTCTTCTAACCCGGCCCAGCATGCCGCGCTAGTCAGAATGAAGCCAAAAAAGAGAGATTTAACCAGCCCGTTCAAGACGTCTTCAGGCCCCACAAAAATCAGCACTTGATTCCAGTAAATGCCGGCATTGACGTGCAAGAGCCCCACAGCAACGAGATAGCTTCCCAAGGCTCCGACAAAGTTGGCGATCACCGTAACGAGGGGCAACATAATGACTCCTGCGAGCAATCGCGGGAGCACCAAATAGCGAACGGGGTTGACGGCCATGGCGCGCAGTGCATCGATCTGCTCGCTGAGTTGCATGCTGGCTAACTCGGCGGCCATCGCCGAGCCGGCGCGTCCGGCAATCAGGAACGCCGTCAGAACCGGCCCAAGCTCGCGCGCCAACCCCAGCGAAGCAATGGCGCCTACCAGGCTTTGCCCGCCAAAGCGTTCAAGCGCCTGAAAACTTTGCAGCGCCAGCACCATTCCCGTAAAGCCCCCTGTGAGCAAGAGCACTGGCACCGAGCGTACGCCGAGAAACTCCATTTGCTTAAGCAATTGCGTCCACATAAAAATAATCGAATTGTCCAAAACTCTTTAATTCTACTTTATAATCGCCAGCGTATGGAACGCAACTGCACTGAATTGAACTAAATGAACGCTGCACGCAAAATTGACTTATTTTAAGACCATTCCTATGATAGAAGAAACAAAGACAAAAATTGAACTTTAGAAGGAGGGGGGCTATGTTTTTGATGTTTTTGCTGTTGGCGTTAATTGGTGCGGTTTTTCTGATTGTATCTATGTTTTTGGGGCATGATGGCGATGTGAGTGCGGATGCTGAAGTTGAGGGAGGTGGGCCGGGCTTCTTCAGTTTTCGTACCTTTTCGATCTTTCTCACAACGTTCGGAGCTGTCGGCGCGGTTGCCAGTCGCTATATGAAAGTAGAATCAGCTCTTATTAGCTCTGTATTGGGAATCATGGGTGGCTTCATTATGAGTTTGATCTATGTAATGGCCATTCGGATGGTTTATTCTCAACAAGCAAGTTCGTTGGTATCTGATCGGGATTTGGTGGGAGTCGAGGGGCGTGTGACGGTGGGGATTCCTGAGAACGGGGTAGGAGAAGTTAGTTGTACCCTGGGTGGACAAAGCACACGACGTATGGCTCGCTCTCGAGGATCGCATGCGATTGCCGAAGGAGCGATTGTACGCGTCAAAGAAGTACATGGAGATATCATCGTAGTTGAGCTAGTAGCCTAACATTCTAACAAACAGAAAGGGGAGAAACGGCTTTTATGGATATTTTTAAGGTGATTGGCAACCCATTTTTGGTTGTGATGATTCTCTTGATTGCGCTCGTAGTCATGGTCGTCATTGCGACCGCGACGCGCAACTATATCAAAGTACCGCCGAACAAAGTCGCTGTCTTTTATGGGCGTAAACATGTGACGCCGGACGGGCGCGCGATTGGTTTTCACTTGGTCACGGGCGGCGCGCGCTTCAAATGGCCCGTGCTCGAAGACGTAACATATATGGACTTGATGGTCTTTCCCATTGATTTAGATGTGAAAGACGTGCCCAACAAAGACGGCGTCTTGGTCAGTGTTCAAGGCGTCGCCAACGTGAAGATTCGCAACGATGAGCAGTCTCTCATCGCCGCCGCCGAGCGCTTTTTAGGATTGACCCAAGAGGATATTCATCAGATAGCTTACAAAAATTTGGAAGGTCACTTGCGTTCGATCGTTGGCCGTCTGACCGTCGAAGAGATTGTGCGCGATCGCCAGAAATTTAATCAAGAAGTGCTGATTGAAGCGACCAGTGACTTGGGCAAGATCGGCTTGGGAGTCGATGTGCTTACGGTACAAAAGATCGAGGACAAAGAAGGCTATATTCAGGCTTTGGGTAAGGCCCGCACCGCCCAAGTGAAGCGCGACGCGACGATCGGCGAAGCAGTAGCGTCTCGTGAAGCCACAATTCAGTCAACGACCGCGCTGCGCGAGGCCAAAGAGCGCGAGAACCAGAACTTGGCGTTGATCGCGCAAGCCGAAAAAGAGCGCGACGTCAAGAAAGCAACCTACGACGCCGAAGTGCAAGCGCAGCAAGCTCGTGCTCGCCAGGCTGGTCCCTTGTCTGAGGCCAAGGCGCGCCAAGAAGTTGTCGAGCAAGAAGTCATGGTTGATATTATCCGGACCAAGAAACAGACCGAAGTGGCCGAAGCAGAAGCGATGAAGCGCGAACGTCAATTAATTGCTGAAGTTATCAAACCAGCCGACGCCGATCGCCAAAAAATCATCCTTTCGGCAGAAGCTCAGAAACAAAAAGAAATCTTGGAAGCCGAGGGCCACAAGACCGCGATCATCACCGTCGCCGAAGCCGAGCGCCAGCAAAAAGCACTCGAAGGTATCGGTGAGGCCGACGCTCTCAGAGCAAAATTGCTGGCTGAAGCCGAGGGTAACAAAGCCAAGCTCTTGGCTGAGGCCGAGGGCACGAAAGCAAAGTTGCTCGCCGAAGCCGAGGGTATTAAAGCAAAATTGTTGGCCGAAGCCGAGGGCGCGCTCAAAAAGGCCGAAGCCTTCCAGAAGCTCGATGAATCATCGAAGACGATGCTTATACTTGAACGTTTCCCCGAGGTTATCAGAGCGTTTGCGCCCGTGGCGGGAGCCGTGGCGGCCCCGCTGGGCAACATCGATAAGCTGGTGATGGTCGACGGCGGCGGGGAGGGCAGTACGCTCACGAGGCTGGCGAATACTGTGCCAACGACGATGTTCAACTTGATGCAAACCGCGAAAGCCTTGGGCATCGACCTCACGCAATTGCTAGGTAAGGTCGGCATCCAAGAAGACGAAGAAGGCAAGAAGTCGAAGAAAGAGTAACGATGTTTGATCTCGTAGGGGCAGGACTTCGCGCCTGCCCCTCACGACTAAAGCAAGACCATCATAGAGCGTTGTACGTACTTCAAGTTGAGGAGTTGAATGTCTATGCCCGATCTTGTCTACAAAACGCAAACTGCATTTACTGAGCATGCCAGCACGACGCTCGTTCTGACGTGTAGCAGCAATGCGTTTTATCCGTACGTTCGCGAGTTTTTGGAAAAATTTCTCCAGTTGCCCGAGGGAACGTATGACTATCTCTCGGTGCCGGGCGGGCCCCAGTTTTTGATGCTAACCGAGTATCTGCCTAAATTTGCCTGGGCTGGCCAGCGCTGGGTGAAATTTTTGGTCGAGAAGCATCGGCTAAAAAAAATTATTTTGATCACGCACGAAGATTGTGCTTGGTACAACGATGAACGCCTGATCCCGACGTTTTTGCAAAAATTGGGCATCGGCGGTTCTTCAGCATCTCAAACAAGCACGCTCAAAGAGCGCCAGATCGAAGACTTAAGGGGGATGGCCCAGTCGATTCACGAGCTAATTTCGCCCATTCATATTGATGCCTACTATGCGCAGAAAGAGACAGAAGGGATGGTTGGTTTTGTGAAAGTGATTTGAGGCGACAGCAAAAATAAAAGCTGCCGGCAGTTAGCTTAGCCGGCAGCTTTTGGCCGAGAGTTACCTAAAATTTTTTTAGAAGTTGGCGGTGACCCCAAACCCAACACCCTGGAATCCCAGGGGCAAGGGGATGACATTAAAGGCCAATTCGATGTACATACCAAAACCGTAAAACGACAATAAGTCGCCGATCTTGGCTTGCAAGTAGGGCGGTATGAATGCGGGTGGAATCCGAATCACGGGGCCCAGGCCAATATAAGGAACGAGTAGAATACCCGGTGCGAGGGTAAATGGGACATTTAAGACGAGCGAGGGAATAAACGTCAAGCTGGCGGACTGGATCGACATGATATCAAGATGAAGACCCGCGACCCCGGTGCCCAGCATCACGCGCACCACGCTCGTAAAGCTTAAACTGGGCGCATCGAAGAAAAAACCGATGCCGGCGCCCGGCACGGCTTGGGCGGGGACGCTGACCACCGCCAGATTCACCAAGATCGCCCCAAAAATGAGCACTGTTGTCAAGAGAAAACGTTTCATAAACTCCCAACTCCTTTCGAATACCACCAGAGTATAACGAGGCTTTCAAAAAGACGGGATGAAGTCGGTCTCGCCAGAGAGAGGACTCGTGTTCCCTTTTGTGCAGACCGGTTTCTTTGTTACAATAAAATTAGAACGCTTGAAAAGAGGCGCATGCTAAAAAAAATACTCGTTGCCAATCGTGGTGAAATTGCCGTCCGAATCTTTCGGACTTGCAAAGAATTGGGGATCAAGACGGTCGCGATTTATTCTGAAGCCGATCGGGGTGCGTTTCATACGCGCTTTGCCGATGAAGCCTATCGGATCGGGCCACCCCCGGCTGCGCAAAGTTATCTGCAAATAGAAACGATAGTAAGCGTCGCAAAAAAAGCGGGCTGTGAGGGGATTCACCCTGGTTATGGATTTTTGTCCGAGAATGAAGATTTTGCTCATACGGTCGAAGCAGCCGGGCTTGTCTTTATCGGCCCCAGCCCCGACGCGATCAAGCGGCTTGGCGACAAAATCACGGCCCGTACGCTGGCCCAGCAAGAGCAGGTGCCGACCGTGCCCGGCGTAGGCCAATCGATCAAAGATTTTGTCTCGGCGCAGAACGCCGCCAAAGAGATCGGGTTTCCCATTCTGATCAAAGCCTCGGCCGGCGGCGGCGGCAAGGGCATGCGTGTCGTTGCCAACGATTCTGAGTTAAAAAATGCGCTCGAACGGGCGCAATCCGAGGCCCACGCTGCCTTTGGCGATTCGACGGTTTTTATCGAAAAATATATTGCCCACGCGAAGCACATCGAAGTCCAAATTCTCTCTGACGGCAAAAATGTTCTTTATCTGGGCGAGCGGGAGTGCTCTGTCCAACGACGACACCAAAAGCTGATCGAAGAATCGCCTGCTCCCAAGTTGACATCGGTGCTGCGCGACGCAATCTGTGAATCGGCGATCAAGATCGCCAAAGCAGCTCGCTACAAGAGCGCGGGTACGGTCGAGTTTCTCTTCGATAGCGAAGCGCAAAAATTTTATTTCTTGGAAGTCAATACACGGCTGCAAGTCGAGCACCCTGTGACCGAAATGGTCACGGGGCTGGATATTGTCAAAGAACAGATACGCATCGCATCGGGGCTCTCTTTGTCTTTCACCCAGTCCGACATTCGCCCTCGTGGTCATGCGATCGAATGCCGCATCTGTGCCGAAGACCCGGAGAATAATTTCTTGCCCTCTACCGGCTTGATCGAAGAATTGAACTTGCCGACGGGGCCAGGCGTGCGCGTCGATCACGGCATTGCGCGCGGCGAGCGCGTGACGCCTTTTTATGACCCCCTGCTGGCCAAGCTCATTGTGTGGGCTGAAGATCGTTCGTGCGCCATAGAACGAGCCAAACGGGCACTCGAAGAATTTAGAGTGCTGGGCGTCAAGACGACGATCGGGTTTCATCGCCGTGTGATGGACAGTGGGCTTTTTCGTGAAGGGGCATACACGACAGGATTCATTAAAGAATTTGAGCGCACGCGTGAGCTTAGCGAGGATGAGCTAGAAATTCTGGCCATTGCCGCAGTGCTCAAACATTCTCAAGAAGCTACGGCAGTTCCAATGACTACGAGCGTTGACGGGGCTACTTGGAAGCGAGCGGAGCAGCTATGAAATATCTGGTGAGTGTGGGCGATCGCCAACTCGAACTAAACGTATTTTCACAGAATCAATCTGAAGCCAAGATAGAACTGAATAACAAGCGTAAAGACGTAGAGCTCAAGCGCGTTGGGCAAAATTATTTTCTCTTGCTCGAGGGGCGAGTGATCGACCTTGGAATTTCAGGCCAAGAGGGGCATTATTCTGTGCAGCTGGCGGGACAAGAGTACGAAGTGCACATCGAGCGCGCACTCTTACAAAAGTACAAGCAATTCTTGAAAGAGGCGCAGGGGGCGATTTCGGGCGCAGCAACTATCTTCGCACCCATGCCCGGGCTTATCTTGAAAATCGAGGCGCAGCTGGGACAGTCCGTTAAGGCCGGAGAGAAATTGCTCATCATCGATGCGATGAAAATGGAAAACGAGATTCGTGCTCCGCATGAGGGCATTGTGGAGAAAGTGAATGTGCAAGAGAAACAGCAAGTAGAAAAAGGGCATTTGCTTTGCACCATTCGTAAAGCTGGAGGTGGGTCTTGAGCGGGCGAAAACGGTGGGAGGAAAAAGTTCAGCAAGCTATCAAAAAACAACCCGAACGCAAGCCAGAGTTTAAGACCGACTCAGAGCTGACAGTCGATCGGCTGGCAACGCCTCGCCATCAAACGCAACAAGAGTTTTCCGAGCAAGTAGGGCATCCCGGCGAACTTCCATTTACGCGGGGCGTCTATCCTTCGATGTATCGGGGGCGTCTCTGGACCATGCGCCAGTACGCAGGCTTCGCCAGCGCCGAAGAGACGAATCAGCGTTACAAATATCTCGTAGATGCGGGGCAGACGGGGCTTTCGGTCGCGTTCGATTTGCCGACACAGATGGGCTATGACTCGGATCATGCAATGGTGCTGGGCGAAGTTGGCAAGGCCGGCGTGGCCATCAGCTCGCTCAAAGACATGGAGATTCTCTTTGAGGGGATTCCTCTAGGAAAAGTCTCGACGAGCATGACGATCAATTCGCCTGCGTCGATTTTGCTTGCGATGTATGTCGCTGTGGCAGAAAAGCAAGGCGTCTCATATAACCAAATTGCAGGCACAACGCAGAACGATATTTTGAAAGAGTATATTGCGCGCAAAACGTATATTTTTCCCCCCGAATTTTCGATGAGATTGGCTACTGATGTGATTATGTACTGTGCCGATACATTGCCTCGATGGAATCCGATCAGCATCTCGGGCTATCACATGCGCGAGGCCGGGGCGACAGCAGCCCAAGAAATTGGGTTTGCGCTCGCCAATGGTCTTGGCTATGTCGAAGCGGTGCTCAAACGAGGTATGGACATCGACCGCTTTGCTTTGCAGCTTTCGTTTTTCTTTTCGTGTGACAATAATTTTTTAGAAGAAATCGCCAAATTCAGGGCCGCGCGACGACTCTGGGCGTCCTTGGTCAAAGAACGTTTTATGCCCCAAAAAAAAGAATCGCTCATGCTGCGTTTTCATACCCAGACAGGCGGGAGCACGCTCACGGCTCAGCAGCCCTTGAACAACGTGATTCGCACGACGCTGCAAGCGCTCGCGGCTGTGCTCGGCGGCACGCAGAGCTTGCATACGAATTCGTATGACGAAGCACTCGCCTTGCCCACAGCCGAGGCCGTGCGCATCGCGCTGCGCACTCAGCAAATTATTGCTGAAGAATCGGGCGCCGCCGACACGATCGACCCGCTGGGGGGCTCCTATTATCTCGAAGAATTGACGCATCGCTTGGAGCGTGAAGCGCGCAGTTATATCGCCAAGGTCGATGCTTTAGGCGGAATGAGTAAGGCAATCGAGATGGGATACGTTCAGCGCGAGATCGAGCAGACGGCGTATCGAAAACAACGCGAGATCGAAGCGAAGCAGCGCAGGGTGGTCGGCGTGAATGCCTTCATCGGCGAAGATAACCATGCTCCCAAAATTATGAAAATCGTCCCAGAAATTGTAGAAAAGCAAGTGCGTCGCGTCCAAGAAGTGCGTACGAATCGCAACGCAAAAGCTGTGCAGGGAGCATTGGATAAGCTGCGAGAGGTGTCAAAGACTTCAGAAAACTTGATGCCGGCAATTTTAGAGGCCGTGCGTGCCTATGCAACCGTGGGCGAGATTTGCGACATTTTTAGAGCCGAGTTCGGGCAATATCACGAGCCGGTGACGCTGTAAAGGAGTTATCAATGTCACGTACTATTGCAGCAAGCGCTTTATTGGAGAAAGTAAAAAAAATCCTCCCCGATTCTGAAGACGAAATTATCTTCAAAGGCATTACTAACAGTATTACTGATCGGATTGTTGAGCTTAAAAAATCTGCTTACAGACTTACTAAACAATACGGGTCTTTAGAAAAATTGGAAAATCGCCTTAAGCGAGAAGGCGTCTCTCCTGACGATCACACTCTCTATCAAGACCTACTTGAATGGAGGGCTATCCACTTCGAACTAGATCAACTTCTGGAGCTGCTAAAGGCGTCTTAATGGCATGGCAAAACAGAGTCATTGACAAACTCACCAAGGCAAAGATTTTCATTCAAATTGAATTACTAGGCGCTAAAATTCGTGCGACTGTTGATGAAGATCGTTTTCTTGATGTTTACTTTGACCCGACAACCAGTAGCTACTCTTATGCATTCATTGATCTTACTTTGCCTTTTTCTGGTGACCAACGGGCTTTTGGCTGGGACGATTATCCACATGAGAGCGCACCAAAAATAAGAAAACTGCGAAGCTATCCTCGTCACTTTCAACAACGTACATCACAATCTAAGCCTGAATGGATTTTTACAGAGTCTCCCCTGCGTGGGCGAGTTGACAAAGAAATTCCCATTGTCATCCAAGAAATCAAACGTTATACAAGAAAGAAAAATACTTGAAGGAGTCTTTTATGCACATCGATCATATCGGGATTGCTGTCACTAATTTGGACAAAGCGCTAAAAACGTATCTGGCGTTAGGGTTACACGAGGACCATCGCGAAATCATAGCAGGCTTCGATGTTCAAGTCAGTATGATCCACGTCGGTGAGTCTCGTATTGAGCTCATTCAGCCGACGAGTGAAAAGAGCACAGTCGCAAAATTTTTGCAGAAGCGCGGCGAGGGCATTCATCATATTGCTATTGGCGTAAAAGATATTCGGAAAAAATTGAACGAACTCAAAGCCCAGGGTGTTCAGCTGATCGACGAGACGCCGAAGCCGGGTTACGGCGGACGCAAGGTGGCTTTCATTCATCCACAAAGCACCAACGGAGTTTTGCTCGAATTGGTTGAAGATTAGGTTTATCACTTCATCTGCATCGCGCTCTAGCGAGAACATCTGTTGCAAATTGTCTTTCTGTCCACTTTTGCCAAAGTTTGGGATATAATCGGAGCACCTTGAGGCTAGGGAGGGACTATGGAGACGATCCGAACTACGACGGATGCCGGCGCAGCGCAGATCATTCAGCAAAAATTGTACAATGCAGGCATTCCCTGCTATAACCGTGAAGAGGGTGGTCGATTCATAATTGAAGTTTCTCAAAATGATTTTGCAAAAGCCGAGTCAATACTCTCATTGGCCAAGCCGATGAATGAGCCGATGCCCATCCAAATTTCGGTGCAACCTGAATCTCTTACGCCACTGGAAGCAGCAGAAACGCCTGCTGAAAACCTAGACGCATTGTCTGAAGATGTATCTTTATCGGAAAAATCGATGCGCTGTCTACGTTGTCAAACTACACTGAAATTTGTAGGCGAAGAAGCATTCAAAACGTGGGGATCAGTTTCAGAAGGTTCGCAATCGATGACGCTGTATGCCTGCTCCAAGTGCGGCCATGTTGAGTTCTTTCTACCTCGGAATCAGCAAAGCACAACATTTCACGTTGCGGCTGAGGGCGAAGCTCAGGTAATCAGTCAACTTATGAACGGTTCAGGAATACCCTGTCAGATCGTTGCGCTTGCTTCGGGGTTTTATGAAATCAAGGTGGCAGAGACACATCGAAGCGCTGCAGAGATTGTACTCAAAGACTATGTATCAAGTAGTAGCCCTAGGCTTCTCGACGCGAAATCTGCGCAAAGTCGTGACGGCAAAATTCTTTGCACCGTCTGTCACTCTGCTCCTGATTACATCGGTGAAAAAGAGTTTAAGCTGGGCATGTGGACAGATGAGTGGGCGAGACTCAAAGTTTATTTGTGTTCGCATTGTTATCAAATTCAGCTTCTTGACTTAAGGGAGGCTCGCATTATCGACATCGAGCTGGCGCGCCAAGACCGCTATGATATTTTTGCAGAAAGAGCGACTCAGCTTATCAATCGAAAGCAGCTGAACGAAGCAATCGCCATCTACGAAAAGCTGGCGAGAGATTTTCCAGAATGGGCCGAAGAACCAAAACGTTGCATTCAGATTCTGCTCGAACGTATTGCGAAGGGGAAATAAAATTTTGGCTACAGCATTGTATTTATACGCCTGGCTTTGGTTGGATCTTCTTTTCTGGTTCGTCGTTTTCGGCTTATTCATTTGGAGCCTTGTGTGGGTCTCTGGAGATGCCGATAAACGCGGTCGACTTGGCTGCCTTATCGCAGTTCTAATTTTTCTTTCTTGGCCGTGGGGTTTGATTGCATGGCTCATTTTGCGCCCGCAAGAGCAACCGCTTTCGCTTAAGGTCAACAAACCGACAACTCTAAGTGTCGCCAATGAATCAGAAGCGCGAGTGATGCAACAGCGTCTCATTAGCTTTGGAATTGCTTGTCAGATTGTAACGCTCGCTTCGGGTTTCGCAGAGATTCAAATCGCTCAAGCTGACAAAGAAGCAGCCGAAGCGCTCTTGGAAGTAACGCCTGCTGCTGTTTCCGATTTGCCGCCAACACTTGACACTACTCTTACGTTGAATAAGCCGATGACTTTTCCCAAGACCGAGGAGAGCGAAGCAAAGGGTGAAAAAACAGATACGAAAAATCTTTTGTTTATCGTGTTGATTATTGTGATTGTGACTTTGCTCACTCTTTTGGCAGGGCTGGGTAGGCTAGGTATATAAGAGACACTTCGTGCAAAGGTTGGGAGGTACGCCATGACACAATTGCGATTGATTTTGGAGCTCGTTATTTTAGCTGCACTTGGATTAGCATTCATTATTTTCTTCATAGGAAGTCTTTATTGGGTTTACTCTGATGCCAAGCGACGTGGGAAATCTGGCTGGTTTATTACGCTAATAATCTTATTTACTTGGCCTATCGGCTTTCCCGTTTGGCTCTTCTTTCAACTCAGCCCCACAATGCGAGCGCTGGCGGTTCCCGGTGGAGATGAAATTATTCTCTCCTGAATCGGATGAAAAAGTTGTCATAGTAGGCGAAGAGATTCCTCGTTGGCGCAACCGGCTGGTTCAGATTAACCCAGCCTAGCGTTGAGTGCTTGCATCTATAGCTGTCTAATCCTATAGTAAGATTCAGAAAAAAGGAGAGATGGCCTATGCAGCGCCTCGTTCGCCCCGCTTGTCTTCTCGCACTCTTCATTGGATTTTTTGCGTTTGGCCCAGTGACGCTTAGCTCACTCAGCCAGATCGAACCCGTCCAGCCCGACCCAGCCAATGCCCCCAAGATCGCTTCGATCGAATTCCCGACGCAAATCGTTCCCGACGGCAAATCGATCCAGGGAAAAGTGAATTTTGAGTCTCCTAAATCTGATATTTTTCAAGCCGAATTTAAAGTATTAAAAGCCATCGATCCCAAGGATGGCAGTGACCTGCGCAATCGCTCCGAAATCCAAGATATCACGTTCGACCCTCGTGTCAAAGGCCAATCCAAGGGCAGTTTCCCGTTCACGATCAGAACCAAGATCGAACAGATTGTTACTATTACTGTCACTCTTTCAGGAGAAAGCTCAGGCCGGGGCCAGTCGAAAGAATTTTCTTTCACGGCGCTCATACCGAGCAGCGTCGGCACGCTCAAATGGAGTATTCAAATTGGAAACTCGACGGCGTCTTCTCCGGCGATTGCCCCCGACGGAACGATCTATATCGGCTCCGACGACAACAAGCTTTACGCGATCAATCCCAACAATACCGTCAAGTGGACCTTCCGCACGAGCGACGACGTCGATTCGTCTCCCGCGATCGGCTCGGACGGGACGATCTATGTTGGTTCGTTCGATCGCAAAGTTTACGCGATTGACTCGAGTGGACGACAGAAGTGGGCCTTTCAAACAAGCGGCATCGTGGCCGGCTCGCCCGCGATCAGCGCGGATGGCGTGATTTATGTGGGTTCGCTGGATTTCAAAGTCTATGCGATCAATCCCGACGGCACGCAGAAATGGAGTTTCCTGACGCGCGGCTTCGTGCGCTCCTCGCCCGCGATCGGCGACGACGGCACTATTTATATTGGCACCGATGACAATAAGCTTTACGCGATCAATCCCGACGGCACCGAAAAATGGAGCTTTGTGACCGGAGCCGAGGTGCGCTCGGCGGCCGCCATTGGCAACGACAATACGATTTATTTTGGGTCGCTCGACGGCAAAATTTACGCCCTTGCTCCCGACGGAAAAAAGAAGTGGGAGTTCAAGACGGGAGGCCCGATCTTCGCCTCGCCCGCGATCGGGGCAGACAACGTTATTTATCTCGGCTCGAATGAGGGCAAAGTCTACGCGCTCACGCCCGATGGCCGACAGAAATGGGCTTTTCAGACGCAAGACCGAGTCCAATCGACGGCTGTGATCGGCAATGATGGGACGATTTACGTCGGCTCGCAAGATCGAAGAATTTATGCGCTCAACCCGGAGGGCAGTCTAAAAATCACCTTTCCGCTCTCCGGCTCTATCGGCAACTCCTCGCCCGTGATCGGGAGCGACAGCACCATTTACATTGGAACGGTGGACGGCAGAGTGCACGCGATCTTAAGTGTGAGCCAGAGCTTGGCGACCTCGCCCTGGCCGATGTTCTTGAACAATTCGAGACATACGGGCAATTCTAAATAGACCGTTAAAAACAACAAGAAGAAAAGAAAACAAGACTAAGATTTTCTTGGCGGACTTGGCGTCTTGGCAGTGGAGTTTTATACAATGAGTCAAAGAGGGGTAAAGGATCGCAATTGTTCTTATTTAGAACAGTTGAGGAAAGTCCGGACTCCATAGGGCAAGCTGCTCAATAAGAGACCGCGGGCCCTACGCGCGCGGCCTCAAATTGAGAGGGAGCGATCCCTGGGCAGGCCACAGAAACCAGACCGCCAACGGCTCTTTTATTAGAGCGCGGGCAAGGGTGAAAGGGTGGGGTAAGAGCCCACCGCCGATTCGAGCGATCGAATCGTGGCTGGCAATCCTCCAGCGGGAGCAAGGCCAAATAAGCAGGCGCTCCGGGCGGCCCGCCCGAGGTCGGCAACGACCGCGTCTGCGGGTAGGCCGCATAGATGGATGATCCTTGCACAAAGTTTCTTTGTGAACAGAATCCGGCTTACTCCCCTCTTTGTTTAATTTATTGTTACCAAGATGGCGGGAACACAGAGAAAATTTTGAAAGAGCTTTCTTGGCGCTTTTGTATCTTGTAGAAAGTTTAGTGTCCCCTGCGGGGATGGTCGAAACCCCTCGCCTTCAGGCGAAGAGAAGTTTGTGGTAATATGGTCGCGTGCGAAAGTATCGCCTGGGAGCGCAC
>Ga0247727_10010116_pt1 | contig 16802 bp, 14 predicted proteins | sample WisWelCaveWW1625_FD_202498 | JGI IMG/M metagenome (GOLD analysis project Ga0247727, IMG submission 202498) | Biofilm microbial communities from Wishing Well Cave, Virginia, United States - WW16-25 | ecosystem: Environmental > Aquatic > Deep subsurface > Groundwater > Cave microbial mat | place...
CCTGCGCGCAAGCTGGCGCGCAGGCCCTCGGCGGTGGTCATCCGCGGCGCGCGCGTCCTCGACGTGGAGAAGGGCCAGGCGCGGCCCGCGACGGTGCTCATCGAGGGCAACCGCATCTCGAGCGTGGGCGGCGAGCCCAAGGTCCCCGAAGGAGCCGAAGTCATCGAGGCCGCGGGAAAGACGCTCTTGCCCGGCTTCTGGGACATGCACGTCCACAGCGACGACGACGCCGGCCCCGTCCACCTCGCCGCCGGCGTCACCACCGCGCGCGATCTGGCCAACGACATGGACGAGACGCTGCGCCGCAAGCAGCGCGTCGACCAGGGCGCGCTCTTGGGTCCGCGGCTCATCCTCGCCGGCTTCATCGACGGGCCGGGGCCGTACGCCGGGCCCACCAAGGTGCTGGCCGCCACCGAGGCCGAGGGGCGCGCCGCGGTCGCCAGGTACGCCGAGAAGGGCTACGTGCAGATCAAGCTCTACAGCTCGCTCAAGCCCGAGCTGGTGGCGCCCATCGTCGACGAGGCGCACAAGCGCGGGCTGCGGGTCAGCGGCCACGTGCCCGCGTTCATGACCGTGGAGCAGGCGGTGCGCGCCGGCTACGACGAGATCCAGCACGCCAACTTCCTCTTCCTCAACTTCTGGCCCGACGTGGGCGACACCCGCACGCCGGCCCGCTTCACCGCCGTGGCCGAGCGCGCCGCGGGCCTCGACCTCGGGTCCGAACAGGTGCGCAGCTTCATCGCGTTGCTGCGCGAGCGGCGCACCGTGGTCGATCCCACGCTCAACGCCTTCGAGAGCCTCTTCGTCGCCCGCCGCGGCTCGGTCGATCCCACCATGGCCGCCGCGGCGCACCGGCTGCCGCCGCAAGTGAGGCGCACGCTCCTCACCGGCGGCCTGCCCGTGCCGGAAGGCAAGGACGGGCTCTACCGGCAGTCGTTCGCCGCCATGCTGAAGATGGTCAAGCTGCTGCACGACGCCGGCGTGCCGCTGGTGGCGGGCACCGACGCCTTCCCCGGATTCACCTTCCACCGCGAGCTGGAGATCTACGCCGAGGCCGGCATTCCGCCGGCCGACGTCCTGCGCATCGCCACGCTCGGGGCCGCGCGGGTGATGGGGCGCGACGGCGAGGTGGGATCGATCGCGCCCGGCAAGCTCGCCGACCTGGTCCTGGTCGACGGCGATCCGCTGGCGCGCATCTCGGACGTCCGCCGCGTCGCCACCGTCGTCAAGGGCGGCGCGGTGTACGACTCCGAGCAGCTCTACGAGGCTGCCGGCGTGCTGCAGCGCTGATCCTTCACCGCCAGTTGCCCGCAGGCCGCCGAGATGTCTCGGCCGCGGTTCTTGCGCACCATGGCGGCGAAGCCGCGCCGCTCCAGCGCGCGCCGGAACGCCTCGACGCGCTCCGCGCCCGGGTCGCGGAACTCGAGCCCCGGGTTCTCGTTGTAGGGGATCAGGTTCACCTTGGCGGGCAGGCCGGCGAGCAGATCGGCCAGCCGCTGCGCGTCCTCGTCGGTGTCGTTGACGCCCCCGAGCAACACGTATTCGAAGGTGATGCGCCGGCCGGCCTTCATGGGGAACTTGCGGCAGGCGTCGATCAGCGCCGCCAGGTCCCACTTCTTGTCCACCGGCATGAGCTTCGCCCGCAGCTCGTCGGTGGTGGCGTTGAGCGACACCGCCAGCTTCACCTGCGTCTCCTCGCCCAGCTTCAGGATGTTGGGGACCAGGCCGCTGGTGGAGACCGTGACGTGGCGGTGGCTGAAGTTGGCCCCGTCCTCGTGCAATAACAAATCCAACGACGCCTTGACGTTTCGATAATTGTGCAAAGGCTCGCCCATGCCCATGTAGACGAGGTTCGTCAAAGGCCTTTGCGGATCGAGATTGGGAATCCGCAGTTTTCGCAAATCGGTGTTGACGCGGTAGACCTGATCCGCGATCTCCCCCGCTGTCAGGTTTCGCACCAGCCCCATCGTCGCCGTCAGGCAGAAGCCGCAGCCCATCGCGCACCCGACCTGCGTCGACACGCAGAGCGTCCGGCGCACGCGCTTCCCGTCCTCCTCGTCATCCGGGTCCGCGTCGGGCATGTAGACCGACTCGATCAGCTTTCCGTCTCCGGTCTGGAAGCGATACTTGCGCGTGCCGTCGCTCGACTGCTGGACCAGGTCGAGCGCCAGCGTCGTCAGCCCCGCCGCCCCGGCCAGCCGCTCGCGGAACGGCCGCGGGAGATCGGTCATCTCCTCGAGCGACGCCGCACCCTTGTGGTGCAGCCAGCGGAAGAGCTGGCGGGCGCGGTAGGGCTCCTCGCCCAGCCCCTCGACCAGCGCGGCCAGCTCTTCGGGCTGCATCGATCGCAGATCGGGCTTCTCGGCGATCGGCAGCATCAGTGCACCTTCTCCGGCGGGGGCGGGTGCGAGGCCGGCGCGGGACCGGCCCCGGCCGCGGCCGGCTTGCGCGCGATCTCCACCTTGAGCACCCGGCGATCGTCGGCCGCCTTGACGGTGAAGGTGAGCCCGCCCCAGACCACCAAGGAGCCGCTGGGCGGCACCCGGCCGGCGGTGGCGGTGAGGAACCCGCCCAGCGTCTCGTAGTCCCCGCCCGCGGGAAAGTCGATGCCCAGGTGCTCCTCCAACTCGCGGATCGACACCGAGGCGTCGGCCAGCGCCACGCCGTCGGAGAGCACCTTGATCCGCTTCTCCTCGACGTCGGACTCGTCGTGGATCTCGCCGACGATCTCCTCGACCACGTCCTCGAGCGTGACGATGCCGCTGGTGCCGCCGAACTCGTCGACCACCACCGCCAGGTGCGTCTTGCGCCGCTGCATTTCTTGTAGCAGCCGGCTGACCTTCATCACCTCGGGGACGAAGAACGGCTGGGCGGTGTAGCTCGCCAGCTTGAACTCCTCGGGCTTCACCCCGCGCTTCATATCCGCCAAGAGCGACTTCACGTAGAGGACGCCGATCACCTCGTCCATCGTCTCGCGGACGACCGGGATGCGGCTGAGCTGGGTCTCGATGGCGACCTTGAGCGTCTCCTCGTATCCGGCCTTCTCGTCCAGCGCCACGACCCGCGTGCGCGGCACCATGATCTCCTTCACCAGCACCTCGGTGAAGGCGAGGACGCTGGAGAGGAGCTGCTCCTTGACCTTGTCGAGCGATCCGTGCCGGGCGCCCAGCTCGATGAGGTACTCCAGCTCCTGGCTGGTCACCGACTCCGCCGGCGGGGCCGTGACCCGCAGCATGCGCGAAAGCCCGCGGGGGAACTGGACCAGGAGCCACACCACCGGGAACATCAGCCAGTAGGCCAGGGCCACGAACGGCATCACGTTCAGCGCCCAGCCGGTGGCGTGCAGCTTGGCGTAGGTCTTGGGGATGATCTCGCCGATCACCAGGATGACGATGGTGGTGACGCCGGTGACCGCCACCACCGCCCGGCCGTAGCCAAGGTCGTCGGCGATGACGGCGGTGAGCGCGCCCATGCCGACGTTGACCAGCGTGTTGCCGAGGAGCAGCGCGCTCAGGACGCGATCGGGGTGGTGCACCCAGAGCTTGAGGAGCTGCGCCCGCCGGCCGCCGCCGTCGATGAGCGAGCGCACCCGCGCCTCGCCCAGGGCGGTGAGCGCGGTCTCGGACGACGAGAAGAAGGCGGCGCCGAAGAGGCCGAGGAGCAGCGCGACCCATTGCCAGGTAGGGACCACGAGACGATCGTAGCGCTACGGCCCGCGGCTTGCGACTCGGGGGGCGGGCAGCGGCACGCCCTAGCCTCTCCAGCCGTACTGGACGATCTCCGACTGCGAGAAGAAATACGCGATCTCGATCTTCGCGTTCTCGGGCGAGTCGGAGCCGTGCACGCTGTTGGCCTCGATGCTGCGCGCGAACTCCTTGCGGATGGTGCCGGCGGCGGCCTTGGCGGGGTCGGTGGCGCCCATGACGTCGCGGTTGCGCTTCACCGCGTCGTCGCCCTCCAGCACCATCAGGACCACCGGATTCGAGGTCACGAACTTCACCAGCCCGGCGAAGAACGGCCGCTCCCGGTGCACGGCGTAGAAGCCCTCGGCCTCTTCGCGGGTGAGCCGCTTCATCTTCATCGCCACCGGCTTGAGGCCGGCCGCCTCGAGCCGGGCCACGATCCGGCCGATGGCCGCCGACTCGAGGGCGTCGGGCTTGACGATGCTCAGGGTGCGCTCGCTGGCCATGGTTGCTCCGCTGTCGGAAGGCGCGCGCGAATAACACGCGGCCGACCTCGCTGGCAATGCTACGGGGCCAGCACCAGGAAATACTGGTGCGGGAGCATCCGGTGCTCCGCCACCAGCTTGAGGCCCGCCGCCTGCGCGTCCTCGAGGAAGGCCTCGCGCGCCACCAGGTGCTCCACCCGCGGCCCGACCGGAAGCTCGCGCTTGTGGAAGTCGATGTTGACGATGCGCCCGCCCGGCCGCAGCGATCGCGCCAGGCCGCGCAGGTAGGCCGGGCCGTCGGGGAAGTGATGATACGTGTTCACGATCAGGATCACGTCGCAGGCGCGCCGGGGCAGGAGCGCGTCGCCCGGCAGCGAGAGCACGGGGGTCACGTTCCGGGCGCCGGCGCGCTCGATGCGCTGGCGCAGCACCTCGAGGATGCGGGCTTCGACGTCGATGGCGAAGACCTGCCCGGCATCGCCCACCGCGCGCGCCAGCCGGAGCGCGAAGTATCCGCTGCCCGCGCCGATGTCGCACGCCACCTGGCCCGGCCGCAGGCCCAGCGCGGCCACCACCTGGTCGGGCTTCTGCCACTCCGAGCGCTCCGGCTCCTCCATGCGCGCGACGTACGCGTCCACATCCTCCGGGTTGCCGTGATGTCCGTGCGCCTTGTCGCCGTGGGCCGCCATCAGCACCGCCATGAGGAAGGGGGTCATGGGTCATCATGGCACGGCAAGAGGCCGTGCCCGAGCGCGCCCGGAGACGGCGTCACCCGTCGAACTGCAGCCCGAGGACGAACTCCTCCCAGCGCGTCTGGAAGCCGTCCATCTCCTCCTCGCCCAGCACGGCCCGCAGCGCCCGCCAGCCCGTGCGATCCTCGCGGCGACCGGCGTGGAACGATCGATAATACTTCCGTAACAGTCCATGCTCCTGCAGGTAATAGAGCAGGTAACGGGCCTGCGCGTAGCCGTGCTCCGAGGAGTAGAAGGCGGCGTCGCTCGATTCGATCATCTTCCGGAACGTGAGCAGCGCCCCGGCGCGGATGGCCCGCTGCAAGCCTGCCAGGCGCCAGTTGGTGAGGCCGACGATGCCCCCGCCGCGCTCGGCCGACTGCTCGTAGAGGGACCCCAGGCCCTCGTTGAACCAGGCCGGCGCCTCGGGAAAGTTGGCGCGGATGTACGGGTGGACGATCTCGTGCACCAGCGTCCCGCCCCCGGTGGCGATGTTCATCACCAGCGCGCGATTGGACGGCGAGTAATACCCGAACGGCGTCTCCGGCTCGTCGTCGAACAGCGCCTTGGCGTGGCGGCGGTAGCTCTTCGCGTCCTTGAAGAGCCAGACGTCGAGGATCTCGTCCGGGTCGCGATCGAAATATGCCGCGCGCAGCTTGTCGCGCGCCCAGGAGACGGTGCCGCGGGCCCAGCTCTCCACCGAGGCGCGGCCGGCGTCGCCGATGACCACGAAGGGGGGCGCGAGCGCGATGGAGAGGCCGCCCATCCGCCGGCGCAGGTCCATGACGTGCTGGGCGAAGTCGGCGGGGCCGGGCCTTTTCGCGGCGCGGCCGGCGCGCAACGACGGTCCGGCCTCGAGGCGGAAGCGGATCACCGTCCAGCTCGCGGGCTCGTACTTGAGCGGCCAGAGCTTGAGGAAGAGCGCGCGCTTCATCCGGCGGTACGCGCCGTCGCGCTCGGCCGGTTCGTGGAAGACCACCTCGTCGGTAGCGGCGTCGTAGCCGAGGACCAGCCGCATGTGCTCGGTGGCGCCGTCGCCGTCGCGCGAGTGCATGCAGACGATCGAGGGAACGCCGGCGCGCAGGTCGGCGTGCAGCTCGCGGAAGATCTTTTCGACGCCGGCCTCGTCGCCGGCGCTGTGCCAGCCGGCGCCGGCGCGGAACCCGATCAGCTTCAATGCCCTGGCCAGGTCGCGCGAATACGCGCCGCGGCCCTCCAGCGGGTCGAGGCCGGTCTGCTCGAAGACCCAGTCCTGATCGGCGGGCTTGCCGAGCTTGCCCAGCCACATGGCCACGCAGGCCTCGCCGCAGAAATCGGCGCGCTGCTGCAGGTGCGGCACTCCGCTGAGCACCACGGTCTCCAGGGCGGCGAGGAGCAACGTCGCGGTCATCACCAGGAGTATCTAACGGCGGCGGCGCGCGCCGCACCAGGAGTAGCGTCCGGGCTGGTTCCGGCGCTGAAACGACCACTCACCCCGTGAAGGCCTCGGCCACGATCCGACGCGCCTCGGCCACGATCTGCTGCAGGTGGTCGGCGCCGCGGAAGCTCTCGGCGTAGATCTTGTAGACGTCCTCGGTGCCGCTGGGGCGCGCCGCGAACCAGCCGTTTTCGGTGGTCACCTTGAGCCCGCCGATCTCGGCATCGTTTCCCGGCGCGCGCGTCAGGCGCGCCAGGATGGGCTCGCCCGCCAGCGACGTGGCGCGCACCGCCTCGGGGCTGAGCTTCCTGAGCGCGGCCTTCTCCGCGGCCGTGGCGGGCGCGTCGATGCGTGTGTAGTGCGGCCGCCCCAGCTCGGCGGCCAGCGCGTCGTACAGCTCGCCGGGGTCGCGCCCGGTGCGGCTCCGCATCTCGACGGCCAGCAGATCGAGGATGATGCCGTCCTTGTCGGTGCTCCACGGCCCGCCGCCCTTGCGCAAGAACGAGGCGCCGGCGCTCTCCTCGCCGGCGAATCCGAGCGAGCCGTCGAGCAGGCCGGGGACGAACCACTTGAAGCCGACCGGCACCTCGACCAGCCGCCGGCCCAGCTTGCGCGCGACGCGATCGATGAGCGCGCTGGAGACCAGCGTCTTCCCCACGCCCGCCGCGCGCGGCCAGGCCGGCCGGGCCCCGCCAAATAGATACGAGATGCATATGGCGAGGTAATGGTTGGGATTCATCAGGCCCGCGCGCGGCGTGACGATGCCGTGGCGGTCGGAGTCGGTGTCGTTCCCGAACGCCAGGTCGAACCGATCCTTCAGCGCGAGCAGGTTCGCCATCGCGTACGGGGAGCTGCAGTCCATGCGGATCTTGCCGTCGTGATCGAGCGGCATGAACGAGAAGGTCGGGTCGATGCGATCGTTGACGACGGTCAGGTCGAGCCCATATCGCTCGGCGATCGGCGCCCAATACGCGGCGTTCGCCCCGCCCATCGGATCGACGCCCAGCTTCAGCCCCCGCGCCGCCGAGAGGTCGACGACGTCGGCCAGGTCGTCGACGTACGGCCGCACGTAATCCCGCGGCCGCATCGCGCCGATCGCCCTCCCGTAGGGGATGCGGCGGACGTCGCCGGCGTCGCGCAGCAGTTCATTGGCCCGCTTCTCGATCCAGCCGGTGACGTTGGTATCGGCCGGGCCGCCGTCGGGCGGGTTGTACTTGATGCCGCCGTCCTCGGGCGGGTTGTGCGACGGCGTGATCACGATGCCGTCGGCGAGGCCCGCGCTGCGCCCCCGGTTCCAGGCGAGGATCGCGTGCGAGATGACGGGCGTGGGCGTGGCGCCGTCGGAAAGGAACGTCTCGACGCCGTTGCCCGCCAGCACCTCGACCGCTGTGCGCTGGGCCGGATCGCTGAGCGCGTGCGTATCCTTGCCGAGGTAGAGCGGCCCGTCGATGCCCTTCGACTTCCGGTATTCACAGGTGGCCTGCACGACGGCCAGGATGTGCGCCTCGTTGAATGCCCGGCGCAGCGCGCTGCCGCGGTGGCCCGAGGTTCCGAACGCCACCCGCTGCTGCGGCTCGCCCGGGTCGGGCCGCTCGTCGTAGTAGAGGCGGACGAGCTTGCCGACGTCGACCAGCATCTCCTGCGGGGCCGGCCTGCCGGCCAGCGGGTGGGCCATGCGCGTTCCATGTCACAGCGGCCCGGCCGAAGCTATAAGCAGCGCGTGCAACTGCGGCGGACCAACATCGCCAAGCTCGGCAAGGAGCCCTTCGACGTCCTGGTCCTGGGCGGAGGCATCAACGGCGCCGTCTCGGCAGCGGCGCTGTCGGCGCGCGGGGCGAGGGTGGCGCTCATCGATCGCGTCGACTTCTCCGGCGTCACCAGCCAGACCTCCTCGAACCTGGCCTGGGGCGGGATCAAGTACCTCGAGACGTTCGAGTTCGGCCTGGTGCGCAAGCTCTGCCGCGCCCGCAACGAACTGCTCCGCGCCTTCCCCAGCGTGGTGAAGGAGATCCGCTTCACCATGGCGCACCAGCGCGGCTTCCGGCACGGGCGCTGGAAGCTCCTGATGGGCGCCTGGCTCTACTGGGCGATCGGCTCGTTCTTCACGCGCCGGCCGCGGATGCTCTCGTTGCGCGACATCGCGCGCGAGGAGCCGATCGTCGCGCTCGACGCCCTCGACGGGGGCATGGAGTACTCGGACGCGTACCTGCACGACAACGACGCGCGCTTCGTCTGGAGCTTCATCCGCTCGGCGCTCGACCGCGGCTGCATCGCCGCCAACTACATCGAGTCTTTGGGCGCGGAGCGGAGCGGCGGGCTGTGGGGCGTGCGGGCCCGGGATGCGATCTCCGGCGGCGAGCTGCGGCTGACGGCGCGCGCCTTGGTCAACGCCTGCGGCCCCTACGCCGACGAGCACAACGCGCGCAGCGGCCAGCGCACCGAGCACCACCACGTCTTCTCCAAGGGCATCCACGTCATCGTCGACCGGCTCACCGAGAACCGCCGCGTCCTCACCTTCTTTGCCGACGACGGCCGCCTCTTCTTCGTCATCCCCATGGGCGCGAAGACCTGCATCGGCACCACCGACACGCGCGTCGAGACGCCCGAGGTGGATGTCACCCCGGAGGACCGCCGCTTCGTCCTCGACAACATCAACAAACGGCTTCGGTTATCGAAACCCCTGACCGAGGCCGACGTCATCGCCGAGCGCTGCGGCGTGCGGCCCCTGGTGGTGTCCGGCGGCGGTGAAGGCGGGCGCGACTGGATGCAGCTCTCGCGCAAGCACGTGGTCGAGGTGAACGAGGCCGGCGCGCACCTCACCATCTTCGGCGGCAAGCTCACCGACTGCCTCAACGTGGGCGAGGAGGTCTGCGCCGCGGTCGAGCGCATGGGCGTCCGGCTCCCCTTCCGCGAGCAGCGCTGGTACGGCGAGCCGCCCCCCGAGGTGCGCGACGAGTACTTCCACCAGGCGCGCCTGATGGGCCTGGACGCCATGACCTCGCCGCGGGCGCACGAGAAGCTGTCGACACGCCTCTGGCGCCGCTACGCCGCCCGGGCGCTGCCCATGCTCGACGCCATCCGCTCCGATCCGCGCAACGCCGAGGTGCTGATCGAGGGCGCCGAATACCTGCGCTGCGAGATCGAGGAGACCGCGCGGCGCGAGATGGTGACCCGGCTCGACGACTTCCTGCGCCGCCGCTCCAAGATCGCGCAGGTGGTGCGGCGCGAGGAATTGCGGCACGCGCCCGGGCTGCGCGAGGCCTGCCGCATCTTCTTCGGCGACGAGGCCGACGCGAAGCTCGCCGATTACTTCGGCGACGTCCAGGGCGCGATCCGGACGCCTGCCTTGCAGGCTTGAGAAGGTCCGCCGTCGCGCTTTCTCAGGCACGATGCGATCGCCGCAACCGCAGCACGCCATCGATGTCGAGCCGCTCACGCCGGGGATCATGATCCCGATAGAGCGATTGTGGCGAAGGCTTGAATGCGACGATGTTGGCCTTTGGAATCCGCAACGTGGTGCGTGGAGACTCGAAGGACGACAGGTCGATGGTCTCCCCGTTGGCGGAGACGCTGCCGATCTGCCAGACGTCCTGGCCGCTTCCCCACGACACGGCGCGCGACCGGCGCTTGATGGCCGGTTCAACGATGACCTTCTTGTACCGAAGCCTGGCGAGTTCCGACCCGGTCATCGACTCCTTCTCGAGCAACTGCTGGATCCGCTGGTGCGAGAGCCCCAGGATGTCACCAGCGTCCCGAACGCTCGTTTTCAATTCGCGCGTCAGGCTCCGCGCGGCATCGCGGACCGACTCCTGAGCCCGCGCGACCAATGCACTGGCTTCCCGAGCCTTTCGCACCCGGCGTTCAACTGCCGGAGGCTTGAAAGAATCGATCAGAACCGCGGTTGAGATGTCGCCGACCGCCAGTTCGAGAGCCTCTGCGATGCGCGAGCGCGTCTGCGCAAACGTCCGCCCCTGCGTGTGGCAACCGGGGACGTCCGTGATGCTTGCCACCCACCAACCGGCCTCGTCTCGTTCGTAAGTGACGGCATAGCGCTTCGCCTCGCGTTCTCGTGCGGCCATCGCTCAGCACTCCTAGTTGCGGTTGGGAAACCAGTCCTTCCCGATGCACGGCTCTAGTCGGTTCCCACGGTGTGTCAAGTGCCTCTAGACAGCATGGTGTCTATCTGCATGACCGGTCCCAACCTGGCGGCTCCAACCGGTCAGAACCGCAGCGACAGGGCGCTGAGCACCAGCTTCAGGTCGTCGTCGGTGAAGATGAATCCCGCGCCGACGAAGAAGTCGCGCCCGCTGACGACGCGGGTGGGCGAGTCGAGGTCGAACTGCTGCCGGTTGACCAGGTCGTCGACGCCGGCGGTGAGGAGGATGTGCCCGAGGAATCGATAATCGACGTACAGCTTGATGCGCGGGTGGTCCTTCAGCGGATTGGCGAATTCGAAGAAGTCGGCCGAGAGCGTCAGGTCGTCCCCCAAGAGGTGCGCCTTCAAGCCGAAGCCGCCGGTGTTCTCGAGGATCCCGAAGCGGCCCGACACCGGCCCGAAGCGCTTGGCGATGTATCCGCTGAACTTCAGCGTCCGCTCGGTGCTGATCTGCACGTACCGTTCGGGGAAGTTGGGCAGCACGGAGGGGTTGTTGCGCACCTCGACGCGCCGGGTGACGCCGCGCGGATCGTCGATCAGCTCGAGGCCGTACCACTTGTCAGGCTTGGGAGCGATGCGGATGTAGAAGTAGTTCTTGGTCCACGGGTTGTAGGCGAGGTTGGCGTTGGGGTTGGAGGGATCTGGCCCCTGCCCCGGCTTGCCGATGAGGAACTCGCTGCGCTCGCTGACGTCGATCTTCAATTGATCGGCGCGCCCCACCAGGTTCGAGACGTCGCGCGAGGCCGCCTCGAGGTTCTTGATCAGCCGGTCGTCGTTGACCAGCCGCCCCACGGTGCCCTGCCCCTGGTCGACCTTCTTGGTGATGCTCTCGACGTTGTCGACGGCTTTTTGCAACTTGTCGAGCGTCCCGCGCAGGCCGGTGATGCTCTCGCGCAGCTCGCCTTCCTTGGCGCTGCCGACGATCTCGCCCACCGTGCGCAGGATGTTCCGTGCCTCGCCGGTGGCGTCGCGGGTGTTCTTGAGGATGGCGACCACGTCCTCCTTCTCCCCGGCGGTCAGCTTGCGCAGGTCGGCGCTGAAGCCCTGGAAGTTGGAGAGCACGTCGTTGAGCTTGGACCCGCTGGTGGTGATGGTCTGCTCAATGGCGCGGGTGGTGCGCGTCAGGCCGGCGACGATCTCGCGCAGGCTGGCCTCGCCCGTCTCGCTGGCCAGCACGTTGCGCAGGCTGTGGGTGATGGCCTTGATGTCGTCGGTGATGCGCGAGAGCTGCTGGAAGACGTCGTTGATGCTGGGCTGGCGGACGACGTTCTTGATCTCGTCGCCGTCGCGCATCGGCGGCTCGCGGGCCGAGCCGGGGCTGATGTCGAGCAAGAAATCGCCGAGGATGCTCTCGGCGCGCTTGACGATCGAGGCGTCCTTGCGGAGCTGCACCTCGTTCTTGACCCGGATCCAGACGCGCGCCTGCGCCGTCTCCTGGATCAGCTCGACCTTCTCCACCTGCCCGATGGGGATGCCCGCCACCTGCACGCGCGAGCGCACGCCCAGGCCGGTGGCGTCGCTGAACATGGCGTAGACGCGGTAGCCCTTGTCGCGCCCGATCTTGGCGCCGCTGATGAAGCTGAGCCCGACCGCGAACGCCGCCGCGGCCAGGGCGACGACGATGCCGACGCGTAGCGGAGTCACGCTCGGGTCATCCTATGCCCGGCCGAACCAGGTCGCCAGGAATTCCCGGGTGTGCGGCTCCTCGCTCTTGCGCATTCGGGCCGGCGGCCCCTCCTCGACGATGCGCCCCTGGTAGAGCATGGCGATGTGGTCGCCGATGTGGAACGACGACCCGATGTCGTGGCTGATCACGACGCTGGTCACGCCCAGCTTCTGGCGCGCGGTGATGATCATCTCGTCGACGTTTTCGGTGGTGATCGGGTCGAGGCCCGTCGTCGGCTCGTCGTAGAGGACGATCTTCGGGTCGCGGACGATGGCGCGGGCGAGGCCGACGCGCTTGCGCATGCCGCCCGACAGCTCGGCAGGGAACTTGTGCTCGACGTCGAAGAGCGAGACCACGCCCAGCTTGTCGCGCACCCGCTTCTGGATCTCCTCCTCCGAGAGGTTGGTGTGCTCGCGGAGCGCGAAGGCCACGTTGTCGCCCACCGTCATCGAGTCGAAGAGCGCCGCGCCCTGGAAGACCATGCCCATGCGCTGGCGGAACTCGTTCAACTCGCGGCGGCCCAGCTCGGTGACGTCGGTGCCGTCGACGATCACGTGGCCCCGGTCGGGCTTGAGGAGCCCGATGATGTGTTTCATCAGCACGGTCTTGCCGCTGCCCGAGCCCCCCAGGATGACCGTGGTGGTGCCGGGCATCATGCGCAGATTCACGCCCTCCAGCACCGGCTGGCCACCGAAGCCCTTGTGCAGGTCGCGGATCTCGATCATCGGCTGCGGCGCGCTCATCCGCCCAGCCCTCCGCCGCGGCCCGCGGGATTCGCGAGCGAGATGGCGGTGTAGATGTAGTCGATGGCGAAGATGGCGATGAGCCCGCCCACCACCGCCTGGGTGGTGGCGATGCCCACGCCCCGCGCGCCGCCCTTGGCGCTGTAGCCGCGGTAGGCGGCGATGAGGATGACGACGAAGCCGATGACGCAGGCCTTGCCCAGGCCCTCGGTGATGTCCTTGAGGTCGACGAGGTACTCGAGGCGGTTGAGGAACGTGCTCGGGTGCAGGTCGCGCAAGAGCACGGCCACGCCGTATGCGCCGGTGAGGCCGATGGCGTTGAAGAGCATGGTGAGGAGCGGCGTGGCGATGGCCGCCGCCAGGATGCGCGGCACCACCAGGTAGTTGAAGGGGTCGACCGCCATCGTCTCCAGGGCGTCGATCTGCTCGGTGACGCGCATCGTCCCCAGCTCTGTTGCAACCGCGCTGCCGACGCGGGCCACGACCACGATGCTGGTGAAGATGGGCGCCAGCTCGCGCGACAGGGACAGCTCGACGGTGGCGCCGACCAGGCTCTGCGCGTTGAAGAGGCCGAAGGCGTAGATGGTCTGGAGCGCCAGGACCATGCCGGTGAAGAGTCCGGTGAGCCCCACCACGAAGAGCGAGCCGAAGGCCATGAAGTCGAGCTGGTAGAAGAACGCGGCGACGCGATACGGCGGGCGGAAGACGGCGCTCAGCGAGTGCGCGAAGAAGATGGACAGCTCGCCCAGGACCACGAGGGGACGGGCGGCCTGCGTGCTGAACGAAGTCAGGATCGAGCGGCCCGGCGCCGGCGGGCTCTGTGCTTCGGCCACGGCGCGACTTGTACCGCGGGAACCGGCCCAAGGCGAAAATTGGTCGGGCGGGGGCTCACGTGTAGACCCGCGGCACGCGCTTGCCCACCGCGCAGAAGACCTCCCAGGAGATGGTCCCGCCCACCTCCGCCATCTCGGTGGCGGTCACGCCCGGCCCGAGGAGAACCACCTCGCTGCCGACGCGGACGCCGGGGACGTCGGTGACGTCGACCATCGTCATGTCCATGCAGACCGTGCCCGCCACCGGAGCGCGCCGGCCCTCCACCAGCACGTGCGCCGTGTTGGTCAGGGCGCGGCGGTAGCCATCGGCGTACCCCACCGGCAGCGAGGCGATGAGGCTCTCGCGCCTGGCCCGCCAGCGATGGCCGTAGGAGATGGGCGTGCCCGCCGGGACGCGCTTGAGGTGCGCCACCGAAGTCACCCAGGTCATCGCCGGGCGCAGTTCGGCCACCCCTTCGAAGGCCGGCGCGGGCGCGGCCCCGTAGAGCATCAGCCCGGGGCGAATCATGTCGTAGTGCGCCGCGGGCAGGCCCAGCGTGGCCGCGCTGTTGGCCAGGTGGCAGAGCTCGAGCGGCATGCCGGCGGCCAGCATCGCGCGCCGGCCCGCCTCGAACAGCTCGAGCGCGTGCGCGGTGGCGGCCGGGTCGCGCAGGTCGGCGTTGGCGAAGTGCGAGGCCAGGCCGGTGAGGCGCACCTCGGGCAGCGCGCGGGCGGCCTCGAGCAGCGCCGGAAGCTCCGCCGGCAGCGCGCCGATGCGGCCCATCCCGGTGTCGAGCTTGACGTGCGCCTGGGCAACCCGGCCCATCGCGCGCGCCGCGGCCGCCAGCCCCGCGAGCTGATCGGGGCGGAAGATCATCGGCACCAGATCGTTCTGTAGAAGGATTCGATGATCGGTGTAGTCGCCGCCCAGGCCCAGCACCAGGACGGGGGCGCGGATACCGGCGGCGCGCAGCTCGAGGCCCTCCTCGACCAGCGCCACGCCCAGCCAGTCGGCGCCGGCCTCGACGAAGGCGCGGGAACACTCGACGGCGCCGTGGCCGTAGGCGTCGGCCTTGACCACGGCCAGGACGCGCGACCGGGGCGCGCAGCGGCGGGCCTCGCGCAGGTTGTGGGCCAGCGCCGAGCGATCGATGAGCGCCTCGGTGGTCCTGACGCGGTCCATGCCCCTTCTTTTTATTTTTGCACCGGTCGGGCCAGAGCACCAGCGTATGCTGTGGCCATGTCCCCTGCGATCCGCGTTGGCGGCGACATCGATGCCTGGTGTACCCGCTGCAAGATGATCCTCGGCCACACCGTGCTGGCGATGTTGGGCACGGCCCCCGCTCGCGTCCGCTGCAACACCTGCGACGGCGAGCACAAGTACCGGGCGGCCGAGGCCCCTTCCAAGCCGAAGCGTTGGGAGCCGAAGTCGACCCTCGCGAAGGAGAAGCCGGTGGTGACGAGCTGGGAAGCGCTGCTCGCCGCCAAGGACGTCTCCAAGGCGCGGCGCTACACGGCCAAGGAGCGTTTCGCAAACGGCGAGGTGCTGCAGCACCCGTCCTTCGGGATCGGGCTGGTGCAGGAGGTCCGGGGGGACAAGATCACCGTCGCCTTCAAGGCGGACGTGAAGACGCTGGTGCACGGCAAGCCATAGCCGGTCGAGTTCATCGACCGGCCCGCCGGCGCGCTGCGCGGAGCGCATCGAGGCACGCGCCCAGGTCGTCGGGCAGCGGCGACTCCACCGCGAGCCAGCCGCGGCCGCTCGGGTGCGGCACGCGGATCGACGCGGCGTGGAGCGGCGTCCTCTCCAGCAGGGCGCCCTCGATCCGCAGCGGGCCGGGCTGGCCGTAACGCTCATCGACAGCCAGCGGATGGCCGAGCGCCGCCAGGTGGACGCGGACCTGGTGCGTGCGCCCGGTGCGTGGGCGCGCCTCGACCCAGGTGAAGCCGGGGAACCGCTCCAGGGGCGCGAAATCGGTCCGCGCCGCGAGCCCGGAGGGATCGACGCGCATCGAGCCGCCACGCGCCCTGGCCAGCCCGAGCGTGCACGTCGTGTTCTCGCGCAGCTCGCCCTGGACGAGCGCCAGATAGACCTTCTCCGCCCGGCGCGACTCGAAGGCGGCGTTGAGAGCGCGGTGCGCGTCGGCGCCCAGGGCGAAGAGGAGCACGCCGCTCGTCCCCCGATCGAGCCGGTGCACCGGGAGCGCGCCCAGCGCCCGCGCCTCGGTCGAGATCGCCGCCTCGCCATCCCTCCCCGGCACGCTGAGCGCACCGGCGGGTTTGTCGACGGCCAGGACCATCCCGTCGCGATGGAGCACACGCACGGGCCCATCCTACCCGCCCGCGGGGAGAAACGCCGCGGTGCGATACGGCGCCGCGGTCTGCCAAGCGCCTGCCGCGACTGACGATGCATGATGTCGCACATTGGCACACGTTCTGCTATAACGCGGCGCACCATGCGGAGGGGCCGGGCTCCGCCTGGCGACCCCGAGGGCGGAGGCATGTGATGGGAAGCACCGCGATGAAGCGACTCGCCGCCGTCCTGCTGCTGGTCGCCGCCTGCGGCGGCCCGGCCGACCTGGGAAGCGAGACGGGCAACGACGAGGCCGGGCTGGACCGCATCGGCGACGTCGAGATGCCGGCCAGCTGGGGCTCGGCCACGACGTGCAAGTCGCTCCCAACAGGGCTCCCGCGCCTCGTCAGCCCGGCCGTGGTCATCTCGCTCGACGGCCTCACGCTCCACCTCTGGGACCGCGCCGGCACGTTCGACAGGGTCTACCCAATCGGCCCCGGCAAGATCGAAAACGGCAAGTCGCTGACGCCGGTCGGCCACTTCACCACCGGCCCCCTCGACGCCAGCGCCGGCGCCGCCGACGACGGCACGCGGGTGGGCTCCTCGCGCTGGTCGTATTGGTACCGGTGCAAGATCTGGTGGACCGATCCCGACACCGGGAGCATCACGCCGGTGTTCGCCGGGCTGCCTTTCATCCGCCTCGCCGGCACGCCGACCAGCGGCTACGGCATCCACGGCCCCATCGACAACTTCTCCATCCCCAGCGGGGGCACGCTCCGGCGCGCCTACGTGTCGCACGGCTGCGTGCGCATGAAG
>Ga0247727_10010117_pt1 | contig 16800 bp, 23 predicted proteins | sample WisWelCaveWW1625_FD_202498 | JGI IMG/M metagenome (GOLD analysis project Ga0247727, IMG submission 202498) | Biofilm microbial communities from Wishing Well Cave, Virginia, United States - WW16-25 | ecosystem: Environmental > Aquatic > Deep subsurface > Groundwater > Cave microbial mat | place...
TAGGTGATACATTTGGTTACTAAAGAAGACATAGAACACATTGCAAAGCTGATGAGAATAGAAATAGATGACGTGAGCGAATATTTTGAGAAGATCCAAAAGGTTCTGAATTATTTTGATAGCCTTGACAAGGCGGACATTGAGTCAGAGGAGATTCATGTGCAAGAGGTATCTGTAAATGAGCTCAGGGACGACAAATACATACCATTTGAGTCAAAACTGATTTCCAATCTAAAATCAAACAAGGAAAGCTTTGTTCGAGCGCCAAAGATGAACTAAATTGAGCCTAGCAGTTTCTGCCAACGAATACATCGAGAATGTAAAAAATGGCAGCATATCAGTGGAGGAATTCACAGCAAAGACGCTTGAGCAAATATCAAAGCACGACTCTGGGCTTCACGCATATCTCTCAATTAATGACAATGCGCTAGACCAAGCAAGGAAAATCGACAAGAAAATAAAGGCAAAAGAAAAGGTAGGTGCGTTTTACGGAATGCCGATTTCAATCAAGGACAACATCTGCATAAAAGGGGGAAAGACGACGTGCGCGTCAAAAATGCTCCAAGATTTTGTAGCACCGTATGACGCGACAGTAGTATCAAAGCTAAAATCGCAAGATGCCATACTAATTGGAAAGACAAACCTTGACGAGTTTGCGATGGGCGTTACAACCGAGTTTTCAGCATTTGGCCCGAGCAGAAACCCGTGGAACCAAGACTATGTTCCAGGCGGATCATCTGGGGGCAGCGCAGTTTCTGTCAGTGCGCTGGAATGTATCGCGTCACTTGGTTCTGATACGGGAGGTTCTGTCAGGAACCCTGCAAGCTTTTGCTCCATTGTAGGCCTCAAGCCCACATATGGCCTTGTGTCAAGATACGGCCTTGTGTCATATGCAAACAGCATAGAGCAGATTGGGCCGCTTGGCAGGAGAGTGGAAGACGTGGCCTTGGTACTAAATCACATTGCAGGCAAGGACCAAAACGACAGCACCACTGTGGATAGGAGCAATATCGATTATCTGAGTGGGATTGATGCCGGAATCAAGGGGAAAAAAATAGGCATAATATCTGAAATGAGCAAGGGCGAAGGCCTTGACAAAAACGTCGAGAATGCATTTTTCAAGTCGGTATCTGCGTTTGAGGGCCTTGGCGCAAAAATAGAAGAAACCTCGCTTGATTTGGTCAAATTCACGGTAGCAGCCTATTATGTTCTAACTACGGCAGAGGCAGGAAGCAACCTTTCAAGGTATGACAACCTAAGATACGGATATGACCTTGATTTGGAAGGATACGAGTTCAAGTCATACATTTCAAAGGCAAGAAGAAACTTTGGCCCCGAGGTAACAAGAAGAATGATCCTTGGCGGATTTGTTCCGTCTGCTGGCTTTGCAGGCAAGTACCTTCTCAAGGCACTCAAAGTCAAAAGCAAGCTGAAAAAAGAAATCGCAAAGGCATTTGCAAAATTTGATTTTCTCATATCGCCTACAGTGCCAATCCTCCCATTCAAGTTTGGAGAAAAAATGGATGACCCTCTAGCAATGTACCTTGCAGACATTAACACCATTACTGCAAATCTTACCGGAGTCCCAGCAATTTCCGTCCCGTTTGAAATCCACAATGGGCTGCCAATAGGAATTCAAATCCATGCAAACACACTGCAGGAAAGAGAACTGCTACAGGCAGCATATGCGTTGCAGAGCACGACAAAGCTTCCGGGGGCACCACTATGATAGGACTTGAAATTCACTGCCAGCTGACCAATCTTGAAAGCAAGCTGTTTTGTTCCTGCAAGGCAAACTATAGAGAATTTGCAACAAACGCCAATGTCTGCCCTGTCTGCATAGGTCTGCCCGGCACACTACCAAGACTCAACCAAAAGGCAGTCGAAAAAGCAATCACAATAGCGCTGGCACTAAACTGCCAGACCCCAAAAAAAATCGGCTTTTTTAGAAAAAACTACTTTTATCCTGACTTGCCAAAAAACTTCCAAATAACCCAGCTTAATCTCTATGGCCCTACAAGCATAGGGGAAAAAGGCAAGATCTCAATAGAGAACAAAGACATCAGAATACGAAGAATCCAGCTTGAAGAAGACCCTGGAAGGCTAATCTACGAGGGGGCCTCCGAGCGTACGCAGATTACTCTTGTTGATTATAACCGCGCAGGCACGCCTCTTGTCGAGATAGTCACAGAGCCAGACTTTGAGAACCCGCGGCAGGTGAGGCTATTTTTGAGCATCTTGTCTGATCTGCTTGAAAATCTGGGGGTTTCAGACCCGACGCTTGAAGGTGCCATGCGTGCTGACGCAAACGTCTCAGTTGGAAACGGCCCAAGAGTTGAAGTCAAAAACATCAATTCGTTTTATGACCTGGAAAAGGCAATACACTTTGAGCTGACAAGGCAAGAAAGTCTCGGGTCCCGCGACATTCCTATTTCTCAGGAGACAAGGCACTGGGATGATAAGCGAAAAATCACCATCGCCTCAAGATCAAAAGAAGAGGATGAGGACTATCGATACATCCTTGAAGGCGACATCCCATGGGTCGTTTTGGATTCGCAGTCAGTTGAGAAATGGAAAAAGAACATGCCAGAAAGCATTAGCTCAAAAAGAGAGCGATATGTAAGAGATTATGGAATGCCTGCCCAGGTGGCAGATGTACTGTCATCTGACAAGTATTATTCGGATTTGTTCGAACAATCTCACATCAAGGCAAACGCAAAAGAAATTGCCAACATCATAACAACTGACCTGATGGGCCTTGTTGACACACGCGAAAAAAGAGAGCAATCAAAACTCACACCAAAGCACCTCTCTGATCTAGTCGAGCTTGTCAGCTCTGGAAAGGTGACGCGAACTTCGGCAAAAAGCGCACTGCAAGAAATCGTAAAGACTGGCAAATCAGTTTCAGAAATTGTCTCACAGACAGGCCTTGGAAAAATATCTGACAAGTCAGATCTTGGAAAAATTATTGACGAAGTGATAAAAGAGGAACCCGTCGCAGTACAACAGGCAAAAGAAAACCCTCAAACAATAAACTATCTTGTCGGAAAAGTTATGCAAAAAACAAAGGGAAAGGCAGACCCTGCCATAACATTAAAGATTTTCAAAGACAAAATCTCGTCATGAATAATTCAGAGATTAATGCAGACGAGGCTGAAATAGTGCGAATAATGTCAAAAATGCCTGAATTTAGCCACCTTGAAACACTCGAGCTAGATAAAATTAGGCACGAGATTACAGACAAAATTGCGCAAACACTGCGTGAATATTACTGGGAGAACACGCGCGGCTACAAGACCAACTGGACTGGCAAATTCACAAAGGCGGGAATCACTGAGGATGATGGAAAGGCAGCTGTTGCGTGTGCAAGAAGGCTTGAAATCGATATATCATAGCTCAAATCGGTTTTGATTTAATATCAAGTAATTTTTTTCTTACTTGGTATGAAAACAGAATCAGAAAAAGAGATCAGAACTCGCCGTTTTACAGGTTACGAGTAAGCAATTACAGAGTTATTCTGGATCTACAGCAAAGCAAGATGATAATCTTTGTCGTAGAAACTGATCATAGATGAAAAATCTACAAGAAATATTAGATAGGGCATTAACAATGCTTTTCATGAAATACAAAATTTGTTTTTAGCGCTTTATCTTCTTTATTTCCTGCGCGACAAGCGGCAAGAACGCCCCTACATCAGTGACTATTCCTAGCGCCTGCCAGGTGCCCCTGTCCATCAGCTTTGTCACGGTTGGCTGGTTGATGTCAACAACAATCACCTTTACGTTTGCAGGAATCATGTTTCCAGTAGCAATAGAGTGGAGCATTGTTGAGACCATTATTACCATGTCTGCGCCCTTGAGGATTTCTTTGTATTTTTTTTGTGCAGTGGCAGTATCGGTGATTACGTCCGGCAGCGGGCCGTCGTCCCGAATCGAACCTGCAAGAATGAAAGGAATCTTTCTTTTTACGCACTCGTACATGATTCCACGCCGTAGCTTGCCTGTTTTTACCATGTTTATAATCGAGCCTGACTTGAAAACTGCATTAATTGTGTCCATGTGGTTTCGGTGCCCTTTGACGGCAAGCGAGCCGTCATGAACATTCATTCCTAAAGAAGTGCCAAGTGTTGCATACTCTATATCGTGAACCGCGAGCGCATTTCCTGCCAAAACCCCGTCTATGTAGCCAAGCCTTATCAATTCCGCAACAGAGTCTGCAGCCCCAGTGTGCACTATGGCAGGACCGCCTACGATTATTATCTTGCCTTTTTTCTTTTTCGTTTTGTAGATATCTTCAGCTACCTTTTTTGCAATGTGCTGGGTCGGCCTCTCACTTGAGCTGCTGCTTCCCATGAACTCAAAGACGTTAGAGCCTTCGCGTGGCCTCTCTGGGGGGGTTACCTTTACTCCGTCTTCTCCAACTACTATCAGGTCTCCCTTTCGGACATCACGAATCGCAGTGCAGTTTGCCCTTCCATTTTTCACTACGATGCACTTGTCCATCATCATGTTTTCAACTGTAACCCATTTTCCGCGCAGCAGGATCTGGGTTGCGTTGTTAGTGGTGCTGTAAAAGTCATCTGGCATCACCATGTCCTTTGGCGCAGCCCTTAGCATGGCTTTCTTTCCGACTGTCGGAGTTGCGCCTACGCGGTAAACCTGCTCTAGGATCTTGCCAAGGTGCGCCTCGTTTTTTCCCTGAATGTGAAGTTTGGCGTAGCTGGAATCCTTTTTCTTTTTTCCAACCTGTATTGTAAGAACCTCGAATTCGCCCCCGAGGTCCATTATAACATCAAAGATTTTGGTAAGTATCATAGAGTCAATTAGGTGGCCTCTTACCTCGACTTCAGATGAAAACTTGGTCATTCCTAGTCTATCCTAGTATCACAATTTAAAATCTATGATTCTGTTCAAAAGCCGAGATTTAACGGTCTGATGTAAACTCCATACGTCGCAGGTTAACACTTGGCATATCAAATTATTCTAATATTATTTTGACGCAAATTCCGTATTGCCTGTAAAGTCCATAAGGCAAAGCCACAAGCCAAACAGCGATCAGCTATGTATGATGGAAATCTTTTGCCAGATGGTCAACGACTGCATCAAAATCGGCCTTGAAAACAACTGTTCAACCTTAAAGAGATTGTCATCGCTCTCTTATCGCAAATTGGAAAACTATCAGATTCTCAGCTATTACAAACTAAATGCTATCTCGCAAGCAGCTGGCAGACTATGTCAGATGAAGCAATCAATCAAAAGAGGAATAAAGACAAAACCGCCATATGTCAGAAAACCGTTTCTGGTAAACTGTTATGGATTTAAGATCAACGGCTGCCTACTGTCAATTCCGTTCAAGCCACAACAACAAATCAACATCCTGTTAAACGAGCACACACAAAAAATACTATCAGATGAAACCCTGATGGTCAGGTCATTTTGTATAAATGAATCAGGTATTAGCCTTTGCATACAAAAACAGGTAGAGCAGATCAAGTGTGAGAGCATAATAGGAATAGACAGGAATCTCAGAAACATCACCGCTGGAAACACTGACAAAGTGATATTCTACAAGACAAACAAGCTGCATTCCATCAAGGAAAACACCATACATGCAAGGGCTGGCTTCAAGAGAAACGACTGGAAGGTAAAGCGAAAGTTTTTCCAGAAATTCAACGCAAGAATGCAGCACAGAACCAAGAAATTCCTGCACAAAATTTCAAAGCAAATAGTCGACAAGGCAAAGCAGAACAAATCCACAATCGCATTTGAGAACCTTAAGGGAATAAGAAAACTCTATAGGAAAGGAAATGGCCAAGGTAACAAATACCGTAGAAAGATGAATGGCTGGCAATTCTACGAGCTGCAGCGCCAAATACAATACAAAGCGGAATGGGAAGGCATTCCAGTAATGTTTGTAGATCCAAAACGCACCAGCATGCTCTGTCCAATATGCGGAAAGAGAATCCAAGAGGACAGACAGAACAGACGAAAAGTATGGTGCAATAATTGTATGAAGTTAATGGACAGGGATGTAGTAGCATCTCTGAACATCGCATACAAGGGGTGGGCTAGATTTACTCATCCTCGAGGCGACACAGGTGAAGCGACATGTGAATTTTCACGGATGCAGGAACCCAAGTTATCAAACTATGATAGTTTGGCAATCCTGATAGTCGATGTGTCGAAGGGAGAAAGCTGGAAATGAAAACCCTAGCTTTTGAACAGAACCAAATCTATCCAATATAGAATTATTGACACGCATGATCTCTTTAACTATACCGGCAGAATCACTTTGCCTTTGAACTGAGGTATGCCGTCTCTCTCAAAATCTACCAGTAATTTGTCGCGCTGCTCTTTTGTCACGCCTTGGACTAGCGTTTTTGAAAACCCGTCCTTGTCGCATAATGACACAATATACCCGCTGGTATCGGTCAAGACAAATCCGCTTGACTCGTCAACTATCGCATAAAGGTTCTCCTCGCCTACTGGTTCCCAGATGTCAGATTTAGTATCGCGCAGTGCAAGTGCAGGCATTGCCCTGTTGTTTGTCAGCTTGTTAAGATATTCGCGTGAGGACTGTACGCGTTTTTGGCCTACCTTTAGCGCCTGAAAGTACTGCATCATAATAATTTCATCAGATAATTATTAAAATGTACCAAAAGATGCAACCATACAATCAACAATATTTTATATTGTCAACTGTCAAAGCGCACCTATTGCCTCTATCAAACAATGTCATATCAAGTCTAAATGAGATAACCGGGCTGGTTTCTGACAAAGAAAATCTCTCAGAAAAAGACGCCGAAATGATAAAAGATGCCTTTAACAGAATGCTTACAAACGGGCACGGATACGACGTAGAAGAAATAGGTTCATGGTTTGAAAATGAGGGAAGCTGGACTCACAGGCCAACAATCATCAGGATAACAAACATGTCTCATTATGTCCAATCAAGATTTGATCAGAGCCCAAAAAAATTGAAAATAGTATCTGATGATGATTGCGGCTGTAATTAATCTAGTTTTTCTAGCAGCTTTGTGACAGTCTTGCTGTTTTCCTGACGTTCGTCCAAAATCTCGTTTAGGCGTTTTTTACTAGAATCATGACTGTTAGTACCGGATACAATCTCAAAGTATTCCTCATCCAAAGTATTGTTTGCCTGCAACCGCTTTATTATCTCAAATAATATTCCGATGAGCTCGTTTTGGGCGCGAATTAGTTCGTCCTTGTCCTGCTCCGGCATGAAATTACTTGCGTTGATGGTATTTGTAAGTCTTACAAAAATTTTGAGAGTATTTTTTGCAATGTTGGGTCAGTCAGCTGCGATTTTGCAGATTTAAAAAATGGGGCCATCTGTTTTTTTGCAAACCCGAGATTTCTGTATTCATTTGCCTGTATTGCCATCTCGAGCTTGTCTACCTGGTGAAGTAGTTTTGCCTCGCGCGACGCATTTTTTTGATATTCCTGCCAAATTTCCCAGTACTGTGTCTTTTGAGATTTGCCAAGGCCTTTCAAGACTTTTCTCATTGCATCATCCTCAAGTTTTTCTTTTTGCGATTTTGGTTTTTGTCCTGGCGTAAGATCACCAGTTATTGTCTCTGCCAAATCATGCAATAATGACATCTTTATGATTTTCATGGTGTCAAATTTTTTTAAATCCGACAGCACCATTGCCATCACCGTCATGGAATAGCAATGGTCAGCTACGGACTCTGGGTTTTTCATGCCGAGCTTGTCTTTCCATCCCTGACGATAAACTGTCTTTAGCTTTACAACGGTCTGGAAAAATTCAGCAAGGCTAGTATTTTCTTGAGTCGCCTTCAAGTAGACCTGATCCATGGTGAACTCTGTCTATGTGTTTTGAAAGTTCGTCTTTTGTCTGGAATTCTGACTGGCAGTATGGACAAGTGATCTTTTCTGTCATGATTCGGATAAATTCACTGTTCTATTAAATTAATCGCGGGCTTTTTCGTTGTGGAAAGGTAGAACAAGATAATAATCTGGTTTGTAGTATCTTGATAATTGAAAATTTATACAAAAACAGGCGATGATGGTACGACCGGCCTTCAGGGAGGAAGACGGATCTTAAAGTCTGACTTGAGGATCATGGCGTATGGGGCAGTTGATGAGATTAATTCGTGTCTAGGAGTGACACTCTCGCATGACTTGGATGATGACATCAAGGACTTGCTGACAAGGATTCAAAACGAACTGTTTGTCGCAGGATCAGATCTGTCTGACCCGAATCTTGACAACAAAAAAAACCGAGTCACAGAATCCATGATACTAAATCTTGAAAAAAACATCGACAAATTCGAAGAAGAGCTTCCGCCACTTGCCAATTTCATACTTCCTGGCGGTCACAAAGCCGCATCATACGTGCATCTGGCAAGAACAATAACCCGCCGTGCAGAAACCCAGGTAATATCACTAGCAAAGCAGGAACAGATCAACCCAAGCTGCCAAAAATATCTAAACAGGCTATCTGATCTGTTGTTTGTTCTTGCAAGAACGATAAACAAAAGGTCCAACACTCCTGATATAGTCTGGAAGCCGTAACTGCGATCTTAGCCAAAACAATATGGCGTCAGATTTTTCCATGAAACAAAATTGCAAACAAAGGTAGAACCTCACCAAAAGACACTTTAATTACTCATTTTAGAAAAAATCGAGCCAAGGTAGCTCAGCCTGGGAGAGCACTCGGCTGAAGACCGAGCTGTCGTGGATTCAAGTCCCACCCTTGGCACATTTTTTTATTTACAGGTTGGGAAAGTAAGCAATGTTTTAATACATGAAAATAGTCTCATGAGAAAGCATCTTGACAAAAAAAGAAGTAAAATTAAAAAAAGAAAAACCAAAAACGCCTCAAAAAAAGGAGAAGGCTGGAAAAACAGCAAAGGCCAAAAAATCAAAGGGTAAGAAAGGAAAAGACAGTTTTGTAGCAGATGACGGTTTGGTGATAATCGACGAGAAAATCGAGGAAGACAAAGAGGCAGAGCTTGAGGCAAGAAAGGCATACCTAGAAGAAGCAAGGTCCCAAGAAGTCGACGATTAGCTATATCTTTATTCATAAAAACATTCTATACTAGTACATGCGAGCTCTTTGTCTCATTACAATCAAGCCCGGAAAGACCGACAAGGTGCTTGAAGCGCTAAAGAAAAAACGCAAGCTACTCAAAGAGACAATGCCGGTAACCGGCCGCGCAGACATTTGCGTCTTGCTGCAAGGCACCTTTGATGAGATAAATAACATTGTAAACGACTTTAAGAAAATCAAGGAAATAGTCAGCACCGAAACTCTGATTGAAGTGGAGGTAAACATGGGATGGTAAAAGCCATAATCCTAGTAAAATCACCAAAAAGACTAATGGCGGCTAAGCTTGGCAAGCTTGACTTTGTCTACAATTCGTTTCCCGTGAGCGGCCAGTTCGATGCCGTTGCATTTGTCAAAGTCAGCAACCTCTCAGAAATCAGGGAGGTTACAACAAAAATTCAGCTGATTCCCGGTGTTGAGCGAACCGAAACGATGATCGAAATACAATAAAGCATTTAACAACGTACCACATAACCAACTTGTGAATATAAAGCGGGTAGGCAACGTGATTCTGGCAGTAAAAGATCTGGACAAATCAACCACGTTTTACCACGACATATTGGGTCTACCAATTAAAAATCAGCGAAGATCGTGGGTGGATTTTGGGCAGACCGGCGCATTACTGAGCATACACCCATCATCAATCACATCTGATCATTCTTCAAACAACATGGAAAGCGGAATTGTAATCGGATTCTTGGTAGGTGATGTGAAATCCGCACTTGACGAGCTTAGAGCCAAGGGCGTGAAAATCCACCGAGAAATTGTTGACAGAGATGCCGGCAAAAACGCAATAGTTTTGGATCCTGATGGCTACATGGTATCATTGTTTGAGCCTAAATTTGAGGATTCTGACCAACAAGCAAAGGGCTATCACGGATTTGCTCCGGCCTAAAGATTAGTCTTTATCTTTTTAATTATGTCATCAATTGATTTTGCACTTGGATTAACTGTGACATAGTAGATCACCTTGCTTGCAGGAATGCAGATGATGGTTGCTTTTTGATGCTTCAGAGTGGCATGATCAAATCCCCCCAGCGCTTTTGATTGCGAATTACGAAGCGTGATCAAATTTGATATTATGAAAAACTCGTTTTTTGCATCTTCTTGTTGCAATATGGGTTTGACTCCTGATTGAATCACTCCGGTCAGAGTCCTCCCATATTCGTTGATGACCCCGACGTATCGAATCGACTTTGAGATACCAAGTATCTTTTGGCAATTCTTTCTATATGAAAGGATTGACTCTTTCCACTTTTGGTCAGGGGTCTTGCTCAATGATTAGTAATGTATGGCAAATGTTAAAAGCGTTTTTGATTTTTCGCGAAATTTAGATTTGTTTTTTGGTTTTCATCTGTTCGATTCTTTTTCTGAGATCGGCGTTTTCCTTTCGCAGCTTGTCATTTTCTTCTATTGTGGAATGATCACCTGTTTTCATGGCATTGGTTGGGTGTCCTGGCAAAAACGCATTTGAGCTCATATCAAGGAGGCCTGATGCGTGTTTGAGGTACATTTTGTGGAAATCATGCAATTTGCCAGAAAACATTGCATCGTCACTTATCATTTTCCCTTTTATCTTTGCAGGGTTGACTGCAAATTTGTTGCCAAATGCCGGAGGATACCTTGGAAAGGCAAATGGGCTCAGACTAAATCCTGATGGATAACCATGCATCTCCATGAATGCCTTGATTTCCGTTGGGTTCACACTTGATACTGATTTGGTAGGGTATTTTTGCCTTAGCATTAGGCGTAACATATACTGCCATGTAAACCCCAAGTCATTTTTTATCAAATTGAGCTGATCGCAGATCCTTATAGCGATCAGAGATCGCCATCCAAATTAGCATGGGATTCGACTTGAAGCACTGCATCAAGTGCAAAAAAAACATCAACGTAGGGGAACTACATAAAATTGTCATCTATGTTATTCGAGAAAAGTTCACAGACCACCACTACGAACATGTAGAGTGTCCAGATAGCTTTACAGTTTAATCCACGTATTTGTAGACAGGGTACAGGTCTCCGGTGTCCCTGCGGTATTTCCATTCGTTATTTTTCCAGACTATTTTTTCAAATGACGGCTGAATCGCCGGGTGTATTCTAGTGTAAATGTCATCGCCTATCAGAATCTGGTTTGGCTTTGCCATGCCTTGGATCTTTGCTGCAATGTTCATTACTGGACCTATGATGTCGACGTGCGATTTTTTTGCGTCTGCGCCATACCTGACTATCATGTTCTTGCCATAATCAATTCCAACTTTTACAGCAAGATCCGGATAATCATACTGGTTTAGAATCGGGTTTATCCCTTTTTGGATTACTGAAATCATGGATTTTGCGCAGAGAGTAGAGTTGTCCGCAGGCCGGAGCTGGTCCTCCTCTGCAGGAAAGTATCCTATTACGGCATCACCTACGAACTTTAGCACAAACCCGCTGTGGTGCCGGATAGTCGACGCCATCTCTTGAGCAAAGCATGTGATGATTTTTGCCACCTTTTCCTCCGGGAGCTCAAGTGTTATGTTGGTAGACCCTACAAGATCTACATACAACACAACCATCCTCATTCTTGAAAAAACATGTTTTCTCAAAAACGCGTCAGACTCGTCTTCTACCGGGGAATACTCATATCCACTCTTTAGTGAGCGCCATACCCTGTTTTGCGTTTCCTTGATAAGGGTTTCAGAGTCCACCACGCGCTCGGATGACTGGCTCAGCATCATGTCGATTATGCCATAGTCTTTTTCTGGACTCTTTGGCGTGGAATGTATTTTCGGTGATGGTTTTTCGCTTTTTGCCTTTGACTTGCTACCGTGGCTGCTCATTTTCACAAAAACATCCTTTTGCTATTCCAATGGAAAGTCGGTGTTACAGACTGGGCATTTTGCCCTTTTTCCGTTATAAGCGTCAGTATAATACTGGACTACCTCAGCGCTGCAATTTGTACAAAGAATCTTGTGAATCGACAATCATGACTAGTACGAGGTTTTTATATTTAAAAGATGGGTACAAAACATTAGAATTTTTAGGCTCAAATACAGCCAACCATTATGCGCCTAGGAACCAAGTCACTTGACGAATTTTTCATTATATTGGCAGAAAAATCAGATGAAATTGGCAAATTATTTCAAAAAAATATTGAAGGGATTACCAAGCATGTCCCGGTCAAGGTGATGCTGGGGGACACTACGATAACAGACCAGACCACCTTTGATCCACAGGCAATTCATGGCTTTTACAACAAGATAATCAACGGCCTGCCCGAATGGAAAACCCAGGGCATATCTAGCACTACCGATGAAGATCTTAGGCGGATCTTCGTAAAGCTGGAATGCCAAGTAGGCAAGTACGTCCTTTTGTGGCACCTATCACAGCAATACCACGCGCTGCTTTACTACAAGCCTGATATTCAGGTACAAAAAATCCAAAAAGAACTAGCAGACCTTTTGGATAATACGGTTGACAAAGAAAAAGAGCTCGCAGATCTGACAAACGACATGATAAAGGAAAAGCTTGAGGCCATTGGACATACGAACCTTGATGAGCAACGGCTCTTTGAGGTATTATTTGAGAATGACGGCCTCCGTGAAAGCCTTGCATCCGAGATGGATAAAAAAACGGACTTTGACTTTAAGGCAAAAGACCAAAGAAAAAAGGAGCTCTTCAAGGCACTGGATAATCTGCTTGTCGAGACATACCAAACCACGTCCGTATTGATTGACGAAAACAAGCTGGTTGCAGGCGAGGAGGGATGCGTCTCTACGTTTGATCTTGATTTTCTGAAAAACAAATTAAGACACGCAATCTTCGAGCCAAGAAGAATCGGCCCCCAAACAAAGGAAGAAATCATAAAATCCCTCGACAAAATAATCCAAGTCTTATCGGCCTAGAAATTCTTATATCCAACACGGACAACCCATTGTAATAATTAAAAAAGTCAAAGGATCAATGAACTAAAACTAGTTCAGGGGAGAGATCCTTTGACTTATGTTCGATCACAATTAACCTATTTAAGATCTACGTACAAATTCATGCCCAGATCACGATGCGTTTTGTCGATTTAACTGGCATTACAGGCAGTGATGAGTTGACAAGAAATTAAATATAGCAAGACGGCTGCGATCAATTCTAATGATTCCCACGTACGAAGACATTGTAAAAATTAGAAAGTCATACAGCAACATAATCCGAAAGACTCCGCTGTATTATTCTGAAACATTTAGCAAAATGTCCGGATCCAAAGTTTACTTGAAGGCAGAGTTTCAGCAAAAAACCGGCTCGTTTAAGCTCAGGGGAGCGTATGCAAAAATAAAATCACTAAGCCCCGAGGAAAAAAAACACGGCGTCATCGCAGCATCTGCTGGAAATCATGGACAAGGCGTAGCATATGCATCAAAGCTTGAAAAAATTCCGTGCACCGTTGTGATGCCGCTTACAGCGTCTCCTGCAAAGGTTGCTGCAACACGAGGATATGGCGCAAAGGTCCTTCTTGAAGGGATAAACTACGACGAGTCGTGGGCAAGGGCGCAGGCAATCTCAAAGAAAACTGGAGCGAAAATAATTCACGCATTTGACGACCCCAAGATAATTGCGGCAAATGGAGCAATAGGCCTTGAGATTTTAGAAGACTTGCCAAGTGTTGATGAGATCTATGTTCCAATAGGCGGTGGCGGGCTTGCTGCAGGAATCCTAGTGGCAGTAAAGAAAATCAATCCCAAGATCAAAGTAGTCGGCGTAGAATCAAAAGCATTTCCTGCAATGAAAAACTCGCTCAAGGTTGGAAGGCTTCAGACAGTCAAAGGGAGTCGCACAATCGCAGATGGGATTGCGGTGAAAATACCTGGAAAAAACACGTTTAAGGTAATCAACGAGCTAATCGACGATATTGTCCTAGTCGATGACGTACAGCTAGTCAAGACAATGTTTCTCCTAATGGAGCGGGCAAAGATGGTAGTAGAGCCTGCGGGGGTAGTTGCCTTGGCCTACCTGCTTTCCGCAAAGCCTTCGCCGAACAAAAAAGTTGTGCCAATTCTTGGCGGCGGAAATGTTGACATGTACCTGTTAGGCCAAATTGTCTCAAAGGGGCTGGCAGCGATGAGCAGGATGGTAAAGTTGTTCATCCTTCTAAAGGACAAACCAGGTGCGCTAAAGGAAGTAGTTGATGAAATCGCCTCGCTAAGCGTAAACATTGTAGAGGTAGTCCATGATAGGTTAAGCTCAGACATAGACGCTGGAACTGCAGGTGTGACACTGAGTCTTGAAACAGAAGGAAAAGAACATGCGCAACGGCTAATTGCGCATCTAAAAGCAAAGAACATCCAGTTCAAGCTATTGACGTAAAGCTACTTGAATTTTTTTTGCACAAATTTTACCAGTCCTGTCTTTTTCATCTCATCGGATTCGGACAGAACTGATGCGTGTTGTTTTTCCTTGAACTTTTTTAGTTTTGATCTAAGCTCCGGAATCTCGTTTGCAAGAATTTTAACTGCATAAAGCCCTGCGTTTGCGGCCTTGTTGACCCCGACAGTAGCCACTGGCGAGCCGTTTGGCATCTCTACTATCGAAAGCAGAGAGTCCATCCCCCCGAACGCAGAAAACTTGAAGTTTGCGGATTTTTTTTTGGACTTGTCATTGTACACCATTATTGGAACCCCGATTACAGGTATTATCGTATGAGACGCAATCATGCCTGGCAAGTGTGCAGAGCCACCAGCGCCTGCAATAATTACCTTGAACCCATTTTTTTCAGCATGTTGCGCATAATCCAGCAGCCTCGTAGGGGTCCTGTGCGCCGATACTATCTGATCTTCATGCGCGATTCCAAAGTCGTCTAGTATTTTTGCGGCATTGTGCATTACCTTGCTGTCCGAGCTAGAGCCCATGATTATTCCAATCAGGGGTTTTTTTGGAATCACGATTCTTGAAAAGAAAGAAGATACTTTTAACAATATCTGGATCAGATACTGTTTTTAATCAAAGATTTGTCTGATGTGATGTTGAAGCGAGTTTTGGGCATAATTGGCGGCGGGCAGCTAGGAATGATGCTCACTGAGGCTGCTAAAAAAATGCCCAAGCACATATCTGAGATAATAGTCCTTGATCCAACCAAAGACTGCTCCGCCTCGCAGGCAGGCGCAAAGCAAATCATAGCCGACTTTAAGGACGAAAAAGCAATACTGGAACTCGCATCAAAGGTAGACATTTTGACATACGAGATAGAATCAGGCAATAGCGACGTCTTGAAAGTTGCGGAATCCAAGACTACCATAAACCCATCACCGGAAACGCTTCGAATAATTCAGGACAAGTTTTTGCAAAAGTCGTTTCTTTCCCAAAACAACATACCTGTCACAGATTTTGTGCAAATAGAATCCCTTGAAGACCTAAAAGCGAAGATAAAAAAATTCGGATACCCATCACTACTAAAAACAAGAAGAGATGCGTACGACGGACGTGGAAACTATGTGATAAAATCTGAAAATGATTTGGAAAAATCGCATAACCATTTTGCAGACAAGCAACTAATGCTTGAGAAATTCGTTGATTTCAAAATGGAAGTATCCGTAATAGCAGCAAGAAACACGAGCGGTGACATAGCAACATACCCAATAGTAGAAAACATACATGAAAATAACATTCTAAAGATGACGATAGCGCCTGCCAGAGTCACCCCAGATGTTGCAAGACGTGCAGATACAATAGCTCGTAAAACCATGGAAGTGCTTCATGGTGCCGGAGTGTTTGGAATTGAGATGTTCGTAACAGCTGACGATGAGATTTTGATAAACGAGATTGCACCCCGTGTTCACAATTCCGGCCACCACACCCTACAGTCAAGCAGGACGTCGCAATTTGAACAGCACTTGCGCGCAATACTTGGCCTTGAGCTTGGCGACACGACACTGCTTCACCCTACGATAATGTATAATATTTTGGGCCCAGATAGTTTTGCAGGCAAGTACAAGACCCCAGACATCAAAATAAAAAATCTCCATCTAAAGATGTACGGCAAGTCAGAATCAAAGCCGCAAAGAAAGCTAGGACATCTCAATTTAGTTGATGCAGACAACACCCTTGGAATAGTGGGGCTGTTAGAACACATCGAGTCTGTGAAAAATCAAGTCAGACTTTTACCTGCATGATCACACTGCGCATAAAAAAATAGACAAGATAGTCTCTCAAACTATACACGCTAATATACTAGATTTACAAAAGAATCTACCAACAGTTGGACAAAGCCGAACTAATTACAATGCTTGGACATTTTGATTTGGAGGAAATCGATTCCAAGATATACATCGGATTATTGCAAATTGGGCCGCTTTCCGTAGGAAACCTGGCCGCAAAATTAGAAATTGAGAGAAGCAAGGCATATCGCTCACTTGAAAAGCTGCGAAGCATGGGGCTAATAACAACCACTCTTAGCAATCCGGTCATCTGCACGCCAGTAGAGCCACGAGAAGCACTTGCAAACATCATACAGAGAAAGGAAAACGAGTTTGTAACCATGCAAAAGCTTGCAAGCAAACTTTCCGAGGACCTAAAAGACATTACTCGTGAACAAAAACCAGTCCAAGCAGCTACCGTTTCAGTCATTCAAGGAAGACACAACATCTATACTCGAATCGGCAAGCTCTTACAGGAATCCAACTCGATAATCTACATCGTAACTACGGAAAAGGATCTTGTGAGAATGTATCACACGTCAAT